>OGNH01000152.1_pt1 | contig 40201 bp, 49 predicted proteins | sample 1573451 | NCBI WGS metagenome assembly OGNH01 (sample SAMEA2581986, study PRJEB24529) | metagenome | biome: Human gut stool | place: China | collected 2011 | reverse complement strand
GACCCTAGGGTCCAAGGATGCTGGTGTTCGTGCAATAGCTCAGGACCTCGTGCGCTCACCTACAGGGATGCAATCAGGGTCTAGTGGTAAGTTCGGCGCTACCGCTTCGGATATCCACGAGCGTCTCCATGCGACAGACCAGAGGATGTACAACCAACTGTATGACGCTGTTGACCGTGCCATGAAGGACCCAGAGTTCTCTGTGGGAGAGCAGAAGATGTCACGCAGAGCCATCCGTCAGGAAGTCTACAAGCGTGCCGCCTTGGCGATTGAGCGCCCAGAGTTACAGGCTGATTTGACCAAAGGTGAACGTGAGGTTATGGACCTGCTGAAAGAGCACTTCGACACCAAGCGTGAGCTGATGGAACAGCCGGGTATCTTCGGTAACGCTAACGCCGTGAGCATCTTCCCCGGTAGTCGCCACAAGGGTACTTACGTGCCTAACGTGTATGACAGGGGTGCCAAGGAACTGATGATGCAGAAGCTGGGCGGACCTGAAGGACTCCAGCAGGCTATCGCTCAGAGCTGGCTTACCAGCTATCGAGTGCGACCTGAGGTCAAGGCACGTGTCGATGAGTACCTGATGGAACTCAACGGCTACAAGTCGGTAGACCAAGTGACACCTGAGGTGGTCCAGAAGCACGCTATGGACAAGGCGTACGGTATCAGCCATACTGAGGACTTCACAGCGTCCAGCGTCATTGACGACAACATCACAGGTCTGGTCGGTATCGAGAACAACTCGTTCCTTGAGGCCCGTAACATGTTCGACAGCGACCTCCCGGTTACCTTACCAGATGGGTCGACCTTCAGTGTCAACGACCTGAGGGACTTCGACATGGCACGGATTATCCCAGCGTACGACCGTCGAGTTAACGGTGATATCTCCATCATGGGCGGTAGCGGTAAGACCACGCAGCAGCTCAAGGACGAAATCATGGCGTTAGACAAGCGGGCTGAACGTAAGGGACAGCTGAAGGGTGAAGTGGAAGCACTGAAGGACACCGTCAAGATTCTCACTGGACGTGCTCGCCGTAACAACGATACAGCCTTTGAGACCGCCATGCGTACCCTGAACGACCTAGCGTTCTTCGCTAAGAACTTCTACATGGGTCCGCAGAACCTCACAGAGATTGCTGGGATGTTGGCCAAGGGTAACGTTAAGGCGATGCTACATGGTATCCCAACGTTGCGGGACCTAGCAACCAGAACCTCTCCGGTGTCCGGTAGTGAACTCCGTGAACTCCATGGGGCGCTGTTCGGTAAGGAACTCGACCAGTTAATCCGTCCGGGGCGTGAGGATATCGTACAGCGAATCCGTGAGGCTTCCGATACCAGTGGGGCCATGGCGTCAGTCATTGGTACCATCAAGTTCGGAACTCAGGAGCTGTCGGCTCGTTCTCCTTGGACCAAGATGCTGAACGGTACGGCTAACTACATTCTGGACACTGCCCGTCAGGGCGTGCTCGGTGATGTGGCTGGTGCTGCCTTAGGTGGCAAAGGCTCCAAGTTCGGTAAGGAGAACTTCCTCAAAGCTGCCTCTATCAGTCCTGAGCAGTGGAGAGGAATCAAGCAACTCTTTGTCGACCACGCGACTCGTGACGCTAACGGTCAGTTCACCATCAAGGACAAGAAGGCTTTCAGTCAGGACCCGAGAGCGATGGACCTGTGGCGTCTTGCCGATAAGGTTGCCGACGAGACCATGCTGCGCCCTCACAAGGTATCCCAGCAGGATTCCAAGGCGTATGGTGCTGGTGTCAAGATGGCTATGCAGTTCAAGAACTTCACCATCAAGTCACTCAACGCTAAGTTCATTCGGTCCTTCTACGAGGGATATAAGAACAACCGCGCTATCGACATGGCACTGACCCACGTGTTGTCTCTGGGTATCGCCGGGACTTACTTCGCGATGCAGGCCCATGTGAAGGCGTATGGCCTCCAAGAGTCTCAGCGTAAGGACTACCTGAAGAAGGCCCTGAACCCGACCATGCTGGGCTACGCAGCGTTGACTCGAAGTTCCCACACTGGTGCCCCGCTGTCCATCGTCTCGATGATGGCTGGTGCCGCTGGGTTCCAAGACGCCAACATGCTGCGCTCCACCATCTTACCTAAGGAGGAACAGTTCCAGAAGAAAGACGGAGCGTCCAAAGGTAGGGCTGAGTCGAGCAACCTTGCTGGTAACTTAGGGTCTCAGGTCCCAGCGCTGGGTTACGTAGGGAACGTCATTGCGACCGCTAAGAACGCTTATGGTGTCGTCACGGCGCCCAACAAGCCTACCGAGCGTGACTACATGACGGGACTAATGAACTCCACTAAGGAACTGGTACCAAACGATCCACTCACCCAGCAGCTCGTGATGAAAATCTACGAGGCAAATGGTGTGACCATCAAACAACAGCCTAAGCCCAACTAATTAGGGCACACTATAGGGAGACCTGAGCGGTTTCCCTCCACATTTAACGTAAGGAGGCCATGATGAACCAAGATATTAAAACAATCATTCAGTACCCTGTAGGGGACGTGGAGTTCGACATCCCGTTTGATTACCTGTCCCGCAAGTTCGTCCGGGTATACCTCGTGTCCCCACTGAACCGCCGCCAGTTGAACAACATCACTGAATACCGATACGTGTCCCGAACCCGTATAAAACTATTAGTCGAAACAGCTGGTTTCAATTTGATAGAGATCAGGCGCTTCACCTCTGCTTCCGAGCGGGTGGTGGACTTTTCGGACGGCTCCGTTCTCCGCGCGACCGACCTTAACGTCTCTCAGCTACAGTCAGCACACATTGCTGAGGAGGCCCGTGATGCCGCTATGCTAACTATCTCCCCGGCAGACGACGGAAGCCTTGACGCCTCCGGTAAGGTAATCAAGAATGTAGGCACTCCTGTTCAGAGTAGCGACGCCGCCACTAAAGGCTATGTGGATACCGCTGTTTCGCCTCTTGCGACAACCATTGAGGCCAACTTCATGCGCACTCTACGAACATCAGGAAGATCTATACGGGAACTTCCGGGTGCCTCAGAGGTAGCTGGTATGCTCTTAGGTTTTAATGGTGAAGGTGACCCGGTCCCAGTGGTTGCTGGGGAAGGTACTGCAAGCGACGTTATGTTGAAACTCGCAGGAACAACTGGACTGTCCTACATCGGAGGTGTTGGGTATGTAACCCCAGAGATGATGACGGTAGATGGTAAGACCCTCGTGCGCGGGCTTGGTCAGGACCATGTGCGCTTCATTCAGAAAGCCATTGATGAGGGTCATCGCCGGAATGTTCCTGTGTTACTATCTGGTGGGTATGAGGTCTATGAGACCCTTCATGATGCCCCGCTACCTCGTGATGACGGAACAGCGTATCCAGAGTGGGTGGCTAATGGTGGGGACTCTGATATCCGACCAGAGGAGCAGCTCTATCAGAAGGCTCACTTGCGGTTATATAACAACTCAGTGATTCTTGGGGCGGGTTCGCAAATTACCACCATCCGATCAACATGGGCGAGAGGTACAAGCGCCGTTGGCCTAACCTCCCCAATTATGTGGTACATCGAGGGACCTTTGGGAAACCGTGGAACAGTGTCGTATGTACTCAAAGGAATTAAGACTATGGGTGCGTACATCGGACGCTACGTTGTTGGTATCTCGTATCGGTCCATAGAGGATGACTTAGAGTTCTCTGGATGTGGTATCGCGGCTGTTAAACAGGGCGAGGAGCAGACCCTTCACCGGAAGATCGTTATCACTGCATACGCAGGGGATGTAACAGGTGGGTGGTGGCTTCAGCGTAATAACGCATATGGCTCGAAGTACATGCCTCCGTACACTGACACGGATGTTTGGCTGATGGGGTGGTGTGATAGCTCCAAGTATGAATACCTAAGCTACACCGGGTATGATTATGACGGGCGAGATGCTCTTGTGCATGACTGGATTTCAGAGTGGTTCGACACCTACATCTTTAAGAGTGCCAACTCACGTAAAGTCTCAGAGGGTGGCCGTCTCACCAATCAGTCAGCTAACCCATATCCACTGCCGACACTCAAAGGTATAACCGGAAGGGCTCGGTACATTACGTCCAGATACTCCCGGCAAAACGCCCTTAACGTAATCGATACCTTAAAGACATTGATAACAATACGAGCTCCGGGATACATGGACAACAGCACGCAGTCTTGCCGTATCCTGAACGCGATGATTGAGTCGGTAGGCCTCATTCGCAGAACTTCAGGTGCGAACGCTGGGAACTACTTCGGGATCGATGTAGTTGACAAGTGGGGAGCAGACACTGGAGTGTGGGGTCTTGAGGGGACTGGTATCCTAGAGAAGCAACTAGTTGTGTTCCTTCGCCCCGGTGTTCCGTGCACAAACGCAGTGGTGGCTACTGGTGCTGGCCAGATTTTCGAGAGCTGGACAACAACAAACGCCCAGCGGAGACTGTTGGCACTCCGTGAGTGGAACCCAGCGACTCAGGTACAGCTGTACAGGTATGATTTCCGCACCGATTACGCCCTTATGCGACCCACTCGGTACTATACCGATGGTCCTCTGTGGAACTACTCTAAAGGAACCTCCACCCCGACTGTAGCAGTTAACGGGTCGGCCATTGCTGCACAGAAAGCTGTGACCAACTGGTATCGACTTGGGGACATCGTCCGCTGCAACATCTACGTGGAGATAAACTCCATCACTCTCCAAGGAAACTCAGAACTCACTGTTACCACGCCGTCCTTTAACGGCTCGTGGGATGTTGCTGGGCAGGGCATCGGGAAGGTCTACTTATCGACGCTAACTGGGGACGTGACGCTTGCCCCTGTAGTCCAGCAGGGTAGTAACGTGGTGCGACTCCGCAGGGGTTCTAGCCCAGAGGTATACACGTTTGCGGCTGGCACGTACAACAACGTAGTGTTAATCATCGGAATCGACTACGTTCCCTTATCATAATCAAGGAGGTAACATGTTGTCCCTAGACTTCAACAACGAAGTTATCAAGGCGGCTCCCATTGCGGGGGTCGCTGGGGCCGATGGTGTAGCGAGGCTCTTCTGGGGCCTCTCACTAAACGAGTGGTTCTACGTCGCGGCAATCGCCTACACAGTGGTTCAGATTGGTGCCAAGGTAGTCGACAAAATCATTGACTGGAAGAAAGCAAATAAGGAGTAACACATGGACCTGATTAAGTTCCTCGAAATGTTAGACACTGAGATGGCTCAGCAGATGCTCATGGACCTTAAGAATCCAGAGAAGCGAACCCCTCAGCTGTACAACGCCATTGGTAAACTACTGGAGCGCCACAAGTTCCAAATCTCTAAGCTGACCCCTGACGTTAACATCTTGGGCGGACTGGCTGAGGGTCTGGAGGCTTATAACTCCAAGGTGGGCGCTGATGGTCTGACAGACGACGATACGTTCACCCTACAGTGATATACTCAAGGTACTACTATATGTAGTGCCTTTATGGATGTCATTGCACTACGCTAGGAGTTCCTACGTGAAATCTGAGAAACAACGGGAGGCATTATGCTGGAGTTCACAAAGAGAATCGTCCCGTATCTTGTGGCTATCATGGTGTTTGCCTTCGGGTGGCACTTGGGTTCGCAATCTACGGACGCTAAATGGAAGGAGGTAGTACAAAATGAATACGTTAAGAAGCAAACGGCTAGAGCTGAAACTCAGAAAGCGATTGACGCAGTATCGGCTAAGTACCAAGCAGACCTTGAGGGGCTGGAGGGCAGCACTGATAGGATTATTGCTGATTTGCGTAGCGACAATAAGCGGCTGCGCGTCAGAGTCGAACCTACCAGTGTCGCCGCAGGACCAGACGGTCGATGCCTCGTTGATGGTTCCGTCGAACTACACGAAGCAACTGCTCGAAGTCTTATCGCAATAACCCAGAAGGCCGACCTCAAAGAGAAGGCCCTACAGGACACAATTCGCAAACTTCAAGGGAAAGGAGGTGAACATTGAGTAACTCTCAGCAAGCCAAGAACGCCTTAATCATTGCGCAACTGAAGGGTGACTTTGTCGCCTTTCTCTTCGTGCTCTGGAAGGCCCTGAACCTGCCGGAACCCACCAAGTGTCAAATCGACATGGCCAAGTGTCTGGCGGACCCAAAGAACAAGAAGTTTATCCTTCAGGCTTTCCGAGGTATCGGCAAGTCGTTCATCACGTGTGCGTTCGTAGTGTGGACCCTGTGGCGTGACCCTCAGTTAAAGATACTGATTGTCTCAGCCTCAAAGGAACGTGCGGACGCCAACTCCATCTTCATCAAGAACATCATCGACTTGTTGCCTTTCCTGAGTGAGCTTAAGCCTCGCCCCGGTCAGCGTGACTCAGTGATTAGCTTTGATGTAGGCCCTGCCAAGCCGGACCACAGCCCGTCAGTTAAGTCTGTGGGTATTACGGGTCAGCTTACTGGTAGCCGTGCTGATATCATCATTGCGGATGACGTGGAGATTCCCGGTAACTCTGCAACACAAGGTGCCCGAGAGAAACTCTGGACGTTGGTTCAGGAGTTCGCCGCACTGTTGAAACCTCTGCCGACTAGCCGTGTTATCTATCTGGGCACCCCTCAGACTGAGATGACGCTCTACAAGGAACTTGAGGACAACCGTGGGTACTCAACGATTATCTGGCCTGCACAGTATCCGCGCTCCAAAGAGGAAGACCTGTACTATGGCGACCGACTGGCTCCGATGCTCCGCAGTGAGTACGATGAGGACAAAGAGGGTCTCAGTAGCCAACCAACTGACCCGGTGCGATTCGACTCCATGGACCTTCAGGAACGTGAGGTGGAATACGGCAAGGCTGGCTATACGCTTCAGTTCATGCTCAACCCGAACCTAAGTGATGCCGAGAAGTACCCGCTACGCCTCCGTGACGCTATCGTGTGCGGTCTACAGGCGGACAAGGCCCCAATGCATTACCAGTGGTTGCCGAACCGTCAGAACCGCAATGAGGAGCTTCCTAACGTGGGTATGAAGGGTGACGAGATTTACTCCTTCCATACAGCCTCAAGTAACACTGGCGCGTATCAGGGTAAGATTCTGGTCATTGACCCCAGTGGTCGCGGTAAGGATGAGACTGGCTGGTGCGTGCTGTACACCCTCAACGGTTACATCTACTTGATGGACGCTGGCGGTACCCGTGGTTACGAAGAGAAGTCCCTTGAGTTCCTCGCTAAGAAAGCCAAACAGTGGCAGGTGCAGACTGTGGTCTTCGAGAGCAACTTCGGTGACGGTATGTTCGGTAACGTGTTCCAGCCTGTGCTCCTGAAGCATCACCCAGCGCAACTCGAAGAGATTCGTGCGCGTGGCATGAAAGAGGTACGTATCTGCGATACCCTTGAGCCTGTACTGGCAAGTCACCGCTTGGTCATCCGTGACGAGGTTATCCGACAGGACTACCAGACGGCACGTGATGCAGACGGTAAGCACGCTCTGAAGTACAGCCTGTTCTACCAGATGACCCGCATGAGCCGTGAGAAGGGCGCTGTGGCACACGATGACCGACTTGATGCGTTAGCATTGGGTGTCGAGTTCCTACGCTCCACGATGCAGCAGGACGCCGTGAAGATAGAGGCTGAGGTACTTCAGGAGTTCTTGGAGCACCACATGGAGAAGCCTCTGAGCAGCGTCTCCCAGTTCCGGGCCACCAGTAGCAACGGTGTGGACATCCGGTGGGAAGACGAGGGGGATGACTCTATGTTCATCACATGGTAACTATGCAGGGATTGTGCATAAGGATTCATTAGGCCACGGAAGGCCACTTTGAGGAAACTCCATGTATAACAGGCACTTGGAATTAGGGCCCACTATAGGGAGAGACCACTCAAAGATTACTATAAGACAACTTAAAGATTCATTCATATAGTTATTCACTTTAAGTCTCCTTAAAGGTAGAGGGTAGTGATGATAATATCACCCTCTCATTATAAGACACTAAGAGCCAACATAAGGAGGACCTATGCGCTTATTGTTAACCTTACTGCGCCATAGGACTACTTGGCGATTTCTGCTGGTACTTGCTGGTGCCCTTGGGGCTTCACTGGTTACTCAGCAGCAACTCAGTGGACTGGAGACTCTCGTGTGCTCTCTACTCACTTGTAGCGATTAGGGTCTTCCTGACGCGCTAGGGATTACGTAGTGATGCTTACCAGCATACACCACTCCATCCCTCTATAGTCAATACTTAAAGTTAACCTTAGGTGATTCACTGGGTCTACCTATGGTCTATGCACTGACCTGAGGACTACCTGAGGTTACCTTTAAGAATATTGCATAAAGTTCTGAGTGTACATCTCACAGTTTACACTTTTGGTTATCCCCCCGGTACCCTCCAGTTCACTCAAAGTAACCATAGGCCACCCCCCCCCTAACCGAAGGTTAAACCTTAGGTGGGACTGGTGGGAAACCTTAGGTGATACTATATGTTGTGGTGTGGGAGACATTGGGATACTATATGTTGATGTCTCTGTGTCCCTATCTGTTGGCCCTTTAAGTATCCATTGAGTCACCACCTGAGGTAATACCTGAGACCATATACCTAAGGTTCACCGTTTGCCTAACGTTTAGCAGTGACTGTTAGTAGGTCACATTAAGAGAGTCGGTGCTATTAGTAATAGCGGTAAGTATCTCGTTTAGCAGTCCCTGAGACACTGAGAGCGGGACAAGATGATATCGGTGAGTCATTACTATAAGGGCTATTGGTGGGCATTGTCAACACCACAATCAATTAGGACACACTATAGGGAGACACTTAAAGTATTACTCAGAGACCATCACCAAAAGATGACTATCACTATAGGTCTAACTAAAAGTTTAACTTTAAGTGTTGACATTCAGAATCCGTTATGAGACATTAGCAACCGTTGAGACAGACACAACGTTATCAACCACTAGCATACTTCGAGTTACTAGCTGGATACGGAAGGGTCTCAAGTAGCTAACAACCGGCATACGAAAAGGGTTGACTCAACGGATAACATGAAGTAAGATGCACCACAGATTCACGAAGTACCGCTAGGCAACTAGCATTGCTCTTTAACAATATGGATTAGTCAAGCTGATATGTACACCATGACATTAGTGTTTAACTAGTGGTTACATTCAGGTCTCTGGCAAGGTACGTCCTGTCACCCTGAGAGTAGCCACGCTGATAACCACTAACGTAACATCGAGGATACATAGCATGGAAATCGTAATGCAGGCACTGAACCACGGGGTCATTATGACGACAGCACGGGACTACACCGGGGCCACCAAATACATGGTGCAATACGGCTTACAGTTCACGGTGTTTGACTCGTTCCGTGAGGCACTGCAAGATTACACAGATTGCGTCACCCATTCGCAAGAGTGTGGGGACTAGCGGTTAACGACAGGTCATCCGAGGGTGGCCTGAAAGATAACCACTAACTGAAGGATATACATCATGATTTACACCAAAGAGCCAGCCAACAAAGTATTCGTATTCGTTACCGCTTATCGTGGCTATGAGCCGCTCGAAGTTAATGAGAAGGTCCTCAAGGGTCTCATCCACACCATTAAGACATATCCGGGTGCTTACGGTAACATCCGCGATGAGAATGTTGTAGGGTGCTTCAAGGAGGCTGGCATGGAGTACGCAACGCAAGAGCGCACGCTTAAGGTGGAATGTACCATCAAGCAGGCGGCTGAGCTGGCACGGCTGGCATGTAAGACCTACTACCAAGATGCTGTGCTGGTGGTTAATTCACAGACCCACACGGCAGCGCTGTGGTCTATCGAGGACGTTGGCGAGTATCCGCAAGTGTACCCAACGCTCAAGGAGGTGTCATTAGGTGGCACGCTGCAACAAGTGGATGCACCAAAAGGAGAGTGCTATTCAATCATCGACGGACAATACTGGGAGGTTGTGTAATGGTCAAATATGGCCTCACTCAGCAGGACATGCAGGAGTACCGCAGCGCCTTTAAGACCGCCTGTGAGTGCACTGCTGGCATACCTGAAGCAAAGGCCGATTGGTTCGGCTATTACATGGCCCAAATGGCCCAAACTTATCGCACACGCAAGGTAATGTATGCTAACCCTGTTCGTAATTAGTGTGTACGCCCTGATTGTCCTGTACTTTGTGCGGGACTTTCGCAAGGGTCTTAAAGTACACAAAGCATCATTCAGTTACATGAAGTGGGGCGTGTTGCCTCGCTTTACTGTACGGCTGCCTAATGGCCGCTTTAAGGCCAACAAAGTGGGGATATTCTATGTCGCAACGCATTGACATGAAACACATACGGACCGCTTTACATGTAATGGCATACGGTGCCAGTGATGTGTACACTAAGCGCCTATTAACAAGGTGTCGCAAGATGACCGCACGGCAAGCAGCTGTAGCTGTTAAGTGGGCAAGGCTCACACTCCTCTCATACCAATAACCAAGCACGCTAACACACCATAAGGAAACAACCAAATGAACTACACCGATATGCAAGCACGCTTAGACGTCATCCGTAACCTGCCAATCTGTGAACTCGACAAGCGCCAGCCACTACTGGTAGAACTCATCGCGGACATTGTGAACTATGAGACGTCTGATGGTGACGACACGGATAGCGATTGTGGTCTGGAACGTCAGGACTATTGGCAAACCTTGAAGATTAAGGCCAAAGACGCTGGGTTTAACCTGCTGGGAAATGGTCACTTCAGCGCGGCGTTTAAGCACGAGCTACTGCCGGGTAAGGTCATTAAGGTTGGCTTTAAGAAGGAGGACTCAGGGGCCGCCTACGTGGCTTTCTGCCGGATGCACCAAGGCCGGGTAGGGATACCTAACGTCTACCACGTAGCACGTCACGCTGGGTGCTACACGGTGGTACTTGATGAGCTGGAACCGTGCAATCGCAGCGGTAACCACTTGCACGACCACTATGCAGACCTCGCGTATTACTTTGTCGAGTGTGATTATGCACCTGAGGAGCACCACCAGAAGGACTTACCGTTCATTGAGACGTGCCAGATGATTCGGGACTTCTTCTGTGGGATTGCATCATTCGATATGCACAGCGGTAACATCATGTTCACCAAGGACGGCAAGCCAGTGATTACCGACCCGGTGTCATTCTCAGCGGACCGGGACCGTGAGCCTTTCTCACTGGAACCTGAGGAGCTACTTGCTGAGATTGAGCAGATAGCGCACGCCAAGATGATTGAACGCTGTAAGCGCAACAAGGCTAAGCGAGACCGTGACAGCACGTTGTGCCGCGCCCGTAGGGCCAACAACAAGGCCCGCAGAAACCGCGCCAAAGCATTTGCTAGACGTCGGAAGGAGCGCGAAAAGCGTGACGCTGAGATTTTAAAAGAGGGACTAGCGAAAATCGAGGAGCGGGTACTGGCATGGCAAGTGGGACCCGGCCTAGCAATACAGCAGGGCAAGCCGTTGCCAATCGACAACTACCTTCAAGGTAGACTTATGGGCTGACAAGGTGTATCTTAGGTGTCTCTCATGCAAGAGGCACCAATAGATAAACTTTATTCACAAAGAGGCACACAATGAACGCATTAAACATTGCACGTAATGACTTCTCAGAGATTGAACTGGCCGCTATCCCGTACAACATCCTCAGCGAGCACTACGGGGACAAGCTGGCACGTGAGCAGTTAGCACTCGAACACGAAGCGTACGAGCTGGGCGAGCAACGTTTCCTGAAGATGTTAGAACGTCAGGTGAAAGCTGGCGAGTTCGCCGACAACGTGGCCGCTAAGCCGCTGGTCTTAACGCTGCACCCACAGTTAACCAAGCGCATCGACGACTGGAAGGAGGAGCAAGCAAACGCTCGCGGTAAGAAGCCTCGCGCATACTACCCGATTAAGCACGGTGTTCCCTCAGAGTTGGCCCTTAGTATGGGCGCTGAGGTGCTCAAAGAGAAGCGCGGAGTGTCTAGTGAGGCAATCGCACTGCTAACCATTAAGGTCGTCTTAGGGACGCTCACAGACGCCTCAAAGGCCACCATCCAGCAGGTATCCTCGCAGTTAGGTAAGGCGCTTGAGGATGAGGCCCGCTTCGGTCGTATCCGTGAGCAGGAAGCCGCCTACTTCAAGAAGAACGTAGCGGACCAGCTGGACAAGCGTGTAGGCCACGTGTACAAGAAGGCTTTCATGCAGGTAGTCGAGGCCGATATGATTTCCAAAGGGATGCTTGGTGGAGACAACTGGGCGAGCTGGAAAACCGATGAGCAGATGCACGTGGGGACCAAGCTGCTGGAGCTGCTCATCGAGGGCACTGGTCTGGTGGAAATGACCAAGAACAAGATGGCCGATGGCTCCGACGATGTGACCAGTATGCAGATGGTCCAGCTGGCTCCGGCCTTCGTGGAACTCCTGAGCAAACGAGCGGGAGCACTCGCGGGTATCAGCCCGATGCACCAGCCGTGCGTAGTCCCTCCGAAACCTTGGGTGGAAACTGTCGGTGGTGGCTACTGGTCGGTAGGTCGCCGCCCGCTGGCACTGGTGCGTACCCACTCCAAGAAGGCGCTGCGTCGCTACGATGATGTGCATATGCCTGAGGTGTACAAAGCGGTTAACCTCGCGCAAAACACACCGTGGAAGGTGAACAAGAAGGTTCTGGCGGTAGTCAACGAGATTATCAACTGGAAGCACTGCCCGGTGGGTGACGTCCCAGCGATTGAACGTGAAGAGTTGCCACCGCGCCCGGACGATATCGACACCAACGAGGTGGCACGCAAGGCATGGCGCAAGGAGGCCGCAGCGGTCTACCGTAAGGATAAGGCCCGCCAGTCTCGCCGTTTATCAATGGAGTTCATGGTTGCACAAGCCAATAAATTCGCTAACCACAAGGCCATTTGGTTCCCATACAACATGGACTGGCGCGGGCGTGTGTACGCTGTGAGCATGTTCAACCCACAGGGTAACGACATGACCAAGGGTATGCTGACGCTGGCCAAAGGCAAGCCAATCGGTCTCGACGGGTTCTACTGGCTGAAGATTCACGGTGCAAACTGTGCAGGCGTCGACAAGGTTCCTTTCCCCGAGCGCATCAAGTTCATCGAAGAGAACGAGGGCAACATTCTGGCAAGCGCAGCGGACCCACTGAATAACACTTGGTGGACACAGCAGGATTCGCCGTTCTGTTTCCTAGCGTTCTGCTTCGAGTACGCAGGCGTTAAACATCACGGCCTGAACTACAACTGCTCACTGCCGCTGGCGTTCGACGGGTCTTGCTCTGGGATTCAGCACTTCAGCGCGATGCTCCGCGATTCCATCGGTGGTCGCGCGGTTAACCTGCTGCCTTCTGACACTGTGCAGGATATCTACAAGATTGTGGCCGACAAGGTCAACGAGGTGCTCCACCAGCACGCGGTAAACGGGTCTCAGACGGTGGTCGAGCAGATTGCTGATAAAGAGACTGGCGAGTTCCACGAGAAGGTAACGCTGGGTGAATCCGTACTGGCTGCTCAGTGGTTGCAGTATGGCGTGACCCGCAAGGTCACTAAGCGCTCTGTCATGACGCTGGCATACGGTTCCAAAGAGTTTGGCTTCCGCCAGCAAGTTCTTGAGGACACCATTCAGCCAGCTATTGACAACGGCGAGGGCTTGATGTTCACGCATCCGAACCAAGCGGCTGGCTACATGGCTAAGCTGATTTGGGACGCTGTGACCGTGACCGTAGTGGCCGCTGTCGAGGCAATGAACTGGCTGAAGTCTGCCGCTAAGCTGCTGGCTGCTGAAGTCAAGGACAAGAAGACCAAAGAGGTGCTGCGTAAGCGCTGCGCAATCCACTGGGTAACACCAGACGGCTTCCCGGTGTGGCAGGAGTACCGCAAGCAGAACCAAGCGCGCCTGAAGCTGGTCTTCCTCGGCCAAGCCAACGTCAAAATGACGTACAACACTGGGAAGGACTCAGAGATTGATGCACACAAGCAGGAATCCGGCATCGCTCCCAACTTTGTACACTCACAGGACGGTAGCCACCTGCGTATGACCGTAGTGCACGCCAACGAGGTCTACGGGATTGACTCCTTCGCATTAATTCACGACTCCTTCGGGACCATTCCGGCAGACGCTGGTAATCTCTTTAAGGCAGTCCGAGAGACGATGGTCAAGACCTACGAGGACAATGACGTAATCGCTGACTTCTACGACCAGTTTGCTGACCAGCTGCACGAGTCTCAACTGGACAAGATGCCTGCGGTTCCGGCCAAAGGCGACCTGAATCTGCGTGATATCTTAGAGTCTGACTTCGCGTTTGCATAAGGTCTCAGGCAATTAGGGCACACTATAGGGAACCTTCGAATGACCGAGGGTTCCATTACTTAAAGTCTTAACTTAAAGAATACTTAAAGAGGCACACCATGATTTACTCAATCGTTGTAACCATCTTGTTAATCATTACCGTAGCCCTCCTCATCATGAGTCTAGGTGATGCAGCGGGCGGCAAAGAACACTTGGAGCGTAAGATACGAGAGGCAAACTCCCAGTTTAACAATGAGTGCTGCAAGGCCCTACGACTGGCGGACAAGGTTGACTCCCTGAGTCGAGAAGTTCGTTACTTAGAGGGTTCGTTGGAAGAGGAGAAACAGAAGGTGCGCGATGAGAACGAACTGCGAAGCCACCAGCGGGATCGCATGAAGTTCCTCCGCAAGGCTCTCAAGGAAGCACAAGACGAGCTGATGATGGTCTCCGACCTGATTCACGTTAAGTTCACCGCTGTGTTGCCGGATGGCACTCACTCTAAGACGCTCTTTAAATTAGGACTTGGGCCGTGTGGTCTGCACGTTAAGTCCCTCCGCTGGACCGAGCTGGATGACCGCTATCTGATAGACCAGCTGTGCACCAACGGTGAGCGCAAGCAGTTCGTCTACTACAAGAGCGAAGTGGTAGGACGCATCGAGTTCCGCCACGGTAAGATTTAATTAGGGCACACTATCAGGAACATACTCAAGGTCATCACGTTTGGTGGCCTTCATGAATGTCCCTTACTATCACAATCAGGAGCAACACCATGTATCAGAACACAATCAACTTTGAGCGCACCCGTGAACGTCAGCAGACCGAGGGTTATATCCCTAAGGGCCGCAAGCTAAACAAGACCAAGCGCGGCGGTGGCGTGAAGGGTTCCTTCCGTAGCGCGAAGGGTGACAGCATTGTTAACCAAGAGAAATACTTCGTAGGAGCGTAACAAATGGCTGAGCAAACTAAGTACCTATTTGATGGCAGCACAGCACAATGGATGCGATTGGGTGCTACCGAGCGCAGACTGCGTGAAGAGACGGGACTCCGCGTCATCATGGCGTATCTCTCATGGAACCATACAGTCTCTCTCTCGGTGTATGAGCCACACCCAGATGGTGACGTGCTGTTAGTTGAGAAGTCCTTCAGTCGCTGGTCGATTGACTCAGCGTCAGACTGGCTGGCAAAACTAGCAGCCGACTACTCAAGCTGGCAGTAATTAGGACACACTATAGGCAGACTCAAGGTCATCGGATTCCGGTGGCCTTTATGATTGCTTATTGCACACTAAATGAACACTACACTTCGGAGACATCATCATGATGAACATCAAGACTAATCCATTTAAGGCTGTATCGTTCGTTCGCTCTGCTATCGAGAAGGCGCTGGAGACTTCCGGCTACCTAATTGCAGACACTAAGCACGATGGCGTACGCGGGAACATTTGCGTAGACAACACAGCCAACGCAGCGTGGCTAAGCCGGGTCTCTAAGACCATTCCGGCCCTTGAGCACCTTAACGGTTTCGATGTGCGCTGGCAGAAGTTACTGAAAGATGACCGCTGGATTTTCCCGGATGGCTTTATGCTGGATGGTGAACTCATGGTCAAAGGCGTGGACTTCAATACCGGGTCTGGCCTGCTGCGCACCAAGTGGCTAAAGAAGGATAACTTCAAGTTTGATGCACGAGGCAAAGTCGAGTGGGTTAAAGGTAAGAAGGAACCTTTCGAGCTGGATACCGAGCAGCTCAAAGTTGTCCTCTACGATATCATTCCGCTTGACATTATCGAGTCCGGTGATGACTACAACGTGATGACCCTCCTCCGCCTTGAGCACGTCAAGGTAGCCTTACCAGTCCTGCAAGACCACTTCCCTGAAGTCGAGTGGTGCCTCTCAGAGTCCCATGAAGTTTACGACATGGACGAACTCGAAGCGCTGTACCGACAGAAACGTGAAGAAGGTCACGAAGGTCTGGTGGTAAAGGACCCTCAGGGAATCTACAAGCGTGGTAAGAAGTCCGGCTGGTGGAAGATGAAGCCAGAGAATGAGGCTGACGGTGTCGTTGTGGGACTCAACTGGGGAACTCCCGGTCTCGCCAATGAGGGCAAGGTGATTGGCTTCGAGGTTCTCCTTGAGTCTGGCCGAGTCGTGTCCGCTAACAACATCTCTCAGGCACTTATGGGTGAGTTCACCAAGCGCGTCAAAGAGTACACCACTGAGTGTAACGCTAACGAAGCTGGGTGCTGGTATATGAACCCTTACGAGGGCTGGGCGTGCCAAATCAAGTACATGGAGGAAACTCCAGACGGCTCTCTGCGTCACCCATCGTTCGACAAATGGCGTGGAACCGAGTCTGACCCCACCGTTAAGATGTAATTAGGACCCACTATAGGAGACACCAAATGTCTATCAACCTAATTCTAATCGTCGTGTTCCTGCTGGCCGCCCTCGTGTGGTCACTGGATGACGAGCCACCTAAAGGAGCATAAACCATGCGCTTACACTTCAATAAATCAAACGGTATCTTCTCGGTTCGCCGGGAGGACCGCAGCACTGTAGCCGCCTCTGAGCGCCACGGTAAGATTCCGTTCATTGGTGATACCTTCGAGCTGGCACCGAGCGTGCACATCTTGGTTACTCGCGGTCTCTACGAATTGGCTCAAACTAAGAGCCGTCCTTTCGTACCCGTAGTGGTAACCAAGTGGCCGCGCCTGCGCCTGTTCTGGGAGCGTATCAAGGAGGTCGTAAATGACTGACCAAAAGATGATCGCTGTCTACAAAATTGTGGACCAGAACGAGGAACTAGACGACTCCGTGATGGATTGCTCTGTGGCCTGCTCCGGCGTTGCCTGCGAGGACTGCCCGATGCAGAAAGTGAGTACGCTCGGAGAGGTACGCGATATGGACGACCGCAATGTTCCTAAGGCCAAAGAACCAGCCGAGCCTAAGGAAGACGACGGTGTTAAACAGCCAAGTCACTACCAGCTGTTCGAAGGTGTCGAGGCCATCGAGGTAATTGCCCGCAGCATGACCCAAGAGATGTTCAAGGGGTACTGCCTAGGGAACATCCTCAAGTACCGCCTTCGGGCCGGGAAGAAGTCCGAGCTGGCTACCTTAGAGAAAGACATGGCGAAGGCCACTTTCTATCTGGAGCTGTACACCAAGCACAAGGGTCTGTGTTATGACACCAAGTGACTGGTGCCGAGCGATGTACGAGAAGACGCTCGACCCTGCGTACATCACCCCTGTATAATATGTGGAAGGAGCGAGAAGATGCAAAAGTTCGTCGTAACGGTCGAGACAGCTAACGCATCGTACGAACTCCCGGTGCACGCTGGGTCTCTTGAGGAGGCTCTCGAAGTTGCCGAGGCGGAGTACGAAGAGTTAGGCCAAGTGACTCGGGTTCGACCGGATACTAATTTCGGGTTCGACCTGTAATCATTAGGACACACTATAGGGACACAGGTTGTCCCTCTTTCTGTTATAAACCAAAGGAGATTCATCATGGCATTCGCTAAGAAGAAGATTTACACCACCAAGATTGGTACCTGTGAGCCGTACGCTTACTTCAACAAGCCGGACTATGGCGGTGAGGGTTTTGAGAACCCACGCGGTACCTACAAGGGTTCCGTAACGTTCAAGAACGAAGACTGTCAGGACCTCGTTGACCTCATCGTGAAGACCCACGAAGAGAACTACGCTGAGCGTCTGGAAGCGTACGAAGCGAACCCGCCGAAGGTTCAGAAGGGTAAGAAGCCGCTGAAGCCGTATGAAGGTGACATGCCTTTCTATGACAACGGCGACGGTACCACCACGTTTAACTTCAAGTGCTACGGTTCGTACGAAGACAAGAAGACTGGCGAGACCAAGAAGATTGTTCTAGGCGTTGTTGACGCTAAGGGCAAGCGCATTCAGGACGTACCGATTATCGGTGGCGGCTCCAAAGTGAAGATTCGCTTCTCTCTGGTACCGTACGGCTGGTCTGCGGTAGCTGGCGCTTCCGTCAAGTTGCAGCTGGAAGGCGTGATGCTGGTTGAACTGGCTACCTTTGGTGGTGGTGAAGACGACTGGGCTGACGAAGCCGTAGAAGGCGGTTACGAAGCGGACGAAACTCGCAGCCGTAAACCTCAGGAAGACCCGGAAGACTGGTCTGGTGAGGAAGAAGCTGACGAGGGCGAAGCCGAAGAAGACGATGACTTCTAATGGCTGGCTATGGGGCCAAAGGGATTCGGAAGGTGGGTGCCTTCCGGTCTGGCCTTGAGGACAAGGTGTCCAAGCAGTTAGAATCAAAGGGCGTCACGTTCGACTATGAATTGTGGCGCATCCCTTACGTTATTCCTGCGAGTGACCACCTTTACACTCCAGACTTCTTGTTACCCAACGGTATCTTCGTGGAGACTAAGGGTCTCTGGGAAGCCGAGGACCGCAAGAAGCACCTACTGATTCGTGAGCAACACCCGGAGTTAGACATCCGGTTAGTGTTCTCTTCGAGTCGCACTAAGATTTACAAAGGGTCACCAACCAGTTACGCTGAGTGGTGTGAGAAGCATAACATCTTGTTTGCCGACAAATTGATTCCCGTAGACTGGCTGAAGGAGCCGAAGCGTGATGTACCGTTCGGCAAGTTCAAGCAGAAGAAAGGAGCAAAGTAATGATTCACCCCAAACTTGAGATAGTGCCTACCGATTCCTGCATCGAATGGACAGGAGCGCACCACAAGAATGGATACGGAGTCATCTCCCTTAACCGCAAGGTTGCCCACGAGCTGGGCGTGTCGCGTGTACAGTTCGTCAACCGAGCGTCATACATACAGCACAAGGGACCCATTCCTAGTGGGCTTGTAGTTCGCCATACGTGCGACAATAAGCGCTGCTATAACCCTGAGCATTTGCTGCTTGGGACACAGAAAGATAATGCAGACGACGCTGTGGAGCGTGGCCTGTCTAAACGAAAACTAACCGATGCAGATGTGGAGGTAATACGCTCATCCAGTGAATCTAACAGGAAGTTAGGTAAATACTATGGAGTCAGTGCAACAACTATCTATCACATTAAGCACGGCACTAAATGGAGACACGTAAATGCCTAAGGTACAATTCACTAAACGAAAGGAGACCTCTCAGATTTTCGTACACTGCTCCGCAACCAAGCCGTCTATGGACATTGGTGTCCGGGAGATTGCTCAGTGGCACAAGGAGCAGGGATGGTTAGCAATTGGATACCACTTTGTGATTCGTCGTGACGGTACCGTTGAGGCGGGCCGGGACCAAGACGCTGTAGGTTCTCACGTCAAGGGATACAACTCGACTTCTGTCGGTGTGTGTCTGGTTGGTGGTATCAACGCTAAGGGTAACCATGAAGCAAACTTCACGCCTCAGCAGATGAGCGCACTGAAGGGACTTCTGCACGAGCTGAAGGGGACCTACCCCAAGGCTGTCATTATGGCACACCATGATGTAGCGCCGAAGGCTTGTCCTAGCTTCGACCTACAGCGGTGGGTGCGAACAGGCGAACTGGTCACTTCAGACCGTGGGTAAACATTAGGGCACACTACAGGGAGACAATTACGTTTCCCTGTTGTCGCACATTCTGTACAAATTATGGTCAGGCTAAGGTGCACTTGGCGTAGCGCTGCGTTTCATTCGGGTTCGATTCCCGGACTGACCACACCAACGGAGATTACTTTATGAACAAGTTATTCGACATATTCTTCATGTTTGTACTGACAATCGCAACATTAAGCATTGCTGTATTGGTGGGTACCATCGCGCTGGGTGTCTTACATGAGGTAGGTGTTTTATGAACAACTTAAAAGACTTCGACATAATCCCACTGCTGGCGTATTGTGTGCTAGGACTGTGGGGTGTTACCTTCCTCATAGCGTTCTTCATGTCGTGTGTCGACGGGACGGCTTTATGAGAAAGTCCTATAAGCAATACCACAAAGGCCCAAGAGGACACATACGGGTTTGGGAAGCAGCTAATGGGCCTATACCTGATGGGTACTACATAGACCACATTGACGGCAATCCACTCAACGATGACCTAAGTAACTTGCGCTTGGCGCTTCCGAAAGAGAACTCATGGAACATGAAGACTCCTAAGAGTAACAAGACAGGGCTGAAAGGTTTATCATGGAAGGCTAGTCATGAGTCGTGGCGAGGTTCAATCCTCAAGGAAGGCAAGCAGTATTCCCAAACCTCCAAGGACTTATTGGAAGTGGTCGCTTGGATTTACCGCATGAGGAGAGAGTTACATGGACAATTCGCTAGATTCAGATAGTGTTTTCCTTTATCACATACCTTGCGAGCATTGTGGCTCATCAGATGGGAACTCCCTGTTCTCGGATGGACACCAATACTGCTACGTGTGTGAGAAATGGGTACCGGGCGATGACCAAAAGCGCTCGGAGATTGCCAACAGAAGACCCAAAGGAGGGAATTACGGGATGAATACACAAGGTTCAGGCTTATTGGTATTCGGCGAGAGTGATGGTCGGTACACTGACCTGACCGCTCGTGGTATCTCAAAGGCGACATGCCAGAAGGCTGGCTACTGGGTCGCCAAGGTCAGAGGGACTGCCTATCAGGTGGCAGACTATCGTGACCAGAATGGCTCCATCGTCTCTCAGAAGCTGAGGGACAAGGAGAAGAACTTCTCTACCCGAGGGTCTCACAAAGGAGATGCACTGTTCGGTAAGCACCTATGGAATGGTGGCAAGAAGATTGTCATCACCGAGGGTGAAATCGACATGTTAACCGTGATGCAACTTCAGGACTGTAAGTGGCCTGTAGTTTCTCTCGGTCACGGTGCGTCAGCCGCTAAGAAAACTTGCAGCGCAAACTATGAGTATTTCGATAGCTTCGACCAGATTATCCTGATGTTCGACATGGATGAGCCGGGTCGTGCAGCTGTAGAGGAAGCCGCTCAGGTTCTCCCTCCCGGTAAGGTCCACGTGGCCGTGCTGACCGAGAAGGATGCCAACGAGTGTTTACTCAAAGGCAAGGGCAAGGAGGTTCTCGACCAGATATGGAACGCAGCACCTTGGGTACCCGATGGTGTCATCGGTGCGATGTCCATGAAGGACCGAGTGCGAGAGGCCATGACCAGCGAACAGAGCGTGGGATACCTTTTCTCGGGATGTCCGGGACTGAATGACCGAACCTTGGGTGCACGTGGTGGCGAAGTCATCATGGTCACTTCTGGGTCAGGAATGGGTAAGTCTACGTTCGTTCGTCAGCAGGCCCTAGGGTTCGCCAGAGGGCAGGGTCTGAGGGTCGGCATGGCGATGCTTGAGGAGTCCGTAGAGGAGACCATGGAGGATGTCCTAGGGATTGCTAACGGTATCCGCTTACGGCAGCAGCCTCGTGAGTTCAAGCAGAAACTCATTGAGGACGGGACGTATGACAAATGGTTCGATGAGCTGTATGGCACCGACCAATTCCATCTCTACGACTCCTTTGCGGAAGCTGAGGTGGACCGACTGTTGGCCAAGCTGCACTACATGCGCACAGGGTTGAACTGTGACGTAATCATTCTGGACCACATCTCAATCGTAGTGTCAGCCTCGGAGGAATCCGATGAGCGCAAGATGATTGACCGACTCATGACCAAGCTGAAAGGGTTCGCTAAGTCAACCGGAGTGGTACTTATTGTTATTTGCCACCTGAAGAACCCGGAGAAAGGTAAAGCTCATGAAGAAGGACGTGCTGTTTCCATTACTGACCTGCGTGGGTCTGGGTCTCTGCGCCAACTCTCTGATACTATCATTGCCCTTGAGCGTAATCAGCAAGGGGACATGCCTAATCTTGTCCTCCTTCGTATTCTCAAGTGTCGCTTTAATGGTATTGGCGTTGGCATTGCGGGGTACATGGAGTACAACGAAAGGACCGGACTCCTTGAACCGTCTAGCTACACTGGCGGAGAAGGAGAGGGAGATACTGGCTGGGAAGGCCACGAAGAAGATGACTACTGATTTACTAGATGTTCTACTCAGAGTAGACGAGAGTAAAATCATTAACCACAAAGATGCTTACTGAAAGGAGAATCATCATGTTTAAACTTATCGAAACTTTAGGCCGTCTGGTCATCGCACTGTACATCCGTGAAGCCAAGGCGCTGGACAAAGCGTCCAAGGTGGAAGCGAAAGCAGCCGCTAAGCTGGCTAAAGCAGCTGACAAGGCACGTCAGGCATCTCTGGATGCAACCGCAGAGGCAGCTAAAGTTGCCGCTAAAGCTCAGAAACTTAAGGAGTTCTTCTAATGACTACCAAAGCTAAATTCCCCGGCAACACCATTCAGCTGTCCGACACTGTAGACCAGTGGGGCCGCAAGGTTCACATCAACGTTCGCAACGACAAGGTCACTCTGGTCTACCGCTGGAAGGCTAAGAGTGATAACCGCGCGCACACTCAGCGCGTGACCCTCGACGATGTACAGGCAGCTCGGCTGCTGGCGTCAGTAGCTGTAGCCGCTACTGTGGCCATCGGTGAGGACAAAGTGCGTGAGGCAATCCTGAGTAAAGAGGTTGGCGAAACATCCGTACGTCTGGCCGAAGCGTCAGAAGCCAAGTGATAAACTCAAGGTCATTACTATATGTAGTGGCCTTTATGATTATCATACACAACATATTGAGAGGACATTACCATGCGTAAACCTGAAGAGATTCGTAAAGAGATTGATGCCCTGAACAAAGAGCTGGCTGCTGCCAAGACCTATGAGGCCAAGCGTGACGCTGCTGTTCACATTCTGGAGAACCTTGGGTGGACCCACAGTGGCCTTAAGGGCTGGCAGAAACCTGCACCAAAGTGGAGTGACTATAAGGCCCCTCTGAAGGCTGGTGACTTGGCAACTTGGGAGGATGGTTCCATTGGCGGTACCGTCTACATCCGCAGTGTTGGCGACAAGTATGCTCAGGTGTCACACGTTCGTGGGATTAGCAGTCTAGGCGCTGACGTAGCTAACGGTAGCTTTGCCGTCGAAAAGAGTAAGTTAACCGTGCGTCCACGTGAGTATTTCATTGGGCGTCGATAAGTAACAGGAGACCACTATGTTAGTAACCGATATCGAGGCTAACAACCTCTTAGAGAAAGTCACTCAGTTCCACTGTGGTGTCATTTATGACTACAGCACGGACGAGTACGTATCGTATCGACCTTGGGACTTCTCAGCGTATCTCGATGCGTTGGAAGCCGAGGTGGCTCGTGGTGGTCTCATCGTATTCCACAACGGTCACAAGTACGATGCCCCAGTGTTGACCAAGCTGGCCAAGCTCCAGTTAAACCGAGAGTTCCACCTGCCGCGTGAGAACGTAGTGGACACATTGGTACTTAGCCGTTTGCTTTTTGCGAACATTAAGGACTCCGACATGGCCCTGCTGCGTTCCGGTAAGTTACCCGGTAAGCGCTTCGGGTCTCACGCTCTGGAGGCGTGGGGTTACCGCTTAGGCGAGATGAAGGGTGAGTACAAGGACGACTTCAAGAAGCTCCTTGAGGAACAGGGAGAGGACTATGTGGACGGTGCTGAGTGGATTAGCTTCAACGAGCCGATGATGGCCTATAACGTTCAGGACGTTGTGGTGACTAAGGCGCTCTTAGAGAAACTGCTGAGCGACAAGCACTACTTCCCGGATGGTGATATCCACTGGTGGGCACACGATGCCATGTCGTTCTGGGACAACTCGTGTGAGGCCGTCTGGCTGGAACACCGAGCCGCTTGGTTACTCGCTAAGCAGGAGCGCAACGGGTTCCCGTTCAACACCAAGGCCATCGAGGAACTCTACGTTGAACTAGCTGGTCGCCGTTCTGAACTCCTTCAGACACTTACCGACACTTTCGGGACTTGGTATCAACCTAAGGGCGGCACTGCGTTATTCCTGCACCCGCGCACCGGGAAGCCTCTGGGTAAATACCCACGAGTGAAGTACCCGAAGCAGGGTGCCATCTACAAGAAGCCCAAGAATAAAGCTCAGCGTGAGGGTAGTGAACCCTGCGAGCTGGACACTCGGGATTATGTAGAGGGTGCTCCGTACACACCAGTAGAGCACGTTGTGTTTAACCCAAGTAGCCGAGACCACATCGCGCTCAAGCTGAAGGAAGCCGGATGGGTACCTACAGAGTTCACCGACAAGGGTGCACCTAAGGTAGACGACGAGGTCCTTGAGCACGTTCGCGTGGAAGACCCTGAGAAGCAGCGCTGCATCGACCTCATCAAAGAGTACCTGATGATACAGAAGCGCATCGGTCAGGCGGCTGAGGGTGACAAGGCGTGGCTCCGTTACGTTCAAGAGGATGGTAAAATCCATGGAAGTGTTAACCCTAATGGTGCAGTTACAGGGCGAGCAACGCATAGCTTCCCTAACCTTGGTCAAGTTCCGGGCGTTCGTTCGCCGTATGGTGAGCCTTGTCGAGCAGCGTTCGGCGCAGAGCATCACTTGGACGGACTTACCGGAAAGCCTTGGGTTCAAGCAGGCATCGACGCCAGCGGACTCGAACTCCGTTGTTTGGCGCACTTCATGTCTAAGTACGACGACGGGGCATATGCGGATGTCATTCTCAACGGTGATATCCACACAGTCAACCAAACGGCGGCTGAATTGCCAACACGTGATAACGCCAAGACATTCATCTACGGTTTCCTCTATGGTGCTGGAGACGAAAAGATTGGACAGATTGTGGGAGCAGGTAAGGAGCGCGGAAAGGAACTCAAGAAGAAATTCCTTGAGAACACCCCAGCAATTGCAGCGTTGCGCGAAGGAATCCAGCAGACCCTCGTCGAGTCATCTCGATGGGTCGCAGGAGAGCAGAAGGTCAAGTGGAAACGACGCTGGATTAAGGGACTGGATGGAAGAAAGGTACACGTACGGTCACCACATGCCGCGCTCAACACGTTGCTTCAGTCAGCGGGTGCGCTCATTTGTAAGCTGTGGATTGTCGAGACTGAAGAGTTGCTTCTTAAGGCAGGATTGAAGCATGGATGGGATGGCGACTTCGCCTACATGGCGTGGGTTCACGATGAAATACAAGTGGCCTGCCGGACCCCAGAGATTGCACAGCAGGTGATTGACATTGCGCAACAAGCTATGCGCAACGTTGGGGAACACTTTAAGTTCCGTTGTCGTCTGGACACAGAAGGTAAGATGGGTCCTAACTGGGCCGTATGTCACTAATACAGGAGATTTAACATGGCTATTACCAAGCGTTTCAAGGTCACTTTTGAGGTGACCAGTGTGATCGACAGTGAGTCTGAGAAGAACCTAAGCGAGACCGTGCTGCGAATCGCACAGATGGTTTCCAAAGGTGAGAAGGTGAGCAACTTCAAGTTGGGTTTACTTGAGGCGGCGCTCAGTGGCGGGCCTGATGAAGCGGCTGCGTACTGCATCCGAGACGGTCTGCGCTCAATTATCAAAGAGGCCCATGACGACCTTTCGTTTAACGAGAAGAAACTTATGCGCTTCTCTCCGGCTATCGTGAGGGTAACCAAGTGAGTGAGTATCTCAAAGTTCTGGCGGCCCTCAAGGGCTGCCCTAAGTCCTTCCAGTCGAACTACGTGCGAAACAACGCTGCGTTAGTCGCTGAGGCTGCGAGCCGTGGTCACATTTCGTGCCTGACCATGAGTGGTCGTAACGGTGGCGCTTGGGAAATTACCAGTGCCGGAGTGAAATTCCTTAAGACCCATGGAGGTTGCTTATGAAACCTATTGACGAGCTGATCGGGCTGTTAAAAGAAGAGCCTTGGTCAGCTGAGCTACCTGAAGGCTGGAAGGTTATTGAAGATGGTGACTGGACCGACAATCACAAGTCAGAGTGTAAGTCTGACATTGTGAAACATGAGGAGTCGGGTAAGTTATTCCGAGCGGACTTCGTGCGAACTGGTGACTACTGGCAGGGCTACGAGACAGAACTCTGTGCTGTAGCTACCGTAGAGGCCTATCAGAAAACCATCACGGCATACCGGGAGGTTAGTGATGAGTAAGCACACATTGTTATCCTTCAGCGACTACCGGGCTACCCAGAAGATTTCTAAAGGTGTCCTTGTGATGGATGGCGACTGGCTGGTGTTCCAAGCCATGAGTGCCGCTGAGTTCGATGCCTCGTGGGAGGAGGAGATTTGGCACCGTTGCTGTGACCACGCTAAGGCCCGAGAGATTCTGGAGAACTCCATCGAGTCCTACAAGGGCCGCAAGAAGGCGTGGAAGAATGCAGACGTTGTCCTAGCGTTCACCGACCGTGTCAACTGGCGCAAGCTGCTGGTGGACCCAACGTACAAAGAGAACCGCGCAGTCGTTAAGAAGCCTGTGGGCTACTTCGAGTTCCTTGAGTACGTCTTTGAGACCTACACGTGCGTCCTTGAGCCTCAGCTCGAAGGTGATGACGTGATGGGCATCATTGGGTCTAATCCGCTCCCGTATCACTACGAGAAGGCAGTACTGGTCTCCTGTGACAAGGACTTTAAGACCATCCCGGATTGTGACTTCCTGTGGTGTACGACTGGCAACATCCTCGTGCAGACTCAGGAGACCGCTGACTACTGGCACCTCTTCCAGACTATCAAGGGTGACATCACCGATGGTTACGGTGGGATTCCCGGATGGGGCGATACCGCTGAGGACTTCCTCAAGGAACCCTTCATTGTGGAGCCTGTAACGTCCGTGCTGAAGTCCGGCAAGAACAAGGGCCAAGAGGTAACCAAGTGGGTGAAACGCGCTCCTGAGCCGGGAGAGACGCTCTGGGATTGCATTAAGTCCATTGGTGCCAAAGCAGGGATGACCGAAGCGGAAGTAATCAAGCAGGGCCAGATGGCTCGCATTCTCCGTTCTGATGAATACAACATCGAGACTGGGGAGATTACTCTATGGCAACCGGGCAGCTGATTCTCATCGTACTGACCATGGGCTTAGTAGCTCGTGGTCTCTGGATGTTGGCCTTGATTATAAAGCAGATAGTCGAGCACAAAGCAGAGTGATAAACTCATGGGCACAATTAGGACCCACTATAGGGAAGTGCCCATTATGATTATTACTTAAAGATTACTTAAAGAGGAGACTCAAATGTTAAAACCTATAGAGCACATCCTTAACAATCCTAATGACCTTCCTGACGTACCGCGAGCTGTCAAGGAGTACCTACAGTCTCGCTTCAATGCTGACTTCCTGTATCAGTCAGAGGTCCGTAAGCTGCGTGAGGCTGGCCACAGTGAGGAGTTCATCTCCGGTGTACTGTATGGTCACTACATGGCTTCTCGTGTCCTTGATGAGATGGAGGGCCGTCAGCGTGCACTCAAAGAAGGAGATTGATTATGTGTTTCTCACCTAAGATGAAAGCACCTAAGGTCGACACAACGACTGTCCCTGAGCCAGCACCACTGACGGAGGAACCTAAGGGTATCCAGTATGGTGGAGACGAGGACTCAAACAGCACCACTCCTGAGGTATCAGGGCGTAAGTCACTCAAGGTGACCAAGACGACCGAGCCTACAGGGTCCGCCAGTAAAATCCGTAAGTCAGCTTTAGGAGGCTAACATGGGACTGTTTAAGAAAATCAAGAAGGCTATCTCCAAGGTAGTCAAGGCACCGCTCAAAGCCGTGGGTCTTGCAGCAGATGCACCTAACGTGCAGACAGCCGCTGAGACACCTGTGGCCGCACCTCAGGAAGCACCGAAAGAGGTCGTGGAGGACGTTGAGTCTTCAGCAGACACCGAGTCTGGTAAGAAGAAATCACGAGCGTCCGGTAAGAAGTCCCTCTCAGTTTCCCGCAGCTCAGGCGGTGGGATTAACTTATGATTGGTTACGGGGAGGGCTAACAAATGGCAGAAGTTAAACTCGAAGGCTTCGCAGAGGAGGGAGCCAAGGCGGTATATGACCGTCTGAAGAACGACCGACAGCCTTACGAGACACGAGCAGAGTCCTGTGCGCAGTACACGATTCCCTCACTGTTCCCTAAGGACTCCGATAACGCATCGACCGATTACACGACTCCGTGGCAATCCGTAGGTGCTCGCGGTCTGAACAACCTAGCGTCCAAGCTGATGCTGGCCCTGTTCCCGATGCAGTCATGGATGAAGTTGACCATTAGTGAATACGAAGCGAAGAACCTTCTGGGTGACGCTGAGGGTCTCGCTAAGGTCGATGAGGGCCTCTCAATGGTAGAGCGCATCATCATGAACTACATCGAGTCCAACAGTTACCGAGTGACGCTCTTTGAGTGCTTGAAGCAACTGTGTGTGGCCGGGAACGCGCTGCTGTACTTACCGGAGCCTGAGGGTTATACCCCGATGAAGCTCTATCGACTGAACTCGTATGTGGTCCAGCGAGACGCTTTCGGTAACGTACTTCAGATTGTCACTCTCGACAAGATTGCGTTCAACGCTCTCCCTGAGGATGTCCGCAGCCAAGTGGAAGCAGCCCAAGGTGAGCAAAAGGAAGACGCTGAGATTGACGTCTACACCCACGTGTACCTGAACGAAGCCGGGGATGGCTACTCTAAGTACGAAGAGGTTGCCGAAGAGGTTGTACCGGGCAGTGAAGCTGAGTACCCACTCGAAGAGTGTCCGTACATTCCGGTCCGCATGGTACGCATCGACGGTGAATCCTATGGTCGTTCCTACGTGGAAGAGTACCTCGGGGACCTCAAGTCCCTAGAGAACCTCCAAGAGTCCATCGTGAAGATGGCCATGATTACCGCTAAGGTTATCGGTCTGGTAGACCCGGCGGGTATCACTCAGGTCCGCAGACTCACGGCAGCACAGTCTGGTGCGTTCGTACCGGGCCGTAAGCAGGACATTGAGTTCCTCCAACTGGAGAAGTCCGGTGACTTTACCGTAGCGAAGAACGTTAGCGACACCATTGAGGCTCGCCTCTCGTATGCCTTTATGCTCAACAGTGCGGTACAACGTACAGGAGAGCGTGTCACAGCCGAAGAGATTCGGTACGTGGCGTCAGAGCTGGAAGATACCCTAGGTGGTGTCTACTCGATTCTCTCGCAGGAACTCCAGCTGCCTCTGGTAAGAGTGCTCTTGAAGCAACTACAAGCCACGCAGCAAATCCCGGAGTTACCTAAAGAGGCCGTCGAGCCAACTATCAGCACTGGCCTTGAGGCTATCGGACGTGGTCAGGACCTTGACAAGCTGGAGCGCTGCATCAACGCATGGTCAGCCCTTAAGGCACTCGAAGGTGACGACGACCTCAACTTGGCTAACCTCAAGTTGCGCATCGCTAACGCTATCGGTCTAGACACGGCTGGTATGCTTCTCACTCAGGAGCAGAAGAACGCCCTTATGGCGCAGCAGGGTGCCCAGATTGCTACACAGCAAGGGGCCGCAGCGCTTGGTCAGGGTATGGCCGCACAGGCTACTGCAAGTCCTGAAGCTATGGCCGCAGCGGCTGATTCAGTCGGTATGCAACCGGGCATGTAATTAGGGCACACTATAGGGAGATACATCCAGATTGAATGAGGTCTGGTCAGAAGGTTCGAGTCCTTCGTGTTTCCCTTCTTGTTCAACTTAAGGAGATTGAAATGGCTGGCGAATCTAACGCAGACGTATACGCATCCTTCGGTGTTAACAGTGCTGTACTGACTGGTAGCACACCTGAGGAGCACCAAGAAAACATGTTGGCTCTTGATGTTGCTGCCCGTGATGGCGATGATGCAATCGAGCTGAACACCAACAGTGATGACCCGTATGGCTCCGATGTGGACCCGTTCGGTGAACCTGAAGAGGGCCGTATGCAGGTCCGTATCTCCGCTGACGGTTCAGACGAACAGGATGGCGAAGAAGGTTCTGACGAAGAACAGCAAGGCGACGAAGGGAGTCAGCCGGAGGAAGTAACCGACGATGGTGAACCTGAAGAGTTCAAACCGATTGGTGAAACTCCGGCTGACATCAACGAAGCCTCTCAGCAGCTGGAAGAACACGAAGCTGGCTTTAACGACATGGTTGCTACTGCAATCGAACGCGGTCTCTCACAGGATGCTGTGACCCGTATTCAGCAAGAGTACCAGAATGAAGACCGCTTGTCCGATGAGTCCTACAAAGAGTTGGCTGAGGCTGGCTACAGTAAGGCGTTCGTTGATGCGTACATTCGCGGTCAAGAAGCTCTGGTCAACCAGTACGTTGAGAAAGTGATGGACTTCGTGGGTGGCCGTGAGCGCTTCCAGCAGGTCTATACCCACATGCAGACCAATAACCCTGAGGGTGCCGAGGCGCTCATCAAGGCATTTGAGTCTCGTGATGTGGCCACTATGAAGACGATTCTGAACCTAGCGGGACAGTCTCGTGATAAGACCTTTGGTAAGAAAGCCGAGCGCTCTATTGCCAAGCATGCAACCCCAGCGAAACCTGTGGCCCGAAAGGCTGAAGGCTTCGAGTCTCAAGCTGAGATGATTAAGGCGATGTCTGACCCGCGTTACCGCACCGACTCTAAGTATCGTCGTGAGGTGGAACAGAAGGTTATCGACTCTAAGTTTTAATTAGGGCCCACTATAGGGAGAGATGGAATCCACAGTTTGGCGGTCACCAGTTCGGGTAATTCTGATTGGGCATCGGGCTGCCGTGGTTTGGCTGTGGAGTGCCCTTCGAGTTACACAATGAGTATCACCTCGTTTCAAGTAGTACCTCAATAGCTTGGCAACGATAGGCCCGTCTGGTCAGCGTAATGACCAATTCTATTCGTAAACAACATAAGGAGATTCAACATGGCTAACATGCAAGGTGGACAGCAGCTCGGTACTAACCAAGGTAAAGGTCAATCCGCAGCAGACAAGCTGGCGCTATTCCTGAAAGTATTCGGCGGTGAAGTCCTGACCGCATTCGCTCGTACCTCTGTGACCACCAACCGTCACATGCAGCGTCAAATCAGCTCCGGTAAGTCCGCACAGTTCCCTGTGATTGGTCGCACCAAGGCTGCTTACCTGCAACCGGGCGAGTCTCTGGATGACAAACGTAAAGACATCAAGCACACTGAGAAGACCATTAACATTGATGGCCTGCTGACTGCGGACGTGCTGATTTACGACATCGAAGACGCGATGAACCACTATGACGTGCGCTCCGAGTACACCTCTCAGATTGGTGAATCTCTGGCGATGGCGGCTGATGGTGCAGTTCTGGCTGAGCTGGCTGGTCTGGTTAACCTCGCTGATTCCGTCAACGAGAACATCGCTGGTCTGGGCAAACCGTCCCTGCTGGAAGTTGGCGCTAAGGCTGACCTGACTGACCCGGTTAAACTGGGACAAGCGGTTATCGCTCAGCTGACCATTGCTCGTGCGGCTCTGACCAAGAACTACGTCCCGGCTAACGACCGTACGTTCTACACCACTCCAGACGTGTACTCTGCGATTCTGGCAGCTCTGATGCCGAACGCTGCGAACTATGCGGCTCTGATTGACCCTGAGCGTGGTTCTATCCGTAACGTGATGGGCTTCGAAGTCGTAGAGGTTCCGCACCTGACCGCTGGTGGTGCTGGTGATGACCGCCCGGACGAAGGCGCAGAAGCGACCAACCAGAAGCACGCCTTCCCGGCAACTGGCGGTAAAGTCAACAAGGAGAACGTTGTTGGCCTGTTCCAGCACCGTTCCGCTGTTGGTACCGTCAAGCTGAAAGACCTCGCTCTGGAACGTGCTCGCCGCGCTGAGTATCAGGCTGACCAGATTATCGCTAAGTACGCGATGGGTCACGGTGGTCTGCGTCCAGAATCTGCGGGTGCGCTGGTTTTCACGGCGGCCTAAGCGTAAATACCTTTAGTGCTCGGGCGGCAACTCCACCTGAGTACGAGGTACAGACTGTGGCTATTGCTGGTGATTCACTTAAGGTGACACTTGATGGGCTGGAAGGAGTAACGGATTGGTCAAGCCTTGAGGTAACTTATGGTACTTCAGGGGTTGCCAGCCACACTCGCCGTACCAACACGCTGTACTTCAAAGGAATCGCTGTAGGCGAAACTCTAGTGGCTGTCAGCTTTGACGGGTCTGAAATGAAGTCCTTTAAGCTGGTCGTGACTAACTAATAAGCCAAACCCCTTGGGGACCACTCACGGTCTCTGAGGGGTTTTTTCGTTAGGAGCTTACAATATGAACATGCAAGATGCTTACTTTGGGTCTGCCGCTGAGCTGGATGCTATCAATGAGATGCTCGCAGCCATCGGTGAATCCCCGGTGACCACCCTTGACGAAGATGGTAGTGCAGACGTAGCGAATGCTCGTCGTATCCTCAACAGGATTAACCGCCAGATTCAGTCTAAAGGTTGGGCCTTCAACATCAACGAGTCGGCCACATTGACCCCGGATGCCAGCACTGGACTCATCCCGTTCCGTCCGGCCTACCTGTCCATCCTAGGTGGCCAATACGTTAACCGTGGTGGTTGGGTGTATGATAAGTCCACAGGGACAGATACCTTCTCTGGGCCAATCACAGTGACCCTGATTACCCTTCAGGATTACGACGAGATGCCTGAGTGTTTCCGCCAGTGGATTGTCACCAAGGCCAGCCGCCAGTTCAACTCTCGGTTCTTCGGAGCGGAGGACGTAGAGAACTCTCTGGCACAGGAAGAGATGGAAGCACGTATGGCGTGCAATGAGTACGAGATGGACTTCGGGCAGTACAACATGCTTGATGGTGACGCATACGTACAGGGTCTCATCGGTCGTTAATCAGAAACTTAAGGAGGACCAAATGGCTCTCGTATCACAGTCAATCAAAAATCTTAAGGGAGGCATTAGCCAACAGCCTGAAATCCTACGGTATCCCGAGCAGGGTTCGCTTCAGGTCAACGGTTGGTCCTCCGAGACTGAGGGTCTCCAGAAGCGACCACCTATGGTGTTCATCAAGTCCCTTGGCCCTCGTGGCTACTTGGGGGAAGACCCGTACATCCATCTCATCAACCGCGATGAGTTCGAGCAGTATTACGCTGTGTTCACAGGTAACGACGTTCGAGTATTTGACCTGTCCGGCTATGAGTATCAGGTCCGAGGCGAGCGCTCTTACGTGACCGTCAACAACCCTAAGGACAACTTACGGATGGTCACCGTGGCAGACTATACGTTCATCGTGAACCGCACCAGACAGGTCCGCGAGAACCAGAACGTGACCAACGGTGGTACCTTCAGGGACAACGTGGACGGGATTGTCAACGTCCGTGGCGGCCAATATGGTCGTAAGCTCGAAGTCAACATCAACGGCGTATGGGTCAGCCACCAGCTACCTCCTGGCGACAACGCTAAGGATGACCCGCCCAAGGTCGACGCGCAGGCCATCGCTGAGGCACTAGCGGTTCTTCTACGGGCCGCTCACCCTACGTGGACGTTCAACGTGGGAACAGGGTACATCCACTGCATCGCACCAGCTGATACCACCATTGACGTGTTTGAGACCAAGGATGGCTACGCCGACCAGTTAATCAACCCAGTGACCCACTACGTTCAGAGCTTCTCAAAGTTGCCACTGAACGCTCCTGACGGGTACATGGTGAAAATTGTTGGTGACACCTCGAAGACTGCTGACCAGTATTACGTTAAGTACGATAAGAGTCAGAAGGTCTGGAAGGAAACTGTGGGGTGGAACATCTCGGTCGGCCTTGAGTACCACACGATGCCTTGGACACTGGTTCGTGCGGCTGACGGTAACTTTGACCTCGGGTATCACGAGTGGAAGGACCGCCGAGCTGGTGACGATGATACCAACCCTCAGCCATCCTTTGTGAACTCGACGATAACTGACGTGTTCTTCTTCAGGAACCGCTTAGGGTTCATCTCTGGGGAGAACATCGTGATGTCCCGTACCAGTAAATACTTCGAGTTCTACCCGCCGTCAGTAGCCAACTACACCGATGATGACCCGCTGGATGTGGCCGTGAGTCATAACCGGGTGTCGGTCCTTAAGTACGCTGTGAGCTTCGCTGAGGAGCTTCTGCTGTGGTCTGATGAGGCACAGTTCGTCCTGTCAGCAAACGGTGTGTTATCCGCTAAGACCGCTCAGCTGGACCTGACCACTCAGTTCGATGTGTCCGACCGAGCGCGTCCTTACGGTATCGGCAGGAACATCTACTATGCGTCTCCTCGCAGCTCCTTTACGTCCATCATGCGCTACTACGCGGTACAGGATGTAAGCTCTGTGAAGAACGCAGAGGACATGACGGCCCACGTCCCGAACTACATCCCGAACGGTGTGTACAGCATCAACGGGTCTGGTACGGAGAACTTCGCATGTGTGCTGACCAAAGGTGCTCCCAGCAAGGTGTTCATCTACAAGTTCCTCTACATGGATGAGGACATTCGGCAGCAGTCATGGTCCCACTGGGACTTCGGGGACGGTGTGGAGGTTATGGCAGCAAACTGTATCAACTCAACGATGTACATGCTGATGCGTAACGCCTACAACGTGTGGATAGCCGCAGTGGACTTCAAGAAGGAGTCGACAGACTTCCCATTTGAGCCTTACCGTTTCCACGTGGATGCCAAGCGGTCGTACCACATCTCAGAGACAGCGTATGACATTGAGACGAACCAGACGGTAGTCAACGTCAAGGACATCTACGGTGCATCGTTCTCCAAGGGCACTGTGGCAATCTGCGAGAGCGACGGTAAAATCACCGAGTATGAGCCTATGGGTTCCTCTTGGGATTCAACCCCAGACATCCGCATTAGCGGTGACATCTCCGGTAAGGACATCGTCATTGGGTTCCTGTATGACTTCCAGTATGTGTTCAGTCGGTTCCTCATAAAGCAGGAGCAGAACGACGGCACAACGTCCACTGAGGACTCTGGTCGTCTACAGCTGCGTAGAGCGTGGGTGAACTACCAGAACACCGGAGCGTTCACTGTGAGTGTCGATAACGGTAGCCGAGAGTTCAGCTATCTGGTCAACGCCAGAGTGGGTTCTACTGGTCTACGTCTGGGACAGAAGGCCACAACTACTGGTCAGTATCGTTTCCCGGTGACTGGTAATGCCATGTATCAGAAGGTGTCCCTGAGTTCCTTCAACGCTTCCCCGGTGTCAATCATTGGGTGTGGCTGGGAGGGTAACTACAGTAGACGCGCCAACGGTATTTAACTGAAGTAATCCTTATGGTGTGCTCAATTAGGGCACACTATAGGGAGACCACACTAAGAGGGGACTTAAAGCATGTACATAAGAAACACTGTAAGTAATGACTTCGAGTTATTCATCCCGGCCTACCATGACGTACTTGAGGCACAGGCCATGGGTATAGAACCATCGTTCCCAGCGGTTACTGAGTGTGTCACGTTAGACCACGATGGTTTTCCTTTGGCTATAGGTGGACACTGCGGAGACCAGTGCTGGTTCGTCACGAGTGACCAAGTGTGGAGACTCGACAGGGCTGGTAAGCTGGAGTTCCGTGAGAGAATCATGGAGTACAGGGACATGTTATTAAACGTTTATCCATCCCTGTGGAACTTCGTGTGGGTCGGTAATGGTCCTCACAAGCGGTTCCTTAAGTCCATCGGTGCTGTATTCCACGAGGAGTACACTCAGGATGGGAAGTTCCAACTGTTCACCATAACGAGGAGGTAACTATGTGTTGGGTAGCCGCAATACCAATCGCAATGACGGCAGTACAAGCTATCGGTCAGTCGCGTAATGAAGCCAAGATGATTGGCCTTCAGAATGACCAGATGCGCCGACAGTCTGCCCAGATGATTAAAGAGTCAAACATTCAGAACGCTAACGCCAGCCTTGAGCAGAAGCAGAAGCTGGAAGAAGCCAGCGCGGACCTGACCGCAAAGAATCTCGATAAGGTTCAGGCCATGGGTACAATCCGTGCAGCAATCGGAGAGGGAAACCTTGAGGGTTCCAGCATGGAGCGTATCAGTCGAATCGAGGAGGGCAAGTTCATTCGGGATGCCAACGCGGTCACCGATAACTACCGTCGAGACTATGCGTCACTGTTCGCTCAGCAGCTGGGTAACTCAGAGTCAACTATCGACCAAGTTAAGACCATGCAGAAAGCTGAGACCAAAGGTAAATCCAAACTGGAACAGGTACTCGACCCTCTGGCATTGATGGGTTCACAGGCAGCATCCGCATATGCTTCTGGTGCGTTCGACAGCAAGTCCACCAAGGCCCCAATCAGTCAGGCCAAAGGCACTAAGGTAGGAGGTAAGTAATGGCTAGTAAATTAGAACAAGCGTTGGGCCAATTACCGCAGGCCGGGTCTACTCGTATCCGTGGTGGCTCAGCGTCCATGCAGTATCGCCCAGTAACCATTCAACAGGAAGGTGTCCGGCAGTCAAACCTAGTGCAGTCCTTGGCGAAGTTTGGGGCAGCAATGGGTGAAGCAGCTGACGCATACGACAAGCGCCAGCGAGATAAAGCCGAGGAGCGGTCCGATGAGATTATCCGTAAGTTGACCCCAGAGCAGCGCCGAGAGGCAATCAAGAACGGGACCCTGCTGTATCAGGATGACCCGTACGCTATGGAGGCCCTACGGTTCAAGACTGGTCGTAACGCTGCGTTCCTCATTGACGACGAAGTGGCACAGCGCGTTCAGAACGGTGAGTTCCGTACTCGTGCTGAGATGGAAGAGTATCGCCACAAACGGTTGACCGAAGGTGCCAATGAGTTCGCTGAACAGTTCATGATTAACCCTGAGGACTCTGAGTTCCAGAGAGGGTTCAACGCGAACATCACCGAGCGTAACATCTCGCTGTACGGTAAGCACGATACGTTCCTGAGCGAGCAAGCCCAGAAGGGTGCCATACTGGCCTCGAAGGTGGAACTGTCCGGTGTCCTTAAGGACCCACAGGTTCTTGCTCGCCCAGAGTCCGGTGAGTTCTTCCAGCGCTACATTGACAACGCTCTGAAGACTGGCAGTATCCCCAGCGACGCTCAGGCTCAGCAGGTCATCATTGGGTCTCTTAACGACGTCATTCAGCGTCCGGGTGCGACCAACTTCTTGCAGAGCCTTGAGGGCCGTCAGGTAACCCTTAACGGGAAGACCACGACCTACAAGGAGCTTATGGGTGAGGAGCAATGGAACGCCCTGATGGTCAAGGCCCAGTCGACTCAGTTCGACAATGACGCTAAGTTGTCCGAAGGTTTCCGTCTTGGGATTACCAGCGCGTTGAACCAAGACGATACCAGCAAGGGCTGGGAGATGCTTCAGGGTGCCAAGGCGGAACTTGACCGTCTACAGCCCGGTGAGCAGATGACCCCAGAGCGTGAGCGTTTGATTCAGGCTGAGGAGCAGATGCAGGCCCGTTTCCGTCAGGAGGCTCAAGCAGCAGCCAAGGAGATGGACAAGCGTCAGAAGACCATCAACAAGAATCAGGTCATCGACCAGCAGTTCACCAAGCGTATCAACGGTCAGTACGTGTCCACCAGCTACAAGGACATGCCGACCAACGAGAACACCGGAGAGTTCACTCACAGTGACATGGTGAACTATGCCAACGGTAAGCTGGCTGAGATTGACCAGATGCAGCTCACGGAGCAACAGAAGGACCGTATGAAGCTGAGCTACCTACGGGCAGACTCAGAGGGTGGAGCCTTCCGTACCGTTGTGGGCCAGATGGTGACAGACGCTGGGTCTGAATGGTCTGCCGCTGTGATTAACGGCAAGTTACCAGAGGACACCACGGCGCTGAACAAACTGCGCACAATGCGTAACACCGACCCGGACCTCTTCGCTGCGCTGTACCCGGACAAGGCTGACTTGTTCCTGACGATGGACATGATGGACAAGCAGGGCATTGACCCGCAGATTCTCATAGACGCTGACCGCTCTCGCCGCAGTCTCACCAAAGAGATGCAGTACGAGGATGATAAAGCGTGGGCGTCCCTGAAGAACAACTCAGAGTCCCCAGAGCTGTCTCGCATTCCGGCCAGTCTGGATGGTATGGCCCGTAAGATTTACGACAGCGTCAAGTACCGTACAGGCAACAGCGACATGGCGATGCAGCAGACCGACAAGTTCCTCAAGGAATCCACTGTGACCTTCAAAGGCGATGACGTGGATGGTGATACCATTGGTATTATCCCGAAGAACATCTTACAGGTCAGTGATGACCCTAAGAGCTGGGAGCAGGGCCGAGACATCCTAGAAGAAGCCCGTAAGGGAATCATCGCGGCTAACCCTTGGGTGACCAACAAGCAGCTGACGATGTACCAGCAGGGTGACTCTATCTACATGATGGACACCACTGGCACTGTACGCATCCGCTACGACAAGGAGCTACTGACTCGCACCTATCAGGAACAGCAGCAGCGACTGGCCAAGGAAGCCGAAGAGAAGGCACTGAAGGAAGCAACCAAGCGTGCACCTATCTCCGCAGCCACTCAGGCCCGTAAGGCAGCTGGTGAGCGTGTCCGTGCGAAACGTAAAGCCACTCCGAAGTTCATCTATGGAGGTGGCGATGAGTAAACAATAAGGAGACAACATGAGCTACGACAAGTCCAAACCTAGCGACTACGATGGTATCTTTCAGAAGGCAGCAGACTCTCACGGAGTTAGTTATGACCTCCTGCGTAAGTTATCGTTTAACGAATCATCCTTCAACCCTAAGGCCGTCTCTAAGACTGGCCCTAAGGGAATCATGCAGTTCACCCGCAACACGGCCCGCGCCATGGGCCTTAACGTGACAGATGGTGACGACGATGGGCGCTACAACCCAGAGTTAGCCATTGACGCTGGCGCTAAGCTGCTTGCCAGTCTCGTTAAGAAGTACAACGGGGATGAGCTGAAAGCGGCCCTAGCGTACAACCAAGGGGAAGGCCCAGCGGGTGCACCACAGCTCCAAGCGTACGACAAGGGAGACTTCGGGTCTATCTCGGAGGAAGGTCGTAACTACATGCGTAATCTACTTGACGTGGCCCAGAGTCCACACTCAGGCGATCTGGAAGCGTTCGGTGGCATCACCCCAAAGGGTAAAGGGATTCCCGCAGAGGATGCCTTCAAGGGCATCGCTAAGGCTGGTAAAGTTGGTACTGAGCTGCCGGAGTCCCATGGGTTCGACGTTGAGGGTGTAGCACAGGAAGCGCCCAACACTCCATACGCTAAGGACTTCTGGGAGAAGACCGGGACGACCCTTGATGAGTATAACTCTCGGTCCACCTTCTTCGGCTTCGGCGATGCTGCTGAGGCTCAGATTCAGAACTCAACCTTGGGTGTGGCCTTCCGTGCTGCGCGGGCTGACGATGGGTACGATGTGTTCAAGGACACGATAACCCCGACTCGCTGGAACTCCTATGTTCCCTCTAAGGAGGACTTGCAGAAGCTACGCGACTCCGGGTTACCTCCGAGTTACTACGGTGTGGTGACTGGTGGTGACGGCGAGAACTGGGATGCACTCATCAAGCTGGCCAAGGATAACTTCGAGGCTGACCAACGGGCCGCTGAGGCTGGTACCGGGGCGAAACTCGCTGCTGGTATCGTTGGTGCTGGTGTAGACCCACTCAGCTATGTACCGCTGGTCGGTGTAGCTGGGAAGGGACTCAAGGTGGTCAATAAGGCCCTGCGAGTGGGTGCACAGGCTGGAGCACTCAGCGTTGCCTCTGAGGGAATCCGTACGTCGGTAGCCGGTGGCGAAGCTCACTACGCTGATGCAGCACTCGGTGGGTTACTGTTTGGTGCTGGCATGTCGGTGCTTAGTGACGCTGTGGCCGCAGGTATCCGTAAGGCACGTGGCGTTGAGTCTGTGAATGAGTTCGCTGGTCCAGCACTTCGTATGGAAGCACGAGAGACTGCCATCAACACTGGCGGTCACGACACCTCGACGCTACCTCCAGAGAACTTCGCGTTCGAGCAGAACCACAGAGGTGTTCCGTTTGCCGACCACCCGACCGAAGAGGGCGCAGTGGTTCTGGCCAATGGTTCCATCCTGAGCGACACCAACCCACTTAACCCAAGGACTCAGCGTGACTTCGCAGAGATTGACCCAGAGCGTGCAGCTCCCGGTATCAAGCTAGGTGGGTTCACTGAGATTGGCCTGAAGACCCTAGGGTCCAAGGATGCTGGTGTTCGTGCAATAGCTCAGGACCTCGTGCGC
>OGNH01000143.1_pt1 | contig 41663 bp, 70 predicted proteins | sample 1573451 | NCBI WGS metagenome assembly OGNH01 (sample SAMEA2581986, study PRJEB24529) | metagenome | biome: Human gut stool | place: China | collected 2011 | reverse complement strand
GATACTGTTACTGGAACTGATACTGTTACTGGAACTGATACTGTTACTGGAACTGTTACTGGAACTGGAACTGTTATATCCCCTAACGGGGATATATATAATAGCGCCGCCCACGCCGCCGTTGACGTAGAACTTTCCAAGATCGTCCAGCATTATCAGCAGGCCGTCGGGGACTTCCCACGCTCTGCACTGGACAAGCTGCAGAAGTGGAGGCAGGAGTACAGCACAGAGATGATCCTGCTGGCGATTGACAAGGCTACAGAAGCCGGAAAACGCTCGTGGAACTACATCAACGGCATATTGTCCGGCTGGAAACGGGACGGCCTGCGCACACCGGGAGACGTGGAAGCCAACGAACAAAGCAGACAAGCCAGACCGAGGGGCAAGCAGCCAACCGAAACCGTAGACGACCAGCTTGCCCGGGTGCTGGCGAAGATGGACAGAGAAAGAGGGTTTGAGACATGACGCGGGAAGACGTGGCAAAGCTGATCCGTATGAATTTTGTGTTGTACAAGCTGGGTTCCAAGCCTCTGACTGACGAGGAGATGCAGACCACCATTGATGTGTGGACGTACCAGTTTGGCGACTATGACGGCGATACTGTCAAGCGGGCTTTTCTGGCGGCAAACCGGGTATGCGTTTATCCGGTAACGGTGGCCGACATCTTCAAGCAGCTTTCCCAGTGTCTTGACCCATCTGCCGAGTGGGACGCTCTGGCTGTAGCGGCACGCAAGGCACAGACATTTTTGAGCTGGCGCAAATTCCCGATGGTGACCGGCATTGACGAAAAGGGCGGGCTGCTTCGTAGTGACGGACAGAAAGAGCTGCAAGCCCTGTATGACCAACTTCCCCCGGCAGCAAAATCCTATGCCGGGAGCGTGGGAGGGCTTGCAGAGCTGGCTGAAATGCCAGACCTTACATACCGCCGTGCCGAGTTTTTGAAGCAGGCGCAGGCAGATATCACCACCGCCCCGCGTGAAGCTGCAAGGCTGCGGGCGAGCGAGCCGACAAGAAAGGAGATTGAAAAATGAGCGATAAAAGATTGATTGACGCGAACGCTTTGCACAAGCGCATTGAAATGAACCTTCGTGCAAGCAATCCGTTCACTATTGAAGAATGCTGCTATAAGGATGCCCTGAACAGCGTGGACGAGGCTCCAACCATCGACCCGGAAACACTGCGGCCGACATGGCGCAACCCTGAAACGGACCCGCCGAAAGTCGAAGAAGATGTGCTGATTCTGTTTGAAACCGCCTGCGGTGGATATGGGATTACGACGGCTAACTACGAAGATGGCACAGTCTTGTCCCAAAAGAGCGCTTTCTACTGGGAAGAAATTTCCGAGTGGGGAACCTACGATAAAGAAAGCGATGATTACTTTATTCCTAAAGGCTGGTGGGAATATCGTTATTTCAACCAGGATGACATTTACGATAACCGTGTAGATGCTCACGTGGTTGGCTGGATGCCGCTGCCGCCGAAGGAGATTACAAAATGAGCGAATTTATCGACCGCGAAAAAGCCATCGCAAACATCAAAGCGGCATATTGCTGTGGCTGCGAAAATTACAACGGCGTAAGATGCCGCGCGTGTCAGATCATGGACGCGATGGATGTGCTGGAAGACGAGCCGGCAGTCGTTCCGGATGTCCAGCGCTGGCGCAAGACGGCAGAAGAGCCGCCGACTGAGGCTGATGCAAATGAAGACGGCGACGTCCTGAGCATCAACAACAACCCCAGCGACGGCTTCATAACAAATTGGCCGTGGAACATGGTGGCGGCTTTCCCGGAAAACCTCACGGTCTGGATGCCCATGCCTAAACGGCCGGGCGAACGTCCCAAAAAGCTTTATTGGCGTGAAGAAACAATCAATGAGATTTGCCCCGTTTGCGGGTATGAATGCAACGATGATTATTACCTCGATAAATATTGTCCCGGATGCGGAACACGCCTTTGGTTTAACGAGGAGGAAGCCGAACATGACCAACCCGACATGTAAAGACTGCCCCGACCGGCACCCGATCTGTCACGACAGCTGCCCGAAGTACGCCGAGTACAAGCGTCAGCTGAAGGAACAACGTGTATACACAGAAGCCAAGCATGCGGCAGAACGCATCGGTAAGAACGCATTCAATCAAGAATTTTGGATGGGAGGAAGAAAACGGTGAAAGTGCTGATTGCCTGCGAGGAATCGCAGGAGGTGTGCAAAGCGTTCCGGGCAAAAGGCCACGAAGCCTACAGCTGCGACGTTCAAGAGCCGTCCGGTGGCCATCCCGAATGGCACATCCTCGGAGATGCTCTAATGGCTTTGAGGGGGGGGGGCAAGTCGTGACGATGGATGGTGTAACGCATGACGTTGGCAAGTGGGACTTGCTCATTGCACACCCGCCCTGCACCTACCTGAGCAACGCGGCAACGCGCTCGTTCAGCTTGCGGGTCACACCGGCCGAAAAAGTTGTTGCCCGGTGGGCAGAGCGCGTAAAGGCCGCAATTTTCTTTATGCAGTTCATGCTGGCAGATGTCCCCAAGATTGCAGTCGAGAACCCTGTAGGCATCATGAACACGGCGTACAGGAAAGCCGATCAGATCATTCATCCGTACTACTTTGCCGAAAGCAAAACGGACGCAGAAAACTACCACACAAAGCGCACTTGCCTTTGGCTGAAGAACTTGCTGCCTCTGGAACGGAAAAACAACTTTCCACCGCCAGAGCCTGTTTACGTCTCAAATGGGGAAAAGCACAAGAAAATCAGCTGGTGCGAAGGCATACGCGGAACGAAAAACGGCCAAGAGGGCCGGGCAAAAGCCAGAAGCAAAACCGCGCCAGGCATTGCAAAAGCCATGGCCGAGCAATGGGGGTGAGCAGATGAAACTGACCCTTTACGGTGACCCCCGCACAAAGAAAAACAGTGCCCGCATCCTCAGAAGCCGCGCAGGACGGCCCTACGTAGCCCCCAGCAAGGCTTATGTGGAGTATGAGACGGACTGCCTGCGACAAATCAACAGGCCGCGCAGCCCCATCTCTGCGTGCGTGAACGTGAGGTGCGTGTACTACATGAAAACCGCCCGCCGGGTCGATCTGGCAAACCTCATCGAGGCCACCACAGACATCCTGGTAAAAGCCCGGGTGCTGGAGGACGACAACAGCAAGGTCGTCGCCGCCCACGATGGCAGCCGGGTGGAGCTTGACCGGAAACAGCCACGGGTGGAAATTGAGATTGAAGAAATGGAGGAGTAAAATGCTTGATATGCTATTTGAAGCTGCAAGCACGCTGTTCATGGCAACACTTGCAGGGCTTTTCATCTGGTTTGTTCTTAGCGATGGCAACCCAATTGAATATTTCAAGCGGTGGCTCAACCACAACAAACCTTGCCTTTGCGACCGGTGCGTATTCTTAAAGCAAAAATTTGGGGCGTCAGAATCCGGATATCACTATATCTGCCAGAGCGGTGAAAAAGACGAAGGATACATAAATCCGCCCGAATATTGCTACAATTTTGAAGAAAGGAGTAACAATGACCAGCACATGGATACCTGACACTGACACCCAGAAGCAGGACGGAACCGATTACCGCGCCGTTAAGGCGTGGCTGAACCGCTACCGCGAAGCAGAGAAGAGATACTACCTGCTGTCTGACCGTCTGGCCGAAGCACAGGAAGCCACCCGGCACATCACCCAGAGCCTTAGCGCGGCCCCCGGCGGCAGCAAAGATGGTCAGAGCCTTGCCCGGGCGGTGGAACGTGAGGAGGAAGCGGAGCGCCGCGCTTATGAGCAAAGAGCGGTCTGCGACAAGCTGTTCCTCGAGATCAGAAACGCGCTCGCCCATATCCAGAACGAGAAAGCATACACGGTGCTGTACAAGTACTATCTCGATTGTCTCACGTGGGACAGGGTCGCAAAAGATATGAATTACTCTCTGCGCATGGTCTATGTCTTGCGGCGCAAAGCAATGGAGGAGCTGAGCCTTTAAAAACATTGCACTGTCATTACATTGCGGTTTCACTATCGCATGGTGTAAAATTGTATCATCGGAAAAGCCAAAAGGCAAACCGATGCACGCAGCCTCCGAAACGTGTCCCTTCTTGGCATTTTCCTCCTTTTCTGCTTGCAGGCACTAGGCTTTGCTCTCTCTTCACGTTTCGCGGGCTGCTTCTATGCGATACACTGAAACAAAGGCAGCCTGCCGCTCATGAGAGACAGGAGGCGGTTCGATTCCGCCGTATCGCACCGTATGGCGCATGGACTAGACAACCCGCAAGGCCGCACGTGCAACCTCCCGTGCCAAGAAAAGGCCTTAGAATCCTTGCCAAGGTGTAGCTTTCCTGACAGGATGTGCGTCAACCAACAGCCCCGGCGGCGAACCGGAGCTGTTTTTATATGGCCGCCTGAGCGCAGTTTGGAGCGCGGCGCGTGTGTGTAGACACGGCTGGTTCGATTCCAAGGGCGGCTTTTATACTCCGGTAGCTCAAGTGGTAGAGCAGCGGTCTCCAAAACCGCATGTTGCAGGTTCGAGCCCTGCCGGGAGTGCTTGCGTGCCCTATGAGGGGGGCCGCGCAATAGCGGGGCATCTGGCCGCGAAAGTTCCGGATGCAGCAGCGCCCACCGTTTGACGCATGTCCAACGCACTGAATGCACGGGTGCTGCTTATATGCCGTCATAGCTCAACTGGAAGAGCGCCGCCCATTTAAGGCGGGACAACGTTGGTGACACCACGTCGCTAGTTTACTACCCGGTAAATCCGAGGCATTTAACCAAGCCCCGGCGGGGGCGCGTGGGTGCTGGTTCAAATCCAGCTGGCGGCTAGCGCGATTTTAGAGTGTCCACTGTGGACGCTTTTGGAGAGGAGGCATACAAATGTTTGAGCGCTTGAAAGAACTGATTTGCGACATGGCAAAGTTTTTGACGCGTCTCGGCGCTGGCCTTATCCTTTCGGCCTTACCGATCAGCAACAAAGAAAGCCACTTTGTGCGCTATGCGCGGCGTTTCGGTTTCCGTGCAGACCACACAAAACGCGAGCCTCGGGCAGAGATCGGAGGCCGTGGCTGTATCCAAGGAGCACGGCCTGCTATCCGTGCGGATTAACCGCTGCTGATACAATACGATTAAAAACCAGCTTTTTGTATGATGAGCTCCATGCAGCAAAGCTGGTTTTTCTTATGCCGTTTTAGCTCAGTCTGGCAGAGCACCGGACTTTTAATCCGGGGGTAGCGGGTTCGATTCCTGCAAGCGGCACATTCGATATTTTGACCGTTCGGGTTTCCGGGCGGTTTTTATTTTGCATGAGTTTAGAGAGGTGGTGGCGGTGGGTGCGAAGCGGCTGACAGACAGGCAGAAAAAGAAGATCATTGCTGACTATGTGATGCTGCAGAACTATGTGCAGACCGCCAAGCTGAACGATGTCGCAGAGAGTACCGTGCGGAAGATCGTAAAGGAAAATCCGGACTGTGCGAGACTGTGCGATGAAAAAAGAGAGGGCAACGCCCGGGATATGCTTTCTTATCTGGAAAGCAAACGGAACGAGGCCCAAGAGCTCCTCGGAATGTACCTGAAAGCGATGGCGGACCCGGACAAGATAGCAGAGGCGACGTTGCCGCAGCTGTCCACAGCGTTTGGCACCATCGTGGACAAGTTTGCCGTGCTAGACGGCCAGAGCGATACGGAGACCCCAGACGATGGCCTGCTTGAGGCTCTGAGCGCTGCCGCAGACATAAGCCCCCCGGATGACGTGAGTATGCTGCCAGAGGAAGAGGACGACCATGCGGAAAAGTAACGGTTTTCGCTGGAAAGCCCTCAGCCAGCGGCAAAAGCAAGTCTTGAGCTGGTGGACACCGCAGAGCGCATACAGCGGCTACAACGGCATCATTGCCGATGGTGCTATCCGCTCGGGCAAGACCTTTGCCATGAGCTTTTCCTTTGTCCAGTGGGCTATGACCTGCTACAGCGGCCAGCAGTTTGCCATGTGCGGCAAGACCATTGCCAGCTTCCGACGCAATGTGCTTGGCACGCTCAAGCAGCAGCTTGCAGCCCGTGGCTACAATGTCAAAGAGCATCGGGCAGAAAATTTCATGACCGTCAGCAAAGGCGGCAAATCCAACGAGTTTTACTTTTTCGGCGGCAAAGACGAGAGCAGCCAAGACCTGATCCAGGGCATCACTCTGGCTGGGGCATTCTTTGACGAGGTGGCCCTGATGCCGCAGAGCTTTGTCAATCAGGCCACTGCCCGCTGTTCCGTCACCGGGTCAAAATTCTGGTTCAACTGCAACCCGGGCAGCCCACAGCATTGGTTTTATCTCGAGTGGGTGCGGAAATGCCGTTCCCGCAAGATGATGTACCTCCACTTTACGATGGACGACAACCTGTCACTCTCCGAGGACATCAAGGCTAGATACCGCAGCCAGTACAGCGGGGTTTTCTATCAGCGCTACATTCTGGGCCTGTGGACGGTGGCAGAGGGCCTTGTATATGACATGTTCGACCGAAAAAAGCATGTCGTTGATGAGCTGCCGGAACTGTCCCCAAAGAGTGCCTATGTGGCGTGTGACTTCGGCACCCAGAACGCAACGGTTTTTTTGCTGTTCCAGAAACAGGCAGATGCAGACTGCTGGATCGTCACCCGGGAGTACTACTACAGCGGCCGCGAACAGAAGCGGCAAAAGACCGTGGGCGAGTACGTCACAGACCTGAAATCGTGGCTGAACGGCCTGAAGCCGGAAAGGGTCATAGTAGACCCCTCGGCCCTGCCCCTGATTACGGAACTGCGCAAGAACGGCTTTACTCAGACCCCCGCAAACAACGACGTTCTGAGCGGCATTCTGGACGTGCAGACCATGCTGCAGACCGGGCGGCTGAAGATATACAAAGACTGCAAGCACACGCTGGAAGAGTTCGGCGTGTACGCTTGGGACCCAGATAAAGACGACGCCGTGCTGAAGGTCAACGACCACTGTATGGACGCTATCCGATATTTTGTGCGCACGAAGCGCCTTGTGAAACTGAGGGATTGATTTTGAGCACTGTATACACATTCCAGACCTTTCAGCAGGCGCAAGCCGCCGGGGAACAGGCTGATTTTGTCCGGCGGTTCGTGCAGCAGCACTGTGCTTCCGGCCCTTACAGGATGGCGCTGGACGCTGACCTGTACGACGCTCAGAAAAACCCGGGCGCGGAACGCTTTTCCCAAGCCTACGCCTTTATGCTGAAGCGCCTTTCCAAGAACACGCGGCAGGATGTTCCACGGCCCGATATGGTCAAGAGCAATCTGTTCCGGCGGCTCAACAAGCAGCGTGCCACCTACTCCCTGGGAAACGGCGTCACCTTTGCGGATAAGGACGTGGACAAAGGAAAACTGGGGGCTGAATTTGACGAGCAGATCCAGAAGGCCGGATATTTTGCCCTGATCCACGGTGAGAGCTTTGGCTTCTGGAACAACGACCATCTGGTGGTGTTCAAACTGACCGAGTTTGCGCCCCTGTACGATGAGACCACCGGCTCTATGCGGGCCGGGGTGCGGTTCTGGCGGCTGAACCCGGACACGGATATGCACTATGTCCTGTACGAAGAGGACGGCTACACAGAGTACACGGAAAGCAGGATCGGCAACACTATGCAGGAGACAGCCCCGAAGCAGGCATACAAGAGCGTGACCGTCTCCACTCCAGGCGGCGGGCTGGAAAGCGTGGAGGGGGAAAACTACAGCAGCCTGCCCGTAGTTCCGCTGTGGGGCTCCGACCTGCATCAAAGCACCCTCGTAGGCCTGAAAGCCTACATCGACAACACCGATCTGGTGACGTCCGGCTTCTGCAGCGACTTGCAGGATTGCGCACAGATCTACTGGCTGTGCGAAAACTTCAACGGCATGACCGATGATGAGCTGCAGGAGTTCCTTGCGAAGCTGAACCTGTACCACATCGCCGGGGCGGACACCAGCGAGGGCGGCAAGATCACCCCATACACCAGCGAGGTGCCGGTGACTGCCCGGCAGGCCCTGCTGGAACTGCTGCACACCCGGGTCTATGAGGATTTCGGCGGTCTGGACGTGCATTGCGTCAGCGCAAACAGCACCAACGACCATCTGGATGCGGCCTATGAGCCCCTGAACCAGAACGCAGACGACTTCGAGGCCCAGATCAAGCCTTTTGTTCGTCAGATCTGTGCGCTGGCTGGCTTTGGCAGCGCAACGCCGACATTCAACCGGAGCCGGATCGTAAACACCGCAGAGCAGGTCAGCACAGTAATCTCCGAGGCGGCGATCATCGGGCAGGACATGGCCATTGACCTGCTGCCCAACCTGACCCCGGAGCAAAAGGAAAAGGCCCGGGCGGCGCTGATGGCTGAGAGCGCGGCGAGAGAAACAACGGAGGAGGACAATAATGATGAGTAAGAATGAAGACTACCCGCTTGTTCAGGCTTTTATTAACGCACTGAACGCAAAATCTCAGGACGAAATTGAAAAACAGGCCGAAATTATGCATGACCTAGTGTTTCGAGACCGCTATAGCGGAAGAGACGACCATGAAACAAACCGACCGTGACCGCATCTCTACCCGCCAGCTGAACCGCCTGCGCCGCCGCATCCTCCGCGTATACGGCACTGCCCGCCGGGAGATGACCGAGCAGCTCACCGAGTTCCTGGGAAAGTACCGAGCGCTGGACGAGCGCAAGCGGGCGCAGCTGGATGCAGGCGAAATCACCGAAGAGGATTACCGCATCTGGCTGCAAAATCAGGTCTTTCAATCTGATTTGATGCGGGCAAAGCTGGACGGCATCACCCAGACCTGCACCACGGCCCAGCAGACGGCCTACAAGCTGGCCCGGGACGAGCAATACAACATCTTTTCCTTTGGCGCAAACTGGGCGTTCTACGAGCTGGAACAGGCCGCAGGCGTGACGTTCGGGCTGACCCTGTACAACACCGAAGCGGTCAAGCTCCTGCTGAAGGAGAACCCCCGCATGGTGCCCAACAAGCGCATCAAGAGCGAGAGCAACCGCACCTATGACGCCCGGGTGTTCAATCGCTACGTCATGCAGGGCATCGTGCAGGGCAAAAGCGTCCACGACATCGCCGTGCAGGCAGTGAACGGCATGGCAGACACAGAGATCCACTGGGCCATGAACAACGCCATCACGGCGCTCACAGTCGCTCAGAACGCCGGGGCATTGCAGCAGATGAGAAACGCCCAGGCTTTGGGCATCGAGGTCAAAAAGCGGTGGAACTCCACCCACGACTACCGAACCCGTGAGATGCATCGCCTGCTTGACCAGCAGACGGCAGAGCTTGACGAGCCTTTCAAGGTCATGGGCTACGAGATTCAGCGCCCCGGAGACCCCAACGCGGCCCCGGAGATGGTTTACCACTGCCGCTGTGTGCTGTCCTCTGCACTGGGAAAGTACCCCCGGCAGAACGCCATGCAGCGGGACAATGTGACCAAAGAGATTACCCCCGTCATGGATTACACCGAGTGGTATAAATCCAAGGGCGGCAAGGAAGCCGAGCAAATGTGGTGGGCAGAAGAGCGCAAGAAGAAGAAGGAGGCCAACGATGGCAGCAGGTGAGTCTTACGAAGAGTTTGTGGAGAAGTTCAAGCCGAAAAAGACCACGGACGACTGCTATACACCGCCCAGCGTGTACGCTGTTATCCGGGACTGGGCTTGCAAGGAGTACGGCATCGACCCGGCCAAAATTGTGAGGCCATTTTACCCCGGCGGCGATTATGAGAATTTCGACTACCCGGAGGGCGCTGTTGTTCTGGACAACCCACCGTTTTCAATCCTGTCTCGAATCTGCGGATTCTATCTCGATCGTGGCATTCCGTTCTTCCTGTTCGCTCCATCTTTGACAACGTTTTCTGGAAGGGCAAATACTACGCGAATGAACCATATCGTTTGCGACTGTAATATCGAGTACGAAAACGGTGCAATCGTCCGAACAAGTTTTGTGACAAGCTACGGCGGGGACATCATAGCGCAGACCGAGCCTCGCCTGACGAAGCTGGTAAACGATGAGGTGGAACGCCTGCGACGCACCAAAACGGTACAGCTGCCAAAGTATACATACCCAGATCATATTGTGACGGCTGCATTGCTTCAACGATACAGCCATTACGGTGTGGATTTCAAAATTCACAAAAAGGACTGCGCTCCGATTTATGCGCTGGATGCACAACGCTCCACGGGAAAAACTATTTTTGGCGGCGGCCTGCTGCTGTCTGATCGCGCTGCGGCTGATCGCGCTGCGGCTGAGAGGGATGCGGCCACAAAATGGGAGCTGTCCGCCCGGGAGCGTGCCATTGTGGAGTATCTGAACAGCCATGAAATTTGAATACAACATCAAATTCACCGACAACACCCCGCGGCTGCTTGAGGCTCTGGACTCATGGGCAGAGCGGGTGCTGACCATCTGGGGCATGAAGGTGCAGGACTACGCCCAGCTGCTTGTGCCTACCGGCACGGCAGACAGCACTGGCATTGAGGGCTACGTGGGCGGTGCGCTCAAGCAGAGCCTGACCTTTGCCCTCGACCTTGCAAAAAAGACCGTAACCATCGGGTCAAACCTGTTTTACAGCGTGTATGTTGAGCTTGGAACAGGTGTTTTTGCCGAGAAGGGCAACGGACGCAAAACGCCGTGGGTCTGGAAAGACTTTAACGGCAAGTGGCACTTTACCCGGGGCATGAAAGCCCGCCCGTTCCTGCGCCCGGCGGTGGAGGAGCACATCGAAGAGCTGCGAGAGATCGCAGTGGAAGAAGGAAACAAGGAGGCGTAATTCATGAATTTGGAGAAAATGTTCAAAACACCAAAAGAAAAGTTCCTGCCCGATGATGTGAAAACTGCGCACTGCGAGGCAGAAGACCTTTTCCTTGAGCTTGCAACGCAGCTTGACGCACTTCCTGAAAGCCGAGAAAAAAGTCTGTGCATGACAAAATTACAGGAAGCGAAGTTTTGGGCGGTCGAATGTATTACCAAAGTTGCACGCAAAAACTAAATACTCAGCGGTTGGCGCACAGCGTCAGCCGCTTTTTTATGCCGCTATAGCTCAACTGGCAGAGCCGCCGTCTTGTAATCGGCAGGTTGTAGGTTCAAATCCTACTGGCGGCACCACACCGGCAGCACGTCCGGCAAATAAACCTTATTGCCAAGCATGGCAGCCCGAGCAAGGGCAGAAAGGACTATCACATGGCACTTGAGAGAAAAGACCTCCGCGCGATTCTGGAGGATGAGACCGTGGACGTCAGCGGCAAGATGAAGAAGATTCTGGACATGCTGCACACCGAGACGGACGCTCTTCAGGACCAGTTGGGCGAAGCAAAGGCCGCAACCGCGAAGGCCGAGAAAGAGCGGGACGAGGCCAACGGCGGCAAGCAGGCCGCAGAAAAGGCTTTGACCGACTACAAGGCCCAGCAGACCCAGAAGGACACCCACGCAGCCAAGGAAGCCAAGTTCCGGGAGCTGCTGAAGTCCGCCGGGGTGCTGGACAAGTATGCTGATCGGGTCGTGCGGCTGTCTGGCGAGGACATCGACAAACTGGAGCTGGACGATAAGGGCGAGGTCAAGGATGCCAAGAAGCACACCGACAGCCTGAAAGCTGATTGGGGCGACTTTGTGGCCACGACCACGACCACCGGCGCGAAGGTGGACACCCCGCCCACAAACACCGGATCCAAAATGACCAAAGACCAAATTTTTGCAATCAAGGACGCTGGCGAACGCCAGGCGGCCATCGCAGCAAATGCCGACCTGTTCACAGGCGGCGGAAAGGACTAATACATGGCAGCAAAAGAAAATATCACCATGACAACCGATATCACCGTAGCCGCGCGTGAAATCGACTTTGTGACCCGTTTCCAGCGCAACTGGGACCATCTGCGCACCATTCTGGGCATCATGCGCCCTATCCGGATGCAGCCTGGCACCGTGCTCAAGAGCAAGTATGCACAGGGCACCCTGCAGAGCGGCACCGTGGGCGAGGGCGAAGAGATCCCGTTCAGCAAGTACACCGTCAAGGAGAAGGAGTACGGCAAGATCACCATCGACAAGTACGGCAAGTCTGTCACCCTTGAGGCGATCCAGAATTACGGCTACGATGTCGCCGTGCAGAAGACCGATGATGAGTTCCTGTACGACCTGACCGCTCTGGTAACGGATAAGTTCTACAAGTTCCTGAACACCGGCACCCTGAAGGGCACTCCCAAGACCTTCCAGATGGCGCTGGCACATGCCAAGGGCGCGGTCGAGAACAAGTTCAAGACCATGCATCGCACCGTGACCGGCGTTGTTGGCTTTGTCAACGTGATGGACGTGTACGACTATCTGGGCAATGCCAATATCACCGTGCAGAACCAGTTCGGCTTCCAGTACATCAAGGACTTCATGGGTTACAACACCATCTTCCTGCTGTCCGACAGTGAGATCGCGAAGGGAAAGGTTATTGCCACCCCGGTAGACAACATCGTCATGTACTATGTGGATCCTGCGGATAGCGAGTTTGCCCGCGCAGGTCTGGTCTACCGGACCGCAGGCGAGGCAAGCAACCTCATCGGCTTCCACACTCAGGCAAACTACAGCACCGCAACCTCCGAGAGCTACGCCATTATGGGCGTGACCCTGTTTGCTGAGTATCTGGACGGTATCGCTGTCGAGACCATTACCCCGGGTGAATCGGTCTAACCTGCAAGGGGGTGACTTTGCATGACCGTCCCTGAGCTGTGCGCCTACACGCACAATTTCTTTGACCGGGCAGACGACCCCATTGCAGGCGAGTTTGCCTTTGAGCCGGACACCGTGCCCGCCGGGGTGGTGCCGGGGCAGTATTTCCTTGTGTGCGGCTCCATCTTCAATGATGGCGTGCACATGGCCGGAGACGGAGACCTCACCGCCGAGACGTTCAACGGGACGGTGCAGCCCATGCAGGTTCCGCCTGCCTTTGTGGTGCTTGCCCAGAAGATCACCGACTACGACGCAAGACTCCCCTCCGGCGGTATGTATGTGTCGCAGTCGTTCAATGGGTGGTCCGGGTCCATGGCGACCGGATCCGACGGACTCCCTGCGGATGGTCTGACCCGGTACCGCAAGGAGATCAACCAATGGAGGAAACTGTAATGGCAGTCAACGACTTTGTCCGGAACACCGTCATGGACGGTTTCAGCCGGAAATTCTGCTTTCTGGAAAAAAAGCTCGTTTCTGATGGGCTGTTCGGCTCCACAACCACATGGGTGCCGGGGCTGGAATTCGAGGGCGTAGAACGCCACGACACCACCATTGAGGCACAGCAGGCCGAGCAGCAGGGCACCGCTTCCACCTATTCGATCTACGTTGACAAGGGCGTTCAACTCGCCCCCTTCGACCGCATCAAGCGGTTGGAGGACGCGCAGGTATTCGAGGTCACATCTGCCAGCGCAGACAAGCTGTCTCCGGCGGAAAGCGGGATGAACCTTGCAGTTGTCCAGTGCAAAAAGGCGGTGTTGACCTGATGGGCACAGCAGAAGCCATTACAACGGCGCTGAACAGCTTTTTTTTGCTGTTTGATATTCCTGTGTACCCGGAGGATTTTGTGCCGCAGGGCGCTTCCTTGCCCTATATCACAGTGCTGCCGGTCATTCCCAAAGGATTTGACGAGAGCAGCACCTTCCACGCGCGGCTGTGGTATCCGGTGGACGGCGGAAAGCTGCCCATCATCCGCAAAACAGACGAGATCCGCGCTGCCCTTGGCGATGGGCTTACCATCGAGTGCGAGGGCGGCGCGATCCTTTTATGCGCAGGCAACCCGTGGGCGCAGTCTATGGACAACCCGCCGGAAAAGTACCTGTGCACATACCTTACTTTTGACGTCACATCCTTTGTGGTGTGAGAAAGGATAACGCATGACAAAAATGTATCACGCCATTTCGGCAGATGCTTTCAAAAAGCTTCAGTTTCAGGCGGGTGCGGTGCTCAAGACTTTCGACCCGACAGAAGCCACTCCTATCAAGGCAGAGGACATGGCCTGCCTGACCTCCGGCGGCATCTCCATCACATGTAAGCCCAACACCATTGACCTTGGCGAGGATCTGGACGAAGTGCCCGAGAACACCTACCAGCTCAAGCACATCACAAGCTGGGATTGCGGACTGTCTGTCACCTGCATGACCGTGAGTGCCGACACTATCAAGCTGTCGCTTGGCGCTGCGGACGTTGAAACCAACAAGATCACAGTGCGCGAGGACTACGAGGAAGCGGACTTCCAGGATATCTGGTGGCATGGAAACCTGATCGGCGGTGGCTATGCTGCGGTCAAGCTGATGAAGTCCGCGAGCGATGGCGGTCTTGAGCTGAAAACCACCAAGGACGGCAAGGGCAACATCACACTGAGCCTGAAGGGGCACTACGACATGAAAGACACCAGCAAGGTGCCTATGGAGTTCTACGTCAAGGAGGCAGAATAAATGATCCTTACCATCAATCTTGACCCCGTGGAAGCACTGCCCAAGCTGTATGATGCGGTGGACGGCATCACGCGCATGGTTATGGACGCAAAGGACAACGTGAACAACCCGGAGACCAAGGCAGCCCGGGAGACCATTGTTACAAACGCCCTGAAGATGCTGGGTGCAGAGCCGCAGAACAGTGAAGGCAGCAAGAAAAAGCTGACCCCCAGAGAGTTTGCGCTTGCTGCGCTGGACTTTGTCAAGCCTCTGATGAAACTTGACCCTGAGCGCACCGTGAACGCCCTGCACCAGCTGTACACGCTGGAAGAGGGCGAAAAAGACACCCTGCCCAAGGCGTTTACTGCACTTACCAAGTCCGTGATGCAGAAAGACGTGCAGGATTTTTTGTCCTCGCTGGCAGACTTGAACGGCCTGAGTTTTGGCACTACGTCTGCCGAGCCGACCTCCAGCATCTCCGAGCATACGGCTTAAAGTATTTCGTCTGGTTCGTAATCAGCGAGATGCGGGAACAGCAGCGCACAAGAGCATACCAGCTGTACACGGCTGATATGCTTTATCTTTGTGCTGTATCTCTTGGTCAGCCGGTGGAGAAGCCCTTCAGCGAGATCATGGCAGAGTACGACAAGCCACTATCTGAGCGCAGGCACGAGACTACGCTGGAGGAAGCGCAGGAGTGCTGGGAAAAGACCCTTGCAGACAGTAAAAAAGCCGCAGAGCAGAACGGAGGTGGTGGGATCTGAACATTTTTAATTTGATGGCCACTTTGGGGCTTGATACCTCCAAGTATGAGCATGGCATCGAGCAGGCCAGAAAAGAGACGCAAAGCGCCGCAAACTCGCTGAACCGTAGCGCAAACACCGCCGGGAGCGGCGTTTCAGGCATGGCAAACCAGTTTGCAGCAGCCAGCGCAAAAGCGACTGTCCTTGCAAATATGCTTACCTCGCTTGGGACAAAAGCGGTAGGCCTTGCAAAGGGCTTTGTCGAGATGGGCATTTCTTATAACGCCCAGATAGAAAAGTACACCACCGGCTTTACCAATATGTTGGGCAGCGCACAGGCCGCACAGGAAGCCATGCAGGCAATTCAGGAGGACGCAGCCCGCACCCCGTTTGACGTGGCATCCCTGACGCAGGCAAACCAGCTGCTTATCAGCGCAGGCGAAAATGCTGCGTATTCCCGCAAGGTCATCAATGCACTGGGCGATGCAGTTTCCGCAACTGGCGGCGGCAACGCCGAACTATCCCGCATGGCTGCAAACCTGCAGCAGATCGCAAACGTGGGCAAAGCTGCAGCGATAGACATCAAGCAGTTTGCCTATGCGGGCATCAATATCTATCAGATTTTGGCAGACTACACCGGCAAATCGGTGCAGGAAGTCCAGAACATGACCATCAGTTATGACTTGCTGTCTCAGGCTCTTATCGCAGCCAGCGAGGAGGGTGGGCGTTACTATAACGCCATGGACACCCAGAGCCAGACCATGAACGGGCGTATATCCACCCTGAAGGATAACGTCAGCCAGCTGGCTGGACTTATGACAGGCGACCTTTCCTCCGGCATCGGTGTTGTGATAGGCCACCTGAACGACATGGTTGTCGCAGCGCAGGAAGCCTACAAGGAAGACGGCTGGAAAGGTCTCGGAAACGCAATCCTTGAACTGGATAATCCCATCAGTGCCATCATCAAAAAGTTTGGGCAGCTTGGCAGCGCGGCTGTTAGTGCACTGGATAAGGCAAGCTACTATCTGAACAAGGCACTGGGCAAAAATGCTTATGCGGGGTACGACAGCTACGAGGACTACAAGTCAGACCAGCAAAAGCAAAGCAACAGGAACCGGCTGCGGCAGAACGCTCTTTCCGGCAAAAGCGTAAGCAACAAAAGCTGGTCTGAGCGACAAGCAGAAGCAGCGGCCGCGAGCGGCGGCAGCTCCATCGTTACAAGTCCTTCCAGTTCCTCCGGCAAGAGCGCCGGCACAAAATCCAAGACCGAAACCGTCATTGCGTCCGTGTCGCATACTGCAACCACCACCGCACAGAACGCGCTTGGCGCCGTGACTACAAGCGTTGAGACCTTGCAGGAGAAGGTAAAGGACGCAGCGGGCAACATCAAAGACCGCGTTACAGAGACCACCACCGAGACCGGCAAAGAGATGGTCAACGGCGTTGCTACTACCTATACGCTTGTGACCAAGAAAGTCACGGACGCGAACGGCAAGATAAGCACCACGACCAAGAAGGTCTACGCCGATATGTCCAAGACCCTGACCGGCACCCTGACCAAGGTTGCAGAAACGACCTTTGACGGCATCACGACCAAAATCCAGGAAGCTACAGAAAAATACGCCGACGGCAGCGAGCATATCAAGAAGACCGTCACAGAGACCGGACAGCGCATCGGAAAGAACGGCGCGGAGACCTACGAGAAGATCATCACCTACATCGACGGAATCGAAGATAAGGTGAACGAGACCTCTACTCTTATCGACAAGAGCGTAAAGGGCACCCAGAGCCGCATTGACCAGCAGCTGAGTGAGGCTTCCGGCCAGCTGGATAAGGGCATTTTCGGGCTGGTAAAAAGCGCCTTTAGTGACGCCAAAAATGGCGACTGGGGCGGTCTCGCTCTGGATTTTGTCAATCTAATCTGGGGCGAAGTGTCGCAGGATCAGCGTGACGTGATCTCTAAGTGGCTTGCGGACGCGCTGACCGCAGTCAATGAGGGCTACTTCAGCGGTGGCATCGGCAAGGCGCTGGGGTCTATCCAGAGCATCTTCACAAACGGCATTACTGCCGGAGTGGATGGCGCCACTACGTCTGTAAAGGCGTTCTCTGAGATCGTGCAGGGCCTTGCAGGCTCCGGAGGCGTGGGCGGAGCACTAGGCAGCATCGTCCAGAGCTTTTCCGGCATGGCAGGCGGCATCACCTCTGCACTGGGCGGCATCGTGTCCTTTGTGGCAGCGAACCCCGTCCTTGCCCTGATTCTGGGCGTTGGCGCTGCGGGCGCTGCAGCTGGCGGCATCGGGCTTGCGCTGTGGGCCAAAAACAAAAAGAGCAAAGACCCGGTCAATAATTACAAGAGCCCGTTTGACGATGTGGGCGTTTACGACAGCCTGAGCGAGTTTTCTACGCGGTCTGCGATGCAGTACCGCGTGATCGGACAGAGCAGCCACGCAGACAAGCAGACCAGCATTCTGGAGCGCATCGAGGAGCTTCTGGACGAGCATCTGCCTGCCATTGGCACCGGTCAGGTGGTCATGGATTCTGGCGAGCTGGTGGGCGTCATTTCGCCCAGAATGGCACAAAATGTTGACGCGCGCATCGGTGTGACCGTGACGAGGAAAGCGAGGGGTGTGTAATGGGCAAACTTTTGGGCGCACAAATTGGCAACTTCCACACCCTGAAAGACTGGGGGCTGTATCTCAAGGTCGGAAGCCCAAAAATCGGCCCTGCTGAGGTGGATGACTACCTTGTGCAGGTGCCGGGGTCTGATACCCTGCTCAACCTGACCAGTTCTTTGGACGGCAGGCCACACTACAAAAAGCGCACCATTACCATGGAGCTCAAGTGCACTGCACCGAAAAAGCAGTGGGAGAACCTCTACAGCACTATCGCAAACGCCATCCACGGAAAATGGCTTCAGTGTAAATTCGACAATGACCCCAGTTTTTACTGGGAGGGGCTGTGGGATGTGTCCGTCAGCAAGGACGAATTATACTGTGTGTTTACGATTACAGGCACTTGCGACCCCTTCAAGCGCAGTGTATACGACGGCTCTGATGACTGGCTGTGGGATGACCTTGTATTTGATACGGCAATTATCCGCAATTATACGGATATCCAGCTCAAAGCCAACGAGGACATCACCGTAACCATCACCGGTGCACCAAGAGCGGCGGGCATCTACTTCAAGCGCAGCGAGGACGCTGCCGACATTGCGGTGTCTCTCAATGGCCTTGAGGTTGGCATCCTTGCAAAGTCTACAGAGTGGCAGTACATTGAGGGCTTGCATATGCCGGATGGCGTTGTAGGTACTCTCATCTTTGCGGCGTCTGCGGATTGCAGCATCAGCATCCGATATCTGGGGGGCAGCTTATGAGCTATAAAGTTTATGCGGGCGTCCAGACAGGCGTTGACGTGTGGAAGACAAAGACCTGCATTTACGACCCAACGGACTACACGGACACAAAAAAGCTCATCAGTCCAACTCTGACACGGGAGGTGAGCAAGGCCGGCAGCTTGGAATTCACCCTGCCGCTTGGCAATGTGGCCCACTCAGCTTTGCAAAAAATGCGCACGACCGTGTCCGTAGAACAAGACGGTGTGCGCATCTGGGAGGGCAGGCCCATGAGCCATGAGCAGGATTTTATGCTGCGTCAAAAAGTCTTTTGCGAGGGAGAGCTGGCCTACCTCAACGACAGCTCTGTTGCGCCATATACAGCCAAAGACGTGACAATCAAGCAGTTTCTTGCGTTTCTGCTGGAAAACCATACCGGCATGGTGGACGCATACAAAGCGTTTACCTGTGGAAATGTTGGCTTTCCGAGCACCAGTGTGGTGGTGCCAGAGCTGCATAACTGCGTGATGAAACTGGAATACATGGCGGGTACTCCGGATAGTGACGGCGATTACAGGTATGAATATGGACTTTATACCTCGTCCGGCGTACAGCTTGTAAGCCAATATGAAGCCGGCTACTCGGATGATGACACGGCCCCGGATCCATCCGCGTACAGCTGGACGCTGAATGAAAAGCATGCAGATTCTTCCATAAACGGGTATATCTGGCGCACAGGAAACGGCCTGTTTTCCGTGAGCGTAAATGTGGCCCTGCCCTTGGACGGAGATGGCCAGACGCACGAAGCCACGCAAAGAACGGTTACGCCGGATATCACATGCGCCACGCACTCAAAATCCCTTCCGCCTGAGACGGAATACGATCTCAAAGACACGGTCTCGAAAAATTGGAAAATCGAAAAGCAGGGAGACGGCTATGCCGTCTTGTTCAACGGTGCAGCCCTGCCGGATTCTTCCGTGGTCCGTTACGATTCTGCGCCACGGTACACCTTTGGCGATGGACGAAATTTTGGCGTTACATGGGATGTCATCCAAAATGAGCTTGTGGATGTATACGGCGGTTATCTGATCGTCCGGCACGAAAACGGGGCCCGGTATCTGGACTACGTCCGGGAAGTGCAGGAGAAAAACGGGCAGCCCATCGCATTCGGCACAAACCTGCTCGACCTGAGCAGCTACGTCAAAGCAGAGGATATTGTCACCCGCGTCATTGCCGTCGGAAAAAAGAAATCCGGCTGGTTTTTGTGGGAGAAAACCAACACCATCACGGCAACCGCTAACGACGCCACCGCGCAAAAGCTGTTTGGCATCATCGCGCGGGTCATTGTGCAGGACGGAACCGAAAACACAACGCAGTCGCTTCTGGATGCCGCAAACGCGGAGCTGTCCAAAAACTTGCGTTACCTTGACGGAATCACGGTAAAGGCTGTGGACCTCAAGGATGCCGGCGTGGATATCGCCCGCCTTGGCTTTGGCAAGATGACACACATCTACTCCAACCCGCACGGGGTGAACACCTGGCTTTTGTGCTCTAAGCTTGTGGAGCCTTTGGACGCGCCGGACAAAAAAGAATTCACGCTGGGCATTGATTTCTCCAGCGTCAGCGACTTGCAGGCCCTGAGCGCACGAAAAGCCAGTGACGCCTATGACCTGAGCCGCTCGCTGAAGGGCTATGCATCCGCAAAGGGGTGATAAATTGGATAAGACATTTGACGAAGCAATTTCCGAAGTCCGCAATGCAGAACGCGGCGTGGAAGTACGGGAAGCCCTTGCACAGGGCTTTGAGTATGTGAAGCAGTATGGCGAAGCTGTTATCGCGCGGCAGGAAGAAGCTGTTCAGAGTGCGGAAACAGCCACAAACGCGGCGGCAACTGCCACAGCACAGGCCGCAGCAGCAGCCAAGACAGTCAAAGACGCCACTGCAAGCGCCATAAGCGCAGCGCAAGAGCAGGCAGGTATTTCGACATCGAAAGCCGAGGAATCTGCTTCCAGTGCCGAAGAAGCAGCGGCCAGTGAAACTGCTGCCGCGTCTAGTGCATCTGCCGCAAAGGTCAGCGAGGAAGCAGCTGCAAAGAGTGCCGCCGACGCAAAGGTTATCGTGTCCACTGACACGACCCTGACCGTATCGGGCGCACCGGCTGACGCAAAGGCGACCGGCGACGCCCTGGATCAGAGGTATACCAAAGCCCAGGCCGACGACAAGTTCGGCACGCCGTACACCCTGCCGCCTGCTACGGCGGACCAGCTGGGCGGCGTGAAGGTGGGCGACTATCTGGACATCGCTGCGGACGGCACCCTGAGCGGCAAGACGCTGTATGACACCATCGCGGCCAGTGTGGCGGTCAAGTCGGAGGCGCGGCTGGTGTGGAGCGGAAAAACAACGATTGGGAGGAGAAAAACTGAGACAATTAACGTTCAGGACGGTGTAGATTACGTTAACCTCCGCGTAAACGAAGCTGATTTTAATCTTACCCCTGGTATGACATATGAAGCTCACATTTCTAGCGCGGGAAGTCTCACGGTCACAGTATTATTTTCGGCCGACAAAAAAAGGCTTGAATGTACCCTTACCAATACGCTGAATACTGTATCGGTTGTATTCACCGGCTACCACTACCCTACGCTGGCCGAGCTGCTGACCGAGACGCAGGCCGCGCAGGCGGACACGGACGCCCTGGCGGTAGATCAGGAGTACCGCGTCGCCCTGCTGGAGCTGGGACTGACCGATGACACCACCACTGACACCACCACATAATGAGGTAAAAACTATGTTGTATCGTATCTGTAAACGCCTGATCGAGCGCGGACAGACCGCTGGTCTTGCGGACAAGCTGGACGTGTTCTACGCCATTGGACGCATCACCGAGGCCGAGTACAAGGAGCTGACCCAGCTGCTGGCCCAGCAGGAGGCCGTCCATGGCGCTTAATGCCTACTCTTGGACATTGGGGGGTGATCGCAATAAACAACACATTTTTGACCGCACTTTTTAACTTTTTGAGCCGTTTCTTTGCCGCTTTGGCGGAAGAACAGGTAGAACAGGAGGACACAATGGCATCTGTGACTGAGGTGACCGAGTGGACGGGAGCACCGCCCTACCGCTACATCGACGTAAGCCGGTATCAGGGCAGCATTACACTGGAGGGCTGGAAGAAGGTCAAGGCCGCTGGCTATCAGGGCGTCATGCTCAAGACCGTCAGCACAAACCGCAGGCTCTCCAAGCGAGCAGACGGCCTGTACATCGACCCGACCTTTGAAGCAAACTACCGCAACGCAAAGGCGGCAGGTCTGGCGGTGGGCGTGTATTACTACACCTACGCCACCAGCAAGGCAATGGCCGATGCAGAGCTTTCCCTGCTGGCTGACGCTCTGCGTGGCAAGACGCTGGAAATGCCTGTGGCAGTGGACGTGGAGGACAACAAATTCAGAGCTCTTGGCAAGCAGACGTTGACCGACCTGACAGCCTACGCCCTGAAAAAGGTGGAAGACATGGGCTTTTATGCCCAGCTCTATACCTACACCAGCTTTGCTAAGACACGCCTGTATATGGGCGGTGCTGCCCTCAGCCCCTACGACGTGTGGCTGGCCGACTACACAGGAAAGACACCTGCCGTGACCTTTGCCTACAACACTCACCAGCACACCAGCAAGGGCAGCGTGCCTGGTATTTCCGGTCACGTTGACCTTAATGTGACCACACGCAACTACCCGAAGATCATTTGCAAGAAGGGCCTGACCCGTCTCCGGGAGGGCAAATGACCGAAAAAGAAGCTCTACTGTGGGTGCTGGGCATCCTGGGCAGTCTGTGCGCTGCGGTCATCACCATCGACAAGGTGCTGGACATCATCCACAAGTACGTCAAAAATGCACAGGCCCCCGACGATGCGCAGAACAAGCGCATTGACACCATTGAAAAGCGACTGGCTGCGGTAGAAACTGTTTCCACGCAGCACGCCGCGGCCCTTAGACGCGATTTGACGCGCTTTGACGGCATCGATGAAGAAATGCGTCTTGTCCTTGTTGGCGTGCAGAATCTTCTGGATTCGCAACTATCCGGCAATAACCGCGAAGGTATGCAAAAAAGCAAATCCGATATCAACAACTACCTACTGAAAGGAGTAACAAATCATGGAAGCAATGCTTAACTTTATCCCCGCCCCCGTCGCAATCGTTCTTATTATCGTCGGCTTTGTGGCTTTGGCTGTCGGCGCTATCCGCATGGGCTATAAGCAGCTGGTCAAAGATCTGGCCTATGACCTCGTGTGCAAGGCCGAGGACAGCATCATGGGCAGCGGTCAGGGAGCAAAGAAAAAGAAGCAGGTCTTTGACGCGCTGCGTGCGGCCTGCCCTGCATGGCTGAAGCCTATCATCACGGATGAAGTGCTTGACGCGGTGATTGAAAAGGCCGTAAGCCTGATGAAGAAGGCACTGGCAGATAATCATCCTGCTATCAACAAGGAGTAACCCATGATCGAGTTAAGCGTATCTCTTGCATCTTCCGGCGTGGTCAAAGTGCCCGGCTATGAGCAGCTGCTGCGCTTTGGTTACACCAAAAACAAGGGCGTGTACCGGCTCAACGTCACCGCCACCGGCGAGTGGGAAGGGCTGGCTATCCGCTGCTTCTGGCACGTCCCGGACGGCAAAGACCCGGTATCTTCGTTGGTGGCGGACGGCTATGTGGCCGTGCCCGCCAGCGTGACCGCCCAGCCCGGCAATGGCTGCATCACCTTTGAGGGCAGCGACGGCACAAAGACCGTGACCAGCGCCGACCTGCGATATCGCGTCAGCGCCAACAGCGGCACAGAGGACGGCACTATGCCGGAACCGGACTCGCCCGCGTGGCAGCAGCTGGTGGATGCCGTGCACAAAGATGCCACCGCCGCAGAGCAGGCCAAGACCGACGCGCAGACTGCAGCGCAGCAGGCAGGAGCAGCCGCACAAAAGGCCGCTGCCAGCGAGAAAGCTGCCGGTGACGCACAGAAAAAGGCCGCTGACAGCTTACAGGAACTGAAAGACGGCATTGCCGCTGGTAACTTCAAAGGCGAGAAAGGCGACAAGGGCGACACTGGCCCCATCGGCCCGCAGGGTGAGCAAGGCCCTCAAGGCCCCACTGGTGCTACCGGAGCCACCGGCCCGCAGGGCGAGACTGGCCCTCGTGGTGAACAGGGGCCGCGTGGCATTCAGGGCGAGCGCGGCCCGCAGGGTGCGCAGGGGCCGCAGGGCGAAAAAGGTGACACTGGGCCACAGGGGCCTAAAGGCGACCCCGGCCCGGCAGGTGCAGACGGCAAAGATGGCATACAAATTGATGATACCGCCGTGGGGCCCGACGCCTGGAGCAGCAAGCACATCGTGGACATGCTCTGCCCGCCACTGGAAGAGACCGGCAACCCGTTGCAGTGCTACCCCGTGGCAAATTATCCGCTGGGCGTGACTGCCAGCTGGGAGCCCACGCAGGAAGGGAGCGCCGAACCTAGCCCGGACAATGTCCGGCCGATTAAGGGCAGGGACAGCGCGACGGTCGAGCGGTGCGGGGAGAATCTGCTGGACGAAGCGCGTTTTCCTATCATTAAAACCAATAACAATATTAAAATTGCCTCTAAAATAACTTTGCCTGCCGGAACTTATACAGTTTGTGTCTTGTCAGTGGCAACTGCAGTCTGCGCAAACGGAGCTGACGCTGAGCATACATATAACTCCAATAAGCACACATTCACACTTGCTAGACAGACCGCAATACAGCCAGATTCGTACTGGGTACAAGGGCGGCCTGAAAAAGATGAAAAAATTTGGATTGTCGAAGGCAATGAATGGAGAGCCTACACCCACTACACCGGCCAAACCTCCACCCTCACTCTGCCCCGCACCATCTACGGCGGCACGGTGGATGCTGTGACGGGAGAGGGGCAGGAGACGTGGCAAGCCAAGTCCTTTAACGGTACAGAAAATTGGGCACTATATGACGATGGTAGTAGCGCCAAATTTTTTTACACGGCTGACTATACCGTAGATAGCGAACCGCTTGATACTATATGTTCACATTTTAGCAAAGCTGCGTTTACTCGGGGGACAATTATCCGCGTTTATACGAGTGTATTTACCGACTTAGATGCGTATAAAGACTACCTCACCGCCCAGTACGCGGCAGGAACACCTGTCCAAATCGCCTACAAGCTGGCAACTCCAACGCCTTTCACTGCCACCGGCGCACAGCCTATCCCCGCCCTCCCCGGAGTGAACACAGTCTTGACCGACGCAGACAGTGCAACCGTCACCGGCAGAGCAGACCCCATCAAGCGCATCACTGACCTTGAGGACGCAGTAGCGTCCATGACCTAAAGGAGGACTGACTATGGCAATCAAAAGCAAAGCCCGCCATGACCTGACCCTGCGCTCCATCAAGCGGGAAATCGCCGCTGGCCGCGATGTGGCATACTGGCTGGACAGGGCGTACACCCATCTGGACAGCGGCCTGCTGACGGAGGATGACATCGCAGAGGTGGAAACTCTGGCAAGGGCGTACTATGACGCACTGGACGCGGAAGACAAGGCGGACGCTGAGGAAATCACACAGTAAGGAGGATATCATGGCAAGCACTACATACCGCCATCTCGGTGACGTCACCGGGATGTTCGCCGCACAAGAACAATTTCGTGACATCACGAAAATGGTGACAAAACGTCACCAGTTTGCCGTGCTTGGCAATATGGTGCGCAACGCGGGACAGCTGCCGCAGCCTTTCTGGCTCGGTGCTGCCCGTGGCGGCGGCTCGTGTAGTGCTGCCCGCTGCGCTGCAAGGACTTGACCGACAGCAGATGACCGCCGCCATCAAAAGCGCACCGCTTGGGAGGGTAGACCGTAAGATAGCCTTACTGCGGTACGTTGAGCGGCTCCCGCTGCCGGATATTGCAGCACAGACCAATTACAGCCGGACGGCGATAGGCTACCGGCTGAAAGGTATTTACAAAATGCTGAATATGTGATATACTAATCATACGAGATGGTGGATAGCGCATACACATCCATCATGAATGTATGCAAGAGACCAGCGGAAGAACGTTTACCCGCTGGTCTCTTTTTTCAACCCCCGGTGTTCCGTTTGGAGCATCGGGGGATTTTTTTACTTTTTCTTCAATTCCTCAAGCCTGCTGGAAAGTTCTTCTTCCCATCCTTCATGTTCTTTAAGGTACGGGGCGTAGATCAGTTCTTCGGCCTCTTTGCGGGCCGCAACGGCTTCTTCGATTGTGTCATAGCTGCCGAGATGATATTGCTTGCGTTGGAAATTGATATATGCACGCCATCGACCGTGGCAGTCTTTGCACACACCATTCGCGCCAGAAGTGGAATTTTTATTGATATGGCCTCCGACCGCCCTTGTGCGAATCGACATAAGGGAAGAGCCACCCGCGTAAGCTGTGCTGTGAATTGCCCCGGTTTTCTCTCCAATGTCCCTGTTGCAATCTGCGCAATGCTGGATTCGAGAAAGCCTTGTGATCTTTACGGCGGTTTCCTTCCCACATTTCGGGCAAATAGCACGGCACAGAAAGCAGCCTGACCTCTTTTCGGGCAAAACTTCCAATACTTTCCATCCGTTAATAATCTGTCCTTCTTTTTTCTTCGCCTTTCGTAAAGCCGTCTCCGTCATGGCTGGCTTTTGCCCTCGATTCGCGCAAGACAGACAGCTTCGGCTTTTGCCAAGACGCAGGGAGCTGTCATACACGTCTTTTACCACTCCGCACTCACACTGGCATGTGTAGTAGTGCGGCTTTTCAGACGGCGCAAGCACCGTCCACTTTCCAAAATGCTTTCCAGTCAAATCTTCTGCCATAACATTCTCCTCAGATCAGCCCATAGTGCTCGGCCAGCAGGAAGCGGACGTATTCCGGGCAGTCGCGCTCGCCCAAACACCACCCCTGCACCGTGCGGCGCGGGATGCCCGCACCCTTTGCAAAGGCGGTCTGGCTGATGCCGGATGCCACCACCATCTCCCGCACGCTCATGCGGGAGACGTCCCAGAGATGGGACAGGCGGGCGGTCTCGTCGTCCAGATCGGCGCAGCCATCGGAATCGTCCGGGATGCTGAGGGTGACGTTACCGAGAAAAACTTCTTTCGGCTGCTTGGCAGCCATGCCAAAAAGTTCTGCTTTGCTATACATCGTTGACTTCCTTTCTTTCGCATGATAATATGTTCGTGTACCTCCATGGTACGTCTTTCACAAAAGCCCCGTCAGGTGTTCGCTGCACTTGACGGGGCTTTTTTATTTAGTAGATCTCAACGCCCAGTTTTTCGGCGGCGGCTTCAACGACTTCTTCAAACGAGGGGCCGCGATTCGGGTCGTTCCAGTCGTAATCGCCAGCGGATGCAGCTTCCCACTCTTCTTCCATGTCAGCTGCCTTGCACAGCTCGGTGCACAGCTCGTAATCCCAGACATCGGACTTGCGGATGTCAGCGGCGATTTCAATAGCGTTTCTCATAATTTTGTACCTCCATGTTGTTGTGTGTTGGTGTCTTTCACTGTCTTTATTATATGCTCATTGAGCGCAAAAGTCAAGCCTTTTTGTAAAAATTTGCGCTCAATGAGCACTTTTTTTCTTTTGGCAAAATAGAGCATTTTTGTCCTTCGTTGGTCGCTCGTTGCCTCTCCCGCCGGTCGGCTCTGCTACACTGGGCGCAAAGGAGGCAAGCGCCAATGTGGATCAAGTTCAGCCCCAACCCCCACGGGGGCAGCGTCGGAGACTGTGCTGTGCGTGCGGTAGCTGCGGCCACTGGACAGAGCTGGGAGCAGGCCTACATTGGATTGGCGCTGACCGGCTTTGCTCTCGGCGATATGCCCAGCGCCAACCGCACATGGGGCGCATACCTCCAAAAGCACGGATTCAAGCGCAGGCTTGTCGATGCGGACTGCTCCACCTGCTACACCGTGGCAGATTTTGCCCGGGAGTGCCCGCGCGGTGTGTATGTACTGGGATGCTCCGGGCACGTTCTGGCCGTGATCAACGGCGACTGGCTGGACAGCTGGGACAGCGGGCGAGAGTTCCCGATCTATTACTGGTACAAGGAGGACTAAACGATGCCTTACAATCCATATGGCTACCAGATGCCGAACTACTACGGCCAGGCAATGCCGGACCAGCTTGCACAGCTGCGGCAGAACGCCGGGTATCAACCGCCCATGATGAGCCAGCCGACAGGGCAAAGTTCCCCGTCCACGCCTCCGATCATCTGGGTGCAGGGCGAAGAGGGAGCAAAAGCCTACATGGTAGCCGCCGGAAACAGCGTGCTTTTGATGGACAGCGAAAACAGCGCCTTTTACATCAAGAGCACGGACGCAAGCGGAATGCCGCTTCCTCTCCGGGTGTTTGATTACAAAGAGCGCACCACGGCGGCTAAGATGCCCGCTCAGGCCGTCCAACAGCCTAGCGGGGAGTTTGTCACCAGGGCGGAGTTTGACGCTCTGGCGGCGCGCTGTGCGGCGCTGGAAAAGCAGGAAGCACCAAAGACCGATACGGAGGTAAAGTGATATGGCAAACCCACTCTTTAACGCCCTTGGCGGCGGTATGCCTGCCATGTCCGGCCCTATGGGCCAGTTCGGACAGATGATGCAGCAGTTTCAGCAGTTCAAGGCCAGCTTTCAGGGCGACCCCAAAGCAGAGGTGCAAAAGCTCTTGCAATCAGGCAAAATGTCACAAAACCAGCTGAACCAATTGCAGGCGATGGCGCAACAGTTTCAGCAGTTTCTTCATTAAGTCGTAACCGTGGCCACGGTTCAAGCATAAAAATCATTCAAAACATACGAAAGGAGTACAAAAATGTCTCTTTCTTCCGATTCTGCGGTTCTGACCATGCCTGTTCAGCCCGCAAACACCAATGGTGGCAACGGCTTTGGCTTTGGCAATGATGGCGCATGGTGGATCATCATCCTGTTCCTGTTCGCCTTCTGCGGCGGCTGGGGCGGCAACTGGGGAGGCAATGGCAACACCGGTGCCGGTGTCGTTGACGGCTACGTCCTGACCTCCGATTTTGCCAACATCGAGCGCAAGATGGATGGTATCAACAACGGCATGTGTGATGGCTTCTACCAGCAGGCGCAGCTTGTCAACGGCGTGCAGCAGACCGTGAACAACGGCTTTATGTCCGCAGAGATCAGCCGCGCAAACCAGCAGGCGGCGTTCATGCAGCAGCTGTTTGCCATGCAGATGCAGCAGCAGGAGTGTTGCTGCGAGAACCGCTCTGCCATTCAGGGCGTCAACTACAATTTGGCCACCCAGTCCTGCGAGACCCGGAACACGGTGCAGAACACCACCCGGGACATCATCGACAACCAGAACCAGAACGCCCGCGCCATCCTTGACGCCCTGACCGCACAGCGCATCGAGGCAAAGGACGCAAAGATCGCTGAGCAGGGTCAGCAGCTGTTCGCAGCACAGCTTGCGGCATCTCAGGCAGCCCAGAACGAAACGCTCAAGGCCTACATGAGCGGTCAGCTGGCCTACTACAATCCGCGCCCCGTGCCCGCATTCCCGGTTCCTGCACCTTACCAGTACGGTAACTGCGGCACCGGTTGCGGCTGCGGCAGCTGCGCCTAACCAAATAACGGCAACTGACTACAATTCGTAGCCTGTTCAGCCCCTAAGCTGATTTTGCAAACCAGAGCGCCGGGGCAAAAGTCCCGGCGTTTTTATTATGAAAGGAGCCGATAAAATGGCTGAATTTACGAATTCCAATACCGTGACAGTAGCCGCTGGGCAGGATCTCCCATTGACGGAGACTGCGGCGAAAGCGCCTGCGTGCATTGTGCACCGTGCTGGCAGCGGCCTTGTGACACTTCGCGGCCTGACAAGCGGGCAGTGTCGGGCCCGTTTCAAGGTGAGCTTTGGCGGAAATATTGCCATTCCCGCCGGCGGCACTGTGGGCCCCGTTTCCATTGCTCTGGCCGTCGGTGGCGAGCCGCTTAGTAGCGCAACCGCCATTGTAACACCTGCTGCAGTCGAAAACTACTTCAATGTTTTTGTGGCAGCGTTCATCGAGGTGACGCGCGGCTGCTGCGTGACTGTGGCGGTTAAGAACACCAGCGCGCAGGCGGTCAGCATTGCAAACAGCAACCTGATCGTTGAGCGGGTAGCATAAGAAAGGAGATAAAGCCATGCTGGATAAACTGAACCATCTGAAAGATGAAATGTGCGATGAGCTCATGGAGCTGACCGACAAAAAGAACCGGTCCCCTGGCGATGTTGAGATGATCGGCGAGATCGTGGACATCATTCTGGACATCCACCGCATCGAGGATTACTGTGAGGGCGGCGAGTACAGCCGTGCGGGCGAGTGGGAAGCTGACATGCGCGGAACTTTCGGCCACGATGCCGGAAACGGTTACAACCTGGGAACCAGCTATGCCAACCGTGGCCGTCACTATGTGCGCGGTCACTACTCCCACACGGATGGTCGTGAGCGCATGATCTCTGACATCGAGGACATGATGCAGAACGCCACCGGCGCAGAGCGTGATGCCTACAAGCGGGCAGCCGACATCCTGCGGAACGCATGAGGAAGGGGGCAGCAGGCGTGGACATTGACGAGATCAACGAGCATATCCGCAAGCTCAAGTGCGAGGAAACCAGCTGGCAGAGCGTCAACAAGCTTGCTGCCCTTTGTACTGTGCGAGACGAGCTGGAAGAAGCACATGTACCCGAAACGCAGACTAAGGAATTGCCGCCTGTAAGCTGCCTGACGGCGTACTCTGCAGCAGCAGAGCCGCAAAGCGACTTTGTGGCGGCTGCCAGCTCTGTTCCTTTTGGCGGTCTGATGCAGGTGCTTGACGAGCACATGAAGGCAATAAAGCTGGTGTACCCAAAAGAGTATGAGCTCGTAATGCGAAAGATAAGCGACTTGTAAAAAGACATAGAGTGTGCTATTTTCACATAGGCTTCAACGTTTGGGCATGGGATATATAGTCTAACGGAAAGCCAACAGATAAATAATTATTTACGGTAAAACGTAAAATAAATTTGATTTGTAATCAGTGGGTTGCGGGTTCAACTCCTGTCACCAGCTCCAAAAATAAGCGTATAGGCGATAAAAACAAGTCGCCTATACGCTTTTCTTTTTACTAAAACTGTGTAAAAACACCTGAAAACGTGTGATAATCTAACAAACAATCTAACAAGTCAGTACTTCATCTTCTGCATTTCCCGCAACAAATATGTCGGGTCGTTGTGTGACACGTACTTGTTTGCCGTGGTGGAGAAATTCTTGTGCCCGAGGATTGCCTGTACCGCGGTCTTTTCCAGGCCGCACTCCACCATTTTACTGCTGGCCGTATGACGCAGAGTATGCGGGTGCACCCCCTCTATATGGCATTCCTGCATCAGGGCACGGAATTTTGTAGCCACGTTGCGCTTATCCAGCTTTGTGCCGGCCTTGGATGGAATCAGCCATTCACACCCGCTGTCAAGCATCCAAAAGGCAATGATCTTGTAAATGGGCTCAAGGATGGGGATGATGCGGTTCTTGCCCGCTTCTGTCTTTTCACCGCCCTGCATATAGTGCTCCTTCAGATGCACGTCCTCACAGCGCATAGAGAGCAGTTCATCAATGCGCATACCGGTGTACAGCAGCACCATGGCGATCTGAGCCGTCTGCCCGAATTTTGGGTCATTCTGGTAGATGCTGATCTGCTCTATCTCGGCTGCAGTCAGAGTGCGCTCCGCTTTTCCTGTAGCCGCCGGGAGCTGCAGTAGCATGGCATAATTTTTGTTTATGATGTCCTGCGCCATTGCCCACTCGCAGATCTGGCTAAAAAGCGTGCGCTGTTTTTCACAGGAGCTTCGGGAGAGCCCTTTTTCTACCATTGCGTCAATGACCTGTTGATAATCTGCCGCTTTTAAGTCCCGCAATTGTCGGTCGTATAGCGGCGCAGCCTTTGCATATGCCAGCTCGTATCCCTTTTGCATGTCCGTGCTGAGCTTTTGAAACTTTGGCTGCGCTCTCCATTGGGTATAGGCATCCGCAAAAGTGCACTTCAGACGCGCTGCGGGGGTGTTCTGGGCGTTGTAAGCGTCCAGCGCTTGTACTGCTTCGCCTGACGTTTCAAACGTTCCCAGAACATCCCTTTTGGCTGTAAGCGCCACATACGGTCTTGCCCGCTCCCCGCTCAGTTTATACACGCTGCCGCTGCCCTTGGGACGGCGGCGCTTTTTTCTTTGCTTCGGGGCGGCTTCCGGCTGTTTCTTCCCGCACCACGGACAAAAAGAAGCACCATCCGGGATTTCCTTCCGGCAGCATGGTCTCACGCATTTCATGGCTTACTCCTTTTTCTGCCCGATATATCCGAATGCACCATTTTCAGCAGCGGCCCTTCCGGCCTTGTAGTTGATTTTCAGGTCGTCAATGGGAGGATGCGGAGCGTCCGGGCATGGGTCAAGGCCAGCAATCTGCGCATAGGTATACTGGTCTATGATGGTCCCGCACACGCTGACCCGGTTGTTGAGTGGGCAGTGCAGGTTTGCGGCCATCTCGGAGATCACCGCAGTCGGACTGCTGCCGTGTCGGCCCTTCAGAATGAAAAGCAGCAGTCGCTTCGTGATGGGCGGCAGAGCCCTCATCAGCAGATGCAGCTCCCAATCTACAGAATCTTCCAGCCTTTCGCTGTCGGAAACCGCATACAGATCTGGGTGCAGCATCTCCATAAACACGGTGATGGGGGACACCCCACATGCTGTGCACCAATCCATGACCTCGTCACTGTCCGGGCTGGTGCAGCCTTTTTCCCAGCTCTGTACCGTCCTCTCACCCTTCTCGATGAGCCTTGCGATCTCCACTTGGCTCAGGCCGGCAGATACCCTGGCCTTTGCAAGCGCTTTTCCAATCTGGGTTGCCGTAAAATAACTCATACTTTCGCCCCCGTAAAACCAACGTGTTTTTAACAGAAAATGGCGCAGAAAAAATCTGCGCCATTCGACAAAAAATATCCGTATTTTGTTTTCCAACGGCGCATGGTAGAATTTGGAACATAAGACATAAATGTGCACAAAAGAAAGGGGAAAACAAAATGGATTTTGAGCAAAGAAACGGTAAAGAAACCGAAATGACCATCATCGACGGTATGCCTGCCACCGTTTTGAACGGAACCGACCGCACACCACAGCCTTGGGAGGACTGACTATGGAGAAGATGAACCACTTTTGCACGCACATCCGCGCCGCGCTTGCCTACTACGTTGATATGACTCCGGAGCAGCAAGCCCTCGCCACCATGTACGCCGCCCGCAAGATCAATACACTGCACGCATTACATATGACGGCCAAAACGCCCGGCGGCGCAGAGACTGGAGCAGGAGAATTATTGCAAAAATTGCAACAATTCGATTCAACCCATCAAAAAGAGTGATGGGCAAACCCATTGACTGCAACAACATGCAGTTGTATAATGCGGTTGTAAACAATCTTACATACCAAGCAGCTGAGATTTCTTTGCTGCGTACTCATCCTCGGTGATGGCACCAAGGTCAAGAAGCTGCTTGAATTTCAGCAGTTCATCCGCAACACTTCCAGCCGCCGTTTTCGGTTGCGCGGCCTTTTCCTTCCCAGAGGTGCATTCCTTCAGAAACTCCGTGGTGCCGCCGGGGTACTTCTGGACCGGAAGGACCTGCTCTCCCAGAGGGAGCGCAAAGCGGATAGAGACATTTTCCTTGCTGCGTCCCTTCCGGGTCTCACTTTTGGCGGTGGAAGCGCCCACGATCGCACCGACGGGCCCGGCAACGGCAGCGCCTACCACAACACGGCCAATGCCGCCAACGGACTGTGTGACCATCACGTCATCCGCATCTGATTCGTACCCGGCGACCTCATCAAAGCTGTAGATCACGCGCGGGCCTTTGTCGCCGCTGCGGTGACCAAAGAAAAAGAGGCGATTGCTTTTGTCGATGGACACAAAAAGAGAATCTCCGTCATAGATGGAATCGGTCTCCTTAAATGCCGCCCGGCGCTGCTCCATCGTTACCCAGTATGCCGCAAGTGCATTTGTCGGCTGCTTTGCAGCTCGGAAGCCCAGTTTTGAGTAAAAGAAGTTGCTGCATCCGGCGCAGATTAGACCGTCGGCGCTCTTTTCGCGGTTGAGTAAGCCCAGCTTTCCACCGCAGACAGGACAAGTATTTGCCATGATTACACCTCGTTTGCCATTTCTTTTCTTGCGCTTTCAAGTTTTTCATATTCGTTTTGAACGGCTTCTGTAAATCGCTTATCGCGCCCGTCAAGTAGAATATAAATAGAATCTTTCCACTTTTGATTGGAGTTTAATCGCCCTCTGTCTGTTTTCAGTGAGCAAATTTTATCCATTTGAGCAGAGGAATTGTTTTCGATTACGATCAAAAACAAACGCAGCTCGTTCTTTTCAACATTCCAGAGCAAAAGGGATGGACTGTAACTAAATTTTGCACCGTGCAATTCCGCAGCGGATAACTGCTGCAAGTCACTTTTAATAAGGTCGATTCTCTCAAAAAATATTGTTACATCCTTTGCGCGTTCAATACAAAGAAAGCCGTCCAAAACTCTTCGCATGACAGCCTGCAAATACCCCAAAGGAAGTTTATCTGCGTCAGATATATCAATATTAAGCGCTTCGGCAATGCGGTTCAAATCATTCCGGAATCCGATTTCTCCCCAATCTAATTTAGGCTTGTTGGGGAAAGCTGGATATTTCTCATCAATTCGCCTTCGGATTGCAGTTTTTTCTTCTTCACTTAAATCGCTTTCAAAAATAATTTCACTTTTTTGAGATAAATCATTTTTATTTTGACTTCCTTCGACTTGTTTCTTTTTGAAGAAAAAGTCAAAAAGACCCACGCAAAACCACCTCACACATATTTATTATAAGGAGGAACAAAAAATGCAGGACACTTCATTCAGCCCGGACGAAATCAGAAAAATCATCGAAAAGCTAAAGAGTGACCCTGCATTTCGTCAGAAAGTCCTCGATATTCTCAACAAGGATTAGAGCAGCTCGCGGATAGCGTTCTTTTTCGCTTCCGAAGCCCCAAGAATCCGTCTTACAAGCTCAGCGTCTTCAGGAGACAGGCCGGACAGGTCTATACCCTCCAAGGTGCTGGGCTTTTCTTTTTGCAGGTAATCTCCAGAAACCAAGGATTCAACACTTATTTCAAAATAATTCGCAATCTTTTCAAGTGTCTCGTACTTCAATGTCTGCTTTCTTCCGGACTTCAAGTCCGATAAAGATCCACGACTTGCACCGGAATCTCTGCACATCGTGGTCACGTTAACACCGCGTTTTTTGCAAAAGGCTTCGATATTGTTGTACAAGTTTGCCATAATTCCAGACCTCAAATTATGAGTTACGCCGAAATTACGCGAACGCTTAAAAAATCCTTGCATTTTACGCGAAAGCGTATTATACTAAGACCATACCGCGATGGCGTAATATATGATTTCTGGCAATTTCATTATATTACACTTATGCGTAAAAATCAATAGTTTGGAGGTGAAAAAATGACAGAAAAGAAGCCTCTTTGTGAATTTGGCAAGCAAATCGAGATTGCATTGATTCAAATGGACAAGCGCAATGATTGGTTGATTGAGCAGGTCAAAGAGGACACGGGTAGGTATTTCGACCGTTCATATCTGCACAAGGTCAAGACGGGAGAAATCGAGACCCCCGGGATTTTGCAGAGCATCAGCAAAATACTGAACATCAGCACCCATACAACTTAAAAAGGAGGAAGCAAATGCCTGATTTTGAAACATTTTTGCTTGCGCTTGCGTCGATTGCGCTCATTGTCGTTGCTTTTGGCTTTTCGTGGGCCGTCATTTCCGGCCTTTGGTGGCTTATCTGCATGCTCATCGGTTGGGAGTTCTCTTTCGGCGTGGCCACCGCAATCTGGATTGTGGCGATGCTGCTGAAGTGGGTAACGAGCCGCAAGTGACAAGGGAGGCAAAGTCGTGAACCAAAACAAAAAGCCCAGCGAACCTGTGGAAGAGGAACGCCAGGCAGAACTTGACAAGGAAGTTGAGTATCAGCTTCGACAAATCGTTTTGACCATGCGGTCATTTTCTCGCATGGAAGAACGACAGAGAAAAATCAATCGTGAACGTAATGCAGAATACCGGAAAACCATCATAACGGCAATCGTTTTTCAGAGCATTGCATTTGCGTTTATGATTGCCTCTCTTATTACGACAGTTGTAAAAGCAGCGTTATAAGAGCAACAACAAAAGAAGCACCACCAAAAACGGCGGCTACGATTCCAACGATGATTGAAATAATAGTCAGTTTGCGGTTTTTCTTGCTTTCTTTCGCCTGTTCTTTTAAATCCGCTTCATATTGTTCCAGCAGTTTTCTTACATCATCAGAATTTTTCCGCTGGATCTTATACGGCGTTGGCTTTTGCGGGTCGTACAGGCTTTTAACATTTCCCCTGCCGGCGCTCAGAATGTGCTCTACTTCATCTGAGCGTTGATTGAAGCGTTCCAATGAATTCATTTTTTCACCCCCTCCCGCTCAAGTATAGCACGGGATGGGCAGACCACAAGGAGGTTTATTTTGAACGAGATCATCTTATCCACCCAGAACGGCGAGCCGGTGGCATCCAGCCGCCAGATCGCCGAGAGTTTCGGCAAGGAACACCGCAACGTCATGCGGGACATCGAAAACCTCATGACGGCGGGTGTGCTCAAAAATGAGCAGACCCCTATGTTCTACAAAACCGAGTACACCCACGAGCAGAACGGTCAGACTTACCCCATGTACCTGATGAACCGGGACGGCTTTAGCCTGCTGGTGATGGGTTTTACCGGCAAGGCAGCGCTGGAATGGAAGCTGAAGTACATTGCGGCGTTCAACGAGATGGAAAAGAAGCTGAGTACTCCGCAGATGCCAAAACTCAGCAAGGAGATGCAGGCGCTGTTCCTGCTGGACGACCGCACCCAGAAACAGGAGCAGCGGCTCACGGCGCTGGAGAACACCATGACGGTGGACTACAACCAGCAGCGCGTACTGCGTAAGAGCATCAGCCGGGCTGTGATCAGCGCCCTGGGCGATGAGAAAGCGCCGGCCTACATCGACAACCATGTGCGCAGCAAGGTGTACAGCGAGTGCAACCACGATGTGCAGGACTGGTTCCGGGTAAACAGCGTGGGCAACATCCCCCGCAAGCGCTTTGATGAAGCCGTGGAGTACATCCAGCGGTGGAAGCCCAGCACCAACACCGTGATGCTGATCCAGCAGACCAACGGCCAGACCAGCCTGTTTGACCGTGCCTGCGCCCCGGCGGGGCGGCTGATCGACTCAGAAGTGAGCACAAGAGGGTAAGGAGGACACCATGAGTGAGAAGATCATCGCCTACAAGGCCATGAACAAAAATATGCAGTGTCGTGGCAAGCAGTATGAGGTGGGTAAGACCTACCATGAGGGCAAGGCCGACTGCTGCCACGCTGGTATGCACGCCTGCTAGAACCCGCTGGATGTGCTGCACTACTACCCGTTGAAGGATGGCCCGCGCTTTTTTGAGGTCGAGTGCGGCGGGAACGTGGATAAAAGCGAAGAGGACAGTAAGCTGGCCTGCACTGAGCTGACGGTGAAAGGTGAGGTGAATTTTGCAGGGCTGGTAAAAGCTACGGTGAATGCCGTTTTTAATCGGGTGAAGGGCAAAGAACCTTTTTCCAGCGGCAATTACAGCACGGCGGGTTCCAGCGGCAATTACAGCACGGCGGGTTCCAGCGGCTATTCCAGCACGGCGGGTTCCAGCGGCGATTACAGCACGGCGGGTTCCAGCGGCGATTACAGCACGGCGGGTTCCAGCGGCAATTACAGCACGGCAGCAGCCACTGGGGCTTATTGCAGCGCAAAAGCAGACGGAAAAGATAGCATTTCCGTTGTAAACGGTGCTTGCGGTAAGGCGTGCGGCGCACTGGGCTGCTATCTGGTGCTGACCGAGTACGATGATGACGGCAATATGTTGCTGGCCAAAATGGCAAAGGTTGACGGAGCCGTTATCAAAGAGAACACCTGGTACACCCTCAAAAATGGCGAGTTTGTGGAGGCTGCACCGTGAAGAAGCACTACAACAAGCGTTGGCTTGAACAGCGCTGGGATGCAAGGCAGCCGGAGCGGTTGGAGCATATCCGGCTGAAACGGCAGCTGAGAACAAAAAAGGAGGTGGACGATAATGAAGCCAAGCATGGGAATCGCAGAGTGCTGCCAGATCATGCGTGATAACAACATTTCGGTGAGTGAGCCAAATTTAAAGGCGATGATTCAGGCGGGTAGCTTTCCCCAGTGGGCGGTGCCATCCGTTGGCACGGACAATGCGGCTCCGTTGATTTCTCGTGCCGGATTTGTGGCGTGGGTGAAGGACTTTTACAAGCTCGAAAAGGTTTACACAAAGGAGGATCCGAAAGAATGAAACTCAAATCTACTACTTACTACTGGTTGGCTGTCGTTTTTGGCGGCGTTGGAATGGGCACAGCTATGGGCGCAGAGGGCACCGCGCAGACCACCGGATATATCTCCGGCACGCTGTTTGCGGTGTCGCTGGTGCTGATTTTGGCCGCTGTTCTGCTGGCTCGTCTGGGCTTTGCCGCAGAGGACAGGGAGAGAGCCGCAAAGCGGCGAAAGTACGGCAAGATCAACCGCACCCACGCCCGCAACCAGGAATACCCGGAGAATCAGGAGCGTGGGGCATGATGACGGCCAAAGAGTACGTTGAGGGCAAAGTCAAGTCCTACACGCGGCTTGCCGAACGCTGCAAGCGAGAAGCCGAATCCTCAGACGACATTGTTGTTCGGGCCGGATGCTCCGCACGGGCAAACGTCTGGGAGATGTGCGCCGAAGAAATGGACAACGTGTGGGAGATGCTGCAAGAGGAGTCCGGGGAGATCACGTATGCCTGACACTGTCCACCATGTCATGTGGTACACCGTGTATGACGCCAAGTCCGGAGACCTGATCGCCAGCGGTACGTCTGAGATGTGTGCCAGACGGCTGGGTTACAAAAGCGCAAACAGCTTTGCGTCTGCGAGCTGCCACAGCCGCAACGGCAGGCGTCGGGCTCGCAAGTACATTTTTGAAAAAGAGTGCATCCGACGTGATGAGTTGGACAGTCTTCCGCCGATACGCCGCAAAAAAAAAGAAGAGCCTGCCCGTGCTCCAACACGGACAAGCCAAAAGGGTGATGAGTTTCGCCGCCCATCACCACAAAGATATCACAAACAGGAGGTTTTTACAATGGATGACGTGGCATTTTACTATTGCTACGGACACCGCAAAGAGTACTGCAGCATTGACGTGCAATGCTTTGAGGGTGAGCCGGTCAAGGCCAGCGTGGACGCCCAGCACTGGGCAGATGAGCAGATCCAGACCGGTGAATACAGCCAGATCGACGTCAAAGACGCCCTGGGCAACCTGATCTATTCGAGGTGAATATTTATGCAAGAAGAACTGACCGTCCGGGTGGAGCACCCGGAGCTGCCCGCGATCCGGTGGAACGAAGCCGAGGTGCAGCAGAATTTGACCGAGATGCTGGCCGCCTACACCGGCCGCGTCTACACCCCGGACACCATCAAGGATGCCAAGGCCGACCGCGCCGCCGTGAACAAGCTGGACAAGCAGCTCAGCGATGCCGCCCGCAGCGCAAAGGCCTTTTACATGAAGCCGTTGGAAGAGTTCTTGCAGAGCGCCAAGCAGATGCAGGGCCAGTGTAAGGCCGTCTCCGGTGCCATTGACCAGCAGGTCAAGGCTGTGGAGGAAGCCGAACGGAAGGATAAGGCCGACGCCCTTCGAGCTGTCTATACCGACTGCATCGGCGAGCTGAGGGAGATGATCCCCTTTGACCGCCTGCTTGTGCCCCAGTGGCTCAACAAGACCTATGATCTGGCAAAGGCCAGCCGGGAGTTGCGCAAGAGCGTGGAGACCCGGCGGGAGGAGCTGCGGCTCATCCGGGAGACCTGCGGCGAGGATGCCGAAGCTTGCATCACGGAGTATCTGCGTGAGCTGAACCTGAACGCTGCCCTTGTGGAGCACAGCCGCCGCCAGAATGCCCGGGACGCACAGCGCCGCGCAGAAGCCGAGAGAATGGCCGCAGAGAGTGCGCAGGCGGCTGCACCGGTCATTATCCCTCCGACCGATGAAGAACGTCAGATCGCCGCAGAATCGGTTCAAATGGCACAGGCCAATGCAGTCATCACGCCGGATGGCAGGTTGGATTTCAGCATGCTTCAGAAATTCGCAGAGCCTGCCCAGCGGGAAGCTCCTGCCCGCAAGCAGTATCGCTTCTGGGTAGAGTTCACCCGCGAGGATATCGCATGGTTCAAGCAGGGAGCCGCAGAGCGCGGTTTCCGCTATGGTTCTATCAAATAATCTTGGAGGTATTTACTTATGGCACTTACTCGTTCCGGCGCACCCGCGCCTACTTCGTCCGTTTCAAACGCACAGTCTCTGGCAAACCGTTCCGTCCAGAACGCCAACCGTGCAGGCAGCACTGCTATGCAGGCCGCATCCCCGTCCGTTCCGGTGGAGATCACGGCTGCCGATGGCCAGCACCTCGTCGTCAGTTTCGACGAAGTACGGCGTTTTATTTGCGACAAAGCCACCGACACCGAGTGCAAGATCTTTCTGGAGACCTGCAAGCAGTACAAGCTGAACCCCTTTACCAAAGAGGCTTACCTGATCCACTACGACAACAAGAACGATGACACCGCCAGCACCATCGTGCTGGGCAAGAACTGCTACATGCAGATGGCCGAGCGCAACCCCAACTTTGACGGCTTTGAAGCCGGCGTGATTGTCCTGACCGCAGATGGCCAGCTGCTGAACCGTGAGGGATCTATCGTCTATGATGGAGACGGCGGCGAGACCCTTCTGGGCGGCTGGGCAAAGGTCTACCGCAAGGACCGCACCCGCGCCAGCTATGAGGAAGTCAAGCTCAGCGAGTATGACACCGGCAAATCCCTCTGGAACGGCAAAAAGGCCACCATGATCCGCAAGGTGGCTTTGGTGCACGCCCTGCGTGAAGCGTTCCCGTCTACCTTCGGCGCTCTGTACGATGAATGCGAGGTGCGTGTGGATGCCGAAAGCACCGCCCGCGAGGTGTCGCCTGAAGAACTGCCGGTGCTGGATCCTTACGCAGGTTCCCACCGTCACCGCAAGACGGCAGGCACCCTGATCCCTGCCCCGGATGCACCCTCTGTAGAGGAAAACGCCGATGATCCGTTTGGCGGTGATGATGCATGATCGTCCAGACCAAGAACGGCATCATGCTGCACGGTGAGATCGCCAAAGACCCGGTACTTCGCGATGCCGGGCAGAAGCGGGTGCTGAAGTTTGACCTGAAAGCCAGCCGCACACAGGATGAATCCGGCAAATGGCAGAGCTTCTTTGTGGGCGTGAACCTCTGGCACGGCATCGACCAGTGGGATGGGATGCTGCAGAAAGGCGATCAGGTCACAGTTTTTGCGCAAAAGCTGAAAGAGCGGGAGTATAACGGCAAGGTCTATTACGACGTGGACGCGGATGATGTTCAGCCCGGTGGGCTGGTGACATTCCGCTGGCTGCAGCAGATGATCGACCTGATGGCACAGCCCGGCCCGCCGCTGGAACCTGCAGAACCGGCAGGCCTGCAGGGCGCGCAGATGTACCCCTGTGAAACGCTTGCGGATTACGCACCGCACAGCACTGTCGCGCCTGAACCGGCTCCATCTACCGAGTATGACCCCATCAACGAAGACGCAGAAGATCTTCCCTTCTGATTTCGCAAGCTGTGCTATCCGGCTATACGGGCGTGCAAAGGAGGTGAGCAAGTGGCAAAAGAAGAAAAAAAGTCGTTTGTCGTGTATCTGGATTGGTTTGACGCGCTGGAAGAGTACACGGATGCCGAAGTCGGACAGCTGATGCGAGCTTTGGCGAAACACGTCCGCACTGGTGAGAATCCAACGTTTTCCGACCGTGGAATGCGTGGGAACTTCCGTTTCATGTGCAATGGAGTGGATTCTGCTACGGAAAAGTACGAGAACGTCAAGCAAAAGCGCCGTGAAGCCGGAAAAGCCCGTGCAGCTCAAATGCAAGCAAACTCAGCACATGCTAGCACATGCTACCAAGTGCAAGCAAGTGGTAGCTATAATGATACTGTTACTGGAACTGATACTGTTACTGGAACTGATACTGTTACTGGAACT
>OGNH01000088.1_pt1 | contig 57927 bp, 54 predicted proteins | sample 1573451 | NCBI WGS metagenome assembly OGNH01 (sample SAMEA2581986, study PRJEB24529) | metagenome | biome: Human gut stool | place: China | collected 2011 | reverse complement strand
ATGCACAGGGTGTAGCGCTGGGAGCTACAGCCATGGGCGTCAAGAGCCTCATCTGTCTGCCTGAAGGTGCTCCTATCTCCAAGGTAGAAGCAACCAAGCGACTGGGTGCTGAAGTCTGTCTGGTACCTGGCGTTTACGATGATGCCTACCAGAAGGCGCTGGAACTGAGAGATGAGCATGGCTACACCTTCGTACATCCTTTCGATGATGAGAATGTCATCGCCGGGCAGGGCACCATCGGTCTGGAGATTCTCGACCAGTTGCCAGATGTAGAAGCTGTCGTCGTTCCTGTAGGTGGCGGCGGACTTATCTCTGGCGTAGCCTTTGCCATCAAGTCGCTGAATCCTAACGTCAAGGTATATGGTGTTCAGGCAGAAGGAGCAGCAAGTATGGTCCAGAGTCTGCACGATCATAAACAGGAGAAGTTGCCTTCTGTAGCGACCGTAGCTGATGGTATTGCCGTAAAGGAACCGGGAAAGATTACTTTTGAAACCTGCTCCAACTATGTTGACGAAATCGTAACCGTGAGCGAGGATGAGATCTGTGCAGCCATCCTGAAACTCATAGAGAGTGAGAAGATGGTAGCCGAAGGTGCCGGTGCGGCCAGTGTGGCAGCAGTAATGTACAACAAGGTTCCGGTGAAGGGCAAGAAAACCATCTGCGTGGTAAGCGGCGGTAATATCGACGTAACCATCCTGAACCGCGTCATCACCCGTGGTCTTGCCAAGAGTGGCCGTCTCTGTACCATCGAGATGGAGCTGGATGACAAACCGGGCGAATTGGTAGAGGTCTGCTCTGTCATCGCCGGATTGGGCGGCAACATCACCGGTGTTCACCACGACCGTTCTGCCAACCGCAACAAGGTGAATGCCTGCGTGCTCCGCCTCACTATGGAGACTCGCGACGAGGAACACGTAAAAGAAATCAAGGAGGCTTTGGAATCAAAGGGATTCCATCTCTGGATAGTATAATATTTAATGTTGAATGGTTAGTGTTCAATGTTTAGTATTAAGTGTTAAGTGTTAAATTATAAATTGTAAATTGTAAATTATAAATTGAAGATTATGAACGCAATTCACACAGACAATGCGCCTGCAGCTATCGGTCCATATAGCCAGGCTATCGAAGTAAATGGTTTTGTTTTTGCATCTGGTCAGATTCCTATCGACCCTGCAACAGGCAATTTCGTAGAAGGCGGCATCAAGGAGCAGACTCGCCAGAGCCTCACCAATGCCCAGAACATCCTGAAGGCAGCAGGTACCGACCTTTCTCATGTGGTTAAGACTACAGTTTATCTGAACAGCATGGACGATTTCGCTGCCATGAACGAGGTTTATGCCGAGTTCTTCAGCCAGCCATATCCAGCTCGTTCTGCCGTAGCTGTAGAGAAGTTGCCAAAGGGCGCCCTCGTAGAGGTTGAGGTTTTGGCAGCCAAGTAATTCTTCCTTTTTTCTATCAGGAAGTAAATATTCAAGGTGAAAATATTCTTTAGATGGTATCAAGCATTACATTAAAGAATCTGATTATAGGCTATCGTTCGAAGCATCAGCTCCGGGCGATAGCCTCACCTGTTCATGCCTCGCTCCAAGCCGGTGAACTGACCTGTCTCATCGGAGCCAACGGAGTGGGCAAATCTACCTTACTCAGAACTTTAGCCGGATTTCAGCCAGCGCTTGATGGCGAAATTCTGATTCAAGACAAATCTCTTTCTGATTTCTCAGCCCAGGAACTCGCCAGAGAAATCAGCATCGTTCTCACATCGAAGACAGACCATGCCCAACTCTCTGCTGAAGAGATTGTAGGCATAGGTCGTTCTCCCTATACCGGTTTCTGGGGCACATTATCTGCTGCCGACAAGCAGATTGTTGCCTCTGCACTTCAGGAAACGGGCATTCAGCATCTTGCCCAGAGAAACATCAGCGAACTGAGCGATGGTGAGCGTCAGAAGGTAATGATAGCCAAAGCCCTAGCGCAGCAAACCCGCATCATCATCCTGGACGAGCCAACCGCCTTCCTCGATTTCCCCAGCAAGATAGAAACCCTACAGATGCTCCGCCGTCTGGCGCACGAACAGCATAAATCCATATTACTGTCAACCCATGATGTAGAGTTGGCGCTCCAGCTCTCCGACCATCTCTGGCTGATGGAAGAAAGCCGTTTCTCTATCGGCACTCCTAAAGAACTGGCTGCCGATGGTTCCTTATCCAGATTCATCAATCGTGACGGCATCCGATTCAACAAGGATTCCCTCCGCATCGAAATCAAATGAGTTTTCGTAATTGATTTTTTCTATGGTTGCACGCAAGCACATGAAGAAAAAATCTCAAGTGGCTCAGTTTGCTAACTCAAGTAGCTCAATCTGCTAACTCAAGTAGTTCAGTCAGCGAGTTCAGACGTCTCAGTTAGTTGATGCAGACGTCTCGGCAAGCCTACGGATACGGCTCCGTTAGCCTACGCAGCCATATCTGTAACCCGATGCAGTCATATTCGTAACCCAGCGCAGTCATATTCGTAACCCAGCGCAGTCATATTCGTAACCCAACGCAGTCATATTCGTAGCCCAACGCAGCCATATTCGTGAATAAGTTTTAGATAATTATCTATCATCCATCACGATTTACATACACCACACACTTTAACACACTAATATACAGATACTTAAATAGCGTGACAGATACTCCGAAAACGGGAATGTCCATCACGCTATACAGGAGAGATAATTACCTCATTATCAAACGTTTAAAGATTTAAAAAGAGGAAACGTGTAAAATCTAGCACTTTGAAAGCTAGGATACGTGCAACAACAAGAATACCAGGAAGTTATGAAACGTAAAATCTATAGTCAATTATTAACAGAACTTTCGCATGTGGTTCAAGTACGGGCTGAAGGCTCAAAAGCTCCTAGCCCAGGGCGCGTGGAGCAAACTTGCGTATATATTGTCAATAGAAGCGCTTTCAACCGTACAGGTTGCCAGATTTACTATTTCCGTTTTTGCTGTTCTCTTATTATCCTAACCGTCAAATCGGTAAACTTTTTTATTGCTGCCTGAACCTGTCCTCGTCCGAAAGCCCAGAAGATGAGGGCGGCAGAGGCTGGTGCAGCATGTGTTCCTACATACTGGCGCATTTTAAGAACCGTGCAGTTTTCAATACCAAGTTCTTTCATGGCAGCGAATGCTTGGGCTGCTGGTACTTCAAAATCAGCCTTAGTGCGCTGATCTCTAAGTACCAATGCGGTCTTGTTTACCTTAACTACCTTGTATTCCTTATTGGCGTTACTGCGATATGTCTTGATAGTCTTAATCTTTTGAATAAAGTTATCGAATGTCAATATATTAATATCTTCCGTCATAACTAATGGGGTTTAAATGTTGTGGTGAAAAGCAAATCATTCCACCTTTTTGTTATAATTCTCCTCTATTATGGTGCAAAAGTAAGTTTTTTCCGTGAAAAAACCAAGAAAAAATGCATTTTTCTAGAACATGTACAATATATTCTTTTATCAGGTATCTATTTACATCTTTTTAATTGCCAAAAACTTGCATGATTCAAAAATTAGCCGTATCTTTGCGGCTAAAGATAGGAATAGGAGAAATAGTTATGGCAAACAATGCATGCAGAAAGTTGCCGGTAGGCATACAGTCTTTCAATGTTATCAGAGAGGAAGGATACCTCTATGTTGACAAAACTGACATGGTTTGGAAATTGGCGAACCAAGGTTTAAAGTATAATTTTTTTATCCGTCCTCGTCGATTCGGTAAGTCTGTGCTTGTTGATACACTCCAGGCTTACTTCGAAGGAAGAAAAGAGCTCTTCGAAGGACTGAAAATCATGGAGTTGGAGAAGGAATGGAAACAGTACCCGGTTATTCGATTCGACATGAGCCGAGGGGGAGCGACTGCAAATGAAGTTAAGGCATACCTGGATCGAACTTTTGATGTTTATGAGCAATTATATGGCATCCATATCAAACCTACAGATTCACTAGGAAACCGCTTCGACCTAATCATTAAAACCGCCTATGAGCAAACAGGGCTCAAGGTTGCCATTCTTATCGATGAGTACGACTCTCCTCTCCAGCACTCGTGGAAAACTCCCGAGCATGAGGGTTGCACAGAAGTATATAGAAGCGTGTTTTCCATCTTGAAAGCTGATGATGCGTACCAACGTTTCGTCTTCATTACGGGTATCACCAAGTTTACGCAGATTTCTCTTTTCTCTGTTCTCAACAACCTGACCAATATCAGTTTCCTTCCTGAATATGCTGCTATCTGCGGTATTACAGAAGAAGAAATCGGGGAGAACTTCAAGCCGGAACTGGAAAGAATGGCTGAAGTGAACGAGTGGACCTTGCAGCAAACTCATGATAACCTGAAGGATTACTACGATGGATACCATTTCAGTCGCAGAAACATGGTGGACATCTACAATCCTTTCAGTCTCCTTAATGCACTCGACGCACAAGACTTGAGCTGTTTCTGGGTTTCATCAGGAGCAACCTCCATGCTACCTAAGTTTGTGGACAACATGGAACTGCGCTTACGGAATTTCGAAAATTGTCCGATTTTACGCAAGACTCTTGAGAGTTCTGATGTCATAAATGGTGGTGCCGAACTCTTTCTCTATCAGACGGGTTACCTTACCATCAAGTCGAGCGATGAATTTGGCTATTTCTTAGGTTTTCCAAACCAAGAAGTGAAACAGGCTCTTTACGAGGTTGTACTGCCAAGCCTGACCATGAAATCAGAAAGCGATATTATCAGTCTGCAAGGCAGTCTGTTCCGCCAATTGGGTACCGGACAAATCGCAGATGCCATGAAAACGTTGAAAGCATTGGTTGCCGATGTGCCTTACAGCAACAAGAAACTTGCCTCGATGGATATGGAAGAGCGCTACCGTCTCATCATCAGTACTATTCTGAATGCCATCGGCCTGAAAGTGGAGGTAGAGCATATGCTTGCAACAGGAAGGATCGACATCATCGCCCAAACTTCACGCTACATCTACGTGATAGAACTGAAACTGAAAAATAATGGTGGTAAAAAGGCTGCCATTCAGCAGATACTGGATAACAAATACCTGGAGCCTTTCCAAGCAGACAAGCGAAAGGTGATAGGCCTCGGCATCGAACTGGACGAGGAAGGCAAAGGGCTATTGGATTGGGGAATTACTGAAGAATAAAAACATAGAAGAAGAGGGCGTGCAAAATTATATCTTGCACACCCTCTTCTTTTTTCCGATTCCTACAATATCTCCAACTGATCCTTTACCGCCTTATAACAGCGGCGGGAAACCGTGATTTCTTCCTGGTCGAAGGGAGGAGAAAAGATGCAGCGGAGCGTATAGTTCTCGATGCAGAGAAGATAATCGAGATTGATGATGCAATCCTGACGCACCTGAGCCAGAGAAGGCGACATGGAAAGGATGGTTTTTGCCGTGGTCTGCTTCTTCAACTTATAAATCTGACCATTTGACAATTTCAACTGCCAAAGATGAGTATCTTCATCGAAAGTACAGCAAAACACATCATCGGGCTTCAACATTAATAAGCCCGAAATAGTCTGAATGGCAAGACGCTTGGCTGATGTTTTCAACAGTCCATTCACTCCCGACAATTCCTGAGCTTTCAGAGAAGCCATCGCAGATACCGAAGGCCAGGAAGAGGACTCAAGAGCTGCAGAAGAATCTTTTTCATCTCCATCCACCATCTTCTGCCGGATACGGTCTACAACCAGTTCTAATTCCTCCTGCTGATAAGGTTTCAACAGGAAATCGAAGGCAGAGGCTCTGAGTGCCTCAATCATATACTTATCGAAGGCGCTGTAAAACACTACGATAAGTTCCATCGGCATTTCTTCTCTCAAAGACTGCAATACTTCCAAGCCCGTCTGCCCAGGCATTTCAACATCGAGGAACAGCACATCGGGCTGCATGCTCATCACAAGGTTCTTAGCCGAAACCGCCGAAGAGGATGTGGCAATCACCTCAAAATCTACCAGAGTTGCCAAATCATCTTGCAACTTGTGGATGCTCTGTGGCTCATCATCCACAATCACAACCTTGATTTTATCTTGCATTGCTTGCATATTAGTATGTTTTAAATTCTTATGAAAAGTTTTCTACTTAAAGACATCGTAATCGTAATTACATGGAACTCCAATGCTTACGTGCATACCCTTCTTCGGAGCATTCTCCTCCCCAGGAATTCCTCTGTTGCTCTGCATCTTAAAGAACATCTTGCGTTCGTTGCTTGCATTAAGCATTTCGATGGTGCTGTTCAGGATTCTCAATCCGGTTCCCGTACTGGCAAAACCATTCTTCTTTTTTCTGTCAATAGCCCCCGCTTCTCCACATCCGTTGTCAGTTACCTCTATCCGGAGCATCGCGTCCTCTACCCAGATATTAACATCCAGCAAAGGCGTCTCACCAGTTTCTTCCATGCCCACAAACGCATGCTTCAGGGCATTCTCTACAGGAATCTGGATAATCATAGACGGCAGCATCAGCTTCATATCTACATCCTTGGCTATATGGAACCGAGGTTTCGGGAGGAACGGATTGGTTTCATGGCGAAGGGAAGAATAACCCATCACCATCTGCAATTCTTCCTCCAGACTTACCGCCATCTTATCGCATGTAAGCAAGTAGGAACGGAGTATTTGTATCAGGAGATGAAGCGGCTTGACATCAACTTCCTTCGGAAGATTAGAGACAAAGATATTGAGCACATTAAACACGAAGTGAGGCGGGAAACGATTGCGCACATTCTCCATCTTCAGCGCCATCATCAGGTTCATCTCCTCCTGATGCTGTTGCTTGTTGCGCAACATTTTGTATCGGAGAAAAGCGATGAGAGCCAACACGCTCATTAGCAGCAAACCGATGACCAGTAACAGGATAACGCTAAAGGATCTTACCTCTGCCTGCGTGGTGTGAAGGGAGAAGCAAGCAGCAAGCAACAGCATAAGAGCGAATATGCACAGAAGGCACACTCCATTCTTTATCTGCATCAACATTATCTTTCTATATTCATTTGCCATGATAGACTATTTTAAATGAATTTAAGTTCCCGTTGCGAAAGTACGACAAAAAATTCAAATAAACAAAAAAATAACAGAAAAACTCATTTTTTCTATAAAAAAAAAAGAGAAAAGCAATAAAAAGTGTACCTTTGTAGTATGGAAATGCAATTATTTAAAAATATCAACCCCCAAAATATACCTGAAAGGATGAACAATCCATTCAGCTACGAACCTCATCCGCTCTGCATCGAAGCATGCAGGGAGCTGCAGGATGAACTCTCACAGCGAAACGACTGGCGAGAGGAAATAGACCGTGGAAAGATGTTCGGCATACTTATCGTAGAAGCCGACAACAGTAAGATTGGCTATCTGAGAGCTTATAGCGGACAGATTGGCGGCAGAAGCGACTGGGAAGGTTTTGTGCCAGCCGTTTTCGATTATCTTCAACCCGACGGATATTTCAAGAAACATGAGGCTGAGATTTCGGAATTGAACCAGCAAATCAGACAGATTGAAGCCAACGAAACCCTGAAAAAGGCAAAAAGCCTGATTGATGATTTACAGCAAAAGCGCCAGGAAGTTATCGCAAACTACCAGACAAAGATAAAAGAAGCGAAGGAAAAGCGGGATGCAAGGCGACAGGAAGCCCTTTCTGCAGGAAAATCTCTGAGCCAGGAAGAGGAAGAGGCGATGATAAAAGAAAGCCAGTTTATGAAGGCAGAACTGAAGAGGCTAAAAAAGTCGATAAACGAAAAGACGGCGTACGAAACGCTATATGAAAACTACGAAAAGGACTTGAAAAGTGCGAAAAAGCTCCGCAAACAGTTATCTGCTGAACTTCAGCAATGGCTGTTTTCGAAATTCCAGATGCTGAATGCGGAAGGAGAAACCAAGGATCTGCTGGAGATTTTCAAGAACGAGGCGGTTAAGATTCCACCTGCCGGAAGTGGAGAATGCTGCGAGCCGAAACTCCTGCAATACGCTTACCAGCATGGCTACAAGCCTCTGCAGATGGCGATGTTCTGGTGGGGAGAGAGTCCGAAAGAAGAAATCAGACATCATCTTCAGTTTTATCCTGCCTGCAACGGAAAATGCAAACCGATACTACATTGGATGCTGCCTGAAACAGTCTTTGAAACCCAACAGACCGAAACTACTATATATAATAAGGTGGAAACGCTCTACGAAGACCGTGAACTGGCAGTCATCTATAAGCCCGAAGATTTACTCTCGGTTCCGGGGAAAGATGCAGCCCAGCCTTCCGTCTACGCTCTGATGCGCAGGAAATATCCCGAAACTACCGGTCCGCTCATCGTCCATCGTCTGGACATGGCAACAAGCGGACTGATGATTATTGCCAAGACCGAGTTTGCCTATCATCGTCTGCAAAAGGAGTTTCTGAATCATCGGGTTCAGAAGAAATACGTAGCCATCGTTTGCGGAAAAAACAAGGAATCGTGCAACCGGATTCTGAAAGAAGCAGAAAGCAGAAAAGGTTACATCTCGCTCCCCCTGATAGCAGATTTTCTAGACCGTCCACGACAGATGGTAAACCGCGAACAGGGCAAGGAAGCCATTACAGAATACGAGGTTCTAGAGCGTATAGACGATACCCATCTTCGCCTGGCGCTCTATCCTAAAACGGGCAGGACGCACCAGCTGAGAGTGCATTGTGCTCATCAGGAAGGTCTGAATGCCCCTATCATCGGCGATCCGCTCTACGGCAACGAACCGGCAACAAGACTGCATCTTCATGCAGAGGAAATCACATTTGAGCACCCGATGACGGGAAAGAAGATGACTATAACAAGAAAGGCTGATTTCTAAATTTGATTTAGGCACGGATTAAACGGATTACACGGATTACACGGATTTATGGCGCTAATGTGAATAAAGCGTATTTATAGTATCATAAAAAAATCCGTGTAATCCGTGCCTAAAAAATTAAAAAGCCGTGCCTAAAAGTTTACCCAGTGTCCTTTCAGACAAAGAACATCACGATAACCTGAGCTATCACCACTCTGATAAACATGCCGAGCGGATAAACCGTAGCATAACTGATACTTGGCGTATCGCCATCCAGCGTCTCGTTGGCGTAAGTAAGCGCCATCGGATTCGCCATACTTCCACAGAGGATTCCGCAGATACTGCCGAAGTCATACTTCTTGGTCTTCAGGATGATGAGACCTACGATAACCACAGGCACAACCGTGATAAGGAAACCGATGCCTACCCACATCAAACCTTCCGGACGGACTACCGTCTCGAAGAACTGTCCACCAGCCGCCAATCCCAGGCAACCGAGATAGAGGGCAAGACCCAGTTCTCGCAGCATCAGACCCGCACTTCGCGTCATGTAAGAGATGAAATGCACACGAGGCCCCAGCGCACCAATCAGAATACCCATCACGATAGGACCACCGGCAATACCCAGACGTACAGGAGCCGTCATTCCAGGAATATCCAGAGGGATGGTTCCTACGGCAAGACCGAGAATGATTCCGAGGAAGATAGCGCCGAGGTTCGGCTCGTTCAGGGTCTTTACGGCATTACCCAGAAACTGTTCTACATGGTCGATACTCGTAGGGTCGCCAACTACCGTCAGCCGGTCGCCGTACTGCAGACGGAGGTCATCTGTAGCAAGCAGACGGATATCACCACGAAGCACTCGACTCACATTCACGCCATAGGAATTTCGCATCTGCAGACTGCCCAGGCGCTTACCGTTCAGTCCAGGACGGGTAACAACGATAATGCGGCTTTCTACCTTCGCATCAATCGCATTCCAGTCTACCTTATCATTATTCCACTCCTTATCCACCTTCTTTCCGAAGAGAATCTGCATCGCCGAGACCTCATCCTTATTGGTAACCACGAGCACATTATCATTCGTATGAAGAACCGTATCAGCCTGAGGAACTATCACCTGTTCGCCTCTCCACACACGGGAGATGATGAACTTGCGATGCGTCATCATCGTAATCTCTGCTATGGTATTGCCGTTCAGGGCAGGATTCACGATTACATATTGTCCGATAGCCGTATGGTCGTCATCATCATTATTGCGAATCTCCAAATCTTCCGGTTTCACAAAGAGTTTGCGCAAGAGCATCATCGCCAGGATAACGCCCACAACACCCAACGGATAAGTAACGGCACAGCCCAGAGCTGCACCTTCGCTAGGCAAGCCCAACTGCTGCAACGCCTGCTGGGCAGCACCAAGGGCAGGCGTATTGGTTGTGGCTCCACACAGGATACCCATCATATCAGGCAGACTGATTGGCAAAATCCAGCACAAGCCGAGCGAGAACAAGGTTCCCACCAGGATGACAGCCAGACTCCAGAGATTGAGCGAAATGCCTTCGTGACGCATCGAACCGAAGAAGTTAGGACCCACATAAAGACCCAGCACATACACAAACATGGTAAGGCCGAAGCTTTCTGCAAACTCCAGCATGTTCTGGTCAATAGAGAGCCCTAGATGCCCTGCTATAATACCCACAAAAAATACGAAGGCTATGCCAAGGGAGATTCCTTTGACATGAATCTTGCCGAGGGCAAGACCCAAAGTACAAATCAAAGACAGAATGACGATGCCTTGCACCGCCGAATGCACGTTGATTAAATTATCAAACCACATAATGTTTCTTTATATCTATTCTAGATAAAACTTTAAAAGTTGCTTTTTCTCGATGCAAAGGTACATTAAAATGCGAACAAAACAAAATAATTCCCATTTTTTTTTGTATTATTCTCGATTTGCAGTACCTTTGCATCCGTAAAATGTAATAAGAATGAAAGATATTTGTTGTATTGGGCACGTAACAAAGGATAAAATCGTGACCCCGAACAGTACGGTTTACATGGCTGGCGGCACCTCTTTTTATTTTGCCTACGCCATCAACCAATTGCCAAAGGATGTAAGTTTCTCGCTTATTACGGCGATGGATCCTACCGAGAAGGAACCTGTTGAAAAGATGCTCAAGGCAGGAATAGATGTCACCTTGAACCCATCACGCAATACGGTTTTCTTCGAAAATATTTATGGCGATAATCCTAACGACCGTAAGCAGCGTGTGCTTGCCAAGGCAGATCCTTTCACCATCCAGCAGCTGGAGCATGTAGAGGCAAAGGTTTTTCACCTGGGCAGTCTGTTGAGCGATGATTTCTCGCCAGAAGTGGTTGCCTTTCTTGCCAAGAAGGGAAAAGTTTCCATCGATGTGCAGGGCTATCTGCGCGAGGTGAGAGACGAGAAAGTTTACGCCATCGACTGGAAGGATAAGCTCGATGTGCTCAAGAACACCTATTATCTGAAGGTGAATGAAACCGAAATGGAGACCATTACCGGACTGAAGGACCCGATAGAAGCCGCCAAGCTGATTCATGCCTGGGGCGTAGCCGAGGTTATCATCACCCTGGGTAGCGAGGGCTCTTTGGTTTATGTAGATGATACTTTCTATGATATTCCAGCCTACCCTCCTCATGAAGTAGTGGATGCTACGGGATGCGGCGATACCTATTCGGCAGGCTATCTCTACAAGCGTCTGCAGGGAGCCAATCCGGTAGAAGCCGGAAAGTTTGCTGCAGCCATGTGTACCATCAAACTGGAGCACAACGGACCATTCAACCGCACCATCGAAGATGTAATGAAAATCATCAGATAACAGACGGGGCAATCCCCACTTTGAAGAGAAAGGCAGTTTCCTACATGCAGGAAACTGCCTTCTTGCTTTGAGTTTACCCTCCGTTTACCCTCTGAAAATATGTTGTTTAGCAACTTTTTCCATATATGGACCATTATGAACTTGCATAATACCACATTTTTTCATACCTTTGCAGAGTAAATGAAACTGACAGTTCCAAATACACCTAGGAAAAATCATATAAAACAAAGAAATCATGAAACAGAAGAAGCATCTAGCAATCGTAGGGAGCATGCTACTCGCGTTAACCGCATGTTCAGGTGGCAGTTCCGAACTGGACCCGACACAAAAGCCTACCCCTGCAGCAAAAGTACCTATCAACATCAGCACTTCGATAAGCCGTGCTACAGATCTGGCTTTCGAAGCGGGAGACCAGATAGGACTGTTTGTTGTCAACCATCAAGCCGACGGCTCTGCCGCAACACTCCAAACGACAGGTAACTATATAGACAACACGAAATTCACCTATGATGGAACCTGGAAGGCTGCAACTCCAACCTACTGGAAAGACAACAGCACCCACGCCGATTTCTACATTTATTATCCATATACAAGTTCTATCAGCAACATAGAGGCGATGCCTTGGACTGTAAATGCAGACCAGAGTACAACCGAGAACTACAAGGCTAGCGAACTTCTGATAGGCAAGACAACAGATGCGGTTCCTACAGAAAATGCCGTAAAGATAGAAGCCAAACACGCGTTGAGCCAGATGATCATCAACCTCGTGGCAGGAAACGGATTCACAGAGGCTTCGCTTGCTGCAGCCAAGATTAGCGTAAAAATCAACCGCTTAAAGACACAGGCTACAGCCAATCTTTCTACAGGTGCCGTAACAGCCAAGGGCGATGATACAGACCTCATTCCGCTCAAGGAAGAAGGCAACAGCTACAAGGCGCTCATCATTCCGCAAGCCGTAGGCGAGGGAAATCTCATTACCGTAAATGTTGACGGCAGAGATTTCAATCTTCCTAAGTCATCCAAGTTTTCAGCTTTCGAGGCTGGCAGGATGCATAAGTTTACCATTACGCTCAGCAAGACCAGCAACGGCGTAAATGTTAACATCAGCAAGTGGGAAGACGACGGTATCGACTATGGTGGTACAGCCGAATAAAAAAGTACAGACGATTTTCTATCCTAGAAATAATACGAGATGATTTTTCTTCTAGAGAAAAGTCATCTCCCCAAAACGAATTATTTATGAAAAGAGTAAAACATACCTTATTATATCTGCTTGCGGCAGGAGCCATGCTTCTGACAGGCTGCAGCGATGACTTCTTCGGCGACAAGACCGAGCAGCACGACAGCAACCGCATCCAACTTTCGGGCGATATCGACCAGCTTGCTGTAACCCGCGTCAACGACAACGGTTTCTGCAACGGCGACGTGATGGGCGTTTATATCGTAGATTACGAGGGAAACAAGCCGGGAACCTTGAAGGTAAACGGCAACCGTGGCGATAATGTGCGCCACACTTTCGATGAGCCTAACTATAAGTGGAACTCCGCTTATGACCTTTTCTGGAAAGACAAGCATACGCATATTGATGTGTATGGTTACTATCCTTTTGCCAACCCTGAAAGCATAGAGGATTATCAGTTTGAAGTACAGAAAGACCAGAGCAAGGCTACCGAGAATGGCGAAATGGGTGGCTACGAAGCGAGCGATTTTCTCTGGGGCAAGGTGTCGGATGTGGCTCCTACCACCAGCGTAATCCGTTTGCCTATGGCGCATCGCATGTCTAATGCCCGTGTTACCCTGATTAAGGGTTCCGGTTTTGCCGAGGGCGAATGGGCAAATCTGGAGAAGATTGTTCTGACAGCCAACGTAGCCCGCAAGGCAAGCATCAATCTTTCTACTGGCGAAATCAAGACTGCAGGTGCTGTAGAGAACACCATGACCATCCCATCTCGTACTAACGACGAATGGCGCACCATCGTGGTTCCTCAAACCGTGGCTGCCGGCACTACCCTCTTCAGCATCACCATCGGTGGTGTGCCTTATAAGTTCACTAAGAACGAGGCACTTACCTATGTGGCTGGCAAGATGATGAACTTCGGTATCAAAGTAGATAAGCAGACCGGAAGCGGCGTTTACAAACTTACTTTGGTAAGCGAAAGCATTACTCCTTGGGAGAATGATTTGGTAAGCCATGATGCTACGGCGAAGGAGTACGTGGTTATCAACTCAACGAAAGGGCATCTGAAAGAGGCGATTGCTGCGGCTAATAAGGACTATACAAAACTCAAGAATCTTAAGATTACTGGCGAGATAGGACCAACAGACTTTGAATTTATGCGTGACGAAATGAGCAGTCTTCAATCTCTGAATATGAAAGAAGCTATCGTGTACGGATCTTTTGGTTTACAACCATGGTTCTCAGGCGAAAGAGCTCATGATGATGTCGAGAGAAAATATGTAATTCATCAACGTGCATTCGATGAAAAGAACACATTAGTCCGTGTCGTTCTTCCAGACAGTCTTACAGGAATTGGTGAAAGAGCCTTCAGAGATTGTGTTAATCTAACTGGTTCTATCATCATACCAGAGGGAGTAACTCGTATCGGTCCTAGTGCATTTCTTTGGTGTAATTCCTTAACAGGCTCGCTCTCTCTTCCAACAACATTGGAATACATTGGAGGTGGAGGCGCTGTAGATATTGGAGGTGCCTTTGACGGTTGCCACTTCAATTGCGAGTTGAAGCTACCAAACAGCTTAAAATATATTGGTCATAATGTATTTGCATCGAATCCAGGTTATTACGGCAATTTAGTTTTGCCTGAAAAACTAGAATACATAGGTGATGGAGCTTTTTGTAACGACAACAACCTTACGGGAAATCTTATCATTCCACAAGGTGTAAAGGCCATCAATCAAAATGCATTTGGCGGTACAGGTTTCAACGGAACCCTCCAGCTTTATGACGGAATTACAAGCATCAATCAAGGCGCATTCAATAATGTTCCACTAAAAGGAGAACTGACCTTACCAAAAAATCTAACTTCTGTTGGAGAAAATGCTTTTGCAGGATGTGATTTTTCCGGAGAGTTGAAATTACCAAAAGGTCTTGTATCTATCGGCAGAAACGCTTTTGCCGGGAACTGGCGTCTGATGGGTACTTTGGAATTTCCTGATGGGCTAGAATCGATTGGTGCTGGAGCTTTTGCTAATTGCCGTAGTATAGAACAACTCATTTTCCCAGAAAGCCTATCTAGTATTGGTTATGAACCAACATGGGGAGAGAATGGTGGTGCTTTTGCCAACGATTTTGGCATTTACAGCATCGTTTGCAGGGGAGAGGTTCCTGCACGTGTTTTGAGTGGTGCTTTCAACGGCGTAGCCAAAGATAACTTCACTCTCGAAGTACCAGAGTCTGCCATTTCCCAATATCAGGCAGCACCAGGCTGGTGCGACTTCAAGCGAATCGCAGCTCACCACGAGCTCGTTTGCCGTCCATCTGTAGCCTGCGCCTTGAGCACGGAGCACAAGCAGAAACTGGTGATTAACGCCGAGGGCGAATGGGAAGTAGCCAGCAAGCCAGACTGGTGTGAGGTTTCTCCTGCCAGCGGCAACAAGAAAACTGAAGTTACTTTGACCATCAAGGGAATGGCTAAGAATGCTGATAGTCGTGATGGAAAGGTGGTGTTCCGACTGAAGGACAAAGACTATACCCACGAATGTAGCGTTTCGCAGTATGGTTATGAATATGGAGAGGACGAATGGATTACCCTGCAGAAGGCTACCAAGGGCAATAATGGTGGAATCAACATCGTTCTGCTCGGCGACGGCTTTAATGCAAAGGATATTGCCAGCGGCAAATATCTGAATGATATCAAGCAGGAAGTGGAGTACTTCTTCGGTATTGAGCCTTACAAGACTTACCGTGATTACTTCAACGTCTATACCGCCATTCCGCTTTCTACGGAATCGGGCGTAGGAACCGTGAACACCATCCGCTACAACCGATTCTACACCACTTTTACCGGTGGCGTAGGATTGAAGGCTGATTATGACGAAGTATTCGATTATGCTCTGGGCGCTCCAACCGTCAACAAGGGCAATCTGAATCAGACCCTGATCATCATGGTTCCTAATTCTACCGATTACGGCGGCATCTGCCAGATGTGGGAAGATGGTTCGGCTATTGCCTTCTGTCCTCAGAGTACCTATGGTTATCCACTCGATACCCGTGGCGTCATCCAGCATGAGGCAGGCGGACACGGATTCGGAAAGTTGGGCGATGAGTACATTTATCACAACGCCTTCATCGATGCCTGTGGCTGTTCTTGCTGCGGACACGTTCTTGAATTCAACGGAGCCAAGTCACTCGGCTGGTACGACAACCTGGAACTTACCGGCAAGATGCATAGCGTAGGTTGGAGTCATCTGATTTTCGACGACCGATATAGCGACATCGTAGACATCTACGAGGGAGGTTACATGCACAACCGAGGCGTATTCCGTTCGGAGCCGAACTCCTGCATGAACAACGATATTCCTTACTACAGCACCATCAGCCGTGAGAGTATCGTGAAGCGCATCAAGGCTTATGCCGGAGAAACCTACAGTTTCGAAGATTTCGTGAAGAACGACAAGCGGGATGCGGGAATCGTAGAGAGCCGTGCATTCGGCGGCAATGGCGACCAACGCACATCCGGAACCTACCAGCATGCTCCAGTCTTCCATAAAGGCAGTCCGCTGAAAATGACAAAGGTTAGAAAGCATCGCTAAGAGCGAGGGCAAGGTAAATCAGAATATGGACCATTAAAACAAGAAAAAAAATGAAGAAACATATAATAAGATACGCCAGTTTTGCGTTGGCTATATTAGGAATGGTTTCATGTAGCGAGGAGGTGGAAACAACCTCCCGCTTCAAGGATGCCCAATCTACGCCGATGACTTTTGCCGTAAACTATCCCGGCCAGAGCCGTGCCACGGCAACCAGTTTCGAGTCAAACGACAAGATAGGTCTCTACGTGGCAGAAAGCAAGGCTCCACTCGAAATAGGCGGCAATCTCGTGAACAACGAAGCGCTCACCTACGATGGCAGCAAATGGGAAGCCGCCCGCACCCTCTATTGGGACGAAGGCACCTACAATGCCTACGCTTACTACCCATACATCCAGGGCATAAGCAGCACGACAGACCAGCCTTTCAGCGTAGCCCTCGACCAGAGTACCCCGAAGACGGCAACTGCACCCGGCGGTTACGAGGCAAGCGACCTGCTCTTTGCCACCAGCAAGAACATCCAGGCATCCAACTCCCCTATCAGCCTCAACTTCAAGCACATCATGAGCAAGCTCAAGATACGTCTGATCAAGGGCGAAGACTTTGAGGGAGACATGCCTACCCATGCCCAGGTAACCATCCACAGCACGGTACCTACAGCCACCATCGACCTTCAGGCAGGCGTGGCAACCCGTTATGTGAAAGGAACCCAGCAGAGCATCATCGCCCATCAGGAGAGCGACTACATCTACTCGGCCATCATCGTGCCTCAACGCATCGAAAACCGAAGACCACTCATCGAGGTGGTAATGAAAGGTGTAAGTTATCTCTACGAGAGCAGATTCCAGTTTAAACCCGGAACCGAACATCTTGTCAACTTCATCATTTCAGACAACCCAGACCAGGTGAAGATAGAGATAGGCGGCGAGATTCAGAACTGGGGGAAATAAATAAGAAAGCCTTTCTTCCGAAGGGCTATGAATGATAAGAATACAGAGAATTATAAATGAAGAAGACGGTATTGATATTATCCCTTCTAGCACTCCTTCTCGGAGGATGGGTGGCAGCCTTGTGGCTGCTGCCCTCTGCCGTTTATAAAGGCAACTGTCAGGAAATCCGATACGGAGAGAACGAAGGACTGGAACTTGTAGAACAGGACAACGGCACGAAAGGCAAGCGATACGTGGTAGAAGATGCAGACGGTAACGAGCTGTTTACCATCCCTTTGCGTGGCTGTCTGCTAGACACCCGTTTCCGCAACGGGCAGCTCCGGTTTCGCGAGCAAAACTCTAAGAGAGAGGGATTTATCGACCGACAGGGTATGGTAGTATTCACAGAAGACAATAAAAATGCGGTTCCGGAAGCCAACAGGCAGCAGGCGCAGATGCTGATGAACGGAGAATCGGAAGAAGGCACGAAGAGTGCGGCTGATTACCAACCGGAAGAACAGGCAAGCAGGCAAGCGAATGCACCAAAAGCAGGAAAGACCAGCCATCTTTCGCAGGTAAATCTCAAGACGATGGCACAGTCGAATCCTTTCTACAAGGAAGCCTCGAAAATCATGCAGGGTAAACTCACAGAGACCGATGCCAGACGCCGCCATACCATCCTCAACTACTGCGAACATTTCCGCACAGCCTATACCACCATGGATCTAGATTTCCTGAAACAGGTATTTAGCGACAAGGCACTCATCATCGTAGGAAACGTGATAAAACCAGTAGCCAACGACAACAAGTGTCAGGCTGAAGCAAAGGTAACCTACGCCATTCACTCGAAGAAAGACTATATTTCAAGACTGGCGAAGGTATTTACAGCCAACCAGAAGATAGACTTGAAATTCTCGGGATTCCGCATCATGCGCCATCCTACGATGGACGGCATTTACGGCGTCACCCTCCGGCAGCAATACAAGAGCGACCGCTACGCAGACGACGGCTATCTCTTTCTGCTCTGGGATTTCCGCAACCCGTCCATGCCACTCATCCACGTGCGCACCTGGCAACCGGCAGGAACCGTACATAGCGGAGACGATGTAATCAGTATACAAGACTTTAATTTAGAATAATATGATGATACTCTTATTCATATTAAGCCTGTGGTCAGCATCCGTTCAGGCACAGGAGTTTTCGGTAGCAGGTTTCCGCCTGTTGCCCAACGACGTGAGTGCCTTTATCACCCCCGTGCGCGACCTCAACGATGAGCCTTGCGCCCTGGTGAAGGTAGACGCACCCTCCGACTTTGCCTTCTCCACCCCGCTAGGAATCGTATCGCGAAAAGATAAAGTGGGCGAAATCTGGCTCTATCTTCCTAAAGGCTCCAAACTGCTCACCATCAAGCATCCGGAATGGGGCGTGCTCCGCGATTACCGGTTCAGCAAACCGCTGGAAAGCAGAATGACCTACGAGCTGAAACTGAAACTGCCCAAGCCTACTCCTATCATCCAGGAGAAGCACGACACCATCGTAGAGGTAAAGACGGTAATAGATACGATTGCCATCCCACAAGTACGTAAGAAGATGCCACTCGCCCTCTACACGCTCGCCACGCTATCCCTTCATGAAGACGGACCGTCCTATGGTCTCTTCTTCGCCCTGATGCGCCGTCACGGCTTCTTCATCCATACCAGCAGCAACCTCAAGAGCATAGGCAGCACAGAGGGAACCTGCAACAAAGAAGGTTTCACGCCGGGCAGCAGCATCAAACCTTATTATACAGGCAATACACGCCACCAGAACTACACCTTTACCGCTGGAGCCATCCACCACATCACGCATGGCTTCTGTCTCTTCGAAGGCGTAGGCTACGGCAAAGCCGCTACAGCCTGGCAGCAGACCGAGAGCAGCGGAGGCGGATACCTGCTCAACGAAGACCTTACCCACAAAGGCTTCGCAGCCCAGCTGGGTGTGCTCGCCTCGATCAACAGAGTGAGCATCGCAGCCTCAACCATCACCATCGCCGGGAAACAATGGCAGGGCAGCATCGGCATAGGTATTAAAATAGGAAAACAAAAGAAGTAAGAAATGAACATAAAAAGCATATTACGCAGCATCAGATTTCTTGCCCTCCTGATAGGAAACATGATGATGGCAGGTTGCAGCAATAGCGATAAGCCTGCCTATCTGGAGCCGCACCTGATAACCACAGAGGCGACCCACATCACCCGAACAGAGGCTACCCTCAACGGATCAGCTACCATAGAGGGAGAAACAGAAATGCCGAAACTCCTGTTCAGATACGGCACTTCGGAGAGCATGAACCTCAATACCAGCGAAGTTCATGCCCAGGGAGCTGACGTCTCGCTGGTTCTGACGGGGCTCAAAGCGGGCACTACCTATTATTATATGCTGCAGGGCAACAACGGGCGAACAACCACAACCAGCAACATGATGAGTTTCACCACCCAGCCCAATATAAGTCCGAAACTATCGTCGGCTACACTCTTGAGTCACGGACCGATGAGCGCATTCGTAAGCTACGAAATAACCGATGATGGTGGCGAGCCGATGACCGAAACCGGATGCTACGTTTATCTGACCGGCGAGCCGGAGAACAAGCAGAAATGCATCGTAGAAAACTTTGACGGAAAGAAGGGAAAAATCAAGTTGCGCATCGGAAATCTGGAGCGGAATGCCCACTACGAATTCCAGCCTTTCGCCCGGAATATGGTAGGAGAAACCATAGGAACCGCCATCAAATATGATACGAGCGACGCCATTACGCTAAACGAAACAGGCGAACTGACACAGCTGATGGGCAACCATCTTTACGAATACACCCAGCTGACCATAGCCGGAACCCTGAACGGCGAAGACCTCAGCTGTATGAGAATGATGATGGGGCGCGACAACGATAACGCAGTCACCCCCGGCAAGCTATCGGATATAGACCTTACCGACGTTCACCTCGCAGCAGGCGGAATGGTAGGTCCTTATCATCACGAAGCTGCAGAAAACCAGATTGTACAAGGCACATTTTCCGGTTGCGAAAAACTCACCCACGTAGTTCTTCCTGCCGATGCAACCACCATAGAGAAAGATGCATTTGCCGATTGTACTTCGCTCCGCGAGATAGAAATTCCTGCCTCAGCAGGCAGCATTCTCCCTTCCAGCGGATGCACGGCGCTCGAAGCCCTTATGGTTTCGCCCGCCAACGCTTACTACAAGAGTCAGGACGGCGTGCTGCTGAATGCAGAAGGCAACAAAATCGTCTGGTTTCCGATGGGCAAGAAGGGCAAATACACCCTTCCTTCCACCTTTACCTCCATTGGCGCCTACGCCTTCAAGGAATGCAGCATCGAGGCGTTTTATCTGTCAGACAACGTTGAAACATTAGGACAAGGCGCCTTCATGGACAGTCAGATAAAGGAAATACATCTCGGGGCAGGCATCAAGCTGATTCCTACAGGCGTTTTCCAAGGCTGCCGGAAACTCACGAAAGTATATCTGGGAGCCAACACAGAACAAATCAGCAACTACGCCTTCGACGAAAGTCCGCTTACCGACCTTTATGTTTCAGCTTCCATGATTCCTTACTGCGAAGAAAACGCCTTCACCAACAAGGTAGAAGGCTTCTTCGCCACCTGCGTGCTCCACGTGCCTGCAGGCATGAAAAAGAGGTATCAGAACCATAAAATATGGGGGAAATTCACCCATATAGTAGAAGAATAAAAATGTTGAATAATAATTAAAAGATAAATTATGACAACACCCGAAATAGAAGAGCTCAAATCGCTCGTAGAACAGAAATACGGCAAGATTCTTGCCACGACAACCGACTTCGAAGAGTTTTCACTCTATCTGGAGAAGAAAACATGTGGAACTATTTCGCCATCCACCCTCAAACGACTCTATGGATACGTGAGCGACAATCACAAGCCGCGCATGGTAACCCTCGATGTGCTTTCCCAATATATCGGTCATCGGAACTACATGGAATTTACCCATTGGCTCAAGACAAGCACCAAGTACAACAGTTCCTTCTTCATGGCAAACCAGCTGGTAAGTAGCGATTTACAAGAAGGCGCTCTTGTTTCTGTCGGCTGGAGTCCCAACCGTCTGCTGCAGCTCCGCTATCTGGGCGACAGCACCTATGAAATAGAGAAATCAGAGAACAGTAAGCTGCAGCCTGGCGACCGCTTCGTAACCGGCTGTTTCATCAAGGAGCAGCCCCTCTTCCTGCCCTACATCGAGCGTGGCGGCGAGCGTACAGCCTCGTTCGTAGCCGGCAGGAACGGCGGACTTACCGTCATCAGCATCAACGAAAAATAAAATAACAGTAATCAAGAAAAAGAGGAATCCGTGAGCATGGAAGAAACTGAAGAAAAGAAGAAGAAAACGACATCGGGATTTACCGAGGATATCAGCAAGGAGATGAGCAATTCAAACCCCTTGCCTGTGGAGGATGCATTCAGCAATCTCCACCAATGCTACGTGTCTATTTCGGGCCATACACGCATCTTTACAGCCACCAAATACGGCAAGCGTTTCATGTTGAAATGTCTCAAGAACGATTTTCTCTACACCCCTATTTACCGCCAGGCACTTGCCAAGGAGTTTGAAATAGGCCAGCAGCTGGAACATCCCAATATCTGCCGTACCATCGACCTGGAAAAGGTTGACAATCTGGGCACGGTAGTGGTGATGGAATATATTGACGGCGATAATCTGGAGCAGCTCATCAAGAAGAATGCCCTCTCGGCAGAACTCGCTCGCAAGATAGCAGGACAGCTGATGGATGCGCTGGAATATATGCACAACAAACAGATGATTCATCGCGATCTGAAGCCTTCCAACATCATGATTACACATAACGGACAGAACGTGAAGCTCATCGATTTCGGTCTCTCGGATAGCGATTCTTTCTGCGTATTGAAATCGCCAGCCGGAACTTCGGGCTATATTGCTCCCGAACAAATGCTACCAGCTGCCAAGGCTGAACCGCGTGCCGATATTTATTCTCTGGGCATGGTTCTGGGCGACATGGCCAAGGCTACGGGCGATAAGGCGCTCAGCAAGATGGCAGAAATCTGTAGTTGCCGCGACCCGCAAAGCCGTCCGCAGAATATCGTCCAACTGCGCCAGCGCCTGTCCTGTACGCCCCGTTACCGCCACGCCTTGCTCCTGCTCTGTGCCCTCATCATCGCCCTACTGGCAGCCCTGGCCGGGAGTTATTATCATCTGGAGAAGAATGCCCAAGAACCTGCATCTTCGGCAAGCGACAGCATTCAGCTCAACGACAATAAGGTAATCGACTATCAGCTTTGGGATAAATAAAGCAGGAACTTTAAACATATTTATCTCTTTTTCTTTCCATATTCGGCAGAAATACGCTACTTTTGCACCCTATATGGAACAGATTTCACCAATTCAGGCATTATTGCAGCAACGCACCCTGCTCCAGCTGGAGTATTATACCGAGAAAGAAGCCTTCCGCAAGCTTACCGAACAGATGGGCATGCAGCGGAAGGTGAAACGAGGTGATGCCTGGTTCCCGCTACAGGTGGGAAAGAGCTTTTATAATTCGCTGAACCAGACAGCCATTGAGGTCTTCCGCACCTCTGACCAGGATATCGAGCACAATTTTGAGTTCGGTCGCCCCGTCATGTTCTTTAGAAGTGAAAAACGAAGAGTGAAGAGTGAAGAATTCAATAGCTCTTCTGATGATGTTTCTAACAAAAATGAAGGGGATTTAAGTGAAGAACAAGAGAATTCTTCACTCTTCACTCATCACTCTTCACTTCCTTCCCGCTCTTCACTTAAATATTTTTCTTTTACGGGAACCGTGAGCTATGTAGATGGCGACAGAATGGTGATTACCATGCCCGACTCTGCCCCATTGCTCGACTTGCAGCAATCTACGGAGCCTATCGGCGTGCAGCTATCCTTTGATGAAACCAGCTACAAGCTGATGTTCGAGGCTCTGGATAGAGTGATGAAGGCGAAGAACAACCGCCTGGCTTATCTCCGCGACTTATTCTATTCGCATCAGAAGGCAGACAGATTCTCCTTCGAACCGATGAAGTTCCCTTGGCTCAATCCTACCCAGGAAAGGGCAGTAAACGAGGTACTTTGGGCAAAGGATGTAGCCATCGTTCACGGACCTCCGGGAACCGGAAAGACTACAACCCTGGTAGAAGCCATCAACGAAACCCTGATGCGTGAGAGTCAGGTGCTGGTGTGTGCACAGAGCAATATGGCGGTGGACTGGATTTCCGAAAAACTGGTGGATAGAGGCATCAACGTGCTCCGTATCGGAAACCCTACCCGTGTAAACGACAAGATGCTGGGCTTCACCTACGAGCGCCGTTTCGAGAGTCATCCCGACTATCCGCAACTCTGGGCTATCCGCAAGGCAATCAGAGAATTAAGAAAAAACAGGAAGAAAGGCAGCGAAAACTATCATCAGAAGATGGAGAGGCTGAAGAGTCGTGCCGCCGAAATAGAAATCCGTATCAACAGCGAACTCTTTGGCGAGGCGCGTGTCATCGCCTGCACCCTGGTGGGTTCTGCCCACCGGTTGCTGGAAGGCATGAAGTTCGGTACCCTCTTTATCGACGAGGCTGCGCAGGCTTTGGAAGCTGCCTGCTGGATTCCGATGAAGAGAGCCAGCCGGGTGATTCTGGCGGGCGACCATTGTCAGCTGCCGCCTACCGTAAAGAGTATTGCGGCATTGAGAGCCGGACTGGGCAAGACCCTGATGGAGCGCATCGCCGAAAACAAGCCCGAGGTAGTAACCCTGCTGAAAATCCAATACCGCATGAACGACGAAATCATGCGATTCTCGAGCGACTGGTTCTACGGGGGCAAGGTGGAGAGTGCGCCACAGATCAAATACCGCAGCGTATTGGATTACGACCATCCGATAACGTGGATTGATACAGGGGAAGAAAGTGAAGAACGAAGAGTGAAGAGTGAAGAATTCAATAGCTCTTCTGATGATGCTTCGGAAGAAAGTGAAGAACAAGAGAATTCTTCACTCTTCACTCATCACTCTTCACTTTACAAGGAGCAGTTTGTGGGCGAGAGTTTCGGGCGCATCAACAAGGCAGAAGCCGAGCTTACCCTGCTGACTCTGGCGGAATACTTCACCAAGATAGGCAAACAGCGGGTATTGGAGGAAAGAATCGATGTAGGCATCATTTCGCCTTATCGTGCCCAGGTGCAGTATCTGAAGAAGCTCATCAAGAAGTATGAGTTCTTCAAGCCTTACCGCCGTCTGATCAGCGTGAATACGGTAGATGGTTTCCAGGGACAGGAAAGAGACGTGATCCTCATCTCCCTGGTGCGTTCCAACGATGAAGGCCAAATAGGTTTTCTGAAAGACCTCCGCCGCATGAACGTGGCGATGACGAGAGCCCGAATGAAGCTCATCATCCTGGGCAACAAGGACACAATGACCCGACATCCTTTCTACAAGAAACTGTGGGAGTATGTAGAGGCAATCAACAACAATGAATAGAAAAAAACAATTTCTGCAAGTAAAATAGGCAAAAACAAGATTATGCTACAGCGAGACTACATACAGCGACTGATTCGCGAGTTTATGGCGGCACTCGAAAGAATGCTCGAAAAGAAAGAGGTGGAGGTGAGACGTGAGAAGATCAGGGAACTCTACAATCAATACGTAGGTCCTTATGCCTTCTACAGCATCGCCACCATTGAGGACGTGATGAAGGCTATGGCAGGAATCGACGACGAGGAGAAGCGACTCTCCAAGATGGACATGCTTGCCGAACTCTACTATCACGAGGCGGATACCGTGGGGCAGCCCGCAAGAGATGAACTTCTGAACAAGGCTTTCATGCTCTTCGATTACGTGGAAGCACACGGAGATACCTTCTCCATCGAGCGCCGCAACAAAATGGCACAAATCAAACAAAAGATTGGAGATGCACTCTACTAATTGAAGCAGACCATACAGGACAACTACAACCAAATCAAGGAGGCTGTCAAGCCAATAGTACTTCTTCCATTTCGCATTATTTATATGCCTTTAACACATTTTCTTGGTTCTATGCGGAATTCTGGCATTTTCATCTCCTCATTCTCTCCATGGAGATGATACTCTTTCACATCCATCTGCAGATATGCCCGGTCTGTTCTTTGCGTTCCATCTTTATATTTTCTTAGCCGTTACAATTCTATGGTCCTGCTGTAACCATCATTACCTTCTACTTCCGCCTCATGGTCATTCCATTTATATATGTATTTATATTCTGGAGGTAAGATAATATTGCCCCTCCTGTCCAACAGTCCATACAAACATTTCTGCATGCCTATTCTGCATTCGGCATAATCACCTCGGAAGTTGGAGATATGAGTGTAGATAGGTTTCACGATGATGTCATCCTTCACCTTCAGCCCCCATCTGCCATCCTGCTGGAAAGGCTCTACATTCTTCAGATATTCATCAAGTTGTTGGACGGTCATCTTCTTCCTTGCCGTATTCGCCTTCTTGACCACTATCAGCTCATCATTCACGGCAATAATACTCTGCAGCTTCTTCACATAGGTTGGAATGATACCCTTACCAACCCTCAACCCAGCAAACATGCTCTCCCAGTTGCGAGGCTTGTCGGGCAAGCCAAACTTGCGGTAGTTACCTACGTTGTCGATAATCATGCACACCTTATCATTGTTCTTATGGTTGATGCGCAACCCGCGCCCCACCATCTGCAGGTACTTGGCAAGCGACAGTGTAGGGCGTGCCATCTGGATAAACTCTACGTCAGGACAGTCAAAGCCCTCGTCGAAGAGGTTCACGTTCACCATGCAGTCTATCTCACTGCGTCTGAAAGCCTCCACCATCTCCTTGCGTTTCTTGGCAGGAGTCTTACTGTCCAGTGCCACACTTTTTATTCCGAGGGCATTGTAACAGGCGGCTATCGCCTGGGCATGAACAATGTCTATGGCATATACGATTCCTTTCTTGCCGTCAGCATATTTCTTTACGCTGTCATAAAGCCTTTGAATAGTCTGCGGAATGTTCAGTTTCTCGTCCATCTCCTTGATGGCATAATCGCCATCGCTTCCTCGTCCCTTCAACTGGTTCACCGTCAACTGGTCTTGTGAAAACTTACCAATCACCACATAATCGTATGGTGCAAGATAACCACGCATAATGAAGTCGTTGGTGCAAGGAGAAACGATCAACCTCTCAAACAACTTGCTAAAGGAGTTCTTGTTCATACGGCATGGAGTTGCCGTCATACCGAGTTTCAGGGCCTTTCTGTACCTGCCAAACAGGTCTTGATAGGAGGTTGCTATGGCGTGATGCGCCTCATCCACTACGATGAGTCCTGGCGTACACCCAGCCCCTTCCAGTTCGTCGATATGTCTGTTCAACCATTGAATGGACAGCACCCTTATCCTTACTTTCGCTTTCAGCTCCATTTCCTTCTCCCCATAGTCCAGACAGAATCTGTCCAGCGTCTGCTGCATTTGCTCCACCAGTTCACGGCGGTGCGCTACAATCCACACTTCGCCCGTGTCATGGTTATCAAGGAACCATTTCACCACAGCCGCCATCACGTAGGTCTTTCCCGTACCTGTCGGCATCTGCACCATCACCGAACTGCCCACCTTCTCCTTCTTACCATTCTCATCGTAGAATCTGCCAGTAGCAGCAGTCGTCAGCACGTTGATAATGTCCTCCAGCATCTTCTGCTGGTAATCATAAAGTTTGATTTTCTTCATTCAAAAGAAATATAGAATACCATAACTGGCATTCATACCAATTTCATAAATCCGATATACATCAAAGCATCGGCGATGCTCTGCTGTACTGGATTTTTCTTGTCCGAAGCCCATGAATATTTCGCTTGAATTTTGCGAAGTTCCTCACGCTTCTCTATATATTGCTTCTCCAGTTGGTTCAGAATCAGCTTGGAAGCTTGTGACATAGGAATCTTGCCAGCCTCTTTGTCCATCACTTCTTGCAACTTGATGTTACATTCCGTCAAACTTTCCAATACTTTGCGGTATTCCATCATGCCGGGAATATCACCTATCTGACTTTCCGTAGTATCTCTTAGTATAGTCCTTACGCAATCAGGCATAAATAGCTTCCAAGTATTGCCATCCTCGTATGTCACCACCAAATGAACTTTCTGCATCATAAGATGCTTTTCGTTATTTCTTGGCACTTCAACACACTCGTCAAATTTCAGATTGATGAGTTGGGCTATTAATTTCTGTTCGTCCATCGGAAGTTGGTTGACCGTATAGAAAGGATCATGCTGAAACAATGTAGCAAGTCCTTCCGCCATTTCTCCTTTACGATAGGATGATGGCAAACTCACATTTATCAACTTTGCATGTTCTTGAATCACTTTCTTCGTATCGTACTCAATCATCATCGCCAAGTTGAGTTTATCTCTAAATGGTAAATTCTTCAGTATAACCATAGTATATGTTCTAAATCAAAATATCATCCGTGATATGTGGAATATCCCCGAAGAGTTTCACAACAAATTCATCCCAATCTGCCTTGGCTACCAACTCTTTCAGCTTCTCGAAGTAAGGTCGCTTGTCCACCAAGAACTGTCGGAACAATCTGCGGTATTCCTCAATAACGCTAGCCTTGTCATTACGTTTTTCCAATATTTCTATCTTTTGCAGATGCCAAGGTTCAGTGGTATTGTATCCATCATCGCCATATACAGCAATCGTTTTGTCTATCTCTTTCAAGGCATCATTCTCCAATCCCTTTTCGAGAAGTTCATTGATTTTGAAGGAGCAGACATCAGGTACATACTTGTATTCCTCCAAGATAGCACCCTCTTCATTCTCTCTATCGTGAGTCCGTAGATACTCTATCTTCTTGATGAGCAGCTTGCCCAATTCCTCGAATCTGAATAGAGAACTCAACTGATCAAAGTTTTCGTCATTCACCAATCTCCTATATTCGTATGATGCTTTATCTGCTTATCAAGGTCAGCGAGATAAGTATCAGCATCCGCCAATCTGAAGTTGATAGCCTCACGGATATGGTCAAAGAAGCAAAGGCAATAGTCATCGTAAGCCTCCATCTTCTCAATCTCAGCCATCTCTTTCTGTGCAGTAGCAACAGATTCAATAGGTGTAGCTTCGTCTCTCAGCACCTGTGCCAGTTCTTTCTCCACTTGATAAGTGAAGAAATCATTCCCATCACATTCTTGGTTGTTATACACTTCCAAGCGGCAGTATTCCTCTGCCACGAAGCGCAGGAAGTCCAAGCCGCTTCTCACAGCTTTTCCATTCTCCTTGGCATCCACCAAAGACTTGAATTGTTTATATTTTGTGTAGGATTGTATCATTGTTTTACAATCTAAGTTAATTCATACTAAATATTCACTTAAAAGTGAACAAGCTATCAATAAAAGTATTATTTTTGCTACATTGAGAATGGCATCATTAACATTGAAAAGAATATGATTACAGACATAGAAAGTGCAACCTTTGAAATTTAAGCGTCATGATACAGAACAAATTATTCCGTGATTGTCTCGCTGCGATACCAGCCGAGCAAACGGCAGAGTTCGATTTGTCTTTCGGTATTGCCGAGCGCATTAGTGAGATTCTGAAAGCCAAGGGACTCACCCAAAAGGATTTCGCCCGATTGCTCAACAAGCGAGACTCAGAAATCTCGAAATGGCTAACAGGCAGACATAACTTTACGACTCAAACCATTGCTCGTATAGAAACAGCTCTAAGTAGTAAACTCATCAGCATAGCCCATTGATTGGGCTATGCCAATAAGCTGATTCTAAAACACCTAGAAATTCACAATAATTCAACAACTTATCATCAAATTCCCTGGATATAAGCTGTAAGCTATCAACTATAAACTGTTAACTATAAACTCTCTTCCCCCAGGCGGTCCCATCCCGCACAACCTGGCGAAGACCGCTTTGGTCCGCCAACCTTAGAGCGAAGCGGTTCTGAGCACCGGAGGAGCGGTTTTCTCCCTCGCTCCTGAGGGGAGAGGGCAGGGGTGAGAGGTGGAGCCTTCCTTAAGGGTAAGGAAGGACGGGTAGGTTTTCGAAAAATCCTCCTTTTATCTAATGAGGAACGTGGCGATTCGAAAGTGCATACCCTCCAATCACCCCATAACATACCAGCGGTATGAGAAATGCAATCGCCATACTCCCCGTAGTATCCGCAATATACCCCATGATTACTGGAGCAACCGCACCACCCACTATCGTCATGATAAGCAATGAAGAGGCAAGTTTGGTCTTTGTACCCGCATCCCTCAATGCCAGCGAGAAGATAGTCGGAAACATGATGCTCTCTCCCAGATACAGGGCGAAGAACGCAATGAGAGATAAGGTACCGCTACATACCACCACAATCAATGTGGCAACAAAGGTGAGGATGGCACAGACCAGCAGCACCAGCCTTGGCTGGATATAATTCATGATGACACCACCAGCCAACCTGCCGATAAAGAACAGACCCATTCCGCCAAAGGCGAGATACAGACTGGCAGTCTGCTTCTCTATATGAATGCTCTCCTCAGCATAGTTGATGAAGAAACTGTTCACACCCGTCTGGGCAGCCACATAAAGAAACAAGGCCAGCATACCGAAACCGAATGCCATCACTCGCATCGGCTTCTCCTCCACCATCTCGTTCGTATCCGCCTCATGCGCTCTCCTTGGGTCCGGCAACTTAATTCTTGACAGGACCAGTGCCACAGAAAGCACAAAGATACCCACCAGGGCATAAGGAATAGCGATGTTGACACCCGAGAACAGAAGCTGACCGCCAACCAGCGGTCCTACAATCCATCCGATACCATTGAGCGACTGCGACAGGTTGATTCTGCTCTCCGCCTTGTCAGGATGTCCCAGTACCGTAGTATAAGGATTCGCACTCGTTTCCAGACAGGTCAGTCCGCATCCTATCACAAACAGCGACAGAACAAAGAAGTAGAAACTGTTGATCCTGCTTCCCGGTATGAACATCAGAGCACCGATACCGAAGAGAACCAGTCCTGTTATCACTCCCCTCCTGTAGCCCCACTTCCGGATAATCCATCCGGCAGGCAGCGCCATCAGAAAGTAGGCACCATAGACAGCAGCCTGCGTCAGGGCCGACATCGCCTTGCTGATATGGAACGACTCCTGGAAATGCGGATTCAGTACCTCGAGGATGCCATGGGCAAAGCCCCACATGAAGAAGAGACTGCTGATGATAAGAAAGGGCACCAGATAGTTATGCCCTTCGTATCTGAAGATGGATGGCTTCGTCATGATTCTCTGCAAATTTGAGACTGTCCTTTACTACCAGTGCCAGATAACCACCGCCGCCGGCTCCCGGCATCTTCCATGCCAGAACCTCCTCCATATTGCTGTAGCGGTCAATCATCGGCTGCACACTCGCCTCCTGTTCTATCACACCGTTGATAGACGGATTCACCATACCCGGGAACATCGCAATCTGGGCTTCGAAAGATGCTCTGTATGCAGCAGCAAAGGCATCAAGGTCGTGCGCCAGAATCGCCTTCCAGCAGGCATCAGCTGCATCAGCCAGCGCCTTCACCTTCTCAGGCGTGATATCCTTACCTTCCACCACACTGCATCCCGGTCTTCTCGGTTCCATCGGAATCATCACCAGATGGTCTTCCAGGAAACGGAGGGTCATCTCATCCTGCGTACTCTCAATCTTCTCCGGCCAGAAGTTATTGTCATAATAATGACGCACCAGACCGGGAACACAGATACCGATAGAATCCTGGGCACCCGAGATGATACCATCATGACGTTCCGGATTGTTCTCAAAGCAGAATACCAGTCGGGCAAGCATCTCCGGATCCATCTTCGGCAACTTTACTGGCCATATCTTCTGAATCATCTTACGGGTAGAGGTAGACAGACCGCAGCGGTCGCGCACCTCAAAGGTCGGTTCCAGCGAGATGGTAATTGCCCATCCCGGATGATACATGCTTACATAAGGCTGATCAATCCAAGTACCAGCCAGATCCAGACGGGTAGGAATCCCCGCCTCCTGTGCCGAATTCTCAGATACGTTCAATAACGCCTTCTTCAAGCCAGAAGAAGACCGCGCTTTCAAACCAGCATGAGGCGTGCGCTGGAGTTCGATATATTCGATGCCCCTTTCCTTACAGATCCTACGTTTCTCATCAGACCCACCTTCAGCGTTCACCACAAACACGTCCGGTTTCACCTTATCAAGAGTTGGCAGGAAATCGATGACTCCGCTTCCCTCATTGATATACGCATCCTTCACCGCCTTGATATTCTTGACCATGAATAGCCTTTCCTCCTGCGGAAACATAGGCTTGCGATGCTTATACTCCAGATAAGTAGCATCCGATCCGATACCCACATACAGGTCACCATACTGTGATGCCTGCTGGAAAAACTCCACATGACCAGAATGTAGCAGGTCATAGCAACCGCTTACAAAAACTTTTTTCTTCATTATGATTATCATTGATAATCGAAGTGCAGATAGTCATTCTCATCTAGCTGATTATCTATCTGCGTCTCGACAAACATAAACAGAGTTATTTCAATTAATTATTTGATTAATTTATTTTTTATATTTTAGCCTCCAGAAGAAGTGCCAAGTACGGAACAATGGTTCACAAAGAGCTTCAGCAGGAAAAAACTTCACTAGCCTCATATCCCTATATACCCTTTGGAGATTATGTCCAAGCTGTGACCTACCAAAACGATTCCGGGCATCATGCTTTCCGAAGTTCCCGGCTTCCAGCACTTCATTCAGCACAAACCTACCATACTTCTCATTCGGAGGAACAATAAGGCGAGAGGCAGGCATGCCGAACACCTCCTGCATGATATACATGATACTCCCGGCAAACTTCCACATCCCTAACTCCTTTAATTCCTCCTGCACCCTATCAATAGCAGTAGAAGAAGAGCGAGCAGCAGTTGCAGAAGAGTCAGTAGAAGCAGTTGCAGAAGTCATATCCCCAATAGCATCCCGGCGGTCCCATCCCGCACAATTTGGCGAGACCTTTGATGATCCGCCATCCTTAGAGCGTAGCGGTTCCGAGCACCGAGTAGGGCGGTTTCCTCCCTCTCCCCTGAGGGTGAGAGGGTCGGGGTGAGAGGTGGAGCCCTCTTTAAGGGTAAAGAGGGACGGGGTGATTCTCGAAGATTTTTGATAGACTTTATAAAAGTCGCAAAGAACATAGTAGTAATCCAGAAGCTGTCTTAACCCAATCCCCTCATTCATCAGATGCGAGAAGATATGAGTCAACTGGAAGATGAGATTGATTTCCACTGTCGGAATTGCAATCTCACCTTGTTCCCCCAACATTACCCGATGCGAGAACTGCTCATCCTTCACCATCCCATAAAATTTCTGAAGTCTTCTGTTATGCCAAAAGCACAGTAGGAAGCTAGGCCGATAATGCACTTCCACCTCCACACCCTTATACGATGGGAACTCGATGTGGTGATAGCACGCCTTTTCATGAGGCGAGATAGAGCGGACAAAGGAGATGACTCGTTTGTCTTCCCCTTCCACCCAGATATCAATATCACCAGGAGTCCGGGAATAAGGATTCGGATACATCAAGGCATTTCCCTGCCCTTTTAGGATACAGGTTCTGAATCCCTTCTTCCGGAACCACTCAGAAACCTGGATGGCAGCATCGTTCAGCCGAACATTCGCTTTCACCAACATTTGGTTTTCCGCCATCCATTGGAGTAGCAACTCCTTCTTCATCCCTACATGTTCCGCAGGCAACTTCTTGATACCATCAAAGAGAACACCCACCAGGCATTGCTTCTTGGCAATACGATACAGCTCCTTCCAATCCACCTCCTTCAAAGAACCAGGTATTTCCTTGGCAGAACCAATGCAGAATCTCAAGAAATCAAAGAAAATCTGAAGTTGTTTCTTCACAAGTTACTCTTTCGTCATGTTCCAGAGGAACAAGCTATTACCGATGATGTATCTTCTCCACATACGCTTAGGTTCCTTGATCAAGCGATAGAGCCATTCCAGGCCATGGTCCTGCCACCAGATAGGTGCACGCTCCACGGTACCAGCAAAGAAGTCAAAGACAGCACCGATGGTACCTACATGACAATGGATGTTCAACTCATTCCAATGAGAATAAGTCCACTTCTCCTGCTTAGGAGCCGTCATACCGATCCAAAGCAAATCTGGATTGGCAGCATTGATGGCATCAATGATTGCCTTGTTATCTTCATCCGAGAACTCAGGCTTATAAGGAGGCGAATAAGTTACCACCTTCAGGTGAGGATAATCCACGGCAGCACGCTTCACAATCAGGTCGAGCACCTTCTGCGAACTACCCATGAACATTACAATCTTGGATTCTTCACTCTTCGTTCTTAACTCTTCACTTTCTCTTTCGAGTTTTTCCATCTCGAAAGAGAATAAGTCCCAGCCGGCTATTCTTTCCTTCGGCTGACTCTTAGCCTTAATCCACTTGCACGCCTTCACGATGCTCACGCCATCCGGAATCAACACATCACCATTAGTCAGAGCATCAGCAAAAAGTTGATCCTTCTTTGCGGTGTTAAAAGAGTGAGCATTTACTGTGTTAATGAGCAATTTGCCCTCTGGTAATGAGGCTAATTCCGCCTTACTACCCAAAATTGTTAATGTTTTTAATCGAAACATAACTATATTTGAAATTATTTTGTTATCTTCGCAGCCATAAACAGCGGGTACCATCAGAAACCCATCATTTCATAAATTAGAAACAACGGTTATGACATACGATATTAATACTATATATACGAAGTATAAGCTACTTACGAAAAAGCAACGTCAGCAACTCCTTGTGGCTCTTCAGTCGCAAGGTATCAACGTTGTCAAAATCGAAGCCTACGAATATTCCGATGCCCCAGGCATTAAACATATGTTTTTCTATTTTTCGGATAGCCAAGAAGCCATCCCCTATTTTATGTTAGACAAAAAGGTATGGGAAGAGATTCAGATGGCAATCATGAAAATCTAGCAAGACCAATATATTGTATTACAATAGGAGCTTCGCTCATATCACCCCACCTTCTTTCATTTGCTTGATAGTATCTTGTCTTAATTTTGTCAATGGTTCTTTATGTATATCAGCCTCATTAAGCGACAATTGATTTGATAGATAAGCTATTGCATTTGCCTTTGTATTTTCAAATCCATAGCTTGCTGCCATAGCTTGCACTAGCGAATCATTAGTTTTAAAAGCATTCTCATAAAGTTTAGAAACTTCATTGATACGACCTGCATACAAAGAGTCAATATGGAACATCTTTTCATGATCCTTACTTTCTTTCGTCACTCGCTTTCCGCTACCTTTAAACAATATCTCACTGCAAGTAGGATAAGGACCTATTCCGCAACTTACCTTAGGGACAAAACGGAAAGGAGACAACACCTTATGCTGGTCAGCGTTGACATATAGCCCGAAATCAGAATCTTTCTTTCCCTTATGACCATTACAAATGCCACAAGATGGCTGAAGATTATAGAAACACGTTCCCAAGAAAGGATACTTACTCTGTGGTTGATAATGATCCATCTGATAATAAACCTGCTCATCATTTGAAATTGTGGGTATTACATTGCAGTAAACACAAGTTTTCAATCCCATTTGCTGTTGGATTTCACCCAATATCAACCTTGCATCCTCATAACGCAAACAAAAAATAATCCTCTCATATAATGGTGCTTCATGGACTTTGCCTGTACCACTAACACCATAGACCACCTTTCTTGTCAGCATAGTAGGTTCCCGTTGCAATACCACATCATATTTTTGAATATAAGCATTCCAGTCCTTGGGTTCGAGAGTAAGAACTGCAGGATAATCACTTATCAATAAGTCAATATAGTCAGTAACCGCAGTCTTGTCTATCCCAGGATTGTGTGCTGCAACATAATTCCTAAGTTTTTCCAAATCCTCAACAACGTTTGGGCACTTTACCTTAACTTTTGAAGCATAATCTTGTGCATATCCTCTAATTGTATCATCTATCTCAATCTTTCTCATTTCTCTTCCTCCTATCATCATACAATTGTTGCAACTGCATCTTCAGAAAAGGGTCGCCAATGATTTCCATCAACTTCCAATATTGCTCTTCCCATTTTTCTGTAAAATAGCCATTAGGACGTAAACGAGTAATCATATCTGTCACTTTTCTACGAGCGTATTCCCCAGTAAAGCCATTTTTCAAGAAAAAGCTCTGATACAGGATATCACAGATATTTGCAGCAAAGGGATTTTTAAAATCTTTAGTATCTGGCACCATTCCGTTTTCCAAATACAAGATGTTACATTGAGGAATATCTGATAAGATAAAAGGAGAATGAGTAGCAATCATAATATTAAAACAAGCATGCCGATTCATACTTAATCGCTTGATATATCCAAGGAGCTCATCCACGAACCTACGTTGATACTCTGGATGGAAACACATCTCCACCTCATCTAGTATCAGATTAATACGTCTATACTTTACCCTATGAGATTCTTGGATGCTAAGCAAATTCAGAATATGATAGATGTAGGTACTAAAAGTATATAGATATTGTCTCTCTCCCGAACTCATCTGCTCTATCGGAATAGCTGACCTATTCATACGTTCACCATTAACCACTCTATCCATAAATATTTGCGTCTTGAAAAAAGAAGGAGGCAAGAACTCTTGGATGTCTCTCATCTTGCGAGGATACGCCCCTTTAAATACAGGTGCCACATAATCTGGATAAGAAATAAACTCAGACCTTAACCACAGAGAGTTCACACGCCCTTCAAGCAAAGCATCAATGAAATGCAAAGTCTGTCTAATCTTTAAAGTAACATGAGATTTATCTTTCAATATAGTCTTTACCAATTCCCAAACAAGAATCCGAGACTCCTCAGTTACATCTTGCACGAACCCACCAAGCTCTCCCAAGATGGCATACTTTTCATACGAAGGGTAACTATTAGCTATAGCAAACGTCTTATATATAAGATACATCGCTGCGGTTCGTTGCATCTCATCATCAAAATTCAGATGTGCAGCACTACCATATGCATATAAGATTTCAGAGCCGATATCATGCTCCTCATTAGTCTTTAAGTGAAACTCATGAAACACCTCTTCCTTCACATCATAATCCTTCAAATACTTTTGTTCCAAACCACCTTTGTCAAATGTATAGAGAATACTATTTAGCCTATAATCCTTCATGAATTCCCGATTATGCATTTGAGCATAAATCATGATGGAAGCTAATCTGGAAATCGTCAGACGATGCTCCTTATTGATGTCAAAGACTCCATTATCACGATAAGGATTCAAAACAATCGGAGTCATATATCCATCATTCTTGTGGAAAAGACTATTGATCCAGCTATTACCCTTTACTTCAAATGCCTCTTTATCCAAGCTATTACATTTCTCCCAAGCAAAATCATTCGCATTAAATGCCTGCAAACTATAGTTAGTAACTATCGAGTAAAAAAGGCTTTCTTTTGCCCATTTCACAAAATCAGACATTAAGACATATTTTACATCATCATCCAGACCAGGCATCTCGAATGCTACCAAAGAAACCACCTTACCATTTCCAACTTGAAACTCAACTACATTATCAAAACAAGAGATTCTCGCCAATTGCCCATCAATAACATAATAGATTTCAGCATAAAGCCCCCCTATGAAATAGAGAGCATCTGATGACTTACGTCTTTTACCACGATTCAACAAGCAGCTCAGATTGTTGATAACTCGATAGATGATTTCGAGTAAGGAAGACTTACCACTTCCATTCACTCCCACGACAGCTTGTACATTGATACGTTTACCATAGAAATCTCGTGGCAGCATACTATCCTTCAATACCACCTTCTGATTTTCAAGGCTGCACCTATCATTCAGAAAATAATACTCTTGGCGCAGCCCTTTCCTCAAATTACGGCTGCATTTGGGCAAAATATGGATAGCAGAAATGCTAAATTCATGAATAGGATGTCCCACAAACAACTCTAATACTTCATCATAATACGTCATAACAAAAAATTCTTTATTAATCCTACCGAATCAGAGATTCGCAAAATCGCAGCCTCCAAGTTCACATTATCTTCATCGTATGCAGCAATAGCATCACCAAACCCATTTTCTGAAAAATGCTCATATTGAGAAAAATACTTATAATAAGCATAAAGGTTCTTTGCACAAGAAGAATAAGTGCTGTGATTTTCCAAATACGAAAATATCGTATTAATATTCAGTTCTTTCCTCACCTCTTTTTCTGGTATCAATGTTCTCACATCTTTCTTTGACTTTGCCTTCCAAAGTTCTCTTTCCTTTCCTGGAACAATTTGATCTGGAGATTTATTGACTGAAAAATCTGACAGGAACATATCTTCTAAGTTCAAAGTATACAAATGTTCCACGAATTCTTCATTCCAATCGCATTTGGGAGAAATCTTATCTCGATAAACCTCAAATTCCTCAAAAAGAGCTTTAACATAATCAAGATTCAAGCAATTTGCCACTTCTTCCACATTCGCCTCATCCAAACAGCAAAAATACAGACCTAACAATCCATCCATATAGCAATTACGCAACAAAAGCCCTATAGGTAATTTATAGAACGTAGCTCTTCTCTGTAAGACAGAACACTTTGCCAACAATGCTACAGATGTAAGGGTCATTATATGTCGCATCAATATAGCATGCAATATTTTATCCTTTCGCTCCTCTTGCCACTTGGTCTCTTTGTGATAAAATTCAGAAATATCCGAAATCAATTCCAGACACCTTTTATTTACCACAATCCACTCTTTATATGCATCTATGTCTTTATTGTCCATAAGAATTTCTCCATATCGTTATTTTCTTCTTAGACATTAAGGAACTCACCTATTATTGCTGATTGCCAATTAGACTATCCCTTATAACTTGGGAATTGTGACCACAACAACATTTACACTCTGAATGTTTCTTACATCTCGGCTTTACATTTTGTCGCTTTTGGTATATCGCTTGTTTAACAACAACTGTATCCTTTATTACAAAATGCCTAACAACAACAGAGTCTTTACCAGCCACTGTTTCTTGCTCTACATAAAAAGCTTTATAAAGACAAAAAAAAGCCAGCAGAAACATCACAACAATAAAAACACAAAAACCAATAATATATGAATTTCTCATAAATGCTAACTATAAATATCCATCAATATGTCATTAAAGACTTCGGATCCTTTCGTAGCCTCAAATTCACGCAATTCCAATTCTAAATCATCAGAAAGTTGAAATGCCCTGTTACGCCGAAATGCATTTGTATAAGCTTGAGTTTCCGTAACCATAAAATTCAAGCCAACTTGGTAACGAATTAAAGGCTGACTATCAATCCTATATTTAGCATTTAATCTTGTCATCAATTCTGTAGACAACTTGTTTAAAGTTGACATTCTTTTCTTAAAGTCTTTGGCCTTTACACGATGACAATAGACCTCTTGCATCACATTCCGATAACCATTACGTAAACTCAATAACTCTGAGCAAAAATAATCTCTAAGTTTTTGCTCTGTATCCAACTTAGACTGAATACTTTGAACAACCCAAATTGCCAAGAATCCGCCTACAGCCATAGCAATAACATCTACAGCTATAGAAGCCAATGATATCCAATCACCAGTAGATAAGCTTATGATTGAGAGAAAGGTATCCATTCTTTTTCCTCCAATTTTCCATTAATAAGCCTGTACCAAGAACCATGTCGTTCTGTTATAGCTGGCTCTTCTTGCTTTTCCCTTCTTTTTTCCCAGGTAGGATAAGTTCTTTCATTTATAAAAACTTTCCATTGTTCTTCTTTTTCAGAAACAACACTTAGTGTTTTCTTTACAACTTCTAAACCAAAGTCATATACTAAGTTGCCAATGGCTTCATCTATAAAAGAAGGAGTATAGCCACCAACAACCCCGTCCAACACAAGATATAACTTATCTTTTTTCTTATAAGCCTCAGCAAAAGCCTCATTTAATTTTTTGAAATAAAAATCTTCCCCAGAAAAATCACTAACAGAACAGTGTCTTAACCCCGTCACTTGTGAATAATCCGTAGCTATCGTAAATTTCATATCTTTCTATATTATTGAGTTAAACAATCGGCATTAATGCTCCAACTATATAACGTTCCGATTAGCCCATTATTGTATGAAGCAAAAGATTTATCATTCGATTGATTAGAAAAATCGAGCAACACATTATTGGTAATAACATGAAGTTGAGAAATGACATTTTTTGTATTACAACCTTTTATAAAAGGCAATCCCTGGTTTCTATTTGAATCATTAGACCGCGAACCATAATAACGATTAAACACGCCTTCTAAAACCTGGCAATTGTCTTTATTTTGTATAAAATCCGTCAACTGTTTATCAACACGCTTCTTCAATGAACGCAAAATACCTTGACCTAAATCTAAAGCCACAAAATCCACATGTCCATCTTCAAACTTAGCGCCAATCGTCCAGTTCTTGCGAACGACATTACCCCATTCTGTCGAATTACCACAAATTTCTTTCAAAATTGCAACATAATCATCAATATCAGCATCCTCTCGAACACCCAAATGTTCTTTCGTTTTATTTAGCAAATTAACAAAAGACAGCAAATTATCACCTGTTATTCTATCTTCCCCACGCTGAACTATCATGATTTTACTATTCCCTGGTTTATAGATTTTTCTATTATTCTCATCATACATCTCATTAAAGAATCCAGAATCGACAATGAATTTATATGCATCTACATTCGAAGGGGTATTTCCATGAACGTTACACCCTCTTTGTGCTAATTCTTCACAAATTGCCCCTAACATAAGCGTTGCAGGGAAATCAACCAGTTCAACATTTCTCATGTCAAGTGAAATTTCCTTATCTCCAAAACGAGAAAGGTAAGAGAACTCCATATGATAAAGCTTTCTAAAGAATTTAGCGCATCCTAAAGGATTAGATAACAATCTAAAATCCTTAGGCACAATTTGCACGAGAGGTGCTTTGCCTCCCTTTTGGCTAAGGCTATTGATTTTAGCCTCCTTGGACATTCGCTTTCTTATGATACCCAATCTCAACTTAATTTTCTTACGGCGTAAACATTGGCGATGCAACTTTTTCTGCCGAATGTTAGATTGGCGAATCAAATAAGTTCTTGTGTTTTTGTTATAACGTACCATCATTAATATTTATTTTCATATATACCCACGCATAAACTTGGCACATTTTTTGCTTCAAAACTTAACATGGAACTATTCTTCCAAATGAATAGCAGCTAAGCTGGATCTGAGAGCAACAGTATAAACAACAAATTAATTTTGATATGGCCAAAACCTCCGAAAGAGGCAGAAGTGCTATAACTGGTCAATTTGTCTCAAAAGACTACGCAAATAGTCATCCTAACACTACAGTTGTAGAAAAGGTAAAAGTTGGTCCAGTAAAGCATAGAAGCTAATCGCATGGTATTCTTCCACCTTACGGGGAGCCATAAAGCGATGAGGGCAAGAGAATCGCAGAGTTGAAACATCTACTGCCGGTAATGCCATACAGCATTACCGACATTTTATCATTTTCCATACTTCTTTTGCCAATAAGGGAAATATTTCTTACCTTCACCTCTCAGCCAATCAATTGTCTCCTTTACATTTTTCTCATAACTTTGCTCGAAAGCACCGAATTGAGCTATTGTTACATTGCTTGGAGCGTAGAAATCCTCTATCATATTATGATAACGCATAGAATAAAGAGGGAAGTTCACACCAGCCAAACGTATTATGTTGCCCACCAAAGCACCTAAATAGAAAAAGCATTTAGGCATACGCTTCAACGGTTTACCAGTAATCTCTTTAGAAAGAGTATTGAGCCAAACATATGAATCAATAGGCATATCACCCAAATAGTAAGTTTTGTGGTTTGATAATTCGTCAGGAGCATTCATTATTGCATCCAACTGCTTAACAAGATTGCCTACATATGCATAAGTTCGAATAACGGGCTTACGACCAGGATGAACATAAAAACCCTTAGCTATCATCTTCCACAACTCATTTGGGTATCGCATGTGCCAAGGTCCCCAAACATTACATGGACGGAAAATGGTCCACTTACATTTCATGTCTGATTGACGTATATATTCCTCATCCATCTTTTTACTAATACCATATACGGTATGTGGAGCATAACTATCATCTGCCATTCCAAAAGGTATTACTTTATCTTTATAGACATACTGGGTTGAAGCAAACAAAGCATGTTTAACATAAGCATGCTTCTTAATCTCATCAACGACATTCTTTGTACCTTCAGTATTCTCTATATAATCCTCAAGATTATCACTTAAAGTATCCGTACGAGCAGCAAGGTGAATAACAATAGATGGTTTATATTTGTCAAAGGCTGCTGCAAGAGCATCCTTATCCATAATATTTCCTTCATGCCAATACTTATGCTGATTTTCCTTTGTAGCATCAGCCTTGTCATAGTTTACAAAAGTATATCCCTTTTGTTCAAACAATTCAATCAAATTAGTTCCAATAAAACCAGAAGCTCCGGTTATCAGAATCATATCATCTTTTGTAATCATAATTATATTATTTTTTTATACTAAAGAGTATCTTTCTAGATAAATTATAAACCCAACCAGGCATAAGTCCAATAATTAAATATATTAAAACCTTTCTAATTATACCATCCTGATACTGCGCAAATTGAGAGCAATAAGGTTTATATTTTTTCTTATCCGTAGCTGCAGACATTAATATATAGCAAAATAAAGGAAATTTATTATACTTAGTTTTCCAAGTATGCAAACCATTCTTGAATATTCCTTCATTTTCTAAGTCCCTAGACATATTTGGCAACCCCAACAAGGCATACTTAGGCCAATCTGTTCCCCATGCACGATGTGCAACTTTACGTTGAATACATAAAGGGAAATTCTCATAAAAGATATCTTTTCCTTTATTACCATAATAAAGTATACCCATGAATTCAAACCCATAATGATTGTCTGTATTAAATTTCAAGCCAGTTTCCCATACTGTACGATTAAACATAACAGCAGACATAAAAGTAGCTCCCCAAAAATTATCTTCAATAAATTTAGTTGAATCATGATAAACAGTACAAACTTCTTTATACAATTTATCATATACAGACAATGACTTTATAGAATTGCCTTCTTCATATCCAACGAGTCTATTAAAATAGTATAATCCACAACCATTATTACTTTCAATAAGAGACAAAAGATAGCTTATTAAAAAAGGGGCAGGAATATCATCATCACCCCATAAAATAACAAACTCTCCTTCTGAAAAAGCAACAGTTCTTTTAAACTGTTCACCTAATGGAAGTCTCTCTTTGCAATCGTGAAAATGAACAAAATTAAAATCATGGCTAATCTTATTCATGATTTTAGAAGTTTCATCCTCTGAATTATTACTGCACACAACTATTTCTACTTGATCAGAACATGACTTAACTTGCGGAATGAAATGTTCTAAAGTAAATTTAAGATACTGGGCACGATTTAAAGTAGGAATTGCAATTGATAGTTTTTTCATCAGAAATCAAATTTTATAGTATCCGCCGGATCATACAATTTATCTGTATAAGCCAGCAAGATAAAGTCCTTATCACTGTTATTTACTACTATATGCGCCACTCCATTGGGAATGAAAACGGTCTGAGCCTTTTCAAAAGGCATCTCAATGTCTCTGCGTTCATGCGTTTCCATATCCTCCAATTTTAAGATGGCACTACCTTCAATGATGGTAAACCACTCCACTGCTTCTGGATGATAATGACCACCCTTAGCCTGGCCAGGCTTACCCATAGTAAGGTAAACCTCACCTGTATGAGAAGGAATGTCCTCCTCTGTTCCTGTAATTGCTTTCAAAAACCAGCCTCTGTCGTCTGCTATGAGACGACGAGGAATGATTCTTACTTTATTTATCTGTGACATACTTAATTCTTAATATGTGTCGATTACATCTGTTATCTTAATACTTGCCTCAAAGCCAGTAGCATCATGAAGTTTCTTACCGTCCAATGCCAGATATTTCATACCCACATCAGCACGTTGCACGCTACCGAAACAACCATCCGGTACTTCCTTACCCATAGCATGATGTATCTCAGTTACAATCTCCTTAACTGTTACAGTCTCTGTACCTTGGATATTATAAAGTCCTGATGGAAGATTCTTCTCAAATGCCTGAGCCAACATACGTGGTACCTCACTAACGTGTACATACTGTCTTGTTTGATCACCTGCTGTAAAATGAAGTTCCTCGCCATTGCGAATAGCATTGATTACATATGGTATCAAACGCTTTGGATTTTCACCTGCACCGTAAATCGTTGGGATATAGAAATGCCAGTGTGTGAAATCATGTTTGTATGAAGAGACGAAACTACTCAACATGCGTTTACTTACAGTATAGTCATTTGGTGCAGGACAAGTAGATGTGAGAACATCTTCTTCCGTAAAGAAACGCTCTTCATGGGTCTCACCCATCTCAAAGACACTGCCAAAAGTAACGAAACGGCCTTGGTATCCAAGTTCCTTCAACTTATTGCAGATGGTAACAGGAGCTGTAACATTAAGGTTATAAATCAGGTTGAAACCTTCCTTGAGGTTTGCCTGAATACCAGCACCAATCGCATAAACAATGATGTCAGAAGTCAGCAAGCCAGAGCAATCGAGTTCTGCGTCCATCAAGTTTACCTTATAGAAATTGTCAAACTTATGGGCAGTTGGTTCATCCAGTCCATACATATCCAGGTTCCAGCCTGCTTCATTGGCATATTTGGCAATGGCAGTAGAAAGGAAGCCGTTGGTTCCTAAAATTGAAATTTTCATTATCCTATGAATTTATTGATTTCCTCCACACAGAGGACATATACATCTTCTGTTTTATATCTCTTATACCAGTCAGAGGTAAGCATGGCACACTGCTTGGCATTCAGTCTTGGTTTCCATCCCAAGCGGGTCTTTGCCTTATTGATATTGAGCATCAAAAGATTTGCCTCATGGAGAGCATTCGGATCAGAAACATCCTTCAACTCACCAAAGCCAAAATTCTCAACGATGGCAGAGGCCACTTCCCAAACGGTTAATACACTGTCTGCTTCTGGACCAAAGTTCCATCCTTCACAGTAACCTGTAGGATCATTCCACATTTTCTGAGCCAAGAGCATATAGCCAGACAATGGTTCCAACACATGCTCCCAAGGACGAACAGCCTTTGGAGAACGGATATCAATCACCTTGGTTGTTTCCAAAGCTCGGATACAATCAGGTATAATGCGATCCTTAGCCCAGTCACCACCACCGATTACGTTACCAGCTCTTACAGATGCAAGGCTCACAGTATGCTTTTTTCCATAGTCAACAGGATTAAAGAAAGAACGTCTCCATGACTGTATAGCCACCTCACAAGCGCCCTTAGAAGAACTGTATGGATCATAACCACCAAATGGGTCGGTCTCTACATATCCTTCCAACTGCTCATTGTTATCATAGCACTTGTCGGTAGTAATCATCACACCCACTTTCACACTCTTGGTGGCACGGATAGCTTCCATTATATGAATGGTTCCCATGACGTTCACCTCGTATGTCTCTACAGGAATCTCATAAGAGAGACGAACCAAAGGCTGTGCAGCCAAATGAAATACGATTTCAGGCTGATACTCTTCAAAGATTTGCTTCATCTTCTCTCCGTCACGAATATCAGCACGGATGTCAGCCTTTATCTTAGAACCGATGCCTGAAAGTACAAAGTTGTCACGCTCAGAATATGGGTCTAGACCTACACCTACAACCTCTGCACCCAACTCATGAAGCCAGATACACAACCAGGAGCCTTTAAAACCTGTATGACCTGTTACAAGGACTTTCTTGCCCTTGAAAAATCCATCAAATACGTCTATCATTATGTTTTCTTATTTACCAAACTTTCCAAGGAGCTTTATTTTCGCTCCACATTTTCTCTAACTCCATATTATCTTTCAACATATCCATAGGCTTCCAAAAACCAGTATGTTTATATGCATGCATCTCACCATCTGAAGCTATTTTCTGTAATGGTTCACGCTCAAACATCACAGGATCAGCATCCTCTGGAAGATAATCAAAAATTTTCTGTTCACATACAAAGAAACCTGCATTAATCCAGTTTCCTTCCCCATCAGGTTTCTCTTCGAAAGACTGAACTATATTTGTCTTTGGATCAATGTGAACAGAGCCAAAGCGTCCAGCTGGTTTATAAACTGTCATAGACAAAGCCTTTCCACTATCCTGATGCGCCTTGATGGTATCGCTGATATTTAAATCTGTAACGCCATCTCCATATGTCAGACAGAAAGGCTCACCATCCAGATATGGACGAATTCGTTTCAATCTACCTGCAGTCATCGTATCAAGGCCTGTATCAACCATTGTAACCTTCCAGTTCTCTGAATGATTTTCAAGTAACTTGACAGAATTGTCTGCAAGATTCACTGTAACATCAGTATTATGAAGGAAGTAATTCATAAAATACTCCTTTATAACATATCCTTTATAGCCACAACAGATTATAAACTCGTTTATGCCATGAGCTGCATAAATCTTCATGATATGCCAAAGAATTGGTTTTCCACCTATTTCTATCATAGGTTTTGGCATGTACTGTGTTTTTTCGCTGAAACGTGTACCACGTCCTCCAGCAAAGATAACTGCTTTCATTATATTTATCTTTAATTAAATGGTCCTCGATTTGGATCATAAGTTTTATTTTTCTTTTCTATTATGCGACAAGGAACACCTACCGCAATAGAATTATCAGGAACATCACACATTACAACCGCATTTGCTCCTATAGTAACATTATTTCCTATTTTTATATTACCCAGTACTTTTGCACCAGCCCCGATTGTGCAATTGTCTCCAATTATAACTTGATCAAAATAAGAATTTTTAACTCCAATAGTCACCTCTTGATGAATCGAAAAATTTTCACCTATTATAGCTTTAGGATTTATGACAATACCACCAAAATGATATATTCTCAAACCAGCTCCTATCTGCGCACCTCTAGGAATACTAATTCCCATAAAAATAGAAAAAAAAGCATAAATTGGAACAACAATTATATTTAATAAAACTTTTATAGGGAAAAAACAATTGGGCATTTCCCTAATCTTACGTGCCATTCTATAAACAACAACATAAACAAATGATGGTTCATTCCATTCAAACCTGTTAAATACAGGATTGTGATAACGTCTTAAATCTTTTACTAATTTCATATTTTTTGTATCTTTTAAATCCAACTTTATCAAAATAAATAAGAGTATAGAACAGACAAGTGTTCGGCAAGAAAAAGAGTCCAGGATCTGTTATCGTTATTAAAAATAAATAGAGAAACAAAATTAGTGCTCCTTTTCTATTCTCGTTAATTTTAAATAATAGCACATAATATAAAGCTAAGAATAAAGCTATACCTATAATACCAGTTTCACAGCAATAAATGGCTAGTGTTGCATCTGTTAAGTTACCAGATTTTGTGTTTACTAAATTACCATAACCGGATTCACCATTTGAATATAGCAAGCCAGGACCCAAAACCGGATTTTCTTCAAAATAAGACAACACAAATATACTATAATAAATCGTTGTATTCTCAGACAAATAATCTTTGTCTCTAAATATATTAAGCAAATTAGCCTGTCGATCTGCTGATGATGTTACCTGGGAATCATAGGTCATTTCCCCAGACAAAATAGACTTAACATTTGAATTAAAACAAAGCATTAGCAAAAACGCGAAGAGTGCTAATTTAGTTTTCAGATATGGTAACTTTGTTGGGCGAAAGAAATATAAACATCCAAACGCCAAAACAAAAGCAAGCAAAGCTGTTCGTATACCCGATTCATAAACTAAATAAAACACTAATATTGTGAACACCCAGTATTTTTTAGTTATCTTTTCGTTTATTTTTATCTGGAAATAGAGTAAAAATAGGAACAGAATGGTCAACACCTCTGCAAATATATTATTTCTGATAAAAGTTCCCGTTATTATACTTAAATTTGCCATGCCCTCATCTTGCCTCACAGAATACTGAAAGAAGCCTAACATTTGAAAAAAAGCAATGATCAACTCTATCACAAAAATACAATATGCCCATTTTCTTATCTTAGCCAATGAAGGTTTTAACAAGAACAAATTAATTAGAAAAAATACATTTGAAAAGTTTGAATACATATATTTTATATTCTCAACATAGTCTGTATTTCTAACTTTTGCTAAAAAGGCAGAATAGGCAAACAATAAAACAATTATAGCCAAAAGCCCCCATATCCACTTATTCACAGTTGGCTTTTTAAGATTATGACATACTAAAAATAAAAATACTAAACTGTTATAATAATTACACCATGCCAATATATTATAATAAGTATCAGTTTGTAATTTAAATCCTAAATTTACCACAAAAGGGAAAAAGAAAAGCCAAAATATCACATAACAGCAATAGGTCTTTTCTTTATACATAAACAACAACAAACCTACTACCAAGAATAAAGCACTAAAAACTTGCATTTACTATATTTTTTAAATTACTTCTAAATCTAGACTTATAACTTTCAAAATCAAAAATTCCAAAGTCATATAGCACTACATCGTCATGGAAATAGTCGCAAGGTTCCTGATTTTGAATAAACTTATATATCTGTTCCACATTGAGACTCTCCTCAGAACATACCATCATATTTTTAGATTCACCATCAGCAGCCTTATATACTTTACGCATAGCCTCAGGTACAAACAATACAACACGTGTATTACTTCGGAAACAAGAGAACACAGAATCTTCAGAAAAAGAAATTACACATTCAGAAGAATAAACATCTTCCTCCAAAGTGGTTCCGTTTGATATTTTAAAGCCAACAGTATACGGCTTCAATCTATCCTCGTCAATATACCGAGAAGCAGGACGGAAACGAAGCAATGTATCATTACACAAATCATGCAAGATTTCCAATAGTTTAACCTGCATTTGATATGTCTCTTCCATATCTGTCGCTGTCAATAGAACTAGCACTTTGTTTGTTTTCGTAATATGCTGCGGAGATTTCTGTAGCGACTGAAGAGGACAACCTTGAACAACAACAGTAGAACCGAAATGGTTATTCCCATTTATGATTATTTGCTTTTCTCTTTCACTGCAGCAACAATCATAATCTGATACATTATCAGAATAGGCACAATTAGCTACATGAAATATACCATGCTGCATATGAACAGACACATCATTATCACGATTTTCATGTATGAGTTGATTCAAAACAATATACTTACAATCCAAATCATAATCCAAGAACCAGACTCTTTTGCCCCTATCAAGTTTTTTTAACAATCTCTTAAAATATAGAGAATACACAAGAGCTTGATAATACACAACCAAAAATTTATTACCACTTGTGCCAAAATGCTCATCAATTTTTCTACTAAATGCCAATAACGCTCCTATGTTTTTGAAACAATAGATTGATGCACTAATCCAATCTAGCAGATGAAAACAACCTATATGGATAGGTTTACCTATACTATTAAAATGCTTAATATGATTATCCAACTTGCCATAATGAAAGACTGGTGGATAAAGAACACTTACTGGCTCTTCCAATAAGCTAAAAACATGCTTATGTCTTACAATATAATCAGCAAAAGAAACAAAAACTATATGCTGCATATCTTTTTCCTTCACCTTTATCTTTCTATTGTAAAAAGGCCAAAGAAGTATAGAGAGTAAAGCACCTAAGCTAACTATTAGTAACTTAAAATAAGCATTGTCGCTTTTCTCATATTTTGAATTGACAAATATTGGTGTATTTTTTACCAGATATTCAATAGTCAACAGTTCCAAGAATCTCTCGTAATATTTACCACTGAGATTCAATTTTTTAATAACAGGAGATTCATCCAATAAATCTCGAAAAAATGTTTTGTCTTTATATTCCATTTTACAAATTGTTTTTAATTACTTTTAATGCAGCTTTTCTAATAAGCAAAAACACAAGTATTTGTACAAAAACATATATAGCACAAGTATAATACAATGAATACTTTGTCAATAGCAAAGACAAAGTAAGATGTAAAAGTGAGGTGCCAAACGTTATATACATAATGTTTCTAGTCTTATTATAAAAGAAAAGATAATTAGTGTACAAGAAATATAGGCACAGAAAGAATCCCCATATCGCCAAACACAAGAAATAATTCATTGCCCCTACATATTTCGGAAGAATCAATGGTAAAGTAAAATACCCGATTATCATAATAAGCAGAGTTAAAACAAAAAATACTCTTTGGATCAGAACTCGCTGACTTTTCAAACTCTTTAATTTTTCATCTTTTGACAATTCTGTATTTCCCAAGACCTTATATATGTCAACAGAATTGGACTGATTAAAACCAATCCCTATCATTATAACTACATTTGCAATATTGAGAGCAAAGCTGAACAATCCGACATCTGCAATAGAATGATTATAGCTTATTATATATCGGTCACACCCCTGTCGTATAAAATTGGCCGCTAGATGAGGTATTATAGGCAATCCCCAAATAATTATTTTTTTGAGAGATACCCAATTAGGTTTCACCCATAAACGTTTTCTAGTAAAGAATATTATAGCAACTATGCCATAAAGGACGAAACAGCCTAACTGGGCATAAACTCTACCCTGCCATCCCATCAAGTACGTTTTAACAAGCAAGATGGAGACTACGAAGTTTAGCAATGCATTTGAGCAACTGATAAAGCCATAAAATAACACCCTCTCCTGAAGCCTTATATAATCTATATAAAGATTAAAAAGCAGAGTAAAGAAACAAACACCCACCGCATCGAAAAGAATTGGTAGCGGAAGTTGCAGCACCTTACATATTGTATCACCAAGTAGATATAAACATAGAAACATCAGTAAAGCCATGCTGGTGGCAATCATTACAACACCAGATAGCGTAAGTTTTACACCATATTTTTTATCCTTGAAAAACGCCACCCCCAAATAACCTTCTGTAGATAAAGCCATAAAATAGCCTATCACCATCGTTACGGTTACAAACAAGCTCAAATAGCCATACTCAGCAGGGGCTATATAATTAGCTAAAATCAGTAATAGTAAAAAGACAAAGCCTTTGTTTATAAATGAAAATAGCGAAAAAAACGCTCCATTCAACAAAGACTTATTACTTACTATTTTTTTATATGGTTCTCTTATTTTATTTTTGTAATGACTCAATTTAAAATTTATCATTTATTCAAAAAATCTATGCAGTAGGAAAAGTAGCTCATCATATATGATGCTTTGCGCCTACCTATATTATCTATAGATTACTATCATTTTTAACTTCACTCTGATTGGAAGAAGTAGCAGCAGAGGAAGCAGTATTTCCTATATCAGAAGTTTCTGCGGATTGTTGTTTATCAATGTTACAATACTTTTGAAGATAACGGCGATAAAAGCTGTCCAAAAATTCAGCCTGCTTATCCAAATCAACTCTCCGTTGAATTTCGGATTACGCACTTGTTCGAATGCTCACCGACATGGTGATTTGCGTCAAGGAGCTAGCCTCCCAGGGATTTGCCATCAAGATAGATGACCTAGCCATCTTCTCCATCGGCATCAAGAACAAGGAGGGAGCCCAGACCGAGAAAGAGTTCTCCATGGCGAAGAACATCGAGGGCTTCAAACTCAGAGCCAGAGGCACCGGAGAGTTCAAGGCAGCCAACCTGGAGGCACCCCTGAAGCGAGTCAGCTCACTCCTGGGCGAAACCACCGATGAGGACCCTAACGGCGACGACACCGACGACAAGGGCGGCAGCTCATCCTCAGGCGGTGACACCGACCAAAAGGGCGATAACGTAGGCCTCTAGAAGTCCAAGGAGAGAGAGTCTAGATGAGAGTGTGAGGAGTCCCCCTGCGTCAGAGACATTCCGAGAGAACAACCAGAATAAGCTAGAAGAAGCAAGATTGAATTCTTAATTCTTCATTATTAATTCCGCCAACGGGTACTATAAATAAAATTAATCATTGATTATGCCAAAAGTATTAGAGAAGAGACATTTTCATTATCGCATTAGCGACAACCAAATCAAGTGTACCATCTATATCCACAGAATCCTCAGCTGACATAATATAAGAGAGAGCTTTTGCACCAAAGAAATGCTTTTGCTTTAAATACGAATCAGGCTTAGCAATAAAGATTGCTCCATTAGGAGAATAGTCTTTATAGCCCTGTCGTCTATAATTCGAAAAATCAGTATCGAAATATTTTAAACTCTCATCATAATCAATAGGGTTTACAAGAACCTTTGCATGTTCAGCCTCCTTCATTGATACTAAGAAGTCAAAATGTTCTATCTTTGATTCAAATTTTTCTATAGCCTCTGTTATATGCTTGGATGTACGAAGTGGAGAAGTTGGCTGTAAGAGAACAAAATAGTCAATAGACTCCTGAAGTCTATTCTTCAATATATCTTCCAACACCATAAAGGTTGTTGCCTTATCATTAGACAACGCTTCCCCTCTCATCATTACTTCTGCACCATAATGTTGAGCAATCTCTGCATAATGTTCAGAATCCGTTGATACTATTACATGATCAAACAAACTAGTCTCTAGTGCAGCTTCTATAGAATAAGCAATAAGAGGTTTGCCACAGAGATCTATAATATTTTTATCTTTTAAGCCCTTTGAACCAGAACGTGCCGGTATAATAGCTATTCGTTTCATTCATTTAAACATTTAAAGGTTTGACATCAAAAAACTTTTTATACTTTGGCTTTTCACCATGCAGAATATTCTTTGTTGTTTGATAATACAATTCAGCAGAATGCTCTTTATAATAAGGAGTATCAGTTATTTGTTCATCCTTATGAGAAATAGTAAACCGAATTGCGTGAGTAATAGCTTCTGCAGTGCAACGTACATCTAAAATGCTACTACTTTTAACGCGACCTGTCTGTCTATCACCTATATTTATAGTAAAACTACCTAGAGAAGGAACTTCTATAATTCCACTACTTGAATTTCCAATAAGAGCGACTGACTGCTTTACAATATAATGGTAAGCATCTGGATGCAGATTGCTATAAAAATGGCAATTTTCATGTGTTTCACAGAATTGCTTTACTCTCTTCGTAATTTGATCAGCATGTGTGTCTGCATTTGAACCAATAAATACAAAGGTATAATCTGAGCTAAATGGCTCTACAGCTGTCAACACCTGTTCTACCTGTTCCAACGGAGAAACATCGTTTAAGGTCTCAGGATGGAAAAGCACAACAAATGAATTATTAATATTCAAAAGTTCTCCTGGGACATTATTTCTATCAATATGAAGACAGTTCTCTGCTCCTAAAGCTCCAAGATAATATACTGTTTCTGGAGCCTCACCTAATTGTATTACTCGCTTACGATATTCCTCTGTACTTGTTATATGCCAATTTGCCATTTTGGTTATAGAATGACGGATAAACTCATCATAGTTCGCCTCAGTCAATTCGCCACCATGGAGATGCAAAATTGGCACACGATGCATAGCTGCAGCTATTGATACTGCATAAATTTCATATCTATCCCCCAATATTATCAGAAGATCAAACTTATGGTCTGAGAAATATTTACTGAAATCATCCAAAGTTTGAGCCATAATGTGGCAAGTATCATCAAGAGAGTCCATCTTTTGCGGGATGGCATCCTTATAATCTATTCGAAAACCATCTTGTTCGATGATATTAACAGCACTACCAAACTCAGAAGCCAGCAAGGCTCCTGTTGTTAATACAGAGAAATCTACTTCGTCATCAGCATTAAGCTTTGCGATATAGTTTCTTACGATTCCATAATCGGCACGCGAGCCTGTGACAAAAGCCACTTTATATTTTTTCATTCTATTTTTATTTTATAGCCTCTTCTACGATAGCCTTCAGATGCTTATAGCCCTCATCAGAGAAATGTAATCCATCCAAAGTATATTCAGAACGCAAATCACCAAACATATCAGACAATGGCTTTGTATCTATAATAGTTACTTGCTGTGAAAAGGCTGAGATTAAACGTTTATTTAATTGGTCTATACGCTTGTTTGACCTATCCAGCCGCCCATTTGTATTGGAAATTAAGAGAAAATAAATCTTTGCCTTTGAATTTCGTTGAGTAATATAGTCAAAAGTTTGAGCAATACTATCGACTATAAACTCATCAGTATATGGGTAAACGATATCATTTGTACCATGCATCACGATATAAGTATTTGACATACAATTGAGTAATTCACGATCCAAGATATATTGCTTATACTCTACAGAGGATATTCCTCTAATGCCACAATTGCGAACTTTCTTACCTGCAATTTCAGTACAGTTCCAATTATCCAATTGAGAATGACCAACCAAGCAAATCGTATCTTCACCATCACATTGTGTGAATATATCTTTTTTCTCTTGGATACGACTCAATATACTCTCTGTCAAGAGACTACGACCTAACTTTTTCTTCATCAAGACTAAAGCCAACTCGAATTCGTTTACAGAATTGACAACAAGAGCCTCAGACTGTGGCAAATCAAAATACGAGATTCTTTCTGTTCCATCTCCAATCATAAAGGCTGGCACGACTTCAACTTGAGAACTTTTATTAAAAGAAGGTTCAAGAAAATCTACGCCAGTAGTAACCTTTCCGACTATTGGTAAAAATGCCCCCCCCACATATGCAGAAACAGCATCTACCAGAGTTTCTCTAGTCAAAAAAATCGCCTTGCCAGAAATCAACATTTTGGGAGATTTATCTTCTGGTAATTGGCTAGTCACTTTAAAATCATATTTTGATGCGAGTTTCTTAATCTTATCAGAATTTGTCAGCAAATATTTTTCGGCAAAAATATCTGTTTCTGAAACTGTATCGCATACATACTCAAAGCAAGGTTTACCCCACATACTCAACGTATAAAAATCATTGGTATCCCCTTTATCTGAGCGACAATCAATATAAACCGTTAATACATTATTCATTGTGTAGATATTAAATTTCTATTAATTCATCTTCACCGAAATCACGCATTGCTTTCGTACCCAAAACATCATACCATCTCATTGGACTTACACCATTGCCCGGGCGCTTACAGGTAAGGTTCTCTTCGGTAAAAATTTCGCCTTTTCGGATTGCCTTACGAGCCACGATAGATTTACGGGCAATATTAATATTACGTCTTTCAGATTCTGTAACTTTCTTACCGCCCTCCCCAGCAATAACTTCTATACGACGAACATTTTGGCAAAGTTCCTTTAATTCTTCTGGTGTTGCAGAAGCCTTGTGATCTGGACCTGGCAAGTTCTTGTCCAATGTAAAATGCTTCTCAATCAGGACAATGTCCTTCATACAAGCACCAATAGCAGCTACATAGCCTACAGAATGATCAGAGAAGCCAATTTCTATATCCGGGAATTCTTGATGCAACGTATCTATTGCGCTTAGGTTCACATCCTTATCAGGTGTTGGATACTCAGTATTGCAATGAAGAATTATCAAATTCTTTGGATCTTCATACTTACAAATAATATCCACAGCTTGATGAATCTCCTCTATCGTGCACATACCAGTTGAAAGGATAATTTTCTTGTTTGGTATTTTATACTTAGCAATTCTCTCCAAAAATGGAAGATTGGTTACCTCCCCCGATGGAATCTTCCAAATTGCCTGCTTCTGCTGTTCCAGAAAAGCAATGGAATCCATATCAAATGGTGTAGAGAATGTATCAAGTCCTAAACTGACGGCATAGTCACGAAGCTTGATAAACTCATCATATGGCAGTTCCAACTTACGGGTCATCTCCAATTGATTCTCATCATTACCAGTTGTTACCTTTTGGTAATCTGCCTTTGGAGCATATTTCGATATAAGCTCTGCTGCCTTGAAAGTTTGGAACTTGACTGCATCAACACCACAAGCCTTAGCTTCATCTACCATTTTCTTTGCCAGCTTTGGATCTCCACAATGATTACATCCAATCTCTGCTATTATATATATATGTTTCATACTAGTTATATTTATGACTTTTCGATTCAATTTCTTTAGCAGGAACCCCAACTACTGTAGTGTGAGGTTTAACATCTTTAATGACTACAGCTCCTGAACCAACCAAAGCCCATGTTCCTATTGTCAACTGACCATTTATAACTGTTCCGGAACCAACAAAGCTTCCATCCTCACAAATCACATCGCCATTCAATGTTGCATTTGTTGAGATATTAACATGATCTTTGATATGGCAACCATGCTCAACCAAAGCTCTCGTATTGATGACACAATTATCACCTACAGAACTTCCGTGATTTAATATGGCAAGTTTTCCTATAAAACTACCCTCACCAATTGTTGCAGCTTGAGAAACGAGAGCTGATTTATCAATAACATTGATAAGAGATAGCTTTCTCTCTTTCAATTTATCAAACCATATTTTACGCTTTGCATTGTTGCCTATTGCGACAAAATAAACATAATCCTCTGGATTTACAATACAATCAATTGTATTACCTAAAATAGGAAAACCCTGATGTTCTTCTCCTTTGGATTTTATATCATCCAGGAATCCCACCATCTGAAAATTCATGTGGTCAACAGAATCCAATACGGATTTGGCGTAACCACCAGCGCCAACAATTATTAACTTTTTCATTTATTAGAATTGATTTTCTATTTATCAAACGTAAATCACCGTTAGAACGTAACTTCTGATTTTCAGCAGTTAGTACATCCAACATTTTTCAAAAAAAGCATATTATTAATTGATATTGCCAAAGCTACCTATTAGGCAGCCTTGACATTCACCTTTTTGTTCGAGTTATGATAACATGGGAATAGGGACATGATAAGATTTTCGAAAACCTACCTTCAATAGTCTTTGCGACCCTTTCGGTTCCCCTCACAGGGGACAGAAGCCCTTCTCGAAAAGGGAAGGATGTAACCGCCCTCCGATGCTCAGAACCGCTACGCTATAAGGTTGGCGGACCATCAAAGGTCTTCGCCATATTGTGCGGGATGGGAGCGCCTTGATGCTGGGCTTTCTATACCTAATCTTAAGCCTTATTTACATGGATCAGCAAAAAGAAAAGACTAGTTATAAATATGATATTATCTCCTCATTAACTTGGCTGCAAATTCCAAGAAATCTGCAACATTTTTGAAATCATCAAATTGTTGACAATACATACTTGCATAAGGTTCGGGAAACCTACTGCGTATATCAGCCTTTATCATGCTTGCCAAAGCTTCCTTGGTATAGGCTTTCAGCAATTCGTTATATTGTTCCTCGCTCATAATATTCTCTGTCATTTCAACAACCTTGCTATATACATCGCCTCATAAACTACGATATAATCATCAAGAACAGCATACGGAAGTAGAGAAGCAAGTATTCTTCACTATTCGCTTGTTATTATCTGATGTTTGAGACATATTTTACATCCTTACACTTTAATTTTCTGAGCCAATTCCATAAATTCAATTCGTAAACTATTCACCTTTTTCCATTTTTGAATTTGAACACCCACCAACTTGAAACAAGCTCGTACATAAACCATATTATACTTAATCAATGTACAAATAAAAGGGCATATTAGACCTACACAAAGAATCGTTCCAATCATTGTAAACTTCAAATAAAAAAGATATTTCTTATCTTGAAATGGAAATGCATTTAAGAGATCGGGGATATGATACTCTGTGAAGAACATAATTCCCAATGATAAAAAGAACATATAGAAAAAATGATATACGTAATGCATAGTTTCTTTTTCTGCAGAATGCTTTTCCTGTGCAAATAAATGTACAAGTCCAAATAATAAAAATGGAGCATAACATATTCCTATAAATATAAATATGGTATCTCTAACATCCTCTTTAGTGTTTATATATTCTGGTAATTTATAAAGTAAAGTGAATGTAAAGAGAAGATGCAAACGGGGGTGTAATTTAAACTGTGTCAAGGCTTGTTCTTAACTTTCATTCCCACTCCCTGCTGGGGGCATGCCCCCAGCAGGGAAGCCTTTTCGGCTGCAAAGTTACATAATTTTAAATCTATCTCCAAATTTTATTGCCAATTGTTGAGAAATTTGTCCCCAATTTGCCAGTGGCATAGTCCATTTCTTACGGATGTTGCGGTAAGCTAAGTACACAAGCTTCTCCAAAGAATTATCCGTAGGAAAGACCCCTTTAGTCTTTGTGACCTTTCTTACCTGTCTGTGATACCCCTCAACCGTATTGGTCGTATAAATGAGTTTACGGATGGCTGGAGTATATTGGAAATACTCTGTCAGACGTTCCCAATTGTCACGCCATGACTTGATGACAATTGGGTACATCTCTCCCCACTTAGACTCTAACAGGTCTAAATTAGCAGCAGCGGAGTCTTTG
>OGNH01000043.1_pt1 | contig 80366 bp, 76 predicted proteins | sample 1573451 | NCBI WGS metagenome assembly OGNH01 (sample SAMEA2581986, study PRJEB24529) | metagenome | biome: Human gut stool | place: China | collected 2011 | reverse complement strand
ACTTTTAAAGAAGTCTGAGATGGCGGGTATGGAATCTCAGATTACAATTGACGTGCATAAAAAAGAGACATTATGATCACTCATAATGTCTCTTCCAATCTTCTGTTATGTATTCCGATTAATGCACATATGCTGCTGCACCTGGTGCTGCCGGCAATGGGTTTGGAGCATCCTCACCCTTTGGAATAATCACGATCTGAATTGCTTCCAGTCTCTTTGCTAAACCGGATGTACCTGCGATTGAGCCATTCTTTGCCCAGCCGAGCCAGCCATAAGTCTGTGCATGTACACGATAGTATACATCATAGTACTGTGCCAGCTGGCCTGTTAACTGAATACGGATTGCCTCCAGACGCTTTCCTTCTCCTCTTGTTCCAGATGCTGCTCCATTATACTTCCAGCCCTGTGACCAGCCATAAGTCTGTACATGTGTTGCATATGCAATACCACCGCTGATATTATTCAACTGTGCATTGTTTACCTTGATCGAGATTGCTTCGAGTCTCTTTCCCTCTCCGCTTGTTCCGGAGATAGAACCATCACTTACCCATTTCTGGTTACCATATGACTGTACATGTGTCATGTAAGAAACTGCACCTGAACCATTGGTTGTCGGGTTCTTACCCATATCTACGAATCCACCACCGATCGTTCCATCAAAGCCCTCGTAATCCGTTGGATAATCTGTCTTTGGCATAATGATAATCTGGATTGCTTCCAGTCTCTTTGCCTGTCCTGCAGTTCCTGCATAAGCACCATTCTTTACCCAGCCAAGCCAGCCATAAGTCTGTGCCTGTACACGATAATAAATATCATACTTGTTCTTGTTTGTACCAGTCAGGCGGATCTGAATTGCCTCCAGACGTTTTGCCTCTCCACTTGTACCAGATGTTTCACCATCTTTTTTCCATGTTTTCTCCCAGCCCTTTGACTGAATATGTGTACGGTACTCAACGCCAACACCATACCCTGGCTCTACAATGATCTGGATTGCTTCCAGACGTTTTCCTGCTCCGACTGTTCCGGATGTTCTTCCGTTCAAAGTCAATTTTCTCTCCCAGCCTTTTGACTGTACATGGGTTCTATACCCAACATTCGGATAACGCTCACCCTCGCTGTTATACCAGTATGCTTCCGATGTAATGCCATTTGTCATTACTAGTCCGACCAGCATCATGAATGCCATCAGGACGGCTGTCACCCTTTTCCAACATTTTTTGCCTCTCATCCCTTTAAATCCTCCTTTTTTATCCTACGTTTCCATGGTTATTAAAACTATATAGCCAGAAACTACATTTAGTATAACACATGATAATAAATTTGCAATAACTTTGTTTTTTTTACATTCTATTTACTAAACAAAAGAAGGAGCACAAGCAATAACTGTGCTCCTTACCGTCAAAAACAACGTTCTTTATTTCACTGTTAAATTTGGATATCCATCTTTAATCATCGCTTTCAACATTGATTTCATATTATCCTTCGACTCGTTGTATCCATTCTCATATCCATCAATAAGCGTATACAGATATCCCTCAAATACCGAATCGTACTGTGTTGCCTTTGATCCATCAACCTTGACTGCTACATTATACCATGTCTGCAATGGATTTGCACCTCCCAAAATCGGAGTTGCACCCTTTCCATTCGCAATCATCTTCTGAACGGCCGCCTTGTTGTTTACAAAATCCAAGGTCTCGTCCTGAATCTTATACATCACATCGGTATCGCAGCAAAGTGTCTTTAATACAAGCGCTGCAAGCTCTTTGTTTGGACACTTATCCGTTACAGAAAGATATGTACCACCCCAATTATAAGCGGAAGGGCCTGCACAGATATTTCTCTTTCCTGCTGTAGCGGAACCACTTTCCTCATCGTTGATTGACCAGTATACAAACCAAGGGCATCCGAAATAGCCAAATACATTACCTGTGAAATCACGCTGCCAGCCATCGGTCCAAGGATCATTCTTGTTTGTATAACCATTGTCGATCAATTGCATTGCCAGCTCTAAATATTTGTCAACAGCCGGATCAATCGTAACAGTACCATCATTTACCCATGCACTCTTGCGATCTGCCAATGCCGCATTCTGGATTTCCTTTGGTCCGGATACCATCTTATAGCCTGCCTGCTTCATCTTTTCTGCAGTCTGCATAAAGGTATCCCAATCCTTTACATATGTCTGTACCTTTGCCGGATCAGAAGTTCCAAGCACCTTCTGTGCAATATCTGTACGATAGACAAAACATCCCGGTGTTGCCTGCCAGCAAAGTCCTTTTAACTTGCCATTTACGGTTGCATGATCAATGGTGTACTGGAATGCATTGCTATAATCCTTCTGGGTGATACCAATGCTGTCCATGTTCACAAACATGTCCGAAGACATAAAATATTTTGTCACACCCTCATCCATCGCTACAATCGAAGGAACCTTCTGACCGCCCTTCTGATATGCCGCTTCGATTTCTTTCTTGTATTCATCACTGGTTCCGCCAAGTCCCAGATTTTCAAATTTTACTTTATCTGCATACTGTGGATATTTATCTTTAAAATACTCCAGACGTTCTCCCAGTTCTGTGTTCCATGAATATACATAAATGATACTATTATCTACTGGCTCCGGTGTTCCCTGATAAGCCTTGGCATTGGAAGCTGCCGGCAATGCATTTGGAGCATCGCTGCCCTTTTCTACCAGACAGATCTGGATTGCTTCTAATCGTTTTCCAAGTCCTGCTGTACCTGCAGTCTCTCCGTTCTTTGCCCAGCCCATCCAGCCGTATGACTGCGCGTGGACACGATAATATACATCATAATAAGAAGAAATCGTGCCGGTCAGCTCAATTCGAATGGCTTCCAGACGTTTTGCCTTTCCGCTCGTTCCAGACATCTGACCATCCTTTTTCCATTCTTTCTCCCAGCCAAATGACTGTACATGTGTCTTATAACGGATACCTCCGGTATAGCCAAGCTTCGATGCATTTAACTTGATATAGATGGCTTCCAGACGCTTCGCCTCTCCGCTTGTTCCGGCAATACTGCCATCGCTTACCCAGTTCTGGTTTCCATAACTCTGCACATGCGTTCTATATGTTACCACACCATTTGCATCGGATGTATTTGTCTTTGCTGTTCCGACAAATCCACAGCTTTCAGAGCCCTTTAATGACTCTCCGCTTGCATTGTACATGTAGACTGGAGATTCCCATTTCTGAACTATAATAATCTGGATTGCCTCCAGACGCTTCGCCTGTCCTGCTGTACCTGCTGGCTCTCCATTTTTTACCCAGCCCATCCAGCCATAGGTCTGTGCATGTACACGATAATATACATCATATAAATCTGCATTATTACCAGTCAGACGAATCTGAATTGCCTCCAGACGTTTTGACTGTCCACTTGTGCCGGATAACTGTCCATCATGCTTCCAGCCCTGCCAGCCAATGCTCTGCACGTGCGTACGGTATTCAATTCCAATACCATAACCACCGTCTACCTGAATCTGAATGGCTTCCAGACGTTTTGCCTTTCCAAACGTACCGGAAGATTGTCCGTCCTTCTTCCAGCTTTTCTCCCATCCAAATGACTGCACATGTGTCTTGTACATAACACTTGGAACAGTTACTTCGATTTCCCCGTCTTCTGTCCATGCAGTTTCTTTTCTCGCTGCTTCGGAGGTGATTCCATTTGTCAGAACCAATCCAAGCACCATGACGAATGACAGCAAAAATGCAGTCAGCCGTTTCCAACATTTCATCGCTCTCATATAAAGCCCCCTTTGTTATTTTTTATTGACAAAGCAAAAAAGTCTGCAATTACGCAGACTTTTCCGATATGTGCAAGGAGTTTATATAATCATTGTCACAAACACGTATTACATTCTCCCCTTTTCTCCGCCTACCTTGCCAATACATTTCCAATTATAAGAAAAAAATATGCGATTTCAATATGTGACGAAAAATGTGACAGTTTTTGTAATTTTTAGCGATAGCATTTTATATAGTTGTGTTTTAAAATATACATAGTATGAAACTATAGTGAGGAAAATTATGGATACAATACAGGCTTTGATCAAGCACTACATCGAATCAAACGGATATACGGTATATTCTATCTCTCAGCAAAGCGGCATCAATCGTACAACACTTCAGAAGATCTTATCCGGACAGAGAAAAATCACAAAAGAAATCTACGAGCGGCTTCTTCCGTTTTTTGCACTTTCGCCAATTGACAAGGAAGAATTGGAACAGGCATTTTTGATCGATCAGATTGGCACCGAGCGGTTCCAGACACATATGGAGATCAAGCGGATTCTGGAAATGTCCGCGGCCACACTTTATCAGACTGCTGATCCATCGTTCGATACTGTTGTCTCAAATATCGAAGCATGGTCGAACTGTATGCTGATTCAGGGCACTTACCAGATTGTAAACGCGATTTATTCCGTTGCTCTGAAAAATGTCACAACCGAAGCGCAGCCGTTTTTGTATACGTTTGCCGATATGAGTCACCCATACGCGTCCATCTTCTTCAAACCGCTGTATCATCCAACCTTTCAGCCCTTGCATGTGAAGCACTTAATCGAATATCAGAAAACGAAGATGGACGGCGAAAACTATGATAATATACACAACATTCAGATTTTGAAGAATCTGCTGCCATCCTTTGCCGCGTTCCCGGGTACATTTGAGGTTCATTATTATTACTCGGCAAGGAACCGATTTAAACAACAGGCAACCGCGTTCCCATATTATGTCATCACGAATACACACGTCATCCTGCTGTCCCCAACCTATGAGACAGCCTTGATATTGAGCGACAAAGCAATTCACGAGTATTATCTGCACAACTACGAGCAGCTTCTTGCCCGGTCCAACATCCTGACCTCCGGCGCACAGACACCGCTTGACCTGTTAAATGTATTAAATGGGGTAGATCCGGCATTAAATTATCCGATCTGCCTGAATATCCAGCCAACGATTGAGAAATATCTCACTCCGGAAATGATTGACAAATATATGCTGGAATCCCCTTACAAGGAAGCCATCCGTACCAAATTATTAGAGCGGATCGGTCAGCTTACGAAGGAAAGCCATACAATTCTCTTTACGCTGGAGGGATTAAAATTATTTACCGAGGAAGGAAAAAATATAAATTTCCCGGATACGCTCGCCTCCCGCTTTGACATCGAAGACCGTATTTATATTCTCCGCAAATTTATGGAGGCAAACCAAAATGATGCAGACTATCATTTTCTGCTATTAGATCCTTCCAAAATACATACGTCTCTGAATATTTCCATCGCATTTACACCACCATCCATGACGTTCCTGATGCTGGTACGAAACGATGGAAATTCCATGATTCTTCCACTGGAAGAGCACACACTTTGCAGCAGTATCATGGACTTCATCCAGACGCTGCCAGAATACGGATATGTATGCAGTGTGGAAGAGACGAACCGCTATCTTCAGGAAGAAATCGAGCAACTAAAAAAACAGTTATAATCTGCTGTATGAAAAAAGAGGGCAACCTGCCCTCTTCTTTATTTACCACAGATCTGCCCGGTCACGGATGGAATCTGCCTCCGTGATCTGACGGATCACCTTGCACGGGTTTCCCACTGCCAGGGAATGTGGCGGAATATCCTTTGTCACCACACTGCCTGCACCGATCACACAGCCTTCGCCGATCGTCACACCACCGGTCACTACTACATTACTTGCAAGCCAGCAGTTATCTCCGATCGTAATCGGCTTTGCGTACTCATCATCGTATGCCGTACCATCCGGCTTGAACTTGATGTTACGCTCCTGATAACGAAACGGATGCATCGGTGTCACAAGCGATACATTCGGCCCGATGAACACGTTATTGCCGATATGCACCGGACAGGTATCTAACACCGTGAAATTAAAGTTCGCAAACGTATTTTCACCGATCGTCGTAAATTCCCCATAGTCAAAATAGATCGGTCCCTGCAGATACACGCCCTTCGCGCAATCAGGGATCAGGTCACGCATCATCTGCTCCCGCGCTTTCTCCTCGGTGTCTGCAGTCTGGTTATAGGTCTGACACAGCTTATGTGCCTTCGTACGGATGGCAAGTAACGTCTCATCCGATGGATCGTAGATCTTACCTGCCAGCATCTTTTCCTGTTCTGTCATAATAGTTTCCTCCTGTAGTTGATAGCTGCCGGTCATTGCCTGTATGCATTTTCCCGGTTATGGTTCTGGCTCTTAATCATTTATAGCATAGTAATACTCCCCCCGCAAAAAAACAACTACATATCATGCGTTTTTTAACATGCATTTTACTTTTTCTGCGTTATAGGGTATAGTAGGTGTTGGTTTTATTAAAAGGTATTATTGAAAATAAGAAGAGAGAGAGAATATTTATGAACAAACGAGAGTCTTTTACAAACCGTCTCGGATTTATCCTTGCCTGCATCGGTTCTGCCGTCGGCATGGGCAATATCTGGATGTTCCCGACACGTGTATCCTTATATGGAGGCGGTTCCTACCTTATCCCGTATTTTATCTTTGTTGTACTGATTGCATCGACCGGTGTCATCGGAGAGATGAGCTTCGGACGAGGCACACGATCCGGTCCGATTGACGCCTTTGGTGCCGCATGTGAATCCCGTGGCAAACGCAAGGTCGGCGAAACGCTCGGTTTTATCCCGGTGCTTGGTTCTCTTGCGATGGCGATTGGGTATACCGTCGTCATGGGATGGATTCTGAAATACATGATCGGAACATTTACCGGAAGCACGCTTGCCCCGGGCAATATCGATTCCTTCGCCGCATCGTTTGGTGGAATGGCTTCTGCCTTCGGCAACAATCTGTGGCAGATCATCGCACTTGTAGTTGCTGTTATAATCCTGATGTTCGGTGTCGGAAATGGTATCGAGAAAGCGAATAAGATCATGATGCCTGTGTTCTTCCTGCTGTTTTTGATCCTTGCAATCTACACGGCATGTCAGCCGGGCGCCATCGACGGCTATAAGTACATCTTCCGCGTCGAACCTTCCGCTCTGGCAAAGCCGGAGACATGGATCTTCGCTTTGGGACAGGCATTTTTCTCCCTGTCTGTTGCCGGAAACGGAACGTTGATCTATGGTTCGTATCTGCCGGATAACGAGGATATCCCTGCTTCCGCCGGTCGTGTTGCCTTGTTCGACACGATTGCCGCGATACTTGCCGCACTCGTGATCATCCCTGCCATGGCTACAACCGGTGCACAGCTTGACCAGGGTGGTCCGGGACTGATGTTTATCTTCCTTCCTAGCTTATTTAAGTCTATGCCGGGCGGACACATCGTAGCGATCATCTTTTTCGTAGCGGTATTTTTCGCAGGACTTTCGTCTCTGCTTAACTTATACGAAGCACCAATCGCAACGGTGCAGGAAAAGCTTCACTTAAACCGCAAGCTCTCCTGTCTTCTCATCGGTGTCATCGGCGTGATTGTGTCCATCTGTATTCAGGGAATCGTATCCGACTGGATGGATATCCTGTCCATCTACATCTGCCCGCTTGGTGCAGGTCTCGCCGGTATCATGTTCTTCTGGGTATACGGTAAGAACTATGTCGAGGAGCAGGTCAACCTTGGACGTAACAAAAAATTTACAGACAAGTATGTACCTGTCTGTAAATATCTGTACTGCCCGATCTGTATCCTTGTGCTGATCCTTGGTATCGCACTGGGTGGGATTGGTTAATCTGCTTCCATCGCAAGCTCGGTCTGTCGTGTGAGTTCCGCATCGCTGATAATTGTAATTCGTCCCTCGTCGTACTGTTCCTGTACCCAGTCGTACACACGGCGCACGAGGGGCGATTTTTTATCGACAGGCGACATGCCTTTCTTCTTACGGTACTGGTTAATCCAGTAGCCGACACCGGCGATGCCGGATGTGCTGTTGACTGAAACCTTTGGTGGGCGGTCGAGCAGCGTGTCGGTGTCGAAGATATTGTAAATCTCATGATTTTTGAGCATACCATCGGCATGGATACCCGCTCTTGTCAAGTTGAAGTTCTCGCCGACAAATGGTGTCATCGGCGGAATTTCATAGCCGGTTTCTTTGCTGATATAGTCTGCTATCTCTGTGATCACCTTCGTATTCATCCCATTTAAGTGACCGCGCAGGGATGCATATTCAAATACCATCGCTTCGAGCGGTACATTTCCGGTACGTTCCCCGATGCCGAGCAGCGAACAGTTGACGGCACTTGCACCATACATCCAGGCAGTTGTCGCATTTACAACACCCTTGTAAAAATCGTTATGGCCATGCCACTCCAGCATCTCGGATGGCACACCGGAATAATGCTGCAATCCATAGATGATACCGGATACACTTCGAGGCAACGATGCGCCCGGATACGGCACGCCAAATCCCATCGTGTCACAGGCGCGGATCTTGATCGGCACGCCGCTTTGCTCGGACATTTCCATCAGACGGTTTGCAAATGGAACGACAAATCCATAGAAATCCGCGCGCGTGATATCCTCGAAATGACACCTTGGGCGAAGTCCTGCTTCGATACAGTCTGACACGATCCCAAGGTATTTGTCTAATGCCTGCTTTCTTGTCAGTCCCATCTTGTGGAAGATATGATAATCCGAACAGCTCACAAGCACGCCCGTCTCCTTGACTCCGATGGATTTTACCATCTCGAAATCTTTCTTGTTCGCACGAATCCATGTTGTAATCTCTGGGAACTCATAGCCTAACTCCATACATTTCTCAAGTGCCTTGCGGTCCTTCTCCGAATACACAAAGAACTCGGTCTGGCGAATCATACCGTTTGGTCCGCCGAGCTCATGCAGGAGTTTATATATGTGTACCATCTGCTCCATCGTGTATGGCGCGCGCGACTGCTGCCCGTCACGAAAGGTTGTGTCCGTGATGAAGATATCCTCCGGCATATTCTCTGGCACCCGGCGATAGTTAAACGCAATCTTCGGTGTCTCCGTATACGGGAACATCTCTCGGAAAAGCTCCGGCGATTCCACGTCCTGTAACTGATAGCTGTATGGGTCTAATTCCAATTTGTTCGTCTTGTTGCTTAGTCTGATTTCCTGCATATGCCGTCCTCCATCCTTCGGATGTTTCATCCATTTTTGTTGCACTCATTATAAGCACATGCTATATTATATGTAAAATAGATAATTTTGATAGTAATAATCGAATTTACAAATAATGGGAGATTTTTATGGATATCGAAGCATTGAATACATTTCTGACACTTGCCAATACGAAAAACTACACGCGCACCGCCGCGCAGCTTTTTGTCGCCCAGTCTACCGTGACAAACCGCATTCACGAGTTGGAAAAAGAGCTGAATATCGCGCTTTTCACGCGCAACAACCGCAGCGTCGAGCTGACAGCGGAAGGGGAACAGTTCAAGGACTATGCGGAGAAAGTCATCACACTGACAAATGCATCACTCTCCGAAATCAGTTCCTTACACAAATACGAAAACCATCTGCGCATCGGCTGCTCCGATTCCATCTACGAAGGACATCTGGCGCCAATCATCTTAGAGCATCAAAGACAGTTTCCAAACGACGCCCTGAAGATCACGATTGGTCTTTCCAACCTACTGATGGAACAACTGCAGAACGATATCTTCGATGTGATCTTCACCTATCTTCCTATGAAAAAATCATCCTATCACTGCGAGGTTTACAAGCAGGATAAGATGATTTTAGTGACCGATTATTATAATACGATGTATGCGCGCGGTATCACGAAGCAGGCGTTGATTGCCGAGAATTATCTGATGTGCAATTTCGCCCTGCAGGATGTCGGACAGTTCATCCGAAACTTATTTCCGCGCTATCACCAGTTTTCATTGGAAATTGATGACTGTTCCAAGATCATTCCTTTTTTGCTCGGCTCGGAAAGCTATACGTTCCTGCCCGCGGATACAGCTCGTCCATTCTTAGAAGCGGGCAAGCTCCGCGTCATTCCATTACTGGACTTGGAAACACCGGTCATCAACAGTTACATGATCTGCAAGAACAGTAAGCGGGAATTGTGCCAGTCGATTTTTATGTAATTTCATGTCACCACGCGGCAGCGTGCCTCATTTATTGGAGAGTTTTCCCCTTTCCGCTACTTTCTCCCCAACCTGCTTGCTTCTCAAAAGCTTCCGGTTGGGGAGTTTTGCGCCATTTCACATTTTCTCCCCAACCCGCATTGATTGATTGCAAGCTTTTATGGTAGAATAGATAAACTACAAACTAAATTAGACAGGTATGGTACATTTATGAAAAAAGAACAAACTAGAACATCGTTCAAAAGCCGCTGGGGATTTATTCTTGCATCGGTCGGTTCCGCAGTCGGCATGGCAAATGTCTGGGGATTTCCAAATAAAATGGGAAGCAATGGCGGTGGCGCCTTCCTTCTTATCTATTTATTGTTTATATTTTTGTTTAGCTACGTCGGACTTCCGGCGGAGTTTGCGATTGGACGCTGGTCACACACAGGAACACTCGGGTCCTATGAAAATGCATGGCGTTCGCGAAACGAAAAACTCGCCCCTGCCGGGCGCGCACTTGGCTGGCTGCCACTTGCAGGTTCCCTGTGCATCGCAATCGGCTATTCGATCATCGTTGCTTATGTATTAAAAGCATTTGTTGACTCTGCTTCCGGACTATTGATGCAGGTCAACACTTCCGAATGGTTCGAATCGTTCTCCATGACGGATTTCTCGGTTGTACCATTCCATATAATTGTTATCATTGGTACTTTGCTTACATTGTTGCTTGGTGCCAGCAGCATCGAGAAGAGCAACAAAGTAATGATGCCGCTTTTCTTCCTGATCTTCGTCGTACTTGCTGTGCGCGTGGCTCTGCTGCCCGGTTCTGCAAGCGGATATGAATTTATGTTTATTCCAAGATGGGAAGCCTTGAAAGATCCAACCGTCTGGATCACTGCCATGGGGCAGGCGTTCTTCTCCCTGTCCGTAACCGGAAGTGGTATGATTGCGTATGGATCCTACTTAGACCGGAAAGAAGACGTCATCGCAGTATCGAGACATACCGCGATTTTCGATACGATTGCAGCTTTGGTTGCCGCGCTTGTGATCATCCCGGCATGCTTCTCTTATGATGTCAGTGTGGACGCAGGGCCAAGCCTGCTCTTTATCACATTGCCATCGATCCTGCAGGATATTCCGCTTGGACAGGTCTTTGCGATCATCCTGTATGCGGCAATGATCTTCGCCGGTGTAAGTTCCCTGCAGAACATGTTTGAAGCGGTTGCCGAATCCCTTCTGCATCGCTTCCCGAAGCTGCGCCGTACTGTTGCACTCGGCATTATCTGTGTGATCTGCCTTGGTGCCGGAATCGGTATGGAAGCCATCACCCGCTGGGGAATCTGGATGGACCTCGTCTCTATCTACATCATCCCGATCGGCGCAACACTTGGTGCAATTTCCTGGTTCTGGATTATGAAGAAAAGTGATTTATTTGCAGCAATCAATGAAGGTGGCAGGAAGCCACGCGGAAAGCTGTGGTATTTCCTTGGGAGGTACCTGTATGTGCCAATCGCAATCATTCTATGTGTGATTGCACTCGCAATGAAAGTGGCATTCTAAATGAACCGAGCAGGCTGACACCTACTCGATATACAAACATTGTCATCCCGCCTATCAGCTTGATGAACATTGATCCTCTTATAGAAGTCTGTGCAAGCACAATTTCTGTATGACAGCTTATTGCACAGAAAACGGATGATTGCACAATGTCAACCATCCGTTTTCTGTTTTATAATAGCTTATGCCATTCCATTTGCAGTTTTATATTTGTAGATCATCTCCGCATGGTTCTGCTCTTCAATCTGGATATCGGCCAACAGTTTCCGAAGTGCGGTATTCGCAAATGCAAACACATCGGTATTATATTCACCGGACACCAGCTTCTCCGTTCCGATACAATCCGTCGCCAGAAATGCATCATGCTTTTTATCCTCGGAATTATCCAATGTACCATACGTTACCTTCGGCTCGTAGTCTTTTCCCTGCGTATCGTTGCAATCGCACGCCGGAACAGAACCATCTAACACCTGCTGCAACGTATCGTAATGCTTCTGTTCTTCCTTCTGAATCGTCTCAAACAGACTTTTCAGCTCTGGATCTTTCGCCTGTGCTGCGTATTTCCCATACTTTTCCACGCAGCTCTGCTCCTGTGTCTGCAAATCCTGAATCAGGGTACGTTCTTTCTCTTTTAATTCCATTGCTTTGACTCCTTTATTTTGTCTTATTTTTATCGCAATGGTATTATTGACAGATCTGTTTGGTTTTATGCCTTTGTCTGCATCAGACTACAAAACAAGCTGAAATCCATAGCAATTTTTTGCAAATCCATAATGTTCGTAAAAGCCATGTGCCTCCACGCGTGGCAATCCGGAATCCAATATCAATGCTTTACAATCTTTCTCTTTTGATTTTTCTTTTAAATAATCCAATAAAAATGTTCCATACCCTTTTCCACGATCTTCTTTGTTCGTGATCAGACTTGCCACATAACAGGTACACCCTGTCATCCAAAATGTTTCAAAATAACTACCATGACACAATCCATGATAATTTCCTGCGTCATCTAATGCAAAAAACACAAAACTATTTGCATCTGCAAGCACTTTCTCGTATACCTTTTTCGTTTCTTCATAGTCATATGTGTTAAATGTCCAAAGCTTCTCAAAATAGGAAAATGCAATATCATAATCTTCCATTGTTGCAGTTTTTATCTGCATAAGCAGTCACACTCCTCTTTTACTGATATTTTCCCTAACTTATATCATCTTCCAAGGATATGCAACAGACATTCTGCAGAATCTTCCAAATAAAAATATAAAGACGCTTTCGTTTTTATATTTAATCAAAAGCGCCTTTATTCGTTCTTTTGTAATTAGAAATTGCCGCCGTTCCAGCCCCAGTTTGCAACCGCCTGATATTTCACATAGACATGATCCGGTGCAATTCCAAGCACATCCTCAAATATCTTGCAGATCTCGCCAGTCAGCTTGGAGAACGCGGACGGATTCTCGCTTCCGTACACACTTACCTCCACCATCGCCATCGGCTGATCCTTTGATCCTCGGAAATACAACTTATACTCTGGCTCAAAGCCAACCATAAGCCAGCTCTCTGACTTTCCCGGAATGGCTGTGATTGCCTGTCCCAGTCTTGACTTAATTTCCTGCTCCTGTGCATCCGTTAATGCTACACTAATTTTTGAATTGATAAATGGCATTTGTTTGTCCTCCTCTTATTCGTCCTCATCCGGTATACCCGTATGAAGAAATTCGTTCCACTTCTTATTGATTTCTTCCAGTTCCTTCTTCTCCATGATTCGGTTCCGATCATCCAGAATCGCCAGCATCTCATCCGCCACATCCTCCAATCTTGGATTCGAATACCGATACAGATATCCCATCATCCGTGTAGCCGTAAAATCCGTATTCAGATTCTTCGTCACAATGTCCGCAAATTCCTCCGGATATCCAAGGCGAAGCATAATGTTATAAAGTTGTATGCTCTGTGGAGATTTTGGTTTCATTGTGTGCTATAGTCCTTTCTTAACTTTGGATACCTGTTTGATTATTTTCTTTTGGATATATATAACCATACATAAATTTTATTGTATAAAGTATACCTTATCCTTGGTTTTTCCAGATGAATTTATAAGATTTAATTCTTCCGCTTTTTTTAATAATCTACTGGCTGTTTTTGTCTGAACATCTAATAATTCCGCTGCTCTGGCACTATTAATTTCATTGTATTTCACTAAATAGGCAAGAATTCGTCGCATTCTTTCTTGCTCCAATTCAGACATTGATTTGTTATTTAATTCAATCACCAATTCGGACATTGATTCGGACATTGATTCGGACATTGATTCGGACATTTCAAATCCGTCCCTAATACGAATAATCGTATTCAAATATGTCCTATCATCATCCATATCAAATTCTGGTACCGGTGAACCATTTTTCTTAAGTTCCCGTAATATTTTGGGAATACCTGTACCTTTTTTCTCAGATAAATCTATTTCCTTGAATAATTCTCCAATTCTTCGATTACGATATTTTCTGCCTCTAATTTTTCCCTCTTTAAAATAATCAAAATTAATCCATTTGGCAAGTCCTGGATAGTTTAAAATCTGAATACTATCCACATAAATACGGATTTCGACTGGTTCAGCCTCACGATATGACTTATGAAATACTGCATTTACCAAAGCTTCCTCTAATGCATTATATGGATAATTATAAAATCTTACGGCTTCTGCTTGCCCTTGTATCTTTTCAACTTTTTGTTCAATGACTGTATTCTTGATATAATCCAATGCATCCATAACCTGCTTCCAGATCGGTCCTGTAAACGTTTTTTCAATAAAATCATCGGAAGCTTCAGCATCTTTGGTATTGAATCTTATCAATTCGATGTAAGCTCCTGGAATCAGTTTTTCCGGATGTTCTGTAAACATCAAAACACCAATATTTCTAATATCTAATTCTGTGTCCGTTTCATCTGCTACTTCCTGTGCAATGAGCAAATCTTCTAAAGTGCAATTATTCAGTTCATTTATCAAACTGCTATTGCTCTTCCTGATAAAATCTTCAATATACCCTCTTCTAATATCATCAATCCTAGCTTTTCGGTTTATTCTATCATCAAAAGGGACGGAATTAAATTTATCATATAATTCTGATATCTCATCCTGCTTTGCATCCGTTGTGAGTGATGCTGGGCGTATCCAGTATTTCAAACTTTTATCAATTTTCCCGCCTTTAACACTATACACCGATTGTGGTGCCTGATATGGTCCACTATCACCTGCCGGACACCATAAGTATATAAGATATGTTTCAGAGTTCTTATAATTAACAATCTCCATTCTTGGAATGTATCTTGGCACAATCATATTGCAGTACTGAAATATCTCCTGCTGAATTGAATCTAATTCTTCCTTTTGCACACCTGCAAGCGGAAATACCGGCATTCCATTTTCCTCTTTTACCCCAATTACTATATATCCACCATTTGAATTATCATAATCGTTCGCAAAAGCACAAATAGAATGAATAATATCATTCGGATTCCAACCAGTTTTATATTCAACTCGATCGTGTTCCACAACGCGACCTTCTAATAGTGTTTCTATTTTCAATGGTATCATCAATGTTTCCTCCTTCCCTCAAGTTCTTATATCACTTCGTTTAATTATAACATATGGACACGGAAGAACCAACAAGCAACTAATTTAACAAAGCGGCGTCATACCGCCGCCCATTTTTAGATTACGATTAAACGTAACGCTCCTATCTGTTATTACATTTATTTCTTTCTTTTTTCTTCTTTAAAGATTCTTTTAATTTCTTTACCTGCTCTCTAGATAATTGTATCGTTTTCTCATGTTTCAGTTCCATATTACATATTTCTTCATAAGGATATAACTTATATTTCGTTGCTTTTGAAATATCTGAAGCATCTCCACATTGCATCATTCCATCCTTTTGTTTTTTATATATATAATATTTACTATCTCCTATCTCAAAATAAACCGTCGACCTTGAATTGATGAAATTAGGTATCATCAAATTAACAACAAGTATCTCTATTAGCCCTGCTATAGCAGCACAATATCCCCGTGCCAATGATGGGTATGTCAATTGTATTATTACCGAAACTATAGGCATAATTAACATTATATACATTAACATTAATTCTTGTACTTTTCTTTCATAATAATAGGATAATTCTTCGTTTTCTTGTTGCTTTTGTTTTTTCTCATAAACAATAATAGCTATACTTAATACTAACACTCCTATAATCACGACCGCGATAATAAATCTCTCCAGCATTGCAAAAAAATTTACAAAAGTGAACAACATTGCAAAAAGTGCCATCCTCTCCACTTCTAATTCCTTTTTTTCTTTTTTATCTAAAAGAATTGCTTCCAAACATGTACAATTTGCAGCAGATGCAATCTTGTATATTACAAATAACGAAACAACTAAACCTGCTATAATAATTCCATTGTTTCCTCCTATATCAATGATTTCGTTTAGAATTAATTGTATCGTTTCCATATGTATTTCCTCCAATTTTTTATCCTCATTTTTTTAACAAAACTTCAACATCATTAATAAAAAAAGATAGCATAGACCCCTGCGCCAATTTCTTTCTCTGTCCCACATCTTTTCTCATCTCATATATAATATCCTCCAATAGCAATAAAATTTCTGGATTTGCCTGTCCCATTGAAGCTTTCTTATATTTCAGCCATTTTTTCACCACCCTATTCGATCCCCATAAAGTTAAGCCTCTCGAAAATTCAGATACTAACTTTCCTATTTCTTGTTCGGACATATGTTTATCTTCCTGCTTTATATCCTCTATTATTTGATATACCATATCTATAAACTGCTCATATGGTTTTTCCCTCTTATCATATAAATATTTCTTAACATTATAACGATAATCTATAATTTTTGCTATTACAGAAGAAATAACAACACCGATTATTGATACAGCCCCCGTTATCATTGCAACAATAATTACTTTATCCGTGGTACTTACAAAATTTTTCAAAAAATTTATAATTTGTTAAATTCCCTGTCCAATTTGCAAAATTATTATCCGTATTAGCACAAATGCTAAAAATATACCTGCTAATAAGATACACAATCCTATAATTGCATTTATTCTTGGATGCCTTTCTGCAAAGGTTTCTTTGTTCTCAAAATTCTTTTTCTTCCCCATTCAGCTTTTCTCCTTCTTTTACTATACATTCATCAAGCATTTTCTTTAATGCCACAAGATTCATCAGCTCCTGCTTCATCGGCTCCGTATGTTTTCGCATCGTTGTATTTGCTATTGCAATATCTGGACTATCAGATAATATTTCCCGATATACATCATTTGAAAATTTATCCATTTCTTGTATTTGCTTGATTGTTATTTTCTCATTATTCAATTAAGATATATATAAATCACATTTTTTATTTTTTCTCTATATTACAGTATCTTTTGTTTTGAAATTGTTTGGATACAAAAATCATATTGCATATTTTAATTCCTCCTTCTTTTCACACATTATCCAACAAATTTTACTATTTCTCAACAATATTTGCCCGACAAACTTCAACATATTTCGACAATTGAATATAAAAAACTCCCCGCAACAACATCATTGTCGTTGCGAGGAGTCCTCATCTATACCTATATCAACTTTTCCTTCCACTCTGTTTCCTTAAAGCCAACAAGCACCTTATCTTCATCCACAACCAAAGGACGTTTCACTAACATGCCATTCGTCGCAAGGAGCTTAATCTGTTCTTCCTCACTCATTTCTGAAAGCTTGTCCTTTAACTTCATTTCCTTGTAGAGCATGCCGCTCGTATTGAAGAACTTCTTAAGCGGAAGTCCACTTCTTTTATACCACATCTTTAACTCTTCCGCCGATGGATTCGCCTCTACGATATGACGCTCGGTATACACGATCTTATTTTCATCCAACCACTTCTTTGCCTTCTGACAAGTAGAACATTTAGGGTAACATATAAATTCCATTGTGCATCTCCTTATATCTTAACTTTATTTCACAAACCGCAGCTTTCCTTTACTTTCCCAGATAACCTCACTCACCTGGTATGGCGTCTCACCATCCATATGTATCCACTGCGGTGTCTCCGTCACCAGACGCATCTTCTTACACCTGTGATTCGTAATGTCCTTAAACAACAAATGTTTTTTGAAATAAACAAGCACAACTGCCAGAAGAAGCTTCAACCTTGACATGCATTTCACTAGGCAAACATCCAATCTTCCATCTGTCGGATCTGCGTTTGGGCAAAATGGGATTCCACCACCTTCATACATATGATTCATCCCAACGACGAAGAACAGCTCCGGAAGCTTCATCACCGGCGCATCGTCCAGGTATAATTTTGCGCGTACCGTTTTCTTTGCAAATATCTGCTTAACGCCGATCAGCACATACACCAATTTACCAAGATGAATCTTATTTAACACCATTTTCAGTCGGCTCCGGCTGACCTCTTCGCAGATATTTGCATCATAGCCAACCCCAGAACTAATTAAAAATCGTTTTGCACTGCTTCCCTGATGATTCGTTGTCACTTCTCCATAATCAAGCGCAATTTCCTCCGGATTTTCAAGCAGATGCGTAATTGCACGTTCCACATTCTTTTCCAAATGCATATTTCTAGCGAAATCATTTCCGGATCCTGTCTGAATACACGATAACGTCGTATGATCAAATTCCTGAATCCCATTTAGGACTTCATTTAATGTTCCGTCGCCGCCAATCACTAAAATATTGATATCTTCCTCATTTTCCCGAACCACTTCCTTGCTTTGATCCATAACAGCCGTTTCATTTAAGGCCATGTTCCTTCCTGCTGTAAGTTTCCCTGCAACCATCGTTGCTTCTCCCGGCTTCCGCAGTACATACACCTTATACGCCACGTTTTTTCGGTCTAATATGTCTTTTATCTCCCTCCATGCATCCATTCCTTTTCCAGAAGATGAGGTCGGATTTACGATTATATGGTACATTCTTGTTATCCTTTCCACACGCCGCTATCTCTCGATAGCAGGCGTATCTTCATACAGCTGATACTGCAGCTTCGTGCGTGCTCCACGGTAGTCGTTTTGCACAACCAATGTGTAACGGGCTCCCTGGAAGGCAACATAGTTCCTGCCGTCCCTCGCAAAGAACGATACCAGCACCCGCTCCTGCCAGATCTCCTCTGACAGTTGCTTCTGCAAAACCCGCTCCACAAAACGGATTGCAATATCCTCAAAGCTGTACTGGCGCTCCCGCTTATTCTCCACATAGTAGAGATACAGCTTCTGGACATAACACTCGGACACAGCTTCCATCTGCTTGAAGTAGCTGCCGAGCATCATATAAACTGCATAATTAAATGCATTCTGGTTATTTGTTGCCTTATCGATTGTAGTTGTTGTATTCATCATACATACCTCCTTGAATAAAAACAATAGATTTTTTGATAAAAATAGGCAGACTTGTAGAACTGTCTATCTTCGTCCACAATCTGCCTTCTTCGTTCTATTTAGTTTCATTCAAGAAAATACTCTGATTTTCCGAAGCTGTTGTTAGTATAACGCATTCCGTTTAGATATACAAGACTTATTTCACCATTACAGTTAAACTCATAGTTCAATTACCTATACCTAATAGGTTTTATTTGCGCCAACCAACGTCATGATACCATTTATTACCAACAGCACACCCGTTGCAATAAATGCCCACGCAATCGTTCCACTCTGATTGAAGAGCAGACATGCTCCGGCAACAACCATCAGTCCCGGTCTGAAATATTCCCGAAACCGCTCTCCTGCTGTCAGGTTAACCGGCATGGTCTTCTTGATCGAAGAGATCTGCAGAAGCCCCATTATAATGATTCCTGCTGCCAGAATATAGAATGCAAGACTTGCAAATACCCAGCCAAATACCAAAATACAGATTCCGGCAACTGACTTCACAATTCCATAATTTACGAGTCCTGCCACAAAATCCATAATGGCTCCAACAATTACAAATACTGCCAGAAGCGTAATGGCTGCGGTAATAATTTTTCCTTTCATAACAATTAGCAAAATTCCAAGCAATATGGATCCCAAAGCTGACGCTACGTTTTCTTTCTGGTTCATATGTTGTTCCTCCTTATCAATTATCTCCTATAATAACTCATCCAACAGATTACTTCATATCTGCCTCAAATGCAACGGACAATTATGAATCTCTGTATGATATAAGCCATTCAACCAGATCTTCATACCCGATTGCCCGGCTGTAATAAGCGCCCTGGAATACATCACACCCCAATGCTTTCAGCTTCTCTAACTGTTCTTTTGACTCCACCCATTCTGCAATCGTTGTAAAATGAATCGACTCCCCAAGCTTGGTGATCGAACCGATGATTTCCGCATTGGTTTCGTTTTCAAGCACATTCCGCGTCAAAGATCCATCCAGTTTCACGACTGCAAAAAATCCCGTCTGCAAGTAGAGCAGGGAGGTATGCCCCATCCCAAAATCATCAATCAAAAACCGGTGTCCGTGTGCTTTCAATTTTTCTATTTTATGTACCACATCCTCTGTCGAAGATATCGCGTCCTGCTCAGTGATTTCAAGACACAACTGGCTACAGGAAATTCCATGTGTCTTCACGCTGTTTTCCACCGCTTCCACCAATCCATCCCACTGCAGTGACGCATTGGTCAGATTGACAGAGATATCAAAGCTTTCGTCTACATAATCAGTCAGTCTGGCTCTCGCCGCTGCCGCTTCATCTAAGATTGCTGCATCAAGCGCATGCATAATTCCAAGTTCTTTTGCAAGCTGAATGATAAGTGGTGGATAAATATTTCCAAACACGGGATGATTCCACCGAATCAAAGCCTCCGCACCAGAACAATGCCCATTCTTGTCCACCTGTGGCTGATACATCAGAAACAGACTGTGATTTTCAATTGCCTCCTTCAATTCGCCAGCCAGCAGCCGTGCCGTATTTCCACATACATCTTCCCGTTTTGTAAATGCGAACAGAACTCCACTTTCTTCCTGCTTTTTGTATTCTTCTACCAATTGGTTCACATTCTGTATCATCTGCTGCCGGCGCTGCATTTCAAACATCCGGATAAACGGACGATATACAAACACGCCGGTCACAATGCATATAAGCTGAAGCACTACTCCTTTCCACGAACCAGTTGCCTGATATCCACTCAGAAGAACTGGCGTTGTCCACTCCACCGATGCTACCACATGTGGAACAATGCCAAAATACATTGCCGCATATGTAATCAGGAAATTCAGAATCGGAACTACCAAAAATGGTACAATAAAGATCGGATTCAAAATGACCGGAACTCCAAACAACGCAATCTCACTGATATTAAACAAAACTGCCGGTGCTGCCATACCCGCAACATTCCGCAGACTCTTCATCTTCGCAAACAGCAAAACCGCAATTACAAGGCAGATCATCACGCCGGTTCCCCCCATGATTACGAACACATCCTGAAAAGACTTGCTGTATATACCAACAGATACATCTGAGAAATTCTGTTTGATCACAACATCCAATACATTGTTTCCATGCACCCCAAAAAACCAAAGTACATGTGTCTCCACAATGATTAAGATTCCAGACCAGAAATTATTGTCAATCGAACCAAGCAGATGATTTACTCCAATCTCAAACAATTCCTGTACTCCATTTACCCCGCTCGTCACATATAGTACCTGATGAAACAGGTTAAACACGAATAATATCCCCAAAGTACAGCCAATTCCATTGATTGCATGCATATAACCACTGTCAGTATCTATTTCCTTGTTTCTCACTGACATAAAATTTATATCCTTTAATTTGAAATACAAAAATCCTGCACCAAGGGATACAAACAGTGCAGTGAATGTATTCTTATTGCTAAATGCCTTTATCGAAAAACTCCCATATTGGATTCCGGCACATCCGGCAAAACTGGCAAGCGTGACAACCGCCAGTACAATCGCATCCCCCGTCTCCACAAATCCACTTTTCTTTCTGGATTTGATCAGCGCATAGCTGACGCTCGTCGTCACTGCAAGCAAAACCGCAAAAATATCATTTACACCATGATATATAAATTGCAACATATCCATAACATGCCCTGACCAGATATGTGCAATAAAATCCTGATAGCCTGCTATCGGCAGACTCATGATCATCAATGCGCCATAGCCAACAACAAGCAGGGGAATAAGCATGATCATCCCCTGGCGGATCGCACCAAAGGCACAGCTTTTTTCTATCTTATTCGTTGCTTTTAATACTCTGTTTTCCATTTTTTCATTCGTATATTTCCTCAATTCATGATACCTTATTGTAACATGGATACAGCACAAGCTCAACCACATCCGAATTTACATATTTACCAATTCTTTCATATTCACCCCAGAAGGAAATACGTTTTCTGTAATTATATTTATAACAATACTATGCTATAATAAAATTTACGACAGATGTATTTAAGACACCTTAGAAAAACGAATGAAACTGATGAGCAACAGGTTGCCACAGATATATATTCCACGAAGGAGAAAATTATGAATTACGACGAATCTGTTTTCAAGGAAAAAGCGAATCGAAGAGCCAGACGGATCTGGATTATTTTCGCCGCATTACTTTCTGCCAACTATGGTGCTGATGTGGAGAACCATCTACGTGGCACTACCTATTATATTATCTTTTTAGCGCTCTGCTGGCTGCCAGTCATCACCGGGGAGATTCTGCTTCGTGTGAAGGGCTTCGATACTGACCAATACAAATTCAACCTCGTGATCGGCTATGGCATTTTCTATACATTTGTATTATGCACGACAGAATCACCGATTGCATTCACGTATATCCTGCCCGTGACCAGTCTTCTGGTCCTCTATAAGAGTATCCGATTCATGGTAAGCTGCGGAATCGCAAACTCCCTGATTATCGTCGGAGGTGCTGCCTATCGTATCTCACAGGGATTCAACTCCGCCTCCGATATGAAGAGCTCGCCTGTATCATACTCTGCTATATCTGCTATGTCATGTCCATCAGGCACCTGATTGAGTCTGACGGTGCCATGACAGACAGCATCAAGGCAGACCTTCATCGTGTTGTCACGACTGTGGAACAGGTAAAGCAGGCATGTAACACGATCACAAACGGCATTACCGTTGTCCGTGAGCTTGCATCCGAGAATACACATGGTGCCACGATTGTTGTAGACAGCCTGAACCGGCTCAGCGATCATAACTCTGACTTGCAGAGCAGTACAACCTCGTCGAACGAAATGACGTCCGACATACACGCACAGGTCAACCATGTGGCGGAGATGATTGAGCAGATGGTCTCACTTACGAGCACTTCGGTGCAGCACGCGAAGGTAAGCTCCGAGGATCTGGCAGATCTTGTAACAACGACGAACACGATGGCTTCGCTCTCCGGGGAGATCGAGCAGACATTGCAGAATTTCAAATCTGAATTCGCCATGGTGAAGAACGAAACCGGTGTCATCGAGAATATCACATCCCAGACGAATCTTCTTGCATTAAATGCATCGATTGAAGCTGCCCGCGTCGGCGAATCCGGAAAGGGATTTGCAGTCGTAGCCGAGCAGATCCGTACATTAAGCGAGGAAACCAAGTCCTCTTCCAATCAGATTCGGCAGGCTCTCGAGCATCTTGAAGAGACTTCTGAGCGGATGACCGCTTCGATGGAAGAAACCCTGAAGCTGATCCGGCTCACATTGACCAAGGTCACGCAGACCGGTAAGAGTATGACGGAAATCGCTTCCGATACGAATAAGATCGGTGAGAATATTCAGGTCATCGATCACGCCATGAAGGAAGTCGAAGCTTCCAACATCCACCTTGTTGACAATCTGAATCAGGTAACGGATATCGTCGGCGATATGACAACCTGCATCAGCGACTCCAACGAAATCAACAACCGCATGCTCAGCAAATACGATGAATCAGCCAACAACATCAACTCCATCGAGACCGTCATTGAATCCCTCATGTGCGAACTTGGAATCGGTGGTTTCATGGGAACCGAAGATGTACAGCCTGGCATGAAACTGAGTGTGGCACTGAAGGACGGAAAGAACTATTACGGCGAGGTACTGACACGTGAGAACAATACGTTATCAATCACCCTTGCAAATGCACCGAAGCTTACGGAGGTGACAGAATGTAAGCTGCAAGTAACCATCGAAGGCAAGCTGGATAACTTGAGTGCAAACGGCTTTGCGTTCCTGACACATAACAACTACTTTGTTACCCATAAGGGCGTCGACATCCGTGTGAAAATTCACAACTTTGACCTGCCTCAACATGACGTACTGGAAGGACGTGTTATCCGCTGCTCTGATAATGAGGGGCTTTACATCGTCGGCTGCCAGATGCCGGGAGATGATTTCTTTATCCGAGACTATGTGAAGGGGAAGTTGTAGAGAAGATTTGAGTTGCATCGTGAAAACGAAACCGAGATTATATCAATTTGTTATTCTCGGCTTCTTGATTGTACCTAAAAATCTTATTTCTTTTATAAAGCTACATTTTTACAATTATTATTTTTCTATTCATCAAAGTACGAATTTATATACAGTGTTGATTTTTTCAACTAAGTGTAGTAAAATAACATCCATAAAGAACCTCTGGATAAAAAATCTTAACGGAGGTACTTATTATGAAAAAGCATGGGAACTCAAAGTTATGGAAAGAAAAAATGTTTCAAATGTGGACAAAATTGGTTGTTACATATGCAGACCTAAAAAAATCACATTCTATTAAACTTCTTTTGAAAATAATTGTAATGATTTTCAAATCAATTCTTTCCATTGTTGTTCGGAAGATCTGGTTTCATTTCTTTCCTAACTTTTAACTTTGAATCGCAGCACTCCTACTCACTTTCGTGAGTAGGTACTTGTTGCACTACCCCAATATTCATAATTGCACTACCTTCACGATTTTATAAAAATAGTAGGGAGGTGATAGTTATGAAAAAATATAACTATTTTCGTGGTTTTTTAACCAATCAATGCTATTTAGTTATATCCCAGAGGTTCTTTTATTTTATTAAATATCAGAAAGGAATTATATATGGCATCTAAACAAGAAGCACACAATTTAAATATTTACAGATTACTACGTATTGCAAGAGACAAAAAAGTAAAGGAGTTGGCAAACGATTTGCTTGTTACACCTGCGTATATTAACGCAATAGAAAAAGGAGACAGAACTCCTTCTGAGCGTTTAATTCGTGATTATGCTAGAGCTCTTGACGTTGATGTTCAAATTATTAAAACCTTTTCTAACACATCTGTTTCCAACTCAAATTTTGAACATCTTCTACTTGTACTACTTCAAAAAATTTGTTCTTTTGATGATTCTAAAGGAAAATGAAAACCTATCTACTTCCTGCTCTCATCATCAAATTTTATTTTATCTGCAAATATAACATATTTAGTAGCAGATTCTTTGCCATTTAAGCTAATCAGCTTCTCACTCGATCCTCATTTATCCACTGTTGCTGTGTCAACGTAAAAGCATTAATTTTTTTAATTATCAGACATGGGATAGTGATACGTCCAACATTTCCACGACATCCTGCGCTGTTAAAAATCGTTTGTTCTCCATAAGCAAATGTCTCCACTCTTTTGTTTATTTATTCAGTTTATTTCTGAACGGTTTTAATGTGTTTTATATTGGCAGTTCATTTTTGTACTGTCAGTACTTTTTAGCAAAAAACATTTCACTTTTGTACTGTTGATGTTATAATCTATGTAAATGCATGATTTGCACCTCGTGTTTTCGTGCATTCTACAACACGCATTACACTTATAAGGGGCAGTTAAAATGGGCGAAAAATTCACCAGCCGTGTAGGCTTTTTAATTAGGAATTTCAGAATTGCAGCAGAAATGACGCAAAAAGAATTGGCAGATAAATGTGGACTTAACGAATCCACAATCCGAAATTACGAGCTCGGAAACCGATATCCGGACGAAGCGACTTTACTCAATATCGCCAACAATCTGGGTGTCAGTTTCTATGCATTATCAGACCCGGATGTTGCCAATATCTTCAGTGCGCTCCATGTGCTGTTTGATATCGAATGGGCATACGGGCTACGCCCCACTATGAAAGATGGCGAGGTATGCTTCAAATTTGAAGAACGGCTTCCAAGTGCCGGTCCCCGCCCACAAGAAGACCTTGATAACTTCAAGAAGATGGTGGAATATTGGGCACGCCTACGAGATAAACTGGAGGATGGTGAAATAACCGAAACAGAATATTATCTCAAAAAGATAAAATTTCCGATAAACCCGATAGAGCCTAATAAGGAATATACTGTTTTGCTGAATCTTGATGATGACCAGCTACTGGTTCAGAATCTGAATGAGGATGAAAAGGCAGCAGAAACTGCTGAGTTGCTAAAAGACTTATTTCCGGATTTCTCTTATGTGAAGAGGAAGAGGAAACCGAAGAAGGAATAAAAAACGAGAGGTAGATCAAATGAAAAACAATATATTAGCTACTTTTGTAACTTATAAAAAACTGTACAATGATAAAAACACTGATGTATATGACATAATTAGTGAGTTTGCTAGATATATCATACTGAAAGAACACAAACCCACCTATCAACAAGCTCTTTTCCCTATGTTGTTAGAAAAATATTTTGACTTCAAAATACCAATACTTGTTCTAAAACCCGCCATAAAAAGAATTGAAGGTGTTACTTTAGAAAACAAAGAATATAAAATTAATTACGACTTACTCAACAACCACAATACCTTCACCTCTATTCAAGATGATTCAATTCAAAAAACAGAGCAAATTATATCTGACTTAATAAACTTTATATCTATAAAGGCACCTGATTTTGATGTAACCGAAGAATCAAAGGAAGTGGTTGAATATGCTTTTCGCAGATTTATTTTAGATGAAACAAGCAACGATCCGCTTACGCCTTACATAAGTGCATTTATTATAGAAAAATCAGTTGATACACAGTATACCAAAAATATTAATTTAATCAGAGAAGGGCATATTTTGTACAATGGTCTATGTCAAAATGACGATGTCTCTTCTCAAGGTTGGAAAGATAAACTTACAATTTATTTAGATACAGAAATTATCTTTCATTTGGCTGGATACAATGGAACAACTTTTCAACAATTAGCAAATGAATTTCTCGAACTAATTTCCGCTGCAAACAAGCAGCGAACCTTAATTTATTTGAGATATTTTCCTGACACAAAAGTTGAAATTGAAAATTTCTTTACAACTGCCGAAACATTATTTTCCAACAACTCAGTAATCAGGCCCGGTGAAACTGCAATGATATCAATATTAAAAGACTGTAAAGCAGCAATTGATATCACAAACAAATGCAATTCTTTATTTTATTTTTTAGAAAAAAATAAAATTTATTTAGAAGCTAAAAATGACTTTTATGCCCAAAAATATAATGAATTCAATTTAGAGTCCGGAGAATATGCAGGAACACCTGAAGAGAAAGATATTCGTTTATTAAGTAATATTAGCAAATTACGTGGAAATAATATTACTAGTGACTATTCAAAATCAAAGGCAATTTTAGTTTCCGAGACTAGTTCTGTACTTGATTATTCTCGAATATTTACACAAGAAAAGCAATCTTTATATCAAGACAATAGCAAAAATACCACATCACTTGCTGTGAACTTATATACCATCACAAATATACTATGGTATAAACTTAATCGTTCATTACATGGTGACAATATGCCATCAACTATTAATTCTGTAATACGTGCACAAATTGTTTTATCAAAATACGTAAACGAATCTATTACAGAAGAATATGATAAATTAATGGAACAATTCAAAAAGGGAAATATAGACAAAGACGAAATTGCTAGCTTAATTCTCGGTATGCGTAGGCATTCAAGCAAACCTGAATCAATAATAAAAGAGGGAGTTGATGACGCATTAGCTTTGATATGTGAAAAAGACATTAATAAATTTAAAGAAGATTTCGAACTATCGCATTATGCCCACGAAGAATTAAAAAAAGAACATGAAAACACTTTAAAACAATTAGCTTCTGTAAAAGAAGATGTTGAATATTGGAAATCTCAGACAGAACTACAACAAAAGAAAGGAATTCTTTATAGTGAGCAAGCGAAACTTGAAAATTTAAAGGAATGGTTAACAAATTACACCAATAATTATAATACAGAAAATACACGCCTTAAAAAATCTATAAAAAGAAAAACCAATTTTACTATTGCTTTGTATGTAATTTATTATATTGTTATCGTTATTTGTATAATGCATTTAGGTTGGAATCTTATGGAGCCTATCACTTATGTGCTAAGTATACCACCTATCATTATTCCTTTTATTATTAAAATGATTAAACCAGACTTATCTCTCAAAGTCTGGATTCATTCGTATGAAAATAAAGAGACTTATTCCTCAGCAAAAAGAATGCTGGAAACATATCAAGAAAAAGTAACACAACAAGAAGCTTTAGTTAATAAGCTCACACTTGAACTAACCAAGTAAAAATCCCCCAATTATTGTCATTTGATTGTCACTGGGCAAAAAACGAGCCAAGAAACGCCGAAAATTCGGCATTTCTTGGCTCATGTACATTATTCAAACTCGACAATTACTAATCAATTTTGTTTAGAGATTATTTGTTGCCGTGTTCGTTTTTCTTTCAATTACTTGATTTATCCATATTATCCTGCCTATACGGGTTAATGTTATCAATTTGTTATCGGTATTGATAACACCCGCTCCGTAGCTGTGGATAATAGCAATATGTTCCGATTCAGATTATAAACGGTTTTGCTTAGGAAATCAACCTTTTGTTTCTGTATCTTCAATAAGATTTTTCTTTAATGCCGCAATCGTATCCTGGTTCTTTCTCAAAAGCTCTAATTGCCTGTACGCTTTTTCTCTTAATATTTTCAGTCTTTCAATTTTAGGCACTTCCTGTCTTATCAAATCTGCATTCGTATCTTCCAGATTGATAAGCACAACCAATTCTTCCGCTGAAGCAAAATCTCGGATATTAGGAGTTTTCCCTTTTATTCCTTTTTCACTTCTCCATTGTGCTGATGTTTTCCCAAACAAAGCCATATTTAGAATATCTGCTTCTGAAGCATATGTATATGCCATTTCCTGCGGAGATAATGTGGGCGTTATCAAAAATTCTTTTACTGCATCTGTGTGGATACGATAGTTTATTTTTGAAAGTTCTCTCTTTACATCCCACCCAATTGCTAACCGATCTGCTTCGTCTTTCTTTAGTCGCTGATAATCTTTGATGATATAAAGCTTAAATTCCGGAGAAATCCATGAAGCAAACTCAAACGCTATATCCGTATGAGCATAAGTACCGCCATATCGTCCCGATTTTGATACGATACCGATTGCATCCGTTGCTTTTATCCACTGCTGTGGTGTCAATGTAAAAGCATTATCACCAGATTCTGCTTTAAACCTATCGAATTCGATAGGTTTAAAATTCGGATTGTGAATTTGCTCCCACAAGCCCAAAAATGAAATCGTAGAATGATTACGCATCCAGTTTGCCACCACGATAAAGGCATTATCTGGATTTTTATATTTTGCAATATCAGTGAGCGAAATGTAAGCTTCTTCATTAACAACATCGCCCATCACTCTGATTTCTGTTCCATTGGCTTCTATTTTCATGTTTTTCATATAATTTTCATTTTCCTTTTTAGCAATAAACCCAACTCTTTATTTGTATCCGATAATATCCTGAGATACTTTTTCAATTACTTCAGGGTTAATTGAAGATATCTCGGCTATATAAACTTTGTTTTTTCTCGGATTAAATATTCCGAATTTTTCAATTTTCTGAAATTCTGGATGTATTGAATGACATCCCATAATATAGTACATTAACAACTGCAATGTATATTTACTTTTTGGTTCCTCTTTTGACACCTTAAAATCCCACAATGTATTCTCAGTTAAATAATCTCCATCTCCTGATGATACTATATCCGTATAACCACCCTCAAAAGTAAAACCATCTTTTGTAATAGGACCATATTCTTTCCAAAATGCCAGACTTCGTTTAACCATAATCACAATATTCTCAATAGTATCACTATCAGGCTTAATTTCTTCTACTGGTTTATACCCAATTACACCCGCTCTGAAACAAACATCGTAACCAACTAATTTACATGCATTACTGACAGACTCATTATCAAGACCTTTTATGCCTTTTAATAACTTCTTAGCATTTCCTAATGCCAATCCTTTTTTGCCACTTGCATTATTTAAAAATAAATCAAGACACAATGCTCCCTGTAACGAAATTTTAAAAGCTTCTTCTACGGATGTTCCCATCATAAAACGGGTCAAATAGTCAACCGCAAGACCAATTAACGAAGCATGAATATTCTCTGCTTCATTCAATGTCTTTCCGTCATCAATAGTAGTAATATCAAATTGCTTTTTATTTAGATATCCTCCATATGGCTGTTTTACCATACTAATACGTTTAGTAACAGAGTACATTGAAATCTCCTCCCTCTTGCAAAAATAATTTTAAATTACAAGCAGCCACCTAACGTCAAAATTATCTGAGTGTATTTAAATCCTTCATTTAATCTACTACATTCCATGACGATAAAATAATCATCTTCATTTTCTGCTCTCACAACAATACCTTGCGATAAATCTGTTTTCCACAAAGTTTTCTTTCCATAAAATTGATCAACAAAGCTATTTGTGGGATTAGGCATATTGGCATCAAATCCATTATGTATTAACCATTGATGGTAATCGTTTAACGCTGGTAGCCCAACGCTTTGTATTGCTGCCATGATTGCTGATTGCTCACTTAATTCGCGTTCGATATTGATAACATATCTTTCTTCTGCATCAAGTTCGTATCCATGAGCCTTTACAATTTCTCCCATATTTTCATTCAATTTAAGTTTTTTCACTCCAATTTATCCCCTTTCCTATACTTTACGAGATCATTTTCTCAAATATTTGCTTACTGTTGCTTGAGAAATTTTAAGCATATCCGCTATTTGTTGTTGTTTATATCCTTGCTTTCTTAAAGCTTTAATTTGTGATATTAACGCTTCCTTACCCAAATTGGTAGCAAATTGTGTTGTCGTTTGCACTACGCCGTTCATATGTTTGGTCAACGTTGTAGTATACTGGAAACCATCCTTATTTCCAATAACACTGGCAATTCCAGTCTTTGAATCAAAAGTCGTTTTTACATCATTTAAACCTGTATTAGAAACAAAATTATTTATTGCATTCAAAATATTTTTCGATTGCTTTCTCATCAAATCATTGCTCATTCTTCTACCCTCTTTATTCCGTGTTATATTTTTTATAACTTTATAATAATTTATTTTGGGTAATTCGTCAAGCAAAAAATATAAATACGATACATATTCATAACGGCACTTACCAATAGATTATCTCTTTATCCACAATCTCCCTCGCACACGCCTGTATATTATTCATCCTGCCTACCCACTCCCACGCATTGTCTGCCTTTAACTGTTCTGTAATTCCTTGTGCCTGTTTCATCTGCTCTACAATTCTTTCAAAGCGTTCCTGTGCCTGTTCCTCTATATCTGCCAAATAACTGTTCAGTCTGCCGCTCATCATCAGATCCAGATATACATTCCTGCGGTATTCTTTCAAATACTGCAAATGTCTTTGTCCCCATACTCCAACAAATCTCGGTTCTTCTTCCTCCGGCAAAGTAAGGTTGGGGATAAAGTAATCCCCACATCTTACATAAGTGCCACCCATTTCTTCAAAAATTGTTTTCTTCATTTTCTGTTCCACCTTTCTCATCGTTCTCTGTCCATAGATTTCTTCTTTGCTGACTGTTTTGGCTGCTGTCTGCTTTCCTGCTGGTAACGATGCAACTTTTCCCGTATGCTTGCCTTTTTCAGCGGTTCTGATGACTGCTCTTCCTTCTGTTCTGTCTGATTTTCCCATGCCCGCAGCTCCTCATTATATTTCCTGACCAGTTTTTCTGATTTCTGATATGTCTTTGTAAAGGATTGAACATCTGGATATCCTGCCTGTTTTACCGTCTGCTCCATATTCGTGTGGATACGTTTTTCCTGTTTCTCTGCCTGTTCAATTTTGCCCTCTAAGGATTTCCGTGCTTTCCCTTTGAAAAATCCAGTTGTCTCGGAAAGCTGTTTCTTCAATGAGGAAATCTCCTGCTGCGTGGACTTCATTGCCTGTGACTGCTTCTGAAGTTTCTCCATCAGTTCCTGCATATCATTCCATTCCTGTAAATCAATCTTCGGTACTGGCTTCGGCGGCAACTTAAACTTGAAAATCATATCCTGTAAGAAGTCTTTTGCACCTCGGATAATCTGCTGAAACATATCCGGCAACCAACCATATATCCTTATTGATTGCAGTGTTTTGTCTGTAATTTTCTCCCATTTTACAGTTAAAATATTTTCTTCTGGAACGCCCTCAAGCAATGCCACATCAACCGTCCGATTCCATTCCTGCCTTGCCGCATTATCTGCCCGTATTTCTGCTTCTTTCGGATTATTCTTCCCGATTTTCTTCGTTGCCAGATACACGCCGCCCTGCTGAAATACAGACAACTTTTCGGATTCTTCTTTCACATGGCTGTTGATGATTTCCGTAAACATTTCCTTGACTTCTCTGGTAAAAACATCACTCTTAAACCATTCATCTTTCTTTGTAAAAATATGGCTCTCATAAACTTCCCCTTTGGGAATAATACTGCATCCTGCCCGAAGATTTCCCTGCTCATCTAAAATCTCTTTCTTCGTGCGTCTGTGCTTGCCCTGTTCATCATAAAACATATTTCTGGTAGCAATTTTCACTTCCGGATGTTCCAGAATTTTCCGTTCACTGAATACGAGATGAATATGGTAATTAGTCATTTTTTTGTTATGGTGAAGTGCCGCACTGCATTCCACGCCATACCTTTTATGAAAGCTGTCCGTGAAAAGCCTTACCACATCATCTGCCTTGTACTCAACAAAACTTTCCGGAAGTGCAATGATAAACTCCCGTCCTTCAATACATTTCCCTGTTGTTCCACTTACCTTAAAATCCAACTGATTCTCTCTCGCAAGATTCTTCCAGAACTCCGGTGTTACTCCATCCGTCTGATAGGTCGCATAAAGATGTTCCTGTCTTTTCGGATTGGAAATATAATCAATTCTTCCTGCCACATCAGACAGCTTGTTTTGTCTGATAAATGAATGTCTGCCTATAAGCATTCTCCTTTCCGGCTCTCGCCTGCTCTTACTGTGAGTAGGTGCATAAGCACCTGTTTACGAACTTATCCGCCTATCGGCGGCATAGCTCCCGGCAGGGCGAAATACACAGAGCATAAACGAAGTTTGTGCGATGGGTGTATTTCGCTCTCAAACGCCGAGGGCTTTTGTAAGTGCTTTGGTCAGCCGTAGCTGCCTGGCTTATGCTTTTCATCTTGGGCGTATCCGCCCATTTTATATGCCCGTATCCGGGCTGTTTTTCTTTTTAGATCACTCCGGTATTCTTGCCCGGACGTACTCCAGATCGCCGCAATACGGTGTTCCCACCAGATACCATTCCATTGCTGGATTCATCTCCATTCTAGTCTTTACCCACTTATCATCCACCAGCACTTCCATGCACTCTCCGCAGTGAAAGCCTGTATCTACCCATAAGTCCATGGACAGCAATCCATATCTGCCATTTTCACAGTTGTAACCTAATCTTCCTTCTCTCATTACACGGTTCTCCTTTCCAAATTTTCTCTTGTCTGCTATATACAGAGGCGTGCCACGCTCCTGTCCTTATCATCAAGGAAAAATTACCATCGAAAACTCTCCGGCACTCCACGCCTGTCCAGATATTCTTTTCTCGCCTGCTCCCGTTCTTCCTCTGTCGGAGCAGTTTTGAACTTTCCATACAGGTCACGCATTACCATCTTGTCCAGTTTTTTCTCTAATTCCTGTTTGATTTCGTTCTCGCAATCTACATCCTCCATTAAATGAAACCGAAGTAACTGCATGAATAATTCCTGTGATATTTGCACATTTTTCATTCCATCCATCCTTTCCGTGACGGTATGTGACAGCAGTGACGGTTATTTTGATACCGGCTCCGCTGTCAAAAATACCGTCACAACCGTCACGAACTGTCACGCTTTGTCTGTAACGTCTTTCCAGAACCTCAGTTTTCGTCCCACATGGGTACGCTCGCTTCTAAAATAAATCCCATGCTCTGCATACAATCTTCCTGCAAGAACATTCAATTTTCTTGTAATCACATGAGGCTGAACTTCAACCTTGACCAACGATGCCAGCTCTGTTGCAGAACCTTCCCAATAAGAATTTTCTTTCAGAATCAGTTCCGCTATCTCATCCAACAAAGGCTCCGGCGGTTCTTTCCACAATTCCGTTTCTGCCCTCTGTAAATCCCACAACAGGGTTTCTGTATTGCGAACCAGATATAACTTCTGGTCTTGCTGATCTCTGCCGGATACCTCCATCGTTGCTGCATTGCCCGTCCGCTTTTCTTTCTGAAGGAGAAAGGCTCCGTCTGCCGCTCCCAGTAGTCCACTTGTTCCGGAAATCATGTCAAACTTATCATCCGCATTCTGCTTTCGTGTGTGGTGTACGAGCAGCATACAAAGGCAGTGAGCATCCGCAAAACTTTTGAGTCTCGCCATAATCTGATAATCATTGGCATAACTGTAATTATCTCCTCCAACCTCACGCACTTTCTGAAGCGTATCAATGATAATCAGCTTCGTGTCCGTATGCTCTGCCACAAATCTTGTAAGCTGTTCATCCAGTCCTTTTCCAAGCTGTTTGGCAGAAACAGAGAAGTAAAGATTATCCGTACTCTCTGTTCCAAACATCCGGTACAAACGCTCCTGCAAACGGCGGTAATCATCCTCCAGAGCAAGGTACAGCACCGTTCCTTTCCGGGTTGTATAATTCCAGAGCGGTGTTCCTGTGCTGACATGATAGGCAAGCTGTGCCATCAGAAAGCTCTTTCCCAGTTTTGGCGAACCTGCAAAGATATAAGTTCCGGGATAAAGCAGACCGTCAATCAACGGCTGCTTGCTCCCATACTGCGTATCAAACAGCTCGTTCATGGAAACAGTTTTGAGATAGGATGGGTCTAAGCTCAACTGCATTTCTCGCTGCATTTCCTCAAAACTCTTGATATTTCCCTCATACTCGGATATACTACTGGTAGTGTTTTTGAAAAGTGGCTGCTCCGTATCTGCGCCAACAGATACATCCGGGGCAGTCTTTTCTTTTTTATTTTCCATTCTCATCCTCTCCTTTCAGACCGCCAAGAATAATGGCAATCAACTCAATCACATTCAGCAGCTCCTCATCCACGCTGTTTCCGGCTTCAATCCGCTTTAATTCTGTAAGAACTTCTGCAAGCTCCGTTCTGAGTGCCTTATACACTCTCGGGTTGCCCTGTACCACAATCTCCTGATTCAGGCAGCGGCGGTAGCAGTATTCCTGCTTTGGCAGTCCTGATAAAGCAACTGCCTTATTGATGAGTTCATTTTCTTCGGGTGATACCCGGAATCCCACCGTGATGTTTCTCCAACGGTTTTTGTTATCTCTGTTTTTAGCTGACATTTTCAAACTCTCCTTTCCCTACGTCATCTAATCTATCTGCCATTTCCGTCTGCTTGGACGGGAACAGATGAGCATACTGATAAGTGATGTCAATGCTTTCGTGTCCTACACGATCTGCAATCGCCACTGCCGAAAATCCCATATCAATCAGCAGACTGATGTGGCTGTGTCTTAAATCATGGATACGGATACGTTTTACCCCTGCGGCTTTCGCCCCTCTGTCCATCTCGTGATGAAGATAGCTTTTTGTGATGGTAAAAATGCGGTCTTTCTTCTTCAATCCATAGAGCATCTGCAAATATTCCTGCATTTCTTCACAGAGGAACTTCGGCATCTTAATGGTACGATTACTTTTCTTTGTTTTCGGTGTGGTAATCACATCTTCTCCGTGTAACCGCTGATAAGATTTATTGATTCTGACGGTTTCTTTTTCAAAATCAAAATCAGCTGCGGTCAGTGCCAGCAATTCTCCTTCCCGGATGCCGCACCAGTAAAGCATTTCAAACGCATAAAAGGAAATTGGCTTGTCCATTATCTCGAAGGAGAACTTCTTGTATTCCTCTCTCGTCCAGAACAGCATTTCCTTATGTTCCTCACTCCCCATGTTTCCTGCTTTAGCAGCTGGATTGGAACGCAGCTCGTAATAACGCACAGCATGATTGAAGATAGCTGACAACTGATTATGCAGCGTTTTCAAGTAGGTCTGGGAATACGGTTTTCTCTTATCGTCCCGATAAGCAAGCATTTCATTCTGCCATGCGATAACCTCTTTTGTGGAAATCTCGCTGATTTTCAGCTTTCCGAAATATGGCAAAATCTTTGTGCGGATGATATGCTCCTTGGTCATCCATGTGTTTTCTTTCAGTCGGCTTTTCATGTCCCGGATATACAGTTCCGTAAATGCTTCAAAGCTCATGTCCATGTCTGACGAGTTCTGCAACTGAAACATTCGCTCCCATTCCTGTGCTTCCCTCTTGGTAGCAAATCCACGCTTGCATTTTTGCTTACGCTCGCCTTTCCAGTTGACATATCTGGACATCACATACCATGTTCCATTGCTTTCGTTCTTAAATACCGGCATCACTGCTCCCCCTTTCCCATTCCGTAGAGTCTTTCGTTGAAATACTGGCGGTTCACTCGTCCGGAAATCGTAATAAATCCTTTTTCTTTCAGCTCATCGTTGAGCCGTTTAATCAGCTTATAGGCATACGGCTTTGATACGCTCAGTTCCTGTGCCACTTCTTCGGCACAAATAAATTTGTTGTTCATCTTATCATCCCTTTCCTTGATTTTTTATTGCCGTTCTATCCGAAGGAAGTTCCAGCAGGCAGCCCCTGTTCGGTGCTGTGCTGTCCCAATCTGCCGCAGCAGATCAGGTGCTCGCTTGCTTTCTGGCAAGGTCTTGGCGGTTTGTGCTGTTCGGACGGTCATTCAGTTTTATTAAACTTATTTGTTTAATTTTAATCTCATTATACTAAGCATATTTGTTTGTGTCAAGTGGCTTTTCGGAAAATATTAAACTTTTTTGTTTTATATTATATTGACTTTACCTAAACATATCTGCTATACTCTATGTATATCATGTGTAAGGAGTGAATACTGTTATGGCGATTGGAGAGAGAATCCATTTTTTCCGCCTTTTGCGTGGAATGACACAAAAATATCTTGGTACGATTGTCGGCTTTCCGGAGCGAAGTGCCGATGTACGCTTAGCACAATATGAAACTGGAACTCGAAAGCCAAAAGCAGAACTCACTGCTGCGTTGGCACAGGCACTGGATGTTTCTCCTCATGCCCTTGATGTGCCTGACATTGACAGCTATATCGGTCTGATGCACACTTTATTTACTCTGGAAGATCTATACGGTCTGACTGTCAGCGAAGCAGATGATGCAATCTGTCTGAAAGTCGATACTTCCAAAGGAAAAGAAGCTCACGAACTGCTGAAACTGCTGTATATATGGAAAGAGCAGGCTGACAAGCTATCTTCCGGTAAAATCAGCAAGGACGAATACGATAACTGGCGTTATCACTATCCGCAGTTCGATACCACACAACGATGGGCGAAAGTGCCATCACAGGAGTTAAGCGACGCATTAGTTGAAGCGTTCAAAAACAATTTAAATGATGATAAATAAAAAAGGAGGAATTGTTATGTGGGTAAGAAATAGGTATACAGGACCGGGAGGTGGCTTATACACAGGTCCTGGCGGTGGACTTTATACAGGACCCGGTGGTGGAGCATATACAGGTCCTGATGGTGGACTTTATACGGGTCCCGGTGGTGGTTTATACACAGGTCCTGGTGGCGGACTTTATACGGGTCCCGGTGGTGGTTTATACACAGGCCCTGGTGGCGGACTTTATACAGGACCCGGCGGTGGCTTATACACAGGACCCGGTGGCGGTTTATATACAGGACCCGGCGGCGGACTTTATACAGGTCCTGATGATAATCCATACATGAGTAATTGGCCTCCACGAGAATATTTGTTAAAAGCATTAAGGCAATCAGGTCAAACAAATATTATTCAATTTATGCTTAACCATGGATTCTAAAAAAAGCCCTTAGCTATGAGTTACTACCCACAGCTAAGGGCTTTCTATAATATGGATTCGTTCAGAGCCAAGTGAATGTTGTGGCTCTGAACATTACATTGCACAGCCACCATTTCATCATTCTCCAACTCTAAAACCACCGGATTACAAGAATAATGGCTCTCATGCAACTGTTATCAAATTGTTATCAAAAGACTTTTTAAAATGCCGGAAACCCGCATAAACACTGGATTTCCTAAACATTTTTGTTTACTCAAACTCAATCGTTCCAGGCGGTTTACTCGTCAGATCATACATTACACGGTTTACGCCCTTCACCTCATTTATAATTCTTGTCATAACCTTCTGCAGTACCTCAAATGGAATCTCGGAGCAATCCGCGGTCATGAAATCGCTGGTATTGACTGCCCGGAGCGCGATTGCGTAATCGTAGGTACGCTCATCACCCATAACACCGACACTGCGCATGTTGGTCAGTGCTGCGAAATACTGTCCAAGGTTCTGGGCAAGTCCTGCCTTGGCAATCTCTTCGCGGTAGATGTAATCTGCATCCTGTACGATACGTACCTTGTCTGCAGTTACTTCACCGATGATACGGATACCAAGTCCCGGTCCTGGGAATGGCTGGCGATATACCAGGTATTCCGGAATGCCAAGCTCCAGACCAGCTTTTCTTACTTCATCCTTGAAGAGCAGGCGGAGTGGTTCGATGATCTCCTTGAAATCAACATGATCCGGAAGTCCGCCTACATTGTGGTGACTCTTGATCACTGCGGACTTTCCAAGTCCGGACTCGATCACGTCTGGGTAGATTGTTCCCTGTACTAAAAAGTCAACCGCACCGATTTTCTTTGCCTCTTCCTCGAATACACGGATGAACTCCTCGCCAATGATCTTACGCTTTGCCTCTGGCTCTGTAACACCGGCTAATTTCTTATAATAACGCTCCTGTGCATTAACACGGATGAAGTTCAGCTCATATGGGCCGTCCGGGCCAAATACTGCCTCGACCTCATCGCCCTCGTTCTTACGAAGTAAGCCGTGGTCAACGAATACACAGGTAAGCTGCTTTCCTACAGCTTTTGAGAGAAGAACGGCAGCTACGGATGAATCAACACCGCCAGACAGGGCACATAATACCTTACCATCCCCAACCTTCTCGCGGATCTCGCGGATGGTTGTCTCAACGAACGAATCCATCTTCCAGTCGCCGGAGCATCCACATACATTATACACGAAGTTTGACAGCATCTTCTGTCCTTCTTCGGTGTGCATAACCTCTGGATGAAACTGTGTCGCATACAGTTTACGCTCCGGGCATTCCATTGCTGCAACCGGGCACACCGGTGTCTTCGCAACAACCTTGAATCCATCCGGTGCCTTTGAGATATAATCCGTGTGGCTCATCCAGCAGATTGTCTGCTGCTTTACGCCCTGGAAGATAGCACTGCTGTTATCTACTTCAACCTCGGTTCTGCCATACTCGCTGACCGGTGCAGTTTCCACTGTACCTCCTAGCATATATGCCATCAACTGTGAACCATAGCAGATTCCGAGAATTGGTATTCCTAATTCAAATATTTCCTTCTGATAGCGTGGTGAATCCTCGCCATACACGCTATTTGGGCCACCCGTGAAAATGATTCCCTTTGGATTCATTTCCTTGATCTTGTCAAGCGACAAGGTGTACGGATGTACCTCTGCATACACATTACATTCACGGACACGACGTGCAATCAACTGGTTATACTGACCACCAAAATCAAGCACGATAATCATTTCCTTATTCATGTGTGTCTCCCTTCTTCTCTTAATTTATTGTTATATTCTATAAGAAAATAAGCAAGAGTCCTATCTTCTGATAAAACCCCTGCTTATTATACTAATTATTCAGCATCTCTGCAATAACTTCCTGCGCTTTTTGTAACTGTGTATCATCTGCACGGTCAATATTGACAGCCGATGTCTGTCCATCTGGAAGTTCTACCTCATAATCTGGTGTAATGCCCTTCTTATGAATATCGTTTCCATTTGGTGTAAAATACTTTGCAACCGTAAGCTTCACAGCAGTTCCATCGGAAAGCGGTATGACTGACTGAACGATACCCTTACCAAATGTCGTTGTACCAACCAGCTTCGCCTTACCTGAATCCTGCATTGCTCCGGAGAAAATCTCAGATGCACTGGCACTGTTGCCATTTACAAGTACAACCAATGGAATATCTACGCTGTGCTTTCCCGTATCTTTGTACTCACCAAGCACATTTCCATCACGGTCCTTCGTGGATACGATGACACCGTCGTCCATGATATAATCGCACATATCAACAACGGCTGTCAGAAGTCCACCCGGATTATCACGCAAATCAATGATAGCTGCCTTGGCTCCATTTGCCTGCACCTCATCGATAGCATCTTCAAATTCCTGTGCTGTATTGTCGTTGAACTGTGTAACTGCGATATAACCAACCTGATCATCCAGCATCTCACTTTCTACCGTGTAATTCTCCACCGTACGACGCTCTACATCAAACTCCAGATAATCGGATTCGCCCTGACGGTAAATCTTCAGATGTGCCTTCGTTCCTTCTTCGCCACGGATCATATCTACTACCACAGAAAGCTCCTGATCGGTAATCTCCGTGTCATCTACCTGAACTAAAATATCGCCTGCCTTCAGTCCAGCCTGCTCAGCCGGGCTGTTCTTGATCGGACGTACGATTTCGACACGCATATCGGAATTCATCGTCACAACTGCACCGATACCTACATATTCACCCGAAGTATCTTCCTGCAGTTCTGCATACTCTTCCTTTGTATAATAGACAGAGTACGGATCATCCAGACCATCCATGATTCCGTCATACAACGCTTCTTCCTGCTTATCCCGGTCAACATCGAAATAATAATACTTGTCAATCAGGGAATTGATCTCATCGACCTTCTTTGCAACTGAACTGTCCTGCCACAGATCCGATGCAACTACTGGTTCTGACGTATCTGCCTGTGTTGCATCCGAATCCGTCTGTACATCAATGGATTCCCGTGTATTCTTCTTTGACTCTGTCTGATTTCCACAACCGATACATGCAACAGATAACGCGGTTGCCAACGCCAAAGCCCATAGTTTTTTCATGTTCTTTTTCACGTCTACTTTTACTCTCCTTTAACCTTGCGCTTTCATCTTATTGTAAATACGGCCATGGATCAACATAGCTGCCATTGATTCTTAATCCAAGATGACAATGTGGACCTGTCGAATTTCCGGTACTTCCAGCAAGCGCAATGACCTGTCCACGCGATACCGTCTGTCCCACGCTGACACACAAGCTTGAATTATGCATATATGTAGTTGACATAGACGAACTGTGTGCAACCGTTACATAATTACCCATCGAGCTTGAGTAAGACGCCGCAATTACCGTTCCAGCCTCGCATGCTACAATCGGTGTTCCTGTCGGACATCCAATATCCAATCCCTGATGATATCTCGAACCAATACCTCCAGGACTCTCTCTCGGTCCAAATCTGGAAGTAACCGTTCCTCCAGTTGATACTGGCCACTGCAGGCTTCCACCTGTATATGTGATATTTACATCTGTCGGTGCCGTTGTTGTGCTTCCTGCAGCTGCTGCCGCGGCCGCTGCGGCTGCCTGCTGCTGTCTATATGCTTCCTCTGCGGCTGCGATTGCCTGATTGGTTGCCTCGATATCCTGCTCCAGCTCTGCAATCGTTGCCTCGTAATCACCGATGGATGATTCGTAGTTTGCTACCTGTACCTGCTTACCCTCGATCATAACCTCGACAGCAGCCTTGTTGTCTTCCACTTCCAGTTTGATATCCTCAACATCCTTCAGATCTTTTTCCAGACCGGCCTTTGTATCTGCGATCGTCTGTCGTGTCTCTACCAGATCATCAAACATATTCTTATCGTAAGAATAAATCTGATCTGCATATTCTGCCTGATTTACGATATCCGAGATATCGGAGGTTGAGAAAAGTACATCCAGATACGATGGATTACCATTTTCGTATGAGTATTTGATTCGCTCTTTCATCGCCTCATACTGTTCCTGTTCCTTCTCCTGTGCAGCCGTAAGCTCGGTCTGCTTCGTCTCAATATCTGCTTCGAGCTGAGTCTGCTGCGCCTCCAGATCCGTAATTTCATTTGTATATTCCGTTACCTGCGCATCCAGTTCTGCAATCGCATCCAGAATCGAATTCTGTTCTTTCTCCAACTGGGCGAGAACAGCTTCTGCTTCTTCCTTCTTGCTTTCCTTCTGATCTTTCTGATCCTTCAGGTCCGAAATACTCGTCGCATTTACCGTCATACTCATGCTTCCAGCCACAGCAAATGCAATGATTGCTCTCACAAGCTTTTTACACTTCATATGCTTCCCTCCTAAACTTTCAAATGTTTCCGTGTTGTCAATAAACTACCAATCAAACCAAGTCCGATACCAATACCCGCAGATAATGGAATCAGAACTGAAAATATCTCCTTTGCCGGTACAAATGCAAATAAGCTCTGTACAACGGAGAACCGGCCAATGATGTACTGAACCACTGTATCATACATATAGTAGATCAAGATCAATGGAATCAATGATCCCACAAGTCCGATCACAACACCCTCTACAATGAATGGCGCACGTACGAAGAAGTTTGTCGCACCAATCAGCTTCATAATACCAATTTCTTCCTTACGCACAGTAATACCGATTGTAATCGTATTACTGATCAGGAAGATCGATACGAGCAACAGGATCACAATAATTCCGATGGATGCATAGCTGACAACGCTGTTCAGTGCTGCCACACCGTCTGCAGTTACCTCGGAGCTAAGTACCTTACGTACACCGGTCAATCCCTTTAAGTACTGTACAAATTCTGCCTGATTTGACAGATCCTTCAATGTGATCTTATATGATGCACTGTTCTTCAATGGGTTGTCCCCCTGGAATGCATCAATCGCTGCCTGCGGATCATCAAACTTCTCTTCTGCATACTGCTTCCATGCCTCATCTGCGGAAATGAAATCCAGCGTATTGACCTCATCACGCAGTCGAATCTGCTGACCGATCATTGTGATATTCTCATCTGTTACACCTTCATCAAAGAATACAGAAATCGTAACTGTATTCTCCAGATCCGTCATTGCTGTACGGAAATTCACAATCACACAATAAAATAAACCAAATAAGAACAGACAGGAAACGATTGTTCCGATGGATGCCAATGAGAACAAAAGGTTTCGTTTAATATTTTTAATACCCTGTCTGATACTATACATGAATGAACTAATCCTCATCAATATACCCACCTTTTTGCTCATCGCTGATTATTTCGCCATGCTTCAACGTGATTACACGTTTCTTCATCATATTGACGATCTCTTTGTTATGCGTTACAACAACAACCGTTGTTCCCTTCTTGTTGACATCCTCCAGAAGACGCATAATTTCCCATGAATTTTTTGGATCCAAGTTACCGGTTGGCTCATCCGCAAGCAGGATCTCCGGCTTATTTACCAGCGCTCTCGCAAGTGCGACTCTCTGCTGCTCACCACCGGACAACTGCTTTGGAAATGACTTATATTTATCCGCAAGTCCGACCAATGTCAACATCGCCGGTACCTGCCGACGAATGTAGCGGCTTGGTGTCTCAATGACACGCTGTGCAAATGCAACATTCTCATATACCGTGCGATCCTTGAGTAAGCGGAAGTTCTGAAATACAACACCAATCTTACGTCGAATCTTAGGAATATTTTTTCTCTTCAATTTACTGTAATCTGTGTCTGCGACCTTGATTTTACCGGAGGTCGGGTCCAATTCTTTTAACAGCAGCTTAATCAGTGTCGTCTTACCTGATCCGGAAGAACCTACGATAAACACAAACTCGCCTTTTTCTATCTTCAAACTTACATCGTTCAAGGCATACGTCTTACTCGCCGGATACCTCATTTTCACATGACTCAGTTCTAACATCTTATTATCTCCTTTTGAGCGTGTCTTTTAATACTCTAACGACTCCATGTACTTCATATATTTCACAACCATAAGGGCAATCTTGAAGGTAATGGCATCCTCGAATACCCGGAGGTCAAGTCCGGTACTCTTCTGAAGTTTATCCAGACGGTAAACCAGAGTATTTCGGTGAATGTAAAGCTGACGGGATGTCTCAGATACATTCAGACTGTTCTCGAAGAACTTGTTGATTGTTGTCAATGTCTCCTCGTCGAACTCGTCTGGTGATTTACCATCAAAAATCTCCTTGATAAACATCTTGCAAAGTGGAAGTGGCAACTGATAGATCAGTCGGCCGATTCCGAGATTGCTGTATGCGATAATCTTTCTGTCGCTATAAAAGATCTTTCCTACATCCAGTGCAAGCTTTGCTTCCTTATAAGAACGGGAAACTTCTTTGATTTCGTTGACGATCGTACCATATGCCACATTGACCGATGACATGGCTTCTGTATTCAGCATATCCACAATTACCTTTGCAGTCTTGCGCATATCTTCGTAAGTCTCACTCGGCTTTACTTCCTTGACCAGAATAATGTTTTTCTCGTCAACTGCCGTAATGAAATCCTTTGTCTTGCTGGAGAACAACGTTCTGACTGTCTCCAATGCGTTGGTATCCTTCTCCGTCTTTGTCTCGATAATAAACACGATACGCTTTACATCTGCCTCAATGTGCAGCTTCTTCGCACGGTTATAAATATCTACCAGAAGCAGATTGTCAAGCAACAGGTTCTTGATAAAGTTGTCCTTGTCAAAACGCTCCTTGTATGCCACCAGAAGATTCTGGATCTGGAAAGTTGCCATCTTTCCAATCATATAGACATCCTCGGCATCCCCTTTTGCCAGTATGACATATTCCAGTTCATTCTCATCATACACCTTGAAAAACTGGAAGCCACGGATTACCTGACTGTCCGCCGCTGATTCAGAGAATTTTACAACCTCATCCTCATATTCTTCCATTCCGCGCATAGTTGTCGCAAGTATCTTACCTTCGGTATCCATCACACAGAGTTCTACACGTGTAATTGATTTAATTCCGGTAACCGTATCCTGCAGTATCTGATTCGAAATCATTCGTCCACCCCTATTCTTCGTTGTGAATTTTTAAAAATTCTGTAACAAAATTGTAACATTTATACATTCTTCTGTCAATGTCAAATACTTTCCAATTATTCAACATTGCCTATACTCATACAAAGTACATTCTACACGAAAAATGTAAAAAAAAAAAGAGGAAACGCATAATTTTTATGCATTTCCTCTGAAAAATCACACTTTGTTCAAATTTTAGAACCAAGCACCTGACTAGTTGATGATGATCTCCTCTGTCTCCTTATCGAAGATGTGGATCTTGCTCAGGTCGAATGCGAACTGAACTGTATCACCAGGTCTTGCTGTTGTACGTGCATTTACTCTTGCTGTGATATCGAACTGGTCGATTGTGAAGTACAGATATACTTCAGCACCAAGCATTTCGTAAATATTGATTCTTGCATCGATAACACTCTCAGGTGAAGACTCGATGAAGAGCTGCTCATCATGAATATCCTCTGGACGGATACCAAGAACAACTTCCTTATCAAGGAAATCACCGCTGATAAGCTTCTGAGCCTTAGCATCAGGAACCTTGATTGAGTGAGAACCGAACATAAGTAATACATCTGCTCCAGACTTAACAACCTTACAATCGATGAAGTTCATAGGTGGCATACCCATGAATCCAGCTACGAAGAGGTTGCATGGCTTATCATACAGATTCTGAGGTGTATCAACCTGCTGGATGATACCATCCTTCATAACTACGATTCTTGTACCAAGAGTCATAGCCTCTGTCTGGTCATGTGTTACGTAAATGATAGTTGTCTGCAGTCTCTGGTGAAGCTTAGAGATCTCAACACGCATCTGAACACGGAGCTTAGCATCCAGGTTTGAAAGAGGCTCGTCCATAAGGAATACCTTAGGCTCACGAACGATTGCACGTCCCATAGCCACACGCTGTCTCTGACCACCTGACAAAGCCTTTGGCTTTCTGTCAAGCAGATGCTCGATATCAAGAATCTTAGCAGCCTCATGTACCTGCTTATCAATCTTCTCCTTTGGTACCTTTCTAAGCTTCAGACCGAATGCCATGTTATCATAAACTGACATGTGTGGATACAAAGCGTAGTTCTGGAATACCATCGCAATATCTCTGTCCTTAGGCTCTACATCGTTAACCATCTTGTCACCGATCCAAAGCTCACCGGAACTGATATCCTCAAGACCTGCGATCATACGAAGTGTTGTTGACTTACCACATCCTGAAGGTCCAACGAAGATGATGAACTCTTTATCTTCAATATCCAAGTTGAAGTCCTTTACAGCGTTGAAGCCATTTGGATAAATTTTATAAACATTCTTAAGTTGTAAACTAGCCATTTTGATTTTTCCTCCTTAGATTTTAGCTATAATCATCTGACTCATGATGTTTGTATGATACACCAAATAGCCCGAAGTTGCCATATTACTATTCAACAAATAAGGCGGAAAAATATTGTGTAATTTGTATATGAAAATTTTTTTCATGATTTTTTTGTGGATTTTTCACAAACTTTACCGAATTCTAACTAGCTATATTTTGTGAAACCTTCACCATAAGCCTCCCGAATATCCCCTACAAAACAGATGGCACGGTCATCCAGCTCATAAATTTTCCGCTTGACATTTACCATTTCCTTTGAACTAAGTGCACAGAGCAGCATCTGCTTTGGACATCCTGTATATCCGCCCTGTGCCGGCACACGCGTGACACCGCGCCCCAGCTGCCCGGTAATGTATTCAGCGAGTGCCTTTTCCTCGGTTGATATGATATACATAAGCTTGGCATGGTTTGGTCCCTCCAGCACCAGATCAGAGACCTTTGTCATGACAAACAGGACAATCAGTGCATAAATTCCATTGCGAAGCCCAAACACGCCGATTCCGAACAGAATAATGATGCCATCCACGATTGCCATCAGCTTTGGAACGGATACATGCGGAATACGCCGGTTGATGATCTGTGCTGTCATATCCGCACCGCCCGAGGACGCATTTTGCAGGAAGATCAAACCAAGTCCGCCACCCATGATCACGCCGCCACACAGTCCGTCGACCAGTACATCCCCGGTGAGAAGCGGCAATGGACGGAGCAGCCCAAGGAACACAGACAGACACACCGTCGCATAGACTGTCCGGTAAAATATCAGCTTTCCAAGTACCTTATATCCTATGATAAACAACGGAATATTGACCGCCGCATTAACCAGCCACAGTGGGATATGAAACAAATGCTCCAGTAAGATTGCCAGTCCGGTAACACCTCCAGTTACCAGTTCCAGCGGATTAAAATATACAACAACCGAGAATGCCATCAAAAATGCTCCCACGGTCATCAAGCCATATCGTTTTGCAGTCATCACACAAACCTCCACACGAAAAAAGACTCCATACTAACATCTAGTATGGAGTCCATCTTTCATTTTTATTCATTTTTAATGATTGCTGTCGGATGCACCAATGATAATCACGACATCGTAACCGTCTGTGGATTCTGTCACATTGCTTGTCACAGTTCCAACTTCATAGCTGGCATTTGCAAAATACTGTACCAGTTCTTTGCCTACGCCATCTTCTCTTGCTACGATCTTGGTGTCTGCAAGTGCTTCTGTGTAATCGGATGCATTTGTATTTGCATATCCATTTGCATTTAACGTATCACACCAGCGTCCGGCAAGTCCTGCAATATCGGTACTGTTCAGCACCAGGATCTTCCTATCCGTTGCACTGACTGTCTCAGCCTCCTGTGCAGCTTCGGTTGTCTCAGCCTCTGTGGATGGTGTGATCTGAAGATCATCCACCTGAGAATCCGTCAATGCATTCTCATCGAGGGTTGTCGCAGGCGTATCCTTCGCTGTGTTCCCCTTTAATGCCTGCATTACAAAAAATGCGCCAAATGCCACAATGGCAAGTCCTAATATAATAACGGCTGCGCGAAGCAACATTGAAAAGAACAATCCTGCTGCCGTCTGCTGTTTTTTTCCACTCATAATTTTCTCCTATCTACGTCATACGTTGTTTCCATCTTTTTCTATTCGTATCTACCGTCGCTCATTCTAGTCTTTTTTTCAATACATTTTTCAAGTATAGCAAATGTTGTTGTTTTTTTCAACCATTTATAGCATAATCGTAGTATGGATTTTTTGTGAAAAAGTTGCATCCTGCTATAGATATTTCAAGAATAACAAGGAGGTCCCAATCCCATGAAAACAGCTCTTATTACCGGTGCTTCCCGCGGAATCGGCGAAGCCACCGCCTATCAGTTAGCAAAAGAATTCGACTGTGTTGCCATTGTGAGCCGGAATACCGACGGAAAACTAAATACCGTCGCCAATCAGATTCACACCACAACCAATTGTGAATGCATTCCATTTACTGGAGATGTGTCTGACTTCGCATTTGTCGAAGATTGCGTCCAGTCACTTGCCGCATCCGGACATCCGGTCGATACACTCGTCAACAATGCAGGTATCTCGCTCGTCGGACTTTTTCAGGATCTGACGCCGGAAGAATTCGACCGCATCCTGCGCATCAATGTGACTTCCGTCTACAACACCTGCCATGCTGTGATTCCTGATATGGTACGAAACCAGTATGGACGCATCTTAAATATCTCCTCCGTCTGGGGACTCGTCGGTGCATCCTGTGAAGTTGCTTATTCAGCAACGAAGGGCGCCATCAACAGCCTGACGATGGCACTTGCAAAGGAACTTGCCCCAAGCCATATCGCGGTCAATGCGATTGCTTTCGGTGCGGTGGATACAACCATGAACGGTCATCTGTCTGTCGAAGAGAAGAAGGCTCTCTGCGAGGAAATCCCGGCAGAAAAAATGGCGGCTCCCGAAGAAGCCGCCGCCTGTATCTCTCATATTTTGGCAATGCCAGATTATATGACCGGCGAAATATTGAAATTCGATGGTGGCTGGATCTAGCCACCATTTTCCTTTTCCGAATTCTTTTCTGAATTCGTTATGAATCCTTCTTACGCAGGTTTTTGATTGCTGTTGTAAGCTTGATTGGATTTCCGTAACGCAATGTCGAACTCCGGAAGATCTTACCTCCGATCACACCCATAAGAGCAACGGAAATATACAGAATTACCGCAGATACGATGATCTCCCATGTCTGTACATGTCCCATCGCCACACGCGCAAACATGGCACTGTAAGAGCTAAACGGCAGGAAGGAACAGACTTTCATCGGTACGCCATCCACCTTGTCAAGCTGAAGCAGCACAACAAAATATACGATCATGATAATCATCTGTGCTGATCCGGCAGACTTGTTCAAGTCCTCAATCTTCGATACCAGAGCACCAAGCGCACCGTACAGAAACGCATAGAACAGGAATCCGCCAATTCCAAATATGGCAAATACAACCAATACATTGGCTGGGATATCCAGGAACATGCCAAGGTCAATGCTCCAGAAATCTTTATTGTACTGGTACGAACCAAGCAGACAGACAGCAATGATTCCGACCTGAAATACCGTTGCCACTGCACCTGCAAATACTTTGCCGAACAACAGCGCCGTTGAATCGGTACTGGTAACCAGAATCTCGATGGAACGGTTACTCTTCTCATTTGTAACAGAAGACGCAATACTCATGCCATACATGATGATGAGCATAAATATCAGGATCACAAGCACATAGCAATACCAGAAATTCTGTGTGCTGTCCTTGCCAAGGACATACTCATCATGGGTGATCTCCTTATAGGACGCCTCCATGAATTCATTCAGATCCAGGTCATGCTTCTCACAGTAATCCAGCTTGACAAGCATCCCCAGATAGCTGTCAAAGACAGCAGCATCGGAATTATCCATGCTCTTGTTATATACATAATAATCGTAATCAGACAGCGAACGAACCGCAAATCCGGCGGCTGCTTTTTCGTCTTCAACCGCTTTTTTCAAAGCATCCTCACTGTCAAAGCTGACCAGATTTATTCCTGTTTCCATAGAACCCCATACCGAGCCATCCACGTCAATGATCAATATTCCTTCCGGATCGTAGACCCCGTATGTATGCTCTGCATCCGCCTCTGCGGAAGAATCCTCCTTTGAAGCGCTGTCCTGAACGGTAGAATCCTTCTTATCTCCCGTAATTGCATCCTTGACACGCGGAACAAACATGATGCCCGCTGCCAAAACAGCAATCAGGATTGTGGATATCACGTATGACTTGCTCTTAAAATAGTTGTCCAGCTCAAACTTTAATATCGTGAAAAACTGTTTCATGTTATACCGCCTCCTTTGCTGCTTCTGTATCCGGTTCTTCATCCCCGACACAAGAGATAAAGATATCATTCAAGGATGGCTCATAGGCTCCAAACTGGTGAATTTCAACTCCTGCCTGTTTGCAAATATCAAGGATCTGCCACATATCAGCCTGGTTTTTCAGTTCAAGCACCACGTACTTTTTAGTCACGCGCTCAACAGCTGCATAAGAAGACAGCTTCTCCCTGCAGATATCAGCCAGCTCCTGTGGGCTGTAATTGTCCGCCGATATCGTCTTTCTGCCACGTCCGTACGTATCCTTGATATCATCGAGATGTCCGGACAATACGACATCGCCATGGTTAATAATTGCGATATCCTCGCAGAATTCCTCCACATAGCTCATCTGATGGCTGGAGAAAATAACGATGCGGCCTTCGCGGATCAATTCCCGGATGACGTCCTTTAACACCTGTGCATTGACCGGATCTAACCCGGAAAACGGCTCGTCTAATATGACTAACTGTGGCTCACCGACCAGAGTTGCCGCAAGCTGTACCTTCTGCTGGTTTCCTTTTGATAATGTCTCTAAATTCCGGTCAATATATTCGGATACATGAAGACGATCCAGCCATTTCACTGTGCTCTCATTCGCCTGTTTCTTATTCATGCCCCTAAGCATAGCCAGATACACCATCTGGTCACGTACTTTCTTCTTCGGGTAAAGTCCCCGTTCCTCCGGCAGATATCCAACCTGGCTTGCCGTCGGACGAAATATTTCTCCATCAAGCATAATCTCGCCGGAATTTGCATGGAATACATCCATGATAATCCGGATAGTTGTCGTCTTACCAGCACCATTTCGACCAAGTAGTCCGAGCGCCCGTCCGCTCTCCACCGCGAAGCTGACCCCATGCAGGATTTCTTTTTCCCCGAAGCTTTTTCTTATATCTTTTAATTCGAGCTTCATAACCTCTTCCTTCCTATCTACCGATTTTGTTATTCCTACGTACTATACAAATCCGAAATTTTGTATAAAAATAACATGTTCCCAATATAGCAGAATCAATTGTCATTTGCAACTATCTGCTCCTGCATTTCATCTGTCTGCCAGATAAAATGCTGGTCTATCGAAAACATGTTATGATCCATCACCATGTATCCGCATGATGACCGGCATGCACATCCGTGCATATCTTTCTATTATTATCAACTGTTATGGCAGTGCATACTTCTGTTCATATGCACGGTACTGTTCGTCGTACCACTTCGCATCCTGCTCCTTCACTTCTTTGCGGTGCTCATGTGCATCGAGTTCATCATCCTCCACCTGGATTACACAGGTTGCAATATTCGAGCAGTGATCAGAGATACGCTCATAAGTATCCGAGATATCTGACAGACTAAGTCCAAGCTCAATCGTACATTTGCCTTTACGAAGACGCTTGACATGACGTTTCTTGAGCTCTTTGTTCATATCGTCCATCAACTCTTCCAAAGGCTGTACAAGCGCTGCTTTATAACGGTCATTTTGCTCAAATGCATTAACTGTCATCGTCAGGATATCTTTGAGTGCCTTGCTGTAGACAGCAAGCTCATCCATCGCCTTCTTCGAGAAGATCAGTTCTTTCTTATGCATCTGTTCCACTGCCAGCAGTATATTCACAGCCAGATCCGAGATACGCTCGATATCTCCCAGCGAATGAAGCATCAGTGACAGACGGTGTCCATCTTCCTTCGAAAGATCTTTCGTAGAGAGCCGGAGCAGATACGTGCCAAGCTGATCCTCGTATTTGTCGACGGTATCTTCTTCCTTGCGGATCCGTTCCGCTATTTCCTCGTCGTATGCGGTAAGCAATCCGACTGCACGTCCAACAGATTTCATGGAGAGCTCTGCCATCGCAGAAGCCACCTTCTGGCACTGCATAATCGCAAAACCAGGTCTCTCTAAGAATACCGGATCCAGAAGCTGCAGTACCTTGTCATGCTTGCTAAGCTCGTCTTCTTCCTCGTCGTCATCCTTGATGGTCTTAACAGCAAGGAACTCCAGGAATCCGGAAAGCGGAAGCAGCACAATCGTTGCGGCAATATTAAAGATCGAATGGATCGTTGCAATTCCTACCTCATTTGCTGCCTGCGGCAGGAATGCATAATGTACAAATGCATTGGAGATATAAAATACTAACATGAATACAACCGTTCCGATTACATTAAAGTAAAAATGAACCGCTGCCGCACGTTTTGCGTCCTTACTTGCTCCCACACTTGAGATCATGGCAGTCGTACAACTGCCGATATTCTGCCCCATAATGATAGGGAGGGCAAGCGCATAGGAGACTGCACCTGTGGAACAAAGCGCCTGTAAAATACCTACGGACACAGAGGAAGACTGCATGATTGTCGTCAATACAAAACCTGCAATAACTCCGAGAAGCGGATTCTCAAACTTCGTCAGAATCTGTGTGAACTGCGGAACATCCTTGAGCGGTTCCACTGCCGAACTCATTGCGGTCATACCATACATCAGAATCGCAAACCCAAGCAAGATTGTTCCGATGTTATGTTTCTTCTCACTCTTGCAAAATACAACTAAAATCGCACCAATCACAGCCAGAATCGGCGTAAAGGAGGTCGGCTTCAGCATCTGAAGGAAGAAGCTTCCTCCGTCAATACCGGACAGTGACAGCAGCCACGAGGTTGCCGTTGTTCCGATATTCGCACCCATGATAATACCAACTGCCTGATTGAGCTTCATGATACCGGAGTTAACAAAACCAACGACCATAACCGTCGTCGCTCCGGATGACTGGATGACTGCCGTTACACCTGCGCCAAGCAACACAGCAGACCACTTATTGGAGGTAAGGCGTTCGAGAACCTTTTCCAGCTTACCACCTGACATCTTCGCTAATGCGTCTCCCATTATATGCATACCGTACAGAAACAATGCGAGACCACCAACCATGGATAGAACGTCAAAAATATCCATCTTTTTCTCCTATTCTCTTTATTGACATTTTATAAGCCGGTCTGCTGGATTTTACCCAAAATTCACCTAATTTTTACAGTTTCCGGTCTTTAACAATAATACAACCTTGAAGAGGTCTCCGTCAATCATTATTTCCACTTTGCCGTTCTGTAATTCCATCAGGCTCTGCGCAATGGATAGTCCGAGTCCATTGCCCTCTGTATTTCTTGAACGGTCGCCACGGACAAACCGTTCCTTTAATTCATCGCCAGAGATGTTGAGTGGTTCCTTCGAAATGTTCTTGAAGGTCACTGTGATCTCTCCCGGTTCTGCCTCGTCAATATCGATGTATACCCGGCTGTTTGGCTGGGCGTACTTGATGATATTTCCGATCAGATTGTCGAACACGCGCCACAGATGTCTGCCATCTGCCATGACATGGCAGTCTGCCTGCGCACCATATTTCTTCGTCAGATAATTCGTCACTACCGGCTGCAGCTTACATGCCGCAAGCCGCTCTTCGAATTCTCCGAGCGCCTGTTCTAAAAGCATTTCCACGTCGGTCGGTTCCATATGCACTTCCAGATTACCCGTAGACGCCTTGCTCGCTTCGATCAGATCCTCGATCAGCTTCTTGAGCCTTGCAGACTGCCGCTGCAGCACCCCCAGATATTCTGCTTCCTTGTCACTTAAATCGCCCTCCTTGGAGAGGATATCCACGTAATTGATAATAGACGTAAGCGGTGTCTTGATATCATGGGAAACGTTCGTGATAAGCTCCGTCTTCATCCGCTCGCTCTTCATCCGCTCTGCCACTGCCACGCGCACGCTGTCCTGAATACGGTTTAATGTCTCGCCATGTGCCGCAAATTCCGGCAGCATATGTGTCGTGTCGATCTTATAATCGGTCTCGCCGTCCGCAATCTTCTTCGCACCATCCTTCAGCCGATACATCTGCACGATCACGCGGATCAGGAATACCGCAAGCAAAGCCGCACATACCAGATCCAGCATGATTGCCAGTCCGGCAGAACCACTCGCAGCCACGAGAATAAACCGGAGCAGGGCGATTCCTGCCAATCCGCCAATCCATTTCCAATAGAGGTTAAAATATCTTCCAAGGAAACGGAAGATATCCCGAAGTTTGCCAAACACCCACTTTACAACCCACACAAGCAATTTACAAAGCCGCCAGATCAATGTGTTTGCAAACATTGCCCAGCCGGAAACCTTCAGTCGTGTCGCGGTCGTCATAAGAAACGGTGGAATCAAAAACGCCACAACTGCCATACAGATAGATGCAAGGAAGATTTCATCCCGTGTGGAATAGCTATAATACAGAAGCAAATTATTTACATTGACAACAAGTACAATTGCAGCTCCCAGAAATATATCATATGGTATCCGGTCAAATGCATTGCAGGTAATTGTCTCCTGTCCTTTCCTGTGTCCGGACGCCGCAATCAGAAATCCTCCCATAACAAGAATCATAATCAGCGAAATCGCAAGTACATAAGGTGCCATATTCACAATCGGCTTGCAATAGCGAAGCACGATGGAATTCGCATAGAGATCTCTGGCTGTCATGTTTGATTTCACATACGCATACATCGTATAGGAAACCGGTGTAGAAATCTCAAGTTCCTGTGTGACTGTTCCATCGTTTCTATACGAAATGTCCGTGTATTGGATATCGCCATCTCCTAATTTCTTAATCGCGCTCTCCAATGCTTTTGTGTATCCTTCATCATTGGAAAGATAATAAACAAAATCCGTATTCACCAAATAAATATATGGATTCGAACTGTCATCGTCATAACTAATACCAAGATCGTCAAATGAAATAGTGCTCCAATCCCAATACATATCCTGTATCGTACTTGGGACCTGTAATTCCGAAGAAAAAACATCCGCATCTTCCTCATATGCAGCCCTGTCGTCATAGCTGTACTCATCCGGTACATAATTTTCTTTCCAGAACTTAATAATATCCGGCAGAGATAATTTATAGCTGAAGCTGGTTGATCCTTCAAGCAGTTGTGTCTGCTGTGACAACACTTCATGGAACTGATAATCCTTCGATTCATAGTTTTCAAGTGTTGGATATTTCTTTGTATCCTCCGGCACGATCTTGAAGAAGAAGTTACTGTTTTCCTCTGCAAAATAATCCTTATAATACCAGACTGTGTGACTTTCCTGTCCCTCTGCTTCACTTTGCAGATATGCCTGATAATAATCCCTTGCCCGGCTTGCGGAATCATCTACCATCCGGCTCATAAACTCGTCGTAAATGGCTTCTCCCTGTACCCTGCGGGTTGTACCATAGGAAAATGCCATTGACACGACGACACCGGAAACTACAGTTGCAAGAATTGATACCGAAAGCAGGATTGCAGCAACCACCTTTGCCACTGCACTTTTCTTTAATTTCTCCATTTTATCATTCCTTCCCAAACATATACCCTTGTCCCCAGACTACCTTGATGTAGCGCGGTTCCGAAGGGTCTGCCTCGATTTTCTCACGCAAGTGGCGAATATGTACTGCAACGGTGCCCTCCTGTCCGAACGGTGCATCCTCCCAGACTGCACGGTAAATATCCTTCGGTGCATAGACTGTATTCGGATGTTCCATCAGGAATTTTAAGATTGCATATTCCGTCTTAGTCAGATTCACAGGTTCTCCATCAATCATAACCTTCTTCGCCCTGTCATCCAGACACACTCCGCCGATCTCGAGCGTATCTGTCTCCTGCTTCTTCGGAACATTTCCGCCAAGCATCATGTAACGACGCAGCTGTGCCTTTACTCTTGCGATCATAACAACCGGGTTAAATGGTTTGGTAATATAGTCGTCCGCACCAACGGACAGTCCGAGAATCTTGTCTGTATCCTCACTTTTCGCTGTAAGCAGGATGACCGGAACATTGGACGTCTTACGGATCTCGTTCATCGCTGTGATACCGTCCATCACCGGCATCATGATATCCATCAGCACAAGCTGCACATCCCCGGTTTTCAGCTTCTCACAGGCTTCCTGTCCGTTGTACGCTTTCGTCACCTGGTACCCTTCTGCAGACAGGTAAATACCAAGTGCCTCCACGATATCCTTCTCATCATCACAGACTAAAATGTTATACATATTGTTCTCCTCTTCCTTATCGGTAATCTCCGACCATACAGGTACCCCTGTTGCTATGATACCTGTATTATCGCAAAATGAATTTTAAGATACTAGATTTCATATATTTAAGATTTTATTAAGAACATTTCATTTCTTTTCGATCCTGCAACACAGGAAATGCATCCCGGATCTTTGTCACATCGTTTTGTATATCATACACAAGTAGTTTTTCTTCCTTGCAGGAATCATCTGCAAGCCGGATTTCCCTCATCGGCACAAGCAGGCTGCCATCCGGAGCATACACCCCCGAATCCCCGGAATAATACTGTCCGTCCATATCACCGCAACAGTTCACCCCTGCCACATAGCACTGATTCTCGATGGCTCGTGCCGCAAGTAATGTCTTCCAATGCGACGTACGTGCCTCCGGCCAGTTTGCAGGCACAATAAAAATCTCAGCCTCCGGCACCATCGTCCGGAACTGTTCCGGGAAGCGGAGATCATAGCAGATTGCAAGACCTACCTGAAATTCTCCGAGTTTTCCGGTACAAATCTTCTCTCCACCCCGGAAATGTGCATGTTCTTCACCGTAGGAAAACGGATGGATCTTAGCATAGTCCATTGCAATTTTACCGTCCGGCGTCACGATCGAATAATGATTCTCACAGAGTGGTTCTGTCTTTTTTACCCAGCCGATGCCGATTGTCTTGTGGTGCCGCCTTGCAAGCGACGATACCTGTTCAATCGTCCAGCCAGTTGTTGGTTGGTTCGTCATGTCCGGAGTGCTATCCATTTGCGCACGCGACTGTATCTCAGCATCCGGTTGACAAATTTCTGCCGTCACATCGGTATGCATCGAGAATCCCGTCAGGCTCATCTCCGGGAACAATACGATCTCCGCGTCCGCAGCTATCACAAATTCCTCTGCCCGGACGAGATTCGCCTGTTTGTCTTCCCATAGGATATTCGTTTGTGCCAGTGCAATCCGCATACGCTCTCTACCTCCACACGCTTACCACTGTCCCATCACTTTATGCATAAATGTGCCCACCTCTTCCCAGGCGCGCTTTGACTCCGGTATCACTGTGCCACTCATCTGAAACACATGAAACATTCCTTCATATACTGTGAATCGTACCGGAACGCCTTGTTCTTTTGCCTTCTTCGCAACCGATGCCGCATCATCATACAGCATCTCGTGTGTCCCGACCTGAATCAGCATCGGCGGAAATCCGGTAAAGTTTCCGTACATGGGTGAAATCAAAGGGTTCTTCGCATCATTTTCCCCGATATAAGGGCTGTGCAACAGCATCTCTCCACCGCCATCTGCACCAAAGACCGGATCGATCTCCCGGTTCTTCGTGTACGATTCTCCCGTGATTGCCAGATCGGTCCACGGCGACATCGCAACTAATCCCGCCGGCATCGGCTCGCCATTTGTGCGCAGTTCCATACAGAGTGCCATCGCCAGACCGCCGCCCGCCGAATCGCCGACTACGATGATTCGATCGGATTCATAGCCTTTATCGCGCAGCCATTTATATGCGGCAACCGCATCTTCTAATGCCGCCGGAAATGGGTACTCCGGTGCCAGCCGGTAATCCACAGAAAGCACTGCCGCTCCACTGCTGATCTCGGCGTAAAGCCCTGCCATCTTCCGGTACTGTCCCTGCAGCCCGGACATGTAACCACCACCATGAAGCTGTAGGATCACGTATGGATTCTCCGAGCCGTTCCATGTCAGATATTCCATCTTGAACAGTCCCATGTCGATATGTTCTACGGAAAGGTGCTCCGGGTATTCAAATTCTGTGTTCTGAATAGATTTTTCCTTTTTTCTCTGCCATGCCTGCTTTAAAACCGGGTTCTGGTTGACCATGGCTACGATATCACGCATCAGTTCTGCGCGGTGACTTGTCTTGTCGTTCTCCTTCATACATACCTCTCTTTTGATAATGATACTACACACGGAAGCGGCGGTTTAGTTCGAGCGTAGTGCTTCGCCCACCGATTACGAAGATTCCGAAGAGCTGGACGAGTACGGTGAATACTGCAACCAGCGTCAGAAGCTTCCATGTGACAACTTCCAGACTGACTAACAACAGCTCAACGGCTGCGAGCAGGGTCAGTTCGAGTTGCGGCATAATATAGCTTCGCCAGTCACGGCGTCGCACCATCATGAATACGAAGATTGTAATATTCGTCGCAATCACGACAACCGGAATTCCGATATTGACGGACCAGCCTTCATAGCCAAGAGAAAAATCGACCGCAAGCACAAGTGCCGCACTGATTACTCCCTGAAATATGATTTTCTGCTGTTCATCTGCCAATGGCTGTGCAGTAAACGTAAATGTAAAGTAAAGATACGCAATTCCTGCAAGACTTACCAGTGACCAGCGGACGCCATGATAGGTCATATAATTTACGATGCCAAGCACGACCACACCGACAACCACGCAGAACGTCACGATGCGGATTGCAAGACGCATCCGCTGCTGCTTCGGGAACATGTCCGGATAGACCGGCTGCACATGCTCTGTCTCCGACAGCGCGCCCTTGCAAAGTGGGCAGATCAGGCTGTCATCCTTCACTTTTATATTACAGCGATTACATTTACTCATAATACACTCCATTCGTCTCTACCGAGACATCAATTCCATCTTCTGCAAGCTTGCGGAAGAATACCTTCTGCACATCGACTTCCCGCACTGCCGAGCTGAATGTGAACACCAGCGTATCCTTATACGACACAACCGCTGCCTTCAGGTTCTGATTCTTCGACATGGACAAGGTTGCATACAGCGACTCCACATACGCGTCGTACGGGCTTGCAAGCTTCACCAGACCAAGGTTCGTCACACAGCCGGAGTTCGCCTTTGCAGACATCTGATAGATAATCTTCATCGCAATATTCTTGATAAAGAGCGGCGTTGCACGCAATGCCTTGTTCTTCTCGTTTGACACATTGTATGCCATGATCTCTTCTAGGTGTTCCTTCGTGATCTGGCTTTTCAGGCTCTCTGCCACCTGTGCCAGCACTTCTTCAAATGTATAATCTTCCCGCTCCGCCCGGAACATTGCCGACACGACCGCGAAGAAATTCTTCGTTGTCGCAGACCCATAATATGGCCGCAGATTTACCGGCACGCATACCGCAAGCGGACGCCGGTGCGGGATACTGTGCATATAGCCCTTATATACCGACCATGCAAATACACCGAGCAGATACTGATTGACAGTCACGCCATACTGCTTCGCCACGCGCTTGACATCCGGCAGATGCAGATAGCCGTGCATGATTCCGAAATATTCCCGCGGGAACATTTCCCCACGGATCACAAGTGCCTTCTCCGTCTTATAGCTCTTCTTCGCCGGACGCTTATAATGCTTCAGATAGCTGTCCTCCCGGTCGACAGTCGTCTCTTCATGCAATTCCATCCGGTCGCCCTTGCCGATCTCCGGATGCACCAGACGCAGATACTGGTACACGAGTTCTTTTAAGAACATCAGCGCACCATTGCCATCGGTCAATGCATGAAAGACTTCTAAGCTGATTCTTCGTTCATAATATAACACCCGGAACAGATACTCCCGGTTTAACAGCGGATTGATATACTGGCAAGGTCCCATGTCCTCCTGCATCACACGCGGCGCCGGGTTCGGATTATCCTCGAAATAATACCAGAATACACCAGTCTTCATACGCACATGCATGACGTCAAAATACGGAAGCACCATGTCGAGCGCCTGCTGCAATTTCTCCGGCTGGATCTCCTCGGTCAGTGTTGCCGCGATCCGGTAGACATTGCTTGATTTGCGGCTGGCAATCACCGGGAAGAGATTCGCGGTATTATCCAGCTTGTCAAATCGCGCTTCACGGATTCGTTTTGGCTGTCTCTTTACAGATTTCATCTTCGAATCCGTCGGTTTCACTTCCGGCTTTGTGTCCGATTTTTTCTGCGTATTCTGCACTGTTTTTTTATTTGTCGTTTTCTGTCTTTTCTTACTCATTTTATTCAGTCCCAACTTCATCATGTACCTGCATGCGTCATTTTGTATCCATATCCTGCATAAATCTATACAATTTCATACATTCCCGCTCGCAGAACTTACACTAAGAAAAAAGCGGGCTGACATATCGTCAACCCGCATATCTCCAAGCTACTGATCGGATTCGAACCGACGACCTATTCATTACGAGTGAATCGCTCTACCAACTGAGCCACAGTAGCATGACAACCATCTTTCTATTCGCATAGAAATCCCAGCTGCATGTGATACTCTACCACACTAACTCAGATTTGTCAAAGCATAAGTTGACTTTGTATCCTTTATTTTTGACACCAACTGTTTATCATCCGTCAGAATCAAAATCTGCTCGGATGGAATCTCCTCTATACTCGCAAAAAATCCCTGCATCTGCGTATTGTTCATCTGCGGCAAGCCGTCGATCACAACTGGCATATGCTCTTTGCATAACCGTGTTGCAATTCCTACCCTCACTGCCATCCGCACCAATGGTAAATCCGTCGCATCAATCTGTGTAATATCCGTAAATGCGCCATTTTTCTTAATCACCAGTCGAAGCTTTTCATCAATCTTCGCGTCCTCATACAATCCACCTGTCACGCGCTGCATAATATCCGTCATGTGATCATTGATAATATAATTCCACTCTTCTACATAGCTTCTGGAAAGCTCCTGAATCGTATTGATAGCAAGCGTCGTCGCATAAATCTCTCGTTCAATTGCCTGTTTTCTGCCTTCGCACACACGGATTTCATCCTCCAGCTGTGCTTTCTGCTTCTTTCGCTCCAGAATCTCTGCCTCCGTTGCCCGCAGATCTTCCTTGAGATCCATATATTTCCGCGCGAAACTCATGTCGATCTCGACATCCTCATACGCCTCATTTTTACGTTCCAGTTCATAGACAATCTTCTTGAATTCTTCCTCCGAAGGTGCCTGATTTTCTCCATCCAGCGCGCCTTTTCTGTGCAAGCCGTCCACGATCGTCATAACTACAAACAATGCTGTACACACAACAAAGAGCTGCCGCACACCATCATCAAATGGAAGGATATATACAAGTGCGGCAATTACACCAATGACTAGCAATCCCGTCAAGGCAATCATCCACCAACGATCTGTCAGCTTCTTCGGTGCCTTATAATCCTTCAGCAAATCGGCATCCAGAAACACACTGTTTTCCTGCAAGGAATCCAGATGCTCGTTTAACTCATCGTCTTCCTCATACTTCGTGCCTTTTTCTGTATCAATTAACCGTCTGGCTTCGCGTTTCCGCTTCGCCGTCTCGATTGCAAACTCCTCATCATTGTCCGCAATCTTCTTACGGACTTCCTTCAGCGCTTCTTCGTCACCATCGTATTGTTTCAGTTCTTCTTTCAGCTCTGCAATCTGCTGCTCCGTCTCCGTCACATCCAGTGCATTTTTCTGGTCGCGCAGGATTGCCAGCGCCCGTCTTTTATCCAGATTGGAAGAACCGGTGGTTGCCAGATTGGTAACAAATGTATTGAGTTCTTCTGCTTCATTTTCTGTATCTTTTTGCTGACGAATATAGAGTGCATCACTATATGTCTTTTTGTCTACACCTGTCAGCGACTCATACAAGCTGTTCTTGTGCTTGAGCTTGCCAACACGACCATTCTTCACATTTAAGACCTGCGTCGTCATATTGTGCTTGCGGAAGCTGCGCTCCACCAGATACTCGTCTCCATCCTTTATCACATATGCCTTTCCAGAAAAGCCGTGTCCATCCATCGGCTTATGATGCGCCAGATCATCGTCCTCCGTCTCTGGAAATGTACCGATACCGTACAGCGTTGCATATTCAAAATCCGCGACCGTACTCTTGCCCGCATTTCGCGTGCCATACACAACATTCACACCCGGCTTCAAATTAATATCGCGGTTATGAAATTTTCCAAAATCTTTTAATAATAATTTACTGAAATACATCGTTATTTCTCTCCTGCTCCAAGCAGGGCTTCCATACAATAATGCAATGCCTTATCCCGAATCGCCTTATCGCCGCCTTTTTTATCGTCTGTCAGTTCGTCTATCAGTCTGCCAAGCAGATTGTCATGATTCGACACGTGCAGCTCGTCCATGTCGTAGTCGCATTCTGTCTTATCGATCACTTCGTTGATGCAATAGCGGCGTGTCAGTTCGCTTAAGTTGATCTCCATATTCTGAGCGGCACGTCCACGCAGCAAAATCCGGTAAATGTTATCCGCCCCCAGCTCCTGCATCTTTCCTTCTACAAGATTGCAGATATCTCCATTTGTATAGGTCGAATTGATATCCATCGCCATATTCACATATTTTCTGCATGCAAATGGCACAAATGTGATCGTCGTCTCACCTGAAGTTGACACCTCGCCTAAAATATAGCCGTGCTTTCCAGTCTCTGTATAAGAAAGCGGCTCCAGGGTTCCGGCAAATGCCATATGATTTTTCAATATATGTGCCGGCTTGTGCATATGTCCAAGTGCCACATACTGGAACCCCAGCTTCGCGACATGTTCTTTCGAAAATGGCATATGTTCCATGTCTCCGCCATGTCCAAGCAGAATATTGTATGCATCCGGCTTACCCGGTCGCATGCGTTCCAGAATCCGTCCAGTGTACGTCGCATGTCCATAGCTGTATCCGCTGACACAGACATTCAGATCCTCAAAATACACGCTTGCCGCCTGATCCCGTGGCATCACGATCGTATTACTCTCAAATGTATATGTCTCCCATGCGGAACCCGGATCAATATAGTCCTGATCGCCAGCAATAATTACCGTCTTTGTATTTGGAATCTTCCGAAGCTGGAAATCCAGTTCCTTCAAATCCTGTTCCGTCGGCTTTGTGTAAAACAGATTTCCCGCAATCAAAAGCAATTCAATTTTCTGTTCTTCGCATACCTCAATCACACGGTGAAAGGTACTGTAAATCTCCTTTGCCCGCACATCACTCCAGATTCTTCCGCGGTCTGGCTGCGCACCCAGATTGACGTCTGCTATATGTATGAATTTCATAGCGTTACCTTGCCTCCATGCAGGCTCTCATGTTCCTGCACCAGTTCCTGATATAAATCCAACACATTCCAGTGAATGTTATGTTCTGTCACAACTGCCCGATAATCGATCTGCGGCATGCCATCTTCTTTACATGCCGCAAGAAAACGATTCAACAACCCATCCGAAAACTCTGAAAATAATATCATCGGATCAGGCAGATCTTTTCCTTCGTACCAATCCCCGTTCTGTTCAAATCCCGGCAATCCGGCATGACAGCCGATTGGCTGTAAAAAGCGCTTGCGCGCAATCTTCTTGCAGGAATATCCAAGACGCATGCCAAGTGCTTCTAATTGTCTGTGCTGTTCCGCTGGAACACTGTATAAAAGTATCGTTGGCATCGCATCCGCCTCCATTCCCACATTACATACTTCTGATTATTTTATCGCATCGGTACATTGAAATCAAGCTTTTCCAGAAATTCACGAGAGTTTCACAAAAGAAAGGACTGTCCACCCTTTTCGCGAACAGCCCTTCTTAATTCGATCCATCACCCATGGATTTTCCTTTATTCATTTAACTCATGAATGTTCTTTGAAAGTTTCCGCAACGAGTCCACAATCTGGGAACTTGCCTGGCTCATACCATCTGCCAGCTTCTGCACTTCCGATGCAACTACTGTAAAACCACGCCCGGCTTCCCCTGCACGTGCCGCTTCTATCGCGGCATTTAAAGCAAGAATTCTCTGACGGCCGCTGAATTCCTCGATTTTCTGTGTCTTCTCACTTGCATCATCAATGTATTCCACGCACTCCTGGATCCCCGTCTGCAGTTTATCCAGCAAACGCTTATTCACTGCAGAAGTATAAGATGCGCGCACAAACATATTAATCACATCGCCAAGCAGCGTCGCTGCTGCCTCGATTTCTTCCCTTGTCTTAACATTCACCTTGTGCAATGCCCGAACATAGGCCTCTGCATCGATACCAAGCTCTCCCGCAGTCTTCCGGAATGCATCATCATCCGGATGCTCCGGCAGCACCTGTCCGCCAATTACACTTCCCAGCACCGTTCCATCATCTAGGGTAATCGGTATTCCAAAATCCACGAGTCCTGCATGGCAGGAATACACGCCCTTTCCTTCCCGGTCACACTTCTCGCAGCGTCTGCGTCCTTCTGCACTTCCACGAGTCAGATCAATACAAAACTCTGTAAAGTTGTAGCACTCACTGATGTACTTTCCATCTGCCCCAACAGCCACTGTTGCAAGTCCGGTACTCATCGCCCAGTTCTTCATGATGTCCTCAAACTTCTTCATGTCACAAAAATCTTCGATACGAATCATATACTTCCACCCCATCTCTCATGGCTTCGCCATTTCGTAATATTATACAAATTAGTATATCATTTTTGGTGGTTTTTTACAATCTTAATCAATGTTCCATATGTGCATATTTTTCTTTCGTCGCAAGTCCACCCCGGATATGACGCTCGGACTTGTTGACATCTAACACCTTCCTTGCCTCGTGTGCAAGACGCAGGTTGATCTGCTCTAAGCGTTCCGTGACGTCTTTATGTACGGTTGACTTCGAAATACCGAACTTCCGCGCAGCCTGTCTGACCGTTGCCCCCTCCTCAATGATGTATTCACCAATTTCAAGTGCCCGTTCTTCAATGTAATCTCTCAACTATACAAACCTCTGTTTGACTGTTTGTACAGTGTATGAAGATGGTTACGGTAATATGATACCGATTGCGGTTACATTATTTTGTTGTAATGTTCTATCATCTTGTCATATCCGAAAACAATATCAAAATATTTATATGGTGTCCGGCGAAACTGATTATCAAGAAAAAACAGTTGGTAGCAACTATCATATTATGTTATAATTTAATATAAGCAAGGAACAAATGACTACATATTGTATATATGATGGTTTGTCGCTACTAGATGTAATAGGTTGAACACCCCTCCAAAAATAGTGTATCGTTCAACATAATGATTTAGTATCAGGAAAGGAGCGATAACTTATGTCTAATTATAAGGATTATAAAGATGCCTATATGGTGTGTTTACGTGCATTGTTTGGCGATGTCTTGACACTAGACGAAGAAACGTTTGTGTTATTAGATGCCAGTTTTGCATTGGTGGAAAATGATGGCGATTATATTTGTTCAAAAGGTTTTGAACGTTGGCTGCAGGTGCAGTTACCATATATTTATGGTGCTTTCTTATCCAGAGAAGATTTTACAAAGAATGTATATGATGTAATGTATCATTTTGTAGCAACTGGGAAAGAATCGGCTTTAGAAAAATTAAAGGCAAAGCCTGTTAATGAAAAGATGGCTGACCGTGTTTATACAGTAACATTTCAGAATTTTAGTCAGAATGTATATATGCAATGGCTTGATTTGATTCAAACATGTATTACGTATTTGAATGGTTTGTCTGAATGGATTGATGAACAGGCATCAAATATGAGCGCGTCACATAGATATATGCTTACATTTATTTTGTTCAATTTTCCTGTTTTTGTACAGTTATTAATGCGTGATGAGAATTTTTTACAGGCATTTGAAATTGGTACAGAATATATGGCTGATAGATACCAATATGTTCATTATGAATTGCATGGTGATATGTTTGAACTGGCTGATGACGAAAAATGTTAAATGGATGAAAAGCACTCACTTTGGTTGAACACCCCTCCAAAAATAGTGTATCGTTCAACAAACATTTGCCTCAAGCTTTGTCAACGCTTCCAACAGGATATTTTGTTGCATGTTATTACACAGAATCTTTAACCTCTATTCGAATAACTACTACTTTTTCATTACAACAGTTTCTCAATCTTCTTTATTAACGCCGCCAAATTGATCGTTAACCTGCCATCATACAGACTGACCGGGATATCCGCATCAATTCCATAAATCACAGGGAAGATTTCCTTGTTGAACTCATACACCATAATGCGCTTCTGGTATGGGTCCACAATCCAGTATTCCTTCACACCGGCATCCATGTATTTGGAAAGCTTCTTTCCATAGTCGCGAAGCCGGGTGGATTTTGAGATTACCTCCAGCACAAAGTCCGGCGCACCATATATGCAACGCACCTTCATCCGGTCAATGTCGCACAAAATGACGACGTCCGGCTGCAGCATCGTCTTATCATCACAGTCAAGCTGTACATCCACCGGCGAGATAAACGGCATGCACGGTCCATCATGCTCCAGAATAAAATTTGATATCTGCCTGTGAACTTCCCCTGCAATCAACTGGTGAATCGTCGAAGGTGCCGCCATATCATAGATACAACCGTCAATCAACTCTACCCGGCGATCCTCCGGCAGCGCATAATAATCATCCAGCGTATACTGTCCCTGAACCTTTGCCGCGTATGCTGTTCCGGAATCCTCTACCATATCCGCATACAGGTAATCACGGTCGCCATTTTCAAAGATACGTGCCAATGCCTCAAGCGTATCATAGCGCGGCGATTTCGTCTCACCCGTAAAAATCTTCTGCACGGTTCCAAGCGGAACTCCCGACATCTGCGACATCATGTTATACGTGTACCCATGTTCCCGCTTCTTTTCTTTCATTTCTTCGATTGTCATATGCATCACTCCTTTGAAAAATTCTTTCATTACCGATACCTTTATATTTAGTATAATACTCTTCTATTTATAAATCAACCGTTTTTTACCCGTTTTATATCCAAGTATTTGATTTTTTTATTCTATATTACATCCGTTAAGTATCCGTTTTTATTCAGTTAAGAACTCGTTTCTACTAAAAATGCAACTTATAATTGACATTTTTTCTCGGATAGTGATAGTTTAATAATGAATAAATGGACATACTACAGAAAAATGGTGAAAAATATGAATGAGAACATAAAATCTGCCAATCCACTTGGCACACAGAAAGAATCCAAATTACTTGTCAAATTCGCAATTCCATGCATCATTTCGATGCTGGTAACTGCCCTTTATAACATTGTCGACCAGATCTTCATCGGGCAGGGGATTGGAATCAACGGAAATGCAGCGACAAATATTACATTTCCACTGTCTACGACATGTACGGCGATTTCCCTGTTGCTCGGAATCGGAAGTGCGACCAATGTCTCCCTGAAGCTTGGGGCAAAAGAGGACGAAGAAGCTGCCAATTACGCAGGATGTGGTATCTGCTTAATGACGATCTTCGGACTTATCTTATTCGCACTTACCTCCATCCTGCTTACACCAATGCTGAAATTCTTCGGAGCAACAGTGGAAGTTCTTCCCTTTGCACAGGAATATACGCGTATCGTTGCGATCGGATTTCCATTTCTGATTGCCAACACCGGTATGAGTAAACTGATTCTCGCCGACGGAAGCCCACGTTATTCGATGATTTCCATGCTGATCGGTGCCATCGTAAATACAATTCTTGATCCAATCTTCATTTTTACATTGGATATGGGAATGCGCGGTGCCGCACTCGCAACGATTCTTGGACAGATTGTATCCTTCTGCATCAGTTTGCGATATATGTTTCATTTCAAGACTATCCGGTTACGCAGACGGTGTTTCCGCATCCGTGGAACTTATTTTGCAAACATCATGCACCTTGGTGCAAGCGCATGCTTCAACCAGATTGCTATGACCATCGTACAGATCGTGATGAACAACGTCCTGTCACATTACGGTGCATCATCCGTCTATGGAAGTAATATTCCACTTGCCTGTGCCGGTATTATCACAAAGGTCAACATGATCTTCATGTCGTTCGTCATCGGTATCTCACAGGGCATCCAGCCGGTCATCGGATTTAATTACGGTGCAAAGAAATACAACCGTGTGAAGAAAACATATCTTCTGGCACTTGCTACCGCAACCTTCCTGTCGCTGATTGCATTTGCATGTTTCCAGCTTTTCCCAAGACAGATCATCCGTGTCTTCGGAGAAGGAAGTGAGCTGTACTATCAGTTCTCCGAACGGTATTTCCGGATTTATATGTTCTTCACCTTAATCAACGGCATCCAGCCTGTAACTGCGAATTTCTTCAATTCCATCGGCAAATCGCAGCTTGGTATTTTCATGTCACTGACGAGACAGATTCTCTTCCTGCTGCCGCTCATCGTGATCTTCCCGATCTTCATGGGAATCGACGGTGTCATGTATGCTGGCCCGATTGCAGATGTCGCAGCCGCTGTGGTCTGTGGTGTATTTACGATCAAGGAATTGCGCGAGCTGTCGCGGCTGAATTCACAACAAACTGTATAAATTACCAAAGCCGTGCATGGGTATTTCTACAACCCATGCACGGCTTGTTTTTTATTTTGTAATCCGATCGATCTTCTCGCGTTCTTCCTGTGTAAATGTCATATTTGCGAGCATGCCGATGTTGTCTAAGATCTGGGATGGTCTGGATGCACCAATCAACACACTTGTAATGTCGTTATCACGCAGAATCCATGCAAGTGCCATCTCTGCCAATGTCTGACCACGGTTTTCTGCAATCACGTTGAGTGCACGAACCTTTGCAATCGTCTCCTCATTGATAGCAGTCTCCTTCAGGAATCTGCCATCGGTACGGATACGGCTATCCTCCGGGATACCATTTAAGTAACGATTTGTAAGTAAACCCTGTGCCAATGGACAGAATGTGATGATACCGATGCCGTTTGCGGCTGCGTAATCTTTTAATCCATCCTCTTCCATCTCACGGTCAAACATATTGTACCGTCTCTGGTTGATAATAAATGGCGTTTTCATCTCCTTGAAAAGCTTTGCAATCTCGATTGTCTGCTCTTTATTGTAGTTGGAGATTCCGACATACAACGCTTTTCCGCTTCGTACAATGCCATCCAAAGCGCAGGCAGTCTCTTCCAGCGGGGTATTCGGATCCGGTCTGTGGTGATAGAAGATATCCACATAGTCAAGTCCCATCCGCTTCAGGCTCTGATCGAGGCTTGCTACCAGATATTTCTTGCTGCCCCAGTCGCCGTAAGGGCCCGGCCACATCGTATATCCGGCCTTCGTAGAGATGATCATCTCGTCCCGATATGGACGCAGACTCTTATCTAAGATCTTGCCAAAATTCTCCTCAGCAGCGCCATCATATGGGCCATAATTATTCGCCAGATCGAAATGTGTGATACCGTTATCAAAGGCTGTCTCGCACATATCCATCATCGTATCAAAATTTCCGTTCGAACCAAAGTTGTGCCAAAGCCCAAGCGATACCGCAGGAAGCTTCAAGCCACTTGCGCCACAGTAATTGTACTTCATATTGTCATATCTTGTTTCTTTTGCAATATACATGTTGTACCCTCCTCGTATACCCAACTAATTTTTTGCGAAGCAGAAAGTCCCATGTATATGATATATTCCGACACTAGCTTCGTGTTATATGAATATGTTTGAAGCTTAGAGATTCTTAATGTTCTGTAAGTTATCAGCAATGTTTGAACACGATGTTCAAACAAGCCGCCACTGAGCCACGGATGGCGAATTGGCGGCGTTTGCGTACGTTTTCGATGTTTTCAACAGAACATTTAGCATCTCTTAGCTTCAATATATCACATATTACACGAAGCCAGTGTCAGAATATATCTATAAAAACCTCGTCTGCTTCGCAATTATTATAAACAAAAGGAAAATCGAAAAGAATATAATTTCTTACGATTTTCCTTTAAAATTTTACCCTGAACGAATTCTTGGAGTATTCTTACAGCCTCAACTTTTACTTCTTCAAATATTTCTTGAGATACTGCCCCGTATAACTCTTCTTGCACTTGGCAATCTCTTCCGGCGTTCCGGTTGCAACAACTGTTCCTCCGCCTTCGCCGCCTTCCGGTCCGATATCAATGATATAATCGGCGGTTTTAATGACATCTAAGTTGTGCTCAATAACTACAACCGTATTTCCACCCTCACACAACCGACGCAGAATATCGACCAGACGATGTACATCCGCAAAATGAAGTCCCGTTGTCGGCTCATCTAAGACATAGATCGTCCTGCCTGTGCTGCGGCGTGAAAGCTCTGTCGCAAGCTTGATTCGCTGTGCTTCTCCACCGGATAATGTCGTCGATGGCTGACCAAGCTTGATATAGCCAAGTCCAACCTCCTGTAAGGTCGAAATCTTGCGCAGGACAGATGGCACATGCGCGAAGAACTCGCACGCTTCATCGACTGTCATATCAAGTACATCGTAGATACTCTTGCCTTTGTATTTCACTTCCAATGTCTCCCGGTTGTACCGCTTTCCATGGCAGACCTCACATGGTACATATACATCTGCTAAGAAATGCATCTCAATCTTGATGATACCATCACCACGGCACGCCTCACATCGGCCACCGGCAACGTTGAATGAGAATCGTCCTTTTGTGTAACCCATTGCCTTTGCATCCTTTGTATTCGCAAACAAGTCACGGATCAGATCAAAGACACCCGTATAAGTCGCCGGGTTCGAACGTGGGCTTCTGCCGATTGGAGACTGGTCAATGTTGATAATCTTGTCCAACTGGTCAAGTCCTGTGATATCGTCATGCTTGCCCGGTTTTACCTTCGCGCGGTTCAGCGTTCTAGCAAGATGCTTATATAAGATCTCATTGACAAGCGAACTTTTTCCAGAGCCTGATACACCTGTCACGCAGGTCATCACGCCAAGTGGGAACTTCACATCAATATTCTTCAAATTGTTCTGTCTGGCGCCAAGTACCTCGATATATCCGGTTGGCGTTCTCCGCTCTTCCGGTACCGGAATCTTGATTCTGCCGCTTAAGTAGGCACCCGTGATAGACTCCGGACACTGCATGATCTCCTCTGCGGTTCCCTGAGCCACGACTTCACCGCCGTTCGCACCTGCGCCCGGTCCGATATCAATGACGTGATCTGCCGCAAGCATCGTATCCTCGTCATGCTCTACCACAAGCAATGTATTTCCCAGATCCCGCAAACGCTTCAGTGCCGCAATCAGCTTATCGTTGTCTCGCTGATGCAGTCCGATACTTGGCTCATCCAGAATATACGCAACCCCAACCAGACCGGAACCGATCTGGGTTGCCAGACGGATACGCTGCGCTTCTCCACCGGACAAGGTTCCTGTCGCACGCGATAATGTCAGGTAATCCAGACCAACATTGATCATGAATCCAAGTCTCGCCTGAATCTCTTTTAACACCTGTGCGCCGATCATCTTCTGCCGGTCGGTAAGCTCTAATTTCGAGATAAAATCATGCAAGGCTACCACAGACAGATCTGTGACATCCGCAATGTTCTTTCCACCGATCGTAACTGCCAGCGACTCCGGCTTCAATCTCTTACCATGACACACCTCACATGGTGTCACAGTCATATAGGTCTCATAGTCCTGCTTGACCGATTCTGCAGTCGTCTCTCTGTACCGGCGCTGCAGATTCCGAAGCAGTCCTTCGTAATTTGCATAGAATGCATCTTTTCCGTTATACGCACTCTTATAGTGTACATAGATTTTCTCGCCTTCAGTTCCGTATAGGATCACATGCTTTGCCTCTTCCGGCAGATCCTTAAACGGCACATCCAGAGAGAATTTGTATTCTTCTGCGAGTGCTTCGAGGCATGCATGTGCATAACTCTTCTTATCACCACTCGACTGCCAGCCCGGTACGGCGATTGCACCCTCATTCAGAGTCAGACTGTCATCCGGAATAATCAGGTCAATATCAAATTCTGTCTTGAATCCAAGTCCCGTACAGCAAGGACATGCGCCAAATGGGTTGTTGAACGAGAAGCTTCGCGGCTCGATCTCCTCGATGCTGATGCCACAATCCGGGCAGGAAAAGCTATCCGAAAATAACATCGTTTCTCCGCCGATCACATCAACCTTCACCAAGCCTTCTGCCAGCTTCAGGACAGTCTCAATGGAATCCGTCAGACGGCTTTCAATGCCTTCTTTGACTGCGAGTCGGTCCACAACAATATCGATATTATGCTTCTTGTTCTTATCAAGCTTGATCTCTTCCGACAGATCATACATACTGTCATCCACGATCACGCGCACATAACCGCTTTTCTTTGCCTGCTGCAGCAGCTTGACATGCTCGCCCTTCCGTCCACGCACAACAGGCGCAAGCAACTGGAATTTCGTACCCGCAGGCAGCTCCATAATCTCATCGACCATCTGATCGACGGTCTGTCTGGCAATCTCTTTGCCACACTTCGGGCAATGCGGGATTCCTATACGCGCGTACAGCAGACGCAGATAATCGTAGATCTCCGTCACCGTTCCAACCGTGGAACGCGGGTTCCGGTTCGTTGATTTCTGATCGATGGAAATGGACGGAGAAAGTCCCTCAATCGAGTCAATATCCGGCTTGTCCGCAAGTCCTAAGAACTGCCGTGCATAGGACGACAGAGACTCCATGTATTTCCGCTGCCCTTCCGCATAGATCGTATCAAAAGCAAGAGAGGACTTACCGGAACCGGAAAGTCCTGTCAATACTACAAACTGATCACGCGGAATCTTAATGTCAATGTTCTTTAAATTATGCTCTCTTGCACCTTTGATGGTGATATACTTATGTTCACTCATGACGTCTGTTTCCGCTTACTCCTTTGTCTAGCTAAATTTCTTAATCTTATCCATATACTTGTCTGTATATTTCTTCACGTTATCTTTCACCATGTCCTCTAAATCTGACATATTGATCTTCTCCTTCTTGTCAAGGACAAAAAGTGCACACACTGCACCTGCAAGGAATATTGTGATTGTTCCAAGCATGCACATCTTCTTTCTTCTCTTCTTTTTCTTCATCTGCTGTACAAATTTTTCTTCCTCTTCGAGGCAGATTGCATCCTCCTCATCTAAGATTTCTGCAACCTCTTCCATCGCAATTCCTTTTCTTCTTGAGATCTCCTCAATCAATTCATCTCTTTCCATCGCAAGCTCCTCCTTATTCATTTTATTTAAGACTTAGTATAACTAAAATAATTGTAAACTAATCATCATAATCCCGCAAGGCAATCTTTAATTCTTTCAACTCATCACGAAGCACGGCTGCCTCCTCGAAGTTAAGCTCCATCGCCGCCTTGTTCATCTTCTTCGTCAGACGTGCAATCTCGGCGTTCAATTCCTTCTTCGTCATGGATTCCGGATCTTTCTCGCGTTCCTTCTTCGCTGTCACGCTCTCACCCGTATCCAGACTGATCAGATCGCGGATATCCTTCTTGATACTCTGCGGTGTAATGCCATGTTCCTTGTTATAAGCGTCCTGAATCTTCCGCCTGCGGTTCGTCTCGTCGATTGCATGCCGCATCGAATCCGTGATTGTATCGGCATACATGATCACATGTCCATCCACGTTACGCGCAGCACGTCCAATCGTCTGCACAAGTGATGTTTCTGATCGTAAAAATCCTTCCTTGTCCGCATCGAGAATTGCAACAAGTGTGATCTCCGGGATATCGAGTCCCTCACGGAGCAGGTTGATTCCGACCAGCACATCAAATACACCCATTCGAAGATCACGTACAATCTCCAATCGTTCCAATGTATCAATATCGGAATGCAGATATTTGACCTTGATATCAAGCTGCTTCATATAGTCGGTCAGATCTTCTGCCATACGCTTCGTCAGTGTCGTAACTAATATCTTATTGCCCTTTGCAACCTCTTTGTTGACTTCTGATACGAGATCATCCACCTGTCCTTCGATCGGTCGTACTTCTACTTCCGGGTCTAACAAACCGGTCGGACGGATAATCTGCTCGACGCGGTTCTCCTCGTGTTCCTTCTCATAATCGGACGGTGTCGCAGATACATATAAGATCTTATCGATCTTAGACTCAAACTCCTGAAAATTCAGCGGACGGTTATCCAGCGCTGACGGCAGACGGAATCCATAATCAACCAATGTCGTCTTCCTGGAACGGTCACCCGCATACATGCCTCGTACCTGTGGCAATGTGATATGCGACTCATCCACGATAATCAGATAATCGCCATCGAAGAAATTGAGCAGTGTGTTCGGTGTGGCACCCGGTTTCATACCCGCCAGTATCCGGGAATAATTCTCGATGCCCGAACAAAATCCTGTCTCCTGCAGCATCTCCATATCGAACTCTGTCCGCTCACGGATACGCTGTGCTTCCAGCAGCTTGTCATTCTCCTTGAAATATGCCACCTGCTGCTTTAGTTCCTCTTCTATCTCCACGATCGCATGCTTCATCTTCTCCGGCGCAACAACATAGTGCGATGCCGGGAAGATACAGGCAAAGGAAAGTGCACGCTTGATCTCACCGGTCAATGGATCAAACTCCACGATCCGGTCAATCTCGTCGCCGAAAAACTCAATCCGGATACCATCCTCAAACGTCGATACCGGAAGGATATCTACGATATCGCCCTTCACACGGAATGTTCCTCGCGTGAAATCCATCTCATTCCGTGTGTACTGAATATCAATCAACTGCCGGATCAGTTCATCCCGGTCCTTCTCCATACCCGGGCGGAGCGAGAGCATCATGTTCTTATATTCTTCCGGATCACCCAAACCATAGATGCAGGATACGGAAGATACGACGACTACATCCTTCCGTTCGATCAGGGCTGATGTCGCGCTGTGCCGCATCTTATCGATCTCATCATTGATGGCAGAATCCTTCGCAATATACGTGTCCGTCGACGGCACATATGCCTCAGGCTGGTAATAATCGTAATACGATACAAAATACTCCACCGCATTGTGCGGAAAGAACGCCTTAAACTCACTGTAAAGCTGTGCCGCCAATGTCTTGTTGTGCGATATGATGATCGTCGGTTTATTTAATTGGGCGATGACATTCGCCATCGTAAATGTCTTTCCGGAACCTGTGACACCGAGCAGTGTCTGGCATTTCTTTCCTTCCTGAAAGCCCTTTACCAGTCCTTCGATCGCCTCCGGCTGATCGCCGGTCGGTGCATATTCCGATACTAATTCAAAATGATCCATGCTATTCTCCAGTTTCTAATCAATCAAATCTGCTATACGGTTCATTTTACCACATCTTTTTTTATTTGTATAGAACAAACGTTCTTTTCTTGATGAAATGCAACCCACAAAAATAACGGGAATGCCCTGCACTCCCGTTATCCTCTGCGTTTTCCATTCTTTTTATTCGTTACACTTCGTAATCCATGCACATACGCACATCTGTATATGGACGCACATACGTATTTGCAACTTCTACATGCGCCGGATGCTTCTGGTAGCCCTTCAGCATTTCCTCGTTTTCCAGCGTTGTGTCAAGCATAACCTCTGCATTCGAAGATGCAAGCGGATTTGTTCTTACATGCACCTCAAGAAGTCCAGGCACCTTACCTGCCAAGCCTTCCAGATGCTCCTTCATATTTGCAAGGATCTCTGCCTTCTTGTCCGCGTCTGTCTCTTTCAATGTCCACAAAATAATATGTTTAACCATAATTGCCTCCTTGATCGTATCGCTTATCTGTATAAGAAATAGCACAGGATGTCCCGGCTGTCAACCAATTTTATCGTTCTGCTCATATGCTTTGCGCATCTCCCGGATTCCCTCGATCATTTTCACAAGATAATTCATTTCCTCTATGGAGAAATCACGTGTCATCGTCTCAATCCGCATCTGACTGCTGGCAACATCATCTTCCTCCAGAATATAATCTGCATTTACATGCAGATATTTACACATATTCCGAAATATCTCACACGAGAAACCTTTTCTTCCGCTCTCAATCTCATACAGGAATTTGGAGGAAATGTTGATCTGCTCCGCCATATGCTCTCTGGTTATCTTCTGCCGTTCCCGTTCACTCTGAAATTTTGCTCCTATGCGCTCATAAAAAGCACGATCCTGCATGTTTTTACACCTCGTTTTCCACTGTGTCTATATATATTGGCAAACTACTCAGGACTTCTTCCCCCGCTTTCGTTCCTGAAGCATCATATATATCAAAATACCTAAAATCAAAACGACAAGCGTCAGGCATCCCCATGCAAGATATAGTTTTAACGACATTAGCACCACTTTATGCATACCCTCGCTTTTCGCAACAATCTGTTTTTATTCTCACATATTGGGTTTTTGCATAAAACTAGCTAAAGTTCCTTTTGATGCAACTATGGGTATAAAAAATCCCTGTTCCGTTTTCGAAACAGGGACTCAAATTATATATCATTTTTAATTTATACAGAAGGCTCTGTATATTTCAGTACAACCGCTGAAATCGGTCCAACTGTAATTTTCAACTTGTTATTTGCAACGACATATTCTGTCTCATCCATCTGATAGCCACTCTCCGTCGTCGTGATACAGGCTTTCATCACCGCACCATCCTGTACACCAAGTCTGCGCACATGCAGGTTCAGCTCATGTGGTTCGTAATCGTTGTTCAAAATCACAACCACTGCCTCGCCCGGCAGGAACCGTCCATAGCTGACTACCTTATATTCACCATGCAGGAACATCACAGATCCCTTCATCAGCGCCGCACTGTCTTTGTGTACCTTGATGATATCACGGTGGAACTGAATCAGCTCCTGATCCTCTCTGCCCCACGGATATCCACGCCGGTTATCCGGATCGGTCCAGCCGCAAAGTCCGGCTTCATCACCATAATAGATTGTCGGTGCACCCGGCCACGTCATCTGGAATACAACTGCCTCACGGAATACACCCTTGTTGATGTTCTCACCAGCGGCTTCCGGTCCCATCGTATGGATTCGTCCAACACGGCGATTTGTACGTGTCAGGAATCGTGAATGATCATGATTGGACAGCTCATTCATCGCGATTTCCAGAGAGTTCTGATTAAACCGCGACATATGGTGGCGCAACGCACCAGTAAATGCATCTGGATTTCCAAGCAGGTCACCGCGGAACTCATCACTGTGCTTCTCCACACCGGTCAAAAACCATGTAATCGGCTCCATAAATGCATCGTAGTTCATAACGGTATCCCACTGATCGCCCAAAAGCCATGCCTTTGGGTCACCATAATGCTCCGCAAGGATCAGTGCATCTGGATTTGCTTTCTTCACTCTTGTCCGGAAATCACGCCAGAAACGATGGTTAAACTCTTCAGTATAACCAAGGTCGGCAGCCACGTCCAGACGCCAGCCATCCACGTTGTACGGCGGAGAAACCCATTTTTCACCGATACGCATAATATATTCATATAATTTCTCAGATTCTTCGTAATTTAATTTCGGAAGAGTATCATGTCCCCACCAGCCATTGTATGTGCCGTTGTATGGCCACTGCCAAGGGTCCTGGAACTTGAAGAAACTTCTGTACGGGCTCTGATAATCCACATAAGCGCCCTTCTCATAGCCCTCCTGATTCTCGTAAATACATTCTCGATCCAGCCATTTGTTAAAAGAACCACAATGGTTAAATACACCGTCCAAGATTACACGCATGCCGCGCTTATGAATCTCCTCCACAAGCTGTGCGAACAACTCGTTGCTGGCCTCCAGATTCGCCTTATCTGTCACACGCATAATATACTTGCTGGCTTCCTTATTGACCTTGCAGCCCTCCGGCAGACATTCTCCGCCATCCTTGACGATCTTTCCAAAATGAGGATCTACATAATCGTAATCCTGAATATCATATTTATGATTGGATGGAGAAACAAAAATCGGATTCAGATAAATGACATCCACGCCAAGTCCCTGCAGATAATCAAGCTTATCCATAACACCCTGCAGATCACCACCATAGAAGCTGCGGACATCCATATTGTCCGGATACTTAAACCAGTCCTTGACCTTGCGCGTGCCTTCCCCGACATAGCAGTACTCGTTGTCCTCGACATCATTGGACGGATCTCCATTGTAGAAACGATCCACGAAAATCTGATAGAACACAGCACCTCTCGCCCATTTCGGAACCGAGAATCCCGGCGCAATCTGGAAATTATAATCTGGATTCAAATCCTTCTGTGTGCCAAGCTTGTTATAATAGCAGATAACATTCCCGGCAAGCGCCATATAATAATAGTCTATGTCATCCGTTACCTCGGAAATGGTATATGCATAATAATCAAATAACTCGTCACTGCTTTCCACCTGCATGTTACAACGCTCCCCATTGTAAACCAGATAGACAGCATCTACATTGTTTCTTCCTGTACGGAACCGCAATGTCACCGAATCTCCAATCTTTAACTCTGCCGGATGCCGGTAGCTATCCGTTCCGTCCGCAAACAATGCACCGAAATTCAATGCAGTCTTTGTATTATATACATACTGTAATACTTTGAGAGCCTGTCTCTGATTCTCCACCATCAAGAGTATCCTCCCTAATTCTTTTTTGACGACTATCTATTATTTTAATACAGGACAGGAATTTACACAATAAAAAATTAAAAATAGAAAGGGAAAAGGACAGCCAACGATCGGCTGTCCTTTTCGGAGAAGGTATTTTGTTACTTTGGGGTGTAGCAAAAAACTATATAATGTATTGGGGGGTTACAAGTATTATTATACATATAAACCCTAAAAAGTCTGCCCAAACATTTAATTTTTTTCAGATTTTTTTTGTGCATATTCTCTTGAATCATGTCGCAAAAATTCGTTTTTTGTCGTATTTTTGTGCATCTTGCACAATTCCATAGTTTCTATCACTACATTTTTCACAATCGATTACAGATTCAATCCGGTTGTATCCAGTCCATCCGGATAAGTTTCTGTTGGACTTACTTCAAAAAGTGCTTCAAATTCTGCACGGTTGATACGTTCTTTCTCCAGCAAAGCAGCTGCACAACGATGCAATACGTCAATATGACTCTCGATGATAAGCTTTGCTTCCTGATAACACTCATCCATAATTCGGCGCACTTCCTTATCGATCATCGCGGCGACCTTCTCGCTGTAATTTCTCGCATGTCCGAGATCTCTGCCAAGGAATACCTCTTCCTCGCTGTTTACCTCGTAGTTAATCAGCCCAACCTTCTCAGACATACCATACTTGACAACCATCGCCTGTGCGGTCTGGGTTGCCTGCTTGATGTCTGCAGAAGCACCGGTTGTGATATCGCCGAAGATCAGTTCCTCTGCGATTCGTCCACCAAAGCTGACCATGATATCCTGCAGCATATGCTTCTTCGTCATAAACACATTATCATTCTCCGGCAATGGCATCGTATATCCGCCAGCACCACGTCCATTTGGAATAATGGATACAAGATGCACCGGTCCAACCTCGCTCAGTAAATGGAACAAGATCGCATGTCCACTCTCGTGGTAAGCGGTAATCTTCCGCTCCTTCTCCGGTACAAGACGGCTCTTCTTTTCACCGCCAATTCCAATCTTGACAAAACACTTGTCAACATCTTCCTTCTTGATAAACTGCCGATTCTGTTTAGCTGCACAGATAGCTGCCTCATTCATCAGGTTCTCCAGATCCGCACCAGCAAAGCCTGCAGTTGTTCTTGCGATCTCATGCAGATCGACATCATCAGACAACGGCTTGTTTCTGACATGGACACGAAGGATCTCCTCACGTCCCTTAACATCTGGTCTGCCGACCATAACCTTACGGTCAAAACGTCCCGGTCTCAAAATCGCTGGATCAAGAATATCCACACGGTTTGTCGCCGCAAGCACAATGATACCTTCGTTCGTACCGAAACCATCCATCTCAACAAGCATCTGGTTCAATGTCTGCTCACGCTCATCATGACCGCCACCAAGACCAGAGCCACGCTTTCTGGCAACCGCATCAATCTCATCGATAAACACGATACATGGTGCATTCTTCTTTGCATCCTCAAACAGATCACGCACACGGCTCGCACCAACACCGACGAACATCTCGACGAAATCCGAACCGGAAATCGAGAAGAACGGAACACCAGCTTCTCCGGCAACTGCCTTTGCAAGCAGTGTCTTACCTGTTCCCGGAGGTCCCTCTAACAGAACGCCCTTCGGAATACGTGCACCCAGCGTGTTATATTTCTTTGGATTCCGCAGGAAATCTACGATCTCCGCCATATCCTCTTTTTCTTCTTCCAGACCAGCGACATCCTTGAATGTATACTTCTGATCGTTCTCGTTTGACATATGTGCCCGGCTCTTGCCAAAGTTCATCATCTTG
>OGNH01000011.1_pt1 | contig 148595 bp, 131 predicted proteins | sample 1573451 | NCBI WGS metagenome assembly OGNH01 (sample SAMEA2581986, study PRJEB24529) | metagenome | biome: Human gut stool | place: China | collected 2011 | reverse complement strand
TACATTGAAATCAACACTACGGAAGATACCGCAGTAGCGGGCTAACCCCCGCTACAAACCCCTTTGACAGTGTGTTTTCCTAATAGGCGCTAATCATATGGTTCATACATCCAACCAAAGAACTTACACCTGGCTCAACCGAAACACTATAAAATTCATCTTGTTGTCTAAATTGTTTTTCGAGATCATTTTGTGCTATTATCGGATTGTTTTCAGGTGTCCCAAATTGAATGCTATCCAGGAAATCTACTGATCCATGAATATGTAAAATATGACCATTCGGAATACCATATAAATTTTCAAGTGTCTTCGTATAATTAAATGTCACAAAATAACTATCGGAACAAAAAACATGACGTTTGAAATTATTATCTATAAACTCCTGATCTTCATTCCAAATCCATTCATAAAAACAATCTCTCGTAAATTTCTTGATAAATCCATAGCGATTATTTACTTCAATACCAATATCATCCCACCCTGGTGTTCTTTCACTGCTCAAATCGGGATAGTAATTATCTGTTATTTCAGAAAAAGCGGAATCGTAATCTAGCCAAAGCGCATTTTCCAAATCACTCCATCTGCTATTCATATCCACTTCTGCACCCCTAGTATGTTCCATCGTATCAAATTTATTCACAAGATCAGGATACTTTTCCAACAAATGATTCCTATAATCCCAGTATGACGTTTTTCTCCCATGATTAAGGTCAAATCCGTTTCCAACTATATAAAGCTTCATCTCATAATACCTCTCTTTCGTGTCGTTTTTAATTCCATTCTTGCAGCTATCTTCTCTGGCACATCAATCAATCCAAACCGATAAAATATAGGATATATATATGAAATCCCCCGTATGTCCCCTATGTCTTTTGGCTTTTCAACAATCTTATCATCTAACTCTCGAACCTTTTCATATGCCAATAATACAGAACTCCATGTCAGACTTTTACTCTTATCTCGTCGATCCACCCATAATTCCCTGTTAAGTATTCCTTTTCTTCCCACCGGAATTTTATATAAAAACGGCAGTCCAGAAAAAGTATGAAATGGATAATCTTGAAACGCAGTTATCGCAGACCATAAAGTATCTTCATCTGGCTTGTTATTCAATAACTCAACAGAAACTTTACGTTTTCGATATACCTGTATTCTCGCAGCATTCATGCTCACAATATCTGACTTGTATATGATCTTTGAATATGGCAAATAACCATTTACTGACGATTTTTTCAATCCTGTAATCTCCATTATCTGCTGTACTGTTTTTCCCTGCCTATATAATTCATTAACTTCATCTGATACTTCATTCCAATATACCCCTGCAGTAATTAGCATCTTCCGTATTTTCAATGGCGATAAACTAAATTCATTCGCTGTAATCTTTAGCTCTCCAGTTTCTTCATATGATTCTACTACGGCTTTTATCAATTCTTTCTGTATTTTATCTGCATTGTAATCTGGAAACTTTTTAGGTCTGGGCATTATTGCTACCTGCCTTTCCCTGCAAATCATATGTCTGATAAACGTTTTTCATATATAATTGTAAGCGTTTCGTATTCATCTTACGCTGTAGTTCTGATTCATCCATACAATCCCTATTTTCTGCAAATAAAACATAGCATATGTCACTTACAAAATCTGAATGTTTCTGCTTCTGATCAGCCAAGCTACTTCTATATTCAATCCCATATAAATTTCCCACTCTCTGCAAATATTTTGTAAAAACCTGAATAGGTTTATAAAAATCATCCGCTTCATTCCGATTGTCAACAGGAAGTGTTATCTGTTCAATGAATTGTTTTAAGAACAAATAACTTTCTCTTTTCTCAATATCACTTTGATCCAAGCTAAATGTACTTGGTCTTTTCCAGCTTTGAACTGTAGACAAATCAAGTACCCTAATTCTTTTATTCGTATGAAATTCTCCTATTGTAAAGGGATAATTTTCCTTCGTTCCGACCTCTTTTACTGCAATTTTCGGATTAGATGCACCATAAAACATCATATCACCTTTTTCATTGAATCTACCATTTTCTGCAAATTTCGCCGGAGCTGTACCGACCAATGTTGCTGGGATTGTTGTATAACCCTTCGGTACAAACCCAAACTCATGAAAATTAACGCAGCGATATACTGTTTCCCCTGTGTTTATCGTTGTATACGCATATAATTTCTTTGCATGAGCTAAGACTACCCGTAAAACGGCATGAATCTCTTTCAGATCATCTGGTGCATCTTTGTTATCACACAAAGATACTATCTGCTCAACAGACATTTCCTTACGTCCATTTACCAAAGAAGTGAATTTCGCCCAAGCCTTCAAATCCTTATCCGCCGTACGATCTTCAAATTCAAAAATTGTTGTTCGGTTTTCAGGTTCTAATATGTCAAATAATTCTTTCAATAATTCTGGTTCTTCAACTTGCATTTCGTCAGCCAGTATATCATATACGAAGCTGTATGGATCTATAAATGAACCAAGGTATTCTTCAGTTTCCTTGTCATAGGGAATATTACCATCTGTACTCATATAATAATAATCTATCGCAGGAATGATTTCTGACATAAGTGATTCTAATGGATACGTTTTTCTATGGCGAATTGGTTTCCCATTTTCATCTTTACAAAAACTACAGGTTCCAACCTGACCTTTAGCACGTATCACTTTCTGAAGATACTGATCCTTGACGCAACCACTGCAAACATACTTATTCGACTCTCCATAACCTCGTGCTGCAATAGACATCATTTTCTCTTTTGCGACTCCCATATTACCTCCGTTTTCATTTCAATCCAATTCATTTTATTTTCATGCCACCTGCTTTTCTGTCTTATCTTTTCATTGCAAAATAAAATAGATAAAATAGAAAACAGGGGGCATTCTTTGCTAAAAAATTTACTATTCTACAGTAACGCTTTTTGCCAGATTTCTAGGCTTGTCCACATCTAAACCTTTAGCCACGCTGACATAATATCCCATTAACTGCAACGGAACAACTGCCAGACTTCCCACGAAGTGTTCATCTATCTTCGGAACATAAACTGCAAAATTTACCTGATCTTCAATCTCATACTTTCCATATGTTGTCAATCCCATCAAATACGCACCACGACTTTTACACTCAAGCATATTACTGATGGTTTTCTCGTAAAGATCACTCTGTGTCAGTACACCAATTACTAATGTTCCTGGCTCAATCAGACTGATCGTACCATGCTTTAATTCCCCGGCTGCGTATGCTTCAGAATGAATATAAGAAATTTCTTTCAGCTTTAAACTGCCCTCCAGGGAAATTGCATAATCAATTCCTCTGCCTACAAAGAACACATCATGTGCATTAGCATATTTTGCAGCAAACCATTGAAGTCTTTCTTTATCCTGCAAGATTTTCTGAATCTTATCCGGAATTGTCAATAACTCAGTAATGTAATTGCCATACTGCTCTTCTGTAATAGTATTTCTAACTCTGGCAAATTGAACTGCCAAACAATACATTGCCACAAGTTGTGCACTGTAAGCCTTTGTCGTTGCCACTGATATTTCCGGGCCAGCAAGAGTATAGAATACTTTATCTGCCTCACGAGCAATACTGCTACCAACAACATTTACGATTGCCAGAGTCGTTATACCTTTTTCCTTTGCCAAACGCAAAGCTGCTAAAGTATCTGCTGTTTCTCCTGACTGGCTGATGACAATAACCAACGAATTTTTATTTATTGGCATTTTTCTGTATCTAAATTCAGATGCAAGCTCCACTCTAATCGGAACATCCACTAAATCCTCAATCACATACTGCGCTGCCATTCCAACATGCCAAGCTGAACCACATGCAACAATATACATCTGTTCAAACTTCTGAATTTCTTCTTCTGTAATCTCAACTGATGTTAAATCAATACAATTATTTTTTATAACAGAACCCAAAGTATCCTGAACTGCTTTCGGCTGTTCATGGATTTCTTTCATCATAAAGTGTTCAAATCCTGCTTTTTCTGCTGCCTCGGCATCCCACTTAATTTCTGTTGTCTGCTTTTCAATCTCATCCCCATCAAGGTTAAAGAAATGAGCTTCTCCAGGTGTCAATCTGGCAAACTCCAGATTACCAATATAATAAACATTTCTGGTGTATTTCAGAATAGCCGGAACATCAGAAGCTACATAGGTTTCGCCGTCTGTTACTCCAATAATCATTGGACTGTCTTTTCTTGCTACCCAAATTTCTCCCGGATAATCTTTGAACATAAGTTCCAGAGCATAGGAACCACGCACACGAACCATCGTTTTGGCAATCGCATCAATCGGTCCGAGATTATACTTCTTATAATAGTAGTCCACCAGTTTGATTACTACCTCTGTATCAGTCTGACTGTAAAAAGTATAACCATGCTTTAATAATTTTTCTTTAAGTTCCGTATAATTTTCGATAATGCCATTATGTACTCCAACCACTTCTGATTCTACTTCTCCAGAACCTGATCTTGTACAATTTCCAGATACATGCGGATGTGCATTAATCTGACTTGGCTCGCCATGTGTTGCCCAACGTGTATGACCGATTCCGCATGTTCCTAACAATGCTTTTCCTTCATCTGTTTTTTCAACCAGATTGCTTAATCTTCCCTTGGCTTTAACCACCTGTGCCAGACGCTCCCCATCTCGCACAGCGATCCCAGCCGAATCGTACCCTCGGTACTCTAATTTAGACAGACCGCTTAATAAAATAGGTGCTGCCTGCTGTGTTCCAGTAAAACCAACTATTCCACACATAAAAACTGTATTCTCCTTTATTTGAGAATATCTTTATTAATATTCTCCCCTTATTACATTTTTAATCTCTTTTAAAAATATCCCTTGTATATACTTTATCCTGTACATCATCCAAACAACTATCGTATCTATTTGCGATAATTGCCTGGCTCTGTTCTTTAAATTTGTCCAGATCATTCACAACCTTGCTTCCAAAGAAAGTACTTCCATCTTCCAATGTTGGTTCATAAATAATCACAGATGCCCCTTTAGCTTTGATTCTCTTCATAACTCCCTGTATAGAGGACTGGCGGAAATTATCTGAATTTGATTTCATAGTAAGGCGATATACACCAATTACAACCTCTTTTTCCATAGAGGCATCGTATGTATTCTCATCTCCATAAGCGTAATATCCTGCTTTCTGTAAAACACGATCTGCTATGAAATCTTTCCTTGTTCTATTAGACTCAACGATTGCAGACATCATATTCTGAGGAACATCTGCATAATTTGCCAGAAGCTGTTTTGTGTCTTTCGGTAAGCAATATCCACCATATCCAAATGACGGATTGTTATAATGAGAGCCGATTCTAGGATCAAGGCACACACCATTAATAATCTGTTGTGTGTTCAATCCTTTCATTTCTGCATAAGTATCAAGCTCATTAAAATATGAAACTCTGAGAGCCAAATATGTATTAGCAAATAATTTCACTGCTTCTGCTTCTGTAAATCCCATTATCAAGGTATCAATATTTTCTTTAATTGCACCCTCCTGTAACAATCCAGCAAACGTATTCGCAGCTTTTACAAGTCTAGCATTTTCAACATCTGTTCCCACAATAATTCTGGATGGGTACAGATTATCATATAATGCTTTTGACTCTCGTAAAAATTCCGGACTGAAGATAATATTATCACAGTGAAATTTCTCTCTAATGCTTGCAGTATACCCTACCGGAATTGTAGACTTAATTACCATAATTGCATCTGGATTATATTCAATAACCAGTTTAATCACAGCTTCTACTGCTGACGTATCAAAGAAATTTTTCTTGCTGTCATAGTTTGTAGGTGCAGCAATAACTACAAAATCCGCATCTTTATATGCAGATTCAGCATCTAATGTAGCCGTCAGATTTAACTCTTTTTCCTTTAAATATTTTTCAATATACTCATCCTGAATCGGGCTAATCCTTTTATTAATCTTCTCTACCTTTTCCGGAACAATATCTACTGCCATTACCTCATGATTTTGAGATAATAATGTGGCAATAGAAAGTCCTACATATCCTGTTCCTGCTACTGCTATTTTCATTATATTTCCCCCATTTACTGATAATTTTCTTTGGTTTGCATCTTATTTAAAAAATACATATTAACTTGATTGATTGGCGTTTCAGCGTCATGATAATAACCATCATTTAGCACATACAATACATCATCAACAATCGTAATCCCTTCAATTGCATATGAATCTTTCAATACATATAATGGTTTAACTTTACTTGTTTTTAAGTCAACTGTATAAATATAGCTATCTCCATGATAGTCTGCACCTGCTGAAAAATATATCAAATCATTTTTTTCGTCTAAAAACAATTGATCTTGTCCTTTTATATGTATTTTAATTGATTTTTGTACTACGCCATCATATGAACAATTATATAAATAATTATTCGTCAAAATCCAAAGCGTGTTACTCTTACTATCATTTGCAATGCCAGATGGTTCTTTTATATCAAAATTTCCTAATTCATTTCCTTTTTCGTCTATATGGCGAACTTTGTTTTCTCCATAAGAACATAACCAGATAGTTCCATCTGTTGACTTAGTAACTCCTTGTATATCTCTCATATTCTCAAATTTTAAATAACAAGGTATATCTCCTTTAATAGCCGAAAAATCCTTTTCAACTATTTCGATAGAAGCCTGGAAAGTTTTATCATTAGGCTTATATTTACCTGCATTCCCTATAAAAAAACACTCTTCTTCTTTATCCCAATAAAGCCCTGTACACGTAAATCCTACATTAGCTTTTTCTTTGTCCGGCAACTTTAATATTTTATTTGCATATATTTTGTCACATTTCTCTTGTTCAATTTTTACTCTAATGCGTGGTAAAATTATATATCCTACTGTAAAAAATATTATGAGAAAAAATAACATAAAAATTAATCGTTTTTTCTTCTTCATACTTTCTTTCCTTTTCTCAGTTCTGGTATCCATTTTTTCCTTGTTGCAACCAACAATACAAACATCATTAAAGCCAACAAATATCTAGCAACTGCATTTTTATATACAGCAACCATAGACAATGCCACAATACTCGTACCTATAAGTATTGTCATTTGCAATTTTGTATTAAAATAATTTTTCATTTGTATCTCATTATCAATACATTCTTTTCTTGCTAATACAAAATATAAAATCATGACTATTAAATAGCTTACTAATGACGTATATCCACCAGCAACATATCCAAAAATCGGAATAAAAATAGCATTTAAAATTATATTACACACTGCTGCAAATACTGACGCAAACAAAATAAATTTCGTCTTTTTATAGTAGAACAAGATATTTACATATTGTTGATATATATACATAACAATAACACTAATTGCTAATGGTGGCATAACCCATATTGCCTTTAAATATTTTTTCCCTCCTAAAATCAAAATTATTTCTGGAGCCATCACAATTTCCGCAATAGCGCAAAAAGCAACTATAATTGTCCCGACTGTTATCAATTTACTTTTATCTTTCGACGAATCCTTTAACTTTAATTCCTTAAACAGCCATGCCTGTAAAGATAAATTCAACGCACCACTTATAACAAAGATGACCATAGCTGCACTATATGATACACTATATAAAGCAGCATCTTCATAACCATCAATTTTTTGTATCATTAAACGATCCGAATGATTTAATAATATCATCGATAAGTAATATGGCATCAATGGCAAATTATATTTCAATGCATCTATTGCATAGTCTTTTTTCCATAGTGTGGATGTACCTTTATAATTTGATATAAAAAACGGAATTGCAACCCCTAACTGGATTACTGTCCTTGTAGCTATAACATAAAATATAGGATTATCTAAATTAAGAAAAACAGTTAATGCACCAACGATAGGTCCGATAAGACCATATACAATTATTGCAAATAACATTTTCTTATATTGGTTATCAACTCTTTGTCTTGATGACCACAATCCGAAACTGATAGTTCCTATAAAAGAACATATCATCAGTATACTTAACGGAGTACTTATTCCAGTAATATAATTAATACCCTTGTGAAACATTAAATACATTAATGTCCAAATCACAATCAATACAATACTCAATGATTGCATAGTTGCTGTATATATTGTCCTGTTTTCATCGTCCCTTACCAATCCTGCAACATAACCATTGCTGTATATTCTCAATGTTATAATAATCTCAAATATTTCTAGCCAGGACATAAATATACTATATATTCCATATTCCTCAGTAGCTAAGTAATGCGTCAGTATAATCATTACCAACCAAGGCGCAATTTTTTGTATTATATTTCCCACTGCATACCAAGACGCAGCTTTCATTTCTACTGACATATCTCTATATTTTTTTATGATTTTTTTAAGAAAAAGTTTCATATCTAACTCACTTCTATTGACTGATAAATCTTACTATTTCCAAAAAAGAAAATAGCAATAAAAATAGTTGATAAATAATGAATCCATATACTCGATCCTGTCATTCCGATGCCTATATAACATAGCAACATAAAATACATAAATTTTTTACACTTTAAAGGTGCAATATACTTTATCGTTCTTGCACGAATCAATGTAATTCCAAGAATGATGATAGTTCCCCATATTCCGAAAAATGTCAAGAATTGCAAAACGACATTATGTGCATAATAATATTCACCCGAAGTAATATATAGCGGAATTCCAAATCCTCCTGGCAAACCGACTCTACCTCTTATATACTCTACACATGCCGTATAAATATAATCTCTGTTGGTCAAGTATATCTCATTGCTTTTTATTTGATTTATCAACAAAGTAACACTTCGAGATTGCATTCCATATTGTGCTAGTTTTTGGCTTACCCAATATAAAATATCTATTAAATTGTTTAGCAAAATATATGCCGATACTACCAGTCCTACAATAATTATTAGTTTCTTCCATAACTTTATTTTACCTGAATATACATATGCAAATAAAATCATGCACGCTGATATTACTGCAGACATACGTCCACCCAAAACAGCAGTCACAAGAATATTAATGGCAACATTAATATATAACCATTTTCTTTTTTCAATTCCCTGAAGTACCATGTAAGAACCAATAAATACATTTGGTACACATATACTTGTAAATATTGAATAATGCACTAGCCCTTGTTTAAGTAAGACAACTGCAACTAATACCAACGGTAAATTTAATTTAGAAAATTTCCACCATTTTTCAACAAATATTCTTAAATCAAATATATTATTTGAAACACACAAACATGGAACTGCTATGCCAACCAACGCTTGTATACCTTCTATAAATACATAATACCGATAAGGCACTACTATATAATTAATGATTATCGCAGAACAAAAAACAAACAAAAATGTAAGCACACGTTTATTCATGCTCATTGTCGTTCCTATTGCTATTATCGCAAGCATCATATAAATTATATATTCATATAACGATGAAATTTTAAAAGTGTTTTCTAAAATATTCGCAAAGTATGGAACATAAATATATATCACCAATATAATTGCAAGTATTGTACTTTTCTGTTTTATATTTCTTTGTCCATTACTCATATCGCACCTTATTTCTTGCGTTTTCTTATAACTTTATTATATATTTCTTTCCAGTCATATAATGCCGTTTTGAAAAATATAAACGGATACTTTCTTTCATAACTATTCTTTTTCTTTTCATCCCATACTTCATTGTTATCAGCTAATTTTTGTGAAAATGCATCTTTAACTTCTTTCGATAACCATTCTCTACCATCTTCACATACTCTGTTACGAATGTCAGCGTATGTTGGTGTTTCTAATTCTGGAACTACTCCCAAGGTTAAAAATGCATGACCATTATAACAATATGGCTGTCTGCAATGTTTTCCCACTGGATTAAAGATTATTGGTTGTTCAGGATTTTTAAATATATTTTGATTACTAAGCTGTCCATAACATGGCTTAGCAGCCCCAGTTCCCAAATCAACGTACAAAGTCCAAGCTCCCGCATAACAAAAATCATCTATTTTTTTCTGAAAAATATCCAATTTGAAATCAAACATTGTAGAATCAAATTTTCTCCAAACAGACTCATACTCTTTTCTTGACATAGATGTCAAAAGATCTTTTTTCTCAGTCAAATCATTTCGTCCTACTGTAATTTGACATGCTGCTCCTAGTTCTGATTTACAAAGATTTATAATTTCATCAATATCATCAATCAATCCATCATAAGGCATTAACTCAACAGTAAACGAACATCCCTTTTCCCACATCTTTTTCACATTTGAAAAGTATCTATCTATCCATCCTTTTTTCTTTAACTCTGCATAGTGGAAAGAGAATTTGAACTCCAAATGCTCTAACAAATTTCTTGGGAACTCAGCAATTTCATCAAATCGACTTGTCAATGTTCCATTTGTTACAACCTCTAAAAAATGTCCTTGTAATAATAATTGGTAAATATATTGCGGCATTTCTTTCGGAATAAGAGTTTCTCCTCCTCCCGTTAGATTTATAATACAAGGGCCTCCTAACCTCTCTTTTGAAAGACATTTGCCAACATGCTCTGGAGTATATAAAAATTTAGCTGCTCCTTTTTCATTTTCTTTCAATGCTGAAATATAACAATATTCACATTTAAGATTACAATTCTTAATTGGTACATTGATAACTAACAATCTTTTAATTTCCATATTTAATCCTTTCGTATTACCTCTGCCATTTTTTCAAAATAGTTTAGCAATTTTTCTCTATCATATTTTTTATGTTCCCATATAGTTGTTCTCTTTAATTTTTCAAGCACTTCACTTAGCGAATTAGCTCTTACAATCATATTTGTATCATCAAGCCAATCTGCCACTCCAAAAACTTTACCAGTTTTATTATTTAAAACAATGCATGGAGTCCCATTTAATACAGAAAACAGCATTGCATGTAAACGGTCTGTTATAGTAATTTCCGCATTTGCAAAAGTTTCCCACGACTTTTGCAACTCGCCTATTCGCTTTCTTAAAACAACTGGCGATTTTATAACAGTACTAACCTTTCTAATATTATAGTTTTGTTTTATTTTTTCATAAAAATCATCAATATTTTCTTGCTCAGATTCGCAATCCTCTCGAATGCATACATTTATCACTTTCTCATGTCCAGTACATTTTCCCTTTGTTATTATATTTTTCCCATACAAAACCATATCTGGCACTAAATATACATCTGAGTTTCCTGTAAATTCAAATTTTTGTTTTATAAAATTGTAAGACTTCCTTTCTCTTACAATTATATGTAAATTACTATGTTTTTTTAATATTTCATTTGTTATTCTGTATTCCTTCTCTCCCAGTTCGTCTGAAGTATAATATACTGTTTGTGGAAGAATAATAATCTTATTATTTGGGTAGTTCTGCACAATCTCACGTATAACACATTCATTATGTATCCATAAATTTCCCATCCATCCACCACCCGAAATTACAACTAAATCTTCAGGTGTTACTGTATTTTTTATTATTTTTTTTTGTGTATGATACATAGGCATCAATATTTCAAAATATTCATAATCCGGGAAAAAATCTTCAAAAAAATATTGTTCTTGGATTGCGATTGCATGATCCCCCAAATTACCATGCATAGGTGTTCCAAACAAAAAAATCTTTTTATTTTTATTTGATTTTAATTTTTTTATTGCCGAACGCCATCCAGGATAAGCTACTGACAGTTTAATTTGTTCTTTTAAAATATTCATTATATCCCTCAAAAAAGTATTTAAAATTATTTTCTTTTTTTAACATCAAATCTCTAAGTAAAACTAATACACAAATAAATATATTAAAATTCTTTCCATAAATTGCCCCTTTAGCAATAATTTGTTTGTTGCTACTACCATTTTCTTTCTTTTTATGATAAACCGTTACCTCTGGTATATAAAAGATTGCATTTTTTTCATAATTACTTAAAAGGAAATCCACTTCTTCTCCACATACAAATTCGCTTCCCAAACCTAAACGTTCATCAAATTTTTTATTCATCACTAAATCTTTCTTAAATGCAACTTCAATAGACGATTTTGACATGAGCTGTAATTTGTTTCTTACATACTCTTCGTCGGAAGTATAATTTTTATATGGAATATTTTTTTCCGGATCAAAAATCTGTGATAATACAATTTTAGCACATTGTCTTTTTTTAAATGCATTTACAACAATTTCAAATGCATTTGCAGGATACCAACAATCATCATCAGATAATACTACTATCTCGCCTGATGCCTGCTCTAATCCTCTATTTCTAGCTCGTGATAATCCTTTTACACTCATTTCAATTTGCTTTATATCCAAATTACTATATTTATAAATTATATCTTTTACAATTTCATGATTATCCTGCGTTACAAATATAATTTCAAAGTCTTTATATGACTGTTTTTCCAGTGTTTCTAATAATCGTCTAATTTCCTTTTCTCTTGTTCCTAACGTAGGAACTAATACTGATATTTTCATATTTATTTCCTTACTTAATTTTTAGCAATTTAATCACACACCAATATGCTATATGAAAAACACTTCTGGCTATGCTTAGATGTTCTATATCTCTATATAAAATCCAATGATATTTAATTACCTTAAATTTATTACTTGAAATAGAATTTTGTCTTATGCGGTATTTCATAAGTACCGATCTCATACCATAAATATATTTTTCTTTTTTTAACATTTGAAGCCACAAAGCATCATCGTTTCGTTTTCTAATATTAGGGACTTCAAATTTCCCCATCTTTTCTACGTTGTACATAACCGTAGAATTTCCTACCGGGCAATCTAAAAGCACTCGATTATAATCAGCCTTTGGTACTGTCTTTATAATTTTATTTAACACTTTCCCATTTTCATCAATTTGTTCATACGCTGTACAAGAAAATGCGACATCATGCTTTTTCATAAATGCTAATTGCTTTTTCAATTTTTCTTCTGGCCAAATATCATCCGAATCCAAAAAAGCCATATATTCCCCATTTGCCAACTCCATTGCTTTTGTTCTTGCAACGGCAGCTCCAGAGTTATTTTCTAAGCAAAAATATTTTATTCTACTATCTTCTTTTATATATTTATCGACAATTTCTTTTGTATTGTCTGTCGAGCAATCATCAACAATGATCATTTCCCATTGCTGATAAGTTTGTGCCTGAACAGATTCAATTGTTTCCCCTATAAACTTCGCACAATTATATGTTGGCGTAATAACTGATACTAATCCTTTTTCCATATACACTCCCTACCTAATCACTGCAAAAACTGTTTTTATCATTGTTCCTATATCATGTATAAAACTAAATTTCCTAATACTTTCAAGATTGTATTTCATCTTCTCCGGAAGAACCTTTTCTACATATACTTTGTCCACATCATCAGCTTTATCCAATAACTCTGCTTCATCTTTATATTTTATACTTGCCTCAGATGTAACTCCCGCCGGTAATAACAACGTAGCATACATTTCCGGTGTATACTTCTTTACATAATGCGTACTTTCCGGTCTGGTTCCTACAAGCGTCATATCGCCTAAAATAATATTTATTAACTGCGGCAATTCATCCAAACGATATTTACGAAGTTTTTCGCCTACCCTCGTAACTCTACTGTCATTGGATACGGTAACCTGGGTGCCGATTTTATCTGCATTAGCAACCATTGTTCGGAATTTAAATATCTTGAATTTTCTTCCGTATTGTGTAACACGCTCCTGACGATAAAACACTCCTCCATTAGAATCTCTTACAATCATAATTGAGATAGCAATTAATACAGGAGAAAATGTTACGAGCATAACAGATGCAGCAAATACATCAAATCCTCTTTTTAAAGCCAAACTAATTTTTTTCTTTTTTAAACTGTCATAATATGGACGAACTTCCTCCGTCTGCATAAATTTTGGTAATTTCTCCCATTCTCGTAACATCTGTATCTCCCATTTCTGCTATTACATTTAAATATATTCTTTCACAATTCTACTAAACTGCTTGATCACATAATCCACTTCTTCATCTGTAAGTTTTGTGTGAAGCGGTAAAGTAATCTCATTTTCAAATCTCTTATATGCATTAGGATAATCTTTAATATCAAATCCCATATTTTTGTATGCAGTCATCATTGGCAACGGCTTATAATGCACATTGCAGGCAACACCCACTTCTGCCATTTTCACAATAATCTCATGCCTCTGCTCCAACGTAATTCCCGGAACTCTTGTTATATACAAATGACCAGATGACTGATGATTTTCCGTATAGTGATTTAATACCTCTATTCCGATTGGCTTAAATGCTGAATCATATTTCCCTATAATTTCTTTTCGACGTTTAAGCAAGCCTTTATATCTCTTCATCTGTGCCAGTCCGATTCCAGCTACAACATCAGTCATATTACATTTAAACCAAGGTCCAATGATGTCATACTCCCATGCTCCAAGCTGCGTTTTCGCAAGTGCATCTTTTGACTGACCATGAAGTGATAACAACTGATACTGATGATAAATTTCTTCGTTATCAATTCCCTCAATATCTTTCCAAACAGCAGCACCACCTTCTGCAGTTGTAAAATTCTTAACTGCATGGAAGCTGAAATTTGAAAAATCTGCAATACTTCCAACTGGTTTCTCTTTCCAGGTTGCACCAAAAGCATGTGCTGCATCCGCCATAACAATCACTCTGCCGATGCTTTCCTGTATTTTATTTACCGGATGGAATAAGCCTTTCTTACGTTCTACAATAGAAAAAATCCTATCATAATCACATGGTACTCCACCGAGATCTACCGGAATAATTACTTTTGTTTTTTCAGTAATCGCATTCTCCAACTGCTCATAATCCATTTCAAGAGAATCTCTCTGCGTATCAATTAAAATAAGTTTTGCCCCTACATGGCATACTACAGACGCACTTGCAGTATATGTATACGCACATGTAATGACTTCATCGCCCTCTTTAATTCCTAATAAACGCAAGGTCATTTCTGCACATGCTGTCTGTGAATTAAGACAAACAGCACGATTTACTCCACATAAATCTGCAACCTCTCGCTCTAATTCTTTTGTCTTAGGCCCAGTTGTAATCCATCCGGATCTTAATGCTTCTGAAACCTGTTCAATTTCTTTTTCTGTTATATCTGGCGGTGAAAATGGAATCTTCATAATATCGTTTCCTCCTTTTATCTGACTGATTATTTTAGAAAAACCCTGGCTCAACACCCGTTCTTCCTACCTCTTCTTTTACCCAATCTGCATTCAGATCATTTTTGACTATTTCATTCTTTTTTAAATAAAGAACAATTTTGCTATCCCTTGCCTCAATAGCACTAACAATCATTTCAGCATCCAATAGATTCTCTGGAATTGCATCAATATTTGCATATTCCTGTTCGCCCTCTTCTGTTGCCAAAATAATGGAACCTTTGATTTTGTCTAATATTGATTTTGTTTCGTAATGCATATGCGTCCTTCCCGTATTTTTATAAAAATACAATCTTGTTATATTTTATATAGCTACTGCTTCTTCCCTTTCAGGCTTGCTCTTTTTTTGATGTACAGCAAATTCAGCAGCTCGATTAACTTCTTCCGGCTTTTTAAATGTTGGTACAGCTTTTCTTAATACTTCTCTTGCCTGTGAATCATCTCCTGTTTCACAAACTTCTCTAAGCATATTCAAACGAGTATTAATTTCTTCCGGACTTAATGCTGAATCACGCTCAATAAATATCATGCTGTTACTTGTTTTATCTAATTCTTCTGTTTTAACCAACAATTCTTCATACAACTTTTCCCCCGGTCTTAATCCGGTTTCCACAATTTCAATTCCCTGTACACCAGACAATCGAATCATATTCTCTGCCAAATCCATTATTTTTACAGGCTGTCCCATATCCAATACAAAAAGCTCTCCATTATTTGCCATAGCTCCACTTTGAAGTACAAGCTGTGATGCTTCTGGGATAGTCATAAAATATCGGATAATTCGCTTATCTGTAACTGTAACCGGTCCTCCATTAGCTATCTGACGTTTAAATAACGGAATAACTGACCCCGCACTACCTAATACATTTCCAAAACGTGTCGCACTGTACTTCACTTTTCCATGCGTACTTGCACTCTGTACAATCATTTCGCACATTCTCTTGGTAGCACCCATAACATTCGTAGGATTAACCGCTTTGTCCGTTGATACCATCATGAAACGTTCGGCTTCATATTTTTCACAAAGTTCTACCAGATTCTGTGTTCCAAATACATTGTTATAGATGGCTTCGATACAGTTATGTTCCATTAAAGGCACATGCTTATGTGCTGCTGCATTAATTACAATCTGTGGATGATACTTAGCAAATACATGTTCCAGTGCTTTCTTGTGTGTAATAGAACAAATTTCAATCTGAAGATTTAAAGTATTTCCATATGCAATTTTTAATTCCTGCTGAACATCATATGCACCATTTTCATAAATATCCAAAATAACAATCTGTTTCGGTTGCATCTTTGCCAACTGACGACACAGCTCCGATCCAATGGAACCGCCACCACCAGTAATCAAAACAACTTTTCCTTTGTAATATTCATTTGTATGCTCATCAGATACCACCAATGGCTTTCTGAACAGTAATTCCTCAATATCAAATTCTCTTAAATGTCGCTTTCCTCCTGCCGCATAAACAGTCGGATAATCATAAACTTTTAATTTATATCCAGCATTTTTATAGTATTCATATAATGTTTTCTTCTTTTCTGCGTCCATTGACGGTATGGCAAATACAATTTCCTGTACTTCGTACTCATTCAATTTTCTAAATGTTGCTTCATCTTCTGACCATACCGGTAATCCTTGAATTTCACGACCTACTTTATTTTCATTAATATCAATAAAACATCTCGGAATGTATGCCGCTTCATCACTATTCAGAAGATCTTCCGCAAAGCTTACTCCTACACGTCCAGCTCCAATTATTGCTATTTTGATTTTCTGGACTTCTTTATCATTTCCTTTCTTTACTCTGCCGAATGTATATAATAAGGAAGCTAAAAATCTTCCCTGCTTAGTTTCCTGATTACTACATTTATATGCATATCTGTACATCATCCTTAATGCCAATGCGCCTAAGAGATTTATACTGCTCAAACACAGCATTCTCGCAAATGTAATTTTTTCAACTGGAAGAATCAGTTCTAAGATCAAATAGACAAAAAATGCTATTGCATCTGTATATAGCAATCGAATATAACACTGGATACCGCCATATCTCCAAATCTGTCCATATACATTTCCAATCAATCTAATTGAAAATACACATAACAGTGCAAGAACCATCTGCTGCATCATGCCTGAAATGGAAAGTTTATCATTTCCACCATAAAGTCCTAAAAGTAACACCGCTGATAATTCATACACAAGCAAATCGTATACAACCAACATCCATCGAACATTACGCTTCTTATATTTCATTTGTATTTCTCCATCCGCAGGTTTTAATCTTACTTTTCCTGCATTTTCTTTTTTTGTTAAAAACTTAAATTTTCATCGTTCAATGAAGATCATTGTTCTTACTTGTTTCTCATATTCATTCTTACAATCTTTCCTTTTCATATAGTCCATTACCCCCCCCAACAATTTTGGAGTCCTTAACACGACAACTAGCCTGTGAATGTTCTATTTAAAGATCATTCGCAGGCTAGGTCAAACCTCCTTATCATAATTTTTCAGCTTATAGTGTGGGTCAAAATAAGCATCCAAGAAACCATTCATTTATTCCGTTCCCCTTGCTTAACCGACACAACCATGCAGAAAAATTATCATAACCAGATTCGACTAAGCCAGCGAAACCCCTGTAAAATCAAGGTTTTTCTTGGTTGTTCCTATTATACCGCTATCTCCCACTAGTATATTGAAGAATTGTGGAAATTCATCCAGGCTTGTTTTCCTGATGAACTGCCCAATTCCGGTTTTCTTTTTTCCGTTTGGCAGCACCTTATTGCCTATTATTCTCGGGTCAAAGTCCATCTTGAACATCATTCCGTCGCCCACTTTATTCTGCGCCGCAAGCTCCTTCTTTCGCTCCTCGGCATCCATATACATGCTGCGGAATTTGTACATCTTGAACTTCCTGCCGTTTCTGCCGATTCTCTCCTGTGAGAAGAATATCGGCCCCGGCGATGCTATGTATATCATAGGACCCACAAATATCATTATGATAAGTGTGAACAGGCAGCCCACCAGTCCTCCAACTATATCCATGCCCCTCTTTACCAGAAGTGCACTGGTATTGGCATAGTTCACGCTTGATGTGACTACTGTGTAGTCGCCTATCTTTTCTATCTGCTTATAACCGCCCTGGGCTGTGCCGTTTTTGGCTATTCCTGTATGTACTGCTATTCCCATCTCCAGGAATATATCTGCCATCTTCTCCGGATATTCATCCTCGCTGCACGGCGGTATGAGCACCTCATCCACCCACTCATCACACGCATAGTCCACTATGCCATCGTGGTTTGCAACTATCGGTATGCTGCATATGGTCTTGCCCTTCATATCTGTATCCAGCGAAGCTGCTACTATCCTTGTATAGCCTATACAGCTTTTCTCCACTGTGCGCAGTGTATCACGAAGCATGGCATCCGGTGCTATGACAAGCAGTGATTTCTTAGATGCTCCGAAGCCCTTTTTCTTAAGGAAGCTCTTGAGTGCAATTCTTGCTACATATGATATTGTCACATAGATTGGAAACATGATATAAAATGATAATCGCGAGTATATATCAGCCATCTGTGTGGTGAACAGAAATAGTGCTGTCGCCAGAAATACAAGCATTGCGTGCTTGCAGGTCGATATAAGCTCATCCAGATATCCTCTCTTTAGGACATTCTTGAATGAGTCTGCCATTATCTCCACAAAGAAATCTATCAGAAGAAATGCTACCCCCAGTATACGGTAGTCCTTGTCCATGTATGGGTTATTAAAGCCGAAGCGTATCACATATGAAATAAAAAATGCTATAACAATGCATGCGATATCTATAAGCATAAAGTCTATATGCTTTGTCCATCCTCTGCCTTTCTTTCTGTACATTCTTTCCAAATTCTCCTTATGGTATCTTTTATTTTCCTTTATACCTGTTCTAGGGGAGGTACCTTTGTATCCCCCCCCCGAATTATTTTAGCCTATTTTGTTTTACGTATGTTTTATTCGGTTATTTGTATCTTTTTCTGTATCTAATCAGGGTTTTCAATAATATATTTTCGCTCATTTTTTATACTTTGTCAATTAATCTCATGGTTTCTTTACAATTTTCGACGTATTCACTAATCGCTATGATATTACAGCACCAATAATTATACATTATTATATGTCATGCTGCTTATTACTCCTCAAACAACCTCTGCTTCCTCTCTATCATCTCATCAATCCTTGCAATATACTGCCCTACATCCTTGACATTCTCGCATCTGTCGATGCGGTGTGTGCCGTCCGGATTCGGTATAGGCCAGACGCGCTTAGTGCTTGCTCCGGCTCCGCACGCCACGATGGTCTGCTTTTCCTCCATGATCAGTATGTTGTATACGCCGGCCTTGCCCTTTGCCGCATAGCCCACGTTCTCCATATTGCCTGCCATGCCCTTCTGCCTGTAGAGGTAGTATGGCTCAAGCCCCATCTGCTTACAGTAGGCTGCGCAGAGATCCATATGCTCCTGAGTGTTGATCATCTGCATATCGCTGTAGCGGTCCTTGAAGATGGTGAGTCTTGCAGCTCGCTTTACTGCGAGTGAGTGGATGGTGACGTTGTCAGGCGCCAGTTCCTTCACCAGCTCCATTGTGTGCCTTACATCATCGAGTGTCTCCTCGGGAAGTCCCATGATGAGGTCCATGTTTATGTTGTCAAAGCCCAGCTCACGCGCGAGCTTGAAGCTTTGTATCGTATCGTCTACTGTGTGGTGTCTTCCTATTATATCAAGTGTCTGCTGCTTCATGGTCTGTGGATTTACTGATATACGGCTGATGCCGTTTTTCTTTAGTGCCATAAGCTTTTCTCTCGTGATGGAGTCTGGTCTGCCTGCCTCCACGGTAAATTCCAGGCAGTCCTTTAAATCAAAGCTGCATTTGATTTTTCTGATAAGCCTGTCAAGCTGCGCAGGGCTTAGAGTGGTCGGTGTGCCGCCTCCTATGTAGATGGAGTTTAGCTTCCTGTGGTAGAATTTCTGTGCTGTGTAGTCTATCTCCTTCTCGAGTGCGTCTAGGTAATCGTCCACGCGGTTTTTCCACACACCGAGCGGGTATGAGGTAAACGAGCAGTATGCACAGGTACTCGGGCAGAAGGGTATGCCTATGTACAGGCTGTAGCCGTTGTCATAGTCCACCTTATCGAGCAGTGCCTTCTCACGCTTTGCTATGCCTATTGAGAGGTCGATTTTCTCATCGCTTGCGAGGTAAGTTTCCTTCAGATAGTCGTAGGTTTCCTTATCGCTCATGCCGTCCTCTATACATTTCATGGCTATTTTGGTCGGTCTGATACCTGAGAGTGTGCCCCACGGAAGGCTCTTTCCTGTACCCTTTTCTATCATGGAATACAGGGCGAGCTTGAGGTGGTTTTTGGTCTCCTTGCGGTCTGCGCCGGTCACAGATATTTTTGTGCATATACTTTTTCCGGCTGTTTCAATGTCACTTTTGTCAGCATGCTGCATCTCATCTGTCATGGAATTATTTCCGCCGGTCCTATTTACTGTCCACTCCACTGCAATTTCATCGCCCACATAGTCTATCTTAAATACCTGTGAGGCATCCGCAAATTCCTTTACGCCATCATCTGTCATCTCGTGGTGTGTGCATGCCAGGTTTTTTCCCTCCACCTCATCAGGTGGGCAGCTATAGTACATCTGCACATCCTCCTGAGGGAAGAACTCCTTGAGCAATGAGTGCACATCATATTCAAAATCCGGTTTATTAAATACTACTACTATCATAAGTAAGGGTTATACATCCTCTCGTTTTCTATGGTTGTTGTGTCGTTGTGGCCCGGGTATACCTCTGTATGCTCAGGCAGTGTCATGATCTTTTCCTTCACTGTGCGCACGAGGTCTGACATGCTGCCGCCCTTGAAATCCGTACGTCCGATTGAGCCGCAAAACAGTGAGTCTCCTGTAAAGATCACGTCCTCATACGGGAAATAATAGCAGCAGCCGCCAGGTGTATGCCCCGGTGTGTGAAGCACTACTATGTGAAAGCCTGCGATGTCAAGCTCCTGCTTATCCTTCAAAAATACATCTGCATAAAATGTTTTTGACTGCCCCATCATGTAGCTGACATTAAGCTGCGGGTCATCGAGTGTGGCTTTGTCTGCCTCATGGATATATATCTTGATGCCGTAGCGGTCTGCGAGCGGCTTTGCATCAGTGGCATGGTCAAAGTGTCCGTGTGTGAGCAGTATTGCTACTGGCTTTGCGCCTGATTCATCCACTTTTTTGGCGAGCTGATTAGCACACGCGCCAGGGTCTATTATTATCATTTCCTTTGTCTTTATATTGGTGACAAAATAGCAGTTGGTCTGCACCGGTCCCACTACGAAGTGGTCTATCTTCATATTTACCATATGAGTGTACTCCTTGTTTGTTATATGTTATGCTTCACGCAAGAACCACCGGGATTTAGCCGGTGGTCCTCTCTACGTCTATTACACTTTCTATCTGTCTGAGCTTCTCCACGAGAACCTTTATCTGGTCCCTGCCTTTGATATTAAAAAATACCTCGATTGTAGCGATGCCCTGCTTGCTGGTCTTGGACTGGATACCACTGATATTGATTTCCTTCTCGGTAAATATCTTTGTGATATCTACGAGCAGTCCCGGCCTGTCATGACAGAATATCTTTAGGTCTGCCTGATACTCGGCACCGTTGTCCATGAGGGCTGTATCCTGCCACTCTGCTTCTATGAGCCTGTCCTTTTCTATCTTGGACAGATTGATGATATTCACACAGTCTGTCCTGTGGATGGAGATGCCTCGGCCTCTTGTGACAAAACCCACGATTTCATCTCCCGGAACAGGATTGCAGCACTTCGAGAAGTGCACAGCCACGTCATAGAGTCCGTGTACCACAATACCGCTCTTTGACTTGTGCTCGGGCTGTGTGCCTGCTGCCGCCTGCTGCTTTTCTGCAATGCTGCCAAGCACATCTGCATCTGTCACCGGCACCACATGATCCTTCTTGTACTCGTCGTACATCCTGTTGACTATCTGGCTCTCCTTGAGTCCGCCGTGACCGACGGTTGCAAGGCATGAGTTCCAGTCGTGGAAGCCGTATTTGCGGCGTATTTTCTCCTGATACTCAGGCTTATTTATCTCTGCAAAGTTGATACCCTTTGCCTTGGCATAGGCTGCTATCAGATCCTTGCCGTGCTGTATATTCTCCTCCTTGAGCTCACTTCTGAACCACTGGTTGATCTTGTTCTTGGCCTGTGTGCTCTTTACGACCTTGAGCCAGTCACGGCTTGGTCCCTTGGAGTTCTGTGAGGTGATTATCTCTATCTGGTCACCGTTTTTGATGACATAGTCTATCGGCACTAGCTTACCGTTCACCTTGGCTCCAACCATCTTGTTGCCGACCGCAGAGTGTATGCTGTAGGCAAAGTCTATAGGTGTGGAGCCCTTTGGCAGGTTCTTTACATCGCCGGACGGTGTGAATGCAAATACATTGTCGGAGAATAAATTTAAATCACTCTTTAATAAAGTCATAAACTCCTTATTATCCGACATGTCCTGCTGCCACTCGAGTATCTGGCGCAGCCAGCTGAGCTTCTCCTCCTCTGTGACAGTTGTGGTAGTGGCATTGCCGTTGTTTGCTTCCTTGTACTTCCAGTGCGCTGCGATACCGTACTCAGCTGTACGATGCATCTCATAGGTACGTATCTGTATCTCAAACGGCTGTCCGCTCGGGCCTATGAGTGTCGTGTGAAGCGACTGGTACATGTTCTGCTTCGGCATGGCAATATAGTCCTTGAAACGGCCCGGTATAGGCTTATACTTCTCATGTATGATACCAAGCACTGCATAGCAGTCCGGTATGGTGTCCACCAGAATCCTGATGGCAAAAAGGTCATATATCTGGTCTATCGTCTTGTCCTGATTGACCATCTTCTTATATATACTGAAGAAATGCTTTGCCCTGCCGTATATCTCAGCCTTGATGCCGGCATCTGTAACATACTTCTTGACATCGTTTACCAGGCCCTGGATGTAGGTGTCGCGCTCTGCCTTTCTGAGGGCTACCTTCTCTACCAGATCGTAGTAGGCATCCGGATAGAGGTACTTCATACAAAGGTCCTCGAGCTCTATCTTTATCTTGCTGATACCAAGTCGCTGCGCGATAGGACAATAGATATCCTGTGTCTCTCTGGCGATACGCTGCTGTGCCTCCTTGGACTGGTACTTGAGTGTACGCATATTGTGCAGTCTGTCTGCCAGCTTTATGAGGATGACTCTGATATCCTTTGCCATGGCGAGAAACATCTTGCGCAGATTCTCAGCCTGCATCTCAAGCCTGTCCGCGTTCTTGTCCTTCGGATCCTTGGTGCTGTCTGTCAGATGCAGGTGCTTTAACTTCGTGACACCATCCACCAGATGTGCGACATCGTCTCCAAACTCCGCGCGCATCTCATCCATAGTCATGATGGTATCCTCCAGCACATCATGGAGCAGTCCTGCTGCAATGGTTTCCTTATCCAGCTCGAGCTCGGCGAGTATTATGGCAACACACAGCGGATGTATGATATAAGGCTCTCCTGACTTACGCGCCTGCCCCTTATGGGCATCATAAGCTACCCTGTAGGCTTTGTCCACAAGGCTTGTGTCATCCGACGGATGATACTTTTTGATTTCCTTTTTAAGCTCATCGTAAAGCTCCTCTGGGCTCGTAAAATCCTTTGTTCCCCTTATACCGCTGGTATCTGAGCGAAATTTGTCCGCTATTTTTTCTAATTCTTCTGTTGAGTAATCTGCCAATAGTCTCACCTCGATTGTAGTGTATCTTTAGTAGCCATTATATTTTATTTCTTTAAAAATTGCAATCCAATGTTAGCCGATAACCATCTTTACCCCGCCATACATGCCGGCTGAGTTGCCGAGTGTGGCAAGCTTTATCTCAGTCTCGCGGCTTGCATGGAAGGCATACTCTTTATAGTACTTTGCCGCAGTATCGATGATGATGCTGCCTGCCTTTGAAAGGCCTCCGCCTACAACAAATACCTCAGGGTCCATAACGCATGCTACTGCTGCCATTGCCTTGCCGAGAAGCTTCATAGACTGCTCCACTGCTGCAATGCCTGCTGCATCGCCAGCCTTTGCCGCATCGCATACATCCTTTGCTGTGAAGCCTGCATTTAAATCAAGCTTTGTTGCCACATCCCTGTGTGCTGCAATGTATCTCTCTGCCACTCTTACGAGTCCGTTTGCTGATGCATACTGCTCTAAGCAGCCCTTCTTGCCGCAGCCACAGCACTCTGACTCATCATCTACCATAGGCATATGTCCTATCTCTCCGCCTGCTCCGTTTATTCCGGCTACGATTCTGCCCTCGCGGATGATTCCTCCGCCTACGCCTGTGCCGAGTGTGATCATGACTACATCCTGATGACCCTTTCCGCCACCCTGCCACATCTCACCGAGTGCAGCTACGTTGGCATCGTTTCCGGCCTTTACCTTGATGCCGCCGCACAGTACTGAGAGTGACTGTGCCACGTTGAACACGCCCCAGCCGAGGTTGACACACTTCAATACTGTTCCGTCATCCTTTATAGGTCCCGGAACTCCCATGCCTACACCCTCGATGTCACCCATCTCGATGCCGTGCTTCTCGTTATTCTCCTTGATGGATGCTGCGATATCAGGCAGGATGAGCTCACCGGAATTCTCTGTGCGTGTAGGAATCTCCCATGTATCGACAAGCTTTCCTGTGGTCTCGAAAAAGCCTATCTTTACAGTTGTTCCACCTATATCTACTCCGTATGCATATTGTTTCATTTTTTCGTCCTCCAAATCGTTAAACTATGTTTATATTTTATTGCCTAATTGCATATTTTTCAATGTTTTTCATTGTTTTTTATGTTTTTTATATTTTTTCTATATATAGAAGCGTTTATATCATCATCCATATGCCCGCTATTTGTAAATCCAAGCTTTTTGGCAAGGCGCACCGATGCCGTATTTTTCTCGTCTATCCGGCAGTAAAGCTCTTCAAAGTCTGTGTTTTCGCGCGCGTAGTCTATTATGAAGCGGCACACCTCCGTGGCATAGCCTTGGTCCCATAATTCCGGCGCTATCATATAGCCCAGTTCATCATGCTCAAGCCCTGCCCTGCCTATCAGCTTACCTGTTTCCCTGGAAAATACAAGCCACATGCCATACTCGTAAAAGCCATACATGTTCTCTATATATGCTTTCTGGTATTCAAGCTCTGTCTCGTAGTCAAACAGCGGCTCCACAAAGTCTGTCATGCCGGGCTTGTCATAGAGCTCATAGAGTGCAGGAAGGTCTGACAGGGACAGCTCACGTATCAGACACCTGTCTGTCTCGCCGATGTCCCACGGGATGTGATTATACCGCCTGCGCACCCGCTCCAGATACTCAATATCAAGTTCTGCAAGGCTCTCGACTGCATAGCGCGTGCCACACTGCGGTTCTCCTACTGATGCTATGCCGAGCGAGTCAGCTATTTGCTTCTGCTGCCGGTTTGATATTATCCAGATGTAGTCTGCGGGAGCTTTCGGTATTCTTAGATTTCCCGTATTAGCTTTCGCGGTGTTATCTGCAGATTCTGTATATCCTGAATTATTTTCTATTTCATACACACACAAATTATTCTGCTGCTCATCCGGCAGTTTCTTCTGCAACTCATCCAGCAATTTTCCCAGTAGTGCACCATACAGTTTTTCTTGCAGCTCTTCTGACATAGATGCCTTGCCTGCCACACTTCTCCACTGCAGCTTGAACATCTCGTCATGATAGTAAAAAGAGGCAAGTTTTGCGCTTGCCTCATCGATAATTATTATCATTAAACTGTCTCCGGCTCCGGATAGTCCACTCCGAAGGTCTCAACTGTAACTGTCTTCATGACCTGAGCCTCAAGTGGTTTGTCCATGTAGTCTGTGCGCACCTCAGCGATCTTGTTTACCACATCCATGCCCTCGATTACCTTGCCGAATGCCGCATACTCACCATCGAGATGTGGTGCATCCTGATGCATGATGAAGAACTGGCTGCCTGCTGAATCAGGTATCATGGTACGTGCCATTGAAAGTACACCGGCTGTGTGCTTTAAGTCATTTTTGAAGCCGTTGTGTGTGAACTCGCCCTTGATTTCATAGCCAGGGCCGCCTGTGCCGTTTCCGTCAGGATCTCCGCCCTGGAGCATAAAGCCCTTGATTACACGGTGGAAGCATACTCCGTCATAGAAGTTGTGATTGATTAAGCTGATAAAGTTGTTTACTGTGTTTGGTGCGATTTCCGGATAAAGCTCCGCCTTGATTACATCGCCGTTTTCCATTGTGATTGTTACGATTGGATTCTGTGCCATTATTTTTCTCTCTTTCTTTTATAATATTATGAGGCTTGGAGAATATCCATTCCTTGCAATTATTAAATATCGAATTAATTTCCACCCGATTGATTTTATCTAATTTTACTCACTCAGAGCCTCGACCACCTTCGGAAACTCCATGAAGTGTGATGCCTTCACCAGTATGGTGTCACCCTCCTTCACATATGAAAGAAGCTCCTGTGTCATGGTCTCCCTATCCTCGAAATAGTGGATGTCTACATCGGATGATTTCTCTGCGGCTCCGGCTGCATATTCCTTTGCAAGCTCTCCTGCGGCAAAAAGTGTATGGATATGATTCTCTCCAACTGCTTCGCCTACCTCATGGTGCAGCTTTTTCTCATCGCTTCCAAGCTCGCCCATGTCGCCAAGCACTGCTATTGTCCTGCCCTTTGCATGTGAAAGCACCTCGATAGAGGATTTCATGGATACAGGATTTGCATTGTAGCAGTCATCTATCACTGTCATGCCGTGTGTTTTGATAAAATTGGTACGTCCTGCGATTGTCTCTGCTTTCTCGATTCCTGATTTTATCTCAGCTATTGTGAGGCCAAGCTGCAATCCGACAGCCGCTGCCGCCATGGCATTGTATACATTGTGCTCACCCGGGATGTGGATGTGTGCATCAAACTCACCCTCAGGAGTGACAAAATGAGCCTTCATGCCGTCAAAGCCCAGGTTTTCAATATTTGTGGTATATACTGATTTATGAACGTCCGAAGCCGATTCCTTGCCATAGTATATGGCAGGCTTTCCATTTACAGTCTGCACTGTGGCCAGCTTGTCGTCATCTGCATTCAGCACTGCGACCGCATCCGGCATCATATGCTCAAAGCACTCTGTCTTTGCTTTAAGCACACCATCCCTGTCGCCCAAAAACTCCAGATGGCAGTAGCCGATATTGGTGATGACCATGACATCCGGGCAAGACATAGTAGAAAGTCTGTGCATCTCGCCAAAATCAGATATGCCCATCTCGAGCACCGCTACCTGATGGCTTTCCCTGATTCCGAAAATGGTGAGTGGCAGGCCTATCTCGTTGTTGAAATTGCCTGCGGTCTTGTGGACGCTGTATTTCTGCTCAAGAACTGATGATATCATCTCCTTGGTGCTGGTCTTGCCGACACTTCCGGTGATGCCCACCACCTTGATATCAAGGCTTTTTCTGTAAAATGCCGCGATCTTTTTCATGGCATCGGTGGTTGATTCAACAAGCACATATGGGCCTGCCGGATCCGTCAGCTCATGCTCAGAGAGCACAATTGCTGCCCCCTGCTCAAACACAGTCGGAATGAATTTGTGTCCGTCCACCCTTTCTCCCTTTATCGGGATAAAAAGATAGCCCTCCTTCACCTGTCTGCTGTCTATTACTGCGCCGGTGATTGTCGTATCAAGCAGTGTCTCATCGCCTATGTATGTGCCCTCGCAGGCCTTTGCGATATTTGCAAATGTAAGATTCTTCATGTACTTATCCGACATGCTACACCTCATATTTTTTCAAAGATATGTCAATCAGATGCTCACAGAGCTGATTAAAGCTCATACCGATAACCGCTGCCTCCTGTGGCAGAAGACTGGTCGGAGTCATGCCAGGCAGTGTGTTTGCCTCGAGGCAGAACATCTCATTTTTGTCATTGAGCAAAAAGTCTGAGCGTGAATATGTGTCAAGCCCGATAACGCGCGCAACCTCCTCGGCATAGTGCTGCATATCCTTTGTCACCTGCTCAGGAAGCTCGGCCGGACATGTCTCTACCGTACTGCCCGCCTTGTATTTATTCTTATAATCGTAGAAGCCCTCCTTCGGTGCAATCTCTATAATAGGAAGAGCCTTGCCCTCGATAACGCCGACAGAGAACTCCCTGCCCTGTACAAACTCCTCGATAACCAGCTCATTTTCCCACTTAAAGGCATCGTCAAGTGCTGCCTTAAACTCTGCCGCATCCCTAACGATGGTGACACCGATGCTTGAGCCACCGCAGCATGGCTTTACCACGCATGGAAGTGTCAGGTCAAGCTTTGTGATATCGTCCTGTCTGGTCTCTCTTGTCATGGAAATACCCTTTGGAGTAGGGATACCGTTTGCAAGGAAGAACTGCTTTGATGTTTCCTTGTTCATGGCGATGGCTGAGCTTAAATAATCGCTGCCTGTATATTTGACACCGAAGAGGTCAAATGCTGCCTGTATCTTTCCGTTTTCTCCGTTTTCTCCGTGGAGTGCCATGAAAACAATGTCCGCCATCTGACACATTTTGATGACATTTGGTCCGAAGAAGCAAGGTGACTGGTCCTTTCTGGAAGCCTTTACCTTTGCGAGGTCAGGTGCCTCTGTCGGAATATCACTGACCTGCACGCTTATCTCGTCCGCGCGGTCAAATATACCTGTCAGGTCCTCCTCCCTGTCACTATATCCCATAAATACATCCAATAATATAACTTTGTGGCCGTTCTCTTTGAGCGCCTTAGCTACCATGCTTCCTGTCTTGAAGGAAACATCTCTCTCTGTGCTGAGCCCTCCGGCAAGTACTACGATGTTCATTTTTGTCCTCTTTTCTTTGATTGAATTATCATGCTTTGGTTTAATTAAACACAATGCAATGCTTCTTTTTTAAAGCTATGAGTAATCAACATAATTTCTTCAAAATTATAACACCATTTGTGCAAAAAAGAAAGACCGGTTGCCCGGTCAAAAAAGAAATTCTCATTTTATTTTAAACTGTGTTAGCTTCCAGCAGCTGTATCATTCTCATAAATACCATCCGCCCGTGCAAATCATCCTGTGAAAGTGATTCTCCGTACTTCAATACTAATAATCGGCACTGATAAAAATTCAGCTCAGGATTGCCAAAAAGCAAAATCCGCAAGGCTGCATTTTCCAGGTAATTGTGTATATTTCCCACCTCAATAAATATATCTACGATATCATCGAGGTTAATAAGTCCTTTCTGTTCATAATAAATTCTTCCCAAATATTTCATCCCTCCATCGATTGTATTTTTCGTAGAACTTCTTTTTTTGTCTTTCTTTTGAAATTTTGTCGCTTTTGCGAAATTTCACTCTTTGTTGGTGGATTCATTTTTCCATATAATATATCAATATTCTAGGCGCGTTACGCGCTTGTATTTTGAAGATTTCTATTAGAAGATTTAATATTGATAGGTGATTAGCAGTTTTCGACAAAATACGACATGGTTTTAGGTTTAATTTAGTTGGTTTTTGTTTAATATTGCTCTTTTTATATCAGAATTTTTGTAATGATAAATTTGTACTATATTTTGAGGTTTTTGTTCTAATTATTTCATTTTTTAAAATTTATATAAATGGTTAATATAAAAAACCGGCAGCCAACGGCTGCCGGTTTTCGATGAAAGAAAGGTTAAATTATGATGAAAAACAAGAGTCTAACATTCCGGTTCGATAAGTCCGTATGTATGTCCTTTTCTCTTGTAGACTACATTTACTTCGTCATTCTCTGCATTTCTGAATACGAAGAAATCGTGGCCTGAGAGCTCCATCTGGATGCATGCATCCTCAGGATACATAGGTTTCATACCAAATCTCTTTGTACGGACAATCTTGATTTCCTCGTCCTCTGCATCGTCTGCCTCCACGAAATCATCCTGGAATATCGCCGGTGCATACTTCTTTGCGGAAATCTTGGTTCTGTATTTGCGAAGCTGTCTCTCGATTACTTCCTCTACGAGGTCAATTGATACGTACATATCGTTGCTGACCTGCTCTGAACGGATAACATGTCCCTTTGCCGGGATAGTAACCTCGATTTTCTGTCTATCCTTTTCTACGCTGAGTGTAACGTATACGTCTGTGTCCGGTTTAAAAAACTTCTCCAGCTTTGACAGCTTCTCCTCTACTGCCTGCTTAAGCCCCTCTGTTAATTCGATGTTTCTTCCTGAAATTGTTATTCTCATGATGTCCAACCCCTTTATCATTTATTTGATACGTTGTCTGTATCATGTAAATATTATACCATAAATTTCTTTTTCATCAATCATTTTTATGCATTTTATATAAAAAATCAAGATTTTATTTATGATTCGACGCGAAATCACTTGATTTCGCTATAATTAGGGATTTCATCAGAATAAAAAACATCAAGTTGAGTGATTTTTTATACACTATCGCAACATTTCTCAACTACAACAGCACATCTAAGCTATCACAACGTTTCTAAGCTACCACAGCACATCTAACCTATCCCAGCGCCTCAAGCTGAGAGGAAAGCTCCTCCCACGCCTCCATATCTATAAGGATTTCTTCCTCGAGAGCGTCTATTTCGTTCTGGATTTCCGTGAGCTTTGAGTAGCTTGACTGATACTCCGGCTTCATAAGCTCGGCCTTTAGCTCATCGAGCTTTGCTTCCTTGACTGCCAGGTCCTCCTCGACCTTTTTGACCTTTTTTTGTATCTTTGAGCGCTCCTTGCCTGGGTTGTAGTATGCCTTGCCGGTTGATGAGACAGCCATGCCGCCTGCCTGGGCTGCGCTATTTGCATTGGTGCTTTCGCCCACATTGCCTGCTGCAGCGGTTTGTGACGTGCTCCGGTTTGCATCACTGCCTGTCTGACTGCCGCCGGTCTGACTGCTGCCGTTCTGGCTTATCGCGCCGCCAAATATTGCATTGCCTCTGTATACATTTTTGCTCTCCGAAGCCTCCCTGTCGAGCTTTTCCTGATACTGCTCATAGCCAAACTGATAGAGATTGGTCGTGCCATCCTCGAACACAAGCAGCTGTGTGGCTACCTTTTTCACAAAATATCTGTCGTGTGATACAAAAATCAGTGTGCCCTTGTAGTCCTTAAGCATGCTCTCTAGCGTTTCCTTACCTACGATATCCATATGGTTGGTTGGCTCATCGAGCACAAGCACGTTCGGTCTGGTCTTTAAAATCTTACAAAGCGCCAGTCTGACCTTTTCTCCTCCGGAGAGCATATTTACGTTCTTGAACACGTCCTCCCCTGAAAAAAGGAAGGCTCCGAGTGCATTTCTGGCCTCGGTTTCTGTAAGATTCGGATACTCATCCCAAAAATCATCGAGCACAGTCTTGTTGCTTGTATACATGGCCATCTGCTGGTCGAAATATCCTATCTGCACGTTGGTTCCAAAGCGGTACTCGCCTGAAAGTGCAGGGATTTTGCCCACGATTGTCTTTAAAAATGTCGATTTTCCAAGTCCGTTTCCTCCGAGTATGCCAAGCTTTTCGCCTCTTTTCAAATCAAGCGACACTACGGAGAGCGGATGGTCATAGCCGATTGCAAGCTCTGATGTATAAAGCACATCGTTTCCGGTCTCCTTTTCGGGCTGGAAATTGGCATGGAAGGTCTTGTTGTCGTACTTGTCCGGTGCCTCGATAATCACCATGCGGTCGATAGCCTTCTGCTTTGACTGCGCCATGGCTGTCTTGGTCGGCTTGCCCTTGAAGCGCGTAACCATACGCTGCAAACGCTCTATCTCCTTCTGTTGGGCGATGTGATCCTTCATCTGCTTGTCGTAGTTTTCCTTTTTGCGGGCGATAAAATTGGTATAATTGCCCGGATAGCGCCTTGCTGTGCCGTACTCTATCTCGTATACCACATCTACCACATTGTCGAGAAACATACGGTCATGGGATACAACAACCACTGCCTTCGGGTACGACTTCAGATAGCCCTCAAGCCACTCAATCGTCGTGACATCGAGGTGGTTGGTCGGCTCGTCCAAAAGCAGTATGTCAGGCTTTGACAAAAGCAGCTTTATGAATGCTATCTTGGTCTGCTGTCCTCCGGAAAAGTCACGGATTGGCTTTTTGCGCTCATCATCAGAGAAGCCGAACTTGCGGATCATAACCTCATATTCCTTCTCATAATAGTAGCCGCCATCATCCTTGAAGGCCTCCTCCATCGCGGTATATCTGGCTACCTTTTCATCGGAATAATCATGCTCGAGCTCTGCCGCTGCGCGCGCAAGCTCTGCCTTTCGCTCGTCCATTTTCACGAAGCATTTGCGCACCTCCTGCTCGAGTGTCACATCAGGATCATCAAACGCAATCTGCTTCAGATACCCTATCTCCGGGTTTCCTGCCTTTGCAATAAAAGCGCTCTCATCGCTGTCGAGCTTTTCCATCTCAACCTCGCCTGAAATGAGCTTTAAAAGTGTTGTCTTGCCACAGCCGTTTCTGCCGACTATCGCTATCTTTTCTGTGTTTCTGATTTCAAAATCTATACTATGCAAAATGACGTCGTCGCCAAATGCGACAGCGCCATTACTTATCTGGTAGAGCATATACTATCCTTTCATGCTTATGCCTGCTGCTTAATTGTTAGCCATAATGTAGTTGACAAACTGTGTTGCAGTACGTCCCGAAATGCCACCATGGCTGAGCTCCCACTTGTTTGCCTCCCTGCACAGCTCCTCGTCTGAAAGTGTGCAGCCGCTCTTTCTCGCAAGCTCTGTTACGATGTTGAAGAACTCCTTCTGCGATGGCTTTGAGTAGCTGATTGTCACACCAAAACGGTTTACAAGTGACAGCTTCTCCTCAACTGTATCTGAGTGATGCTTGTCATTGCTGTTGTCCTGGTCATTACGGTCATTCCATGTCTCCTTTATCAGGTGACGGCGGTTAGAGGTTGCATAAATCAGTATGTTGTCAGGCTTTGTCTCCACGCCACCCTCGATAACTGCCTTTAGGAACTTGTACTCAATCTCATGCTCCTCGAAAGAGAGGTCATCCATATATATGATAAATCTGTAGTTTCTGTTTTTAATTGCTGCGATAATCTTTGACAGGTATTTGAACTGATGCTTGTATATCTCAATCATGCGCAGTCCGTCATCATAATACTGATTGACAATGGCCTTGATGCTTGTTGATTTTCCGGTTCCGCTGTCTCCGAAAAGCAGCACATTGTTGGCCTTTTTGCCCTGTACAAACGCTTCTGTATTGTCTGTGAGCTTTTTCTTCTGGATTTCATAACCGATCAGGTCATCGAGCATGACCGCATCCATATTGTTGATTGGCATGAAGGAGAAGCCACCATCCAGATGCTCCTCAATCCTGAATGCCTTGTTGAGACCAAACATGCCGACTCCGTATGCCTTGTAAAAGCCTGTTACCACATCAAAGAACTCCTGCTCATCCTTAGCTGCCTCAAGCTTCTTGCTCAGCGCCCTTACTTTCTCGCTGACATTGTGATTGTACATAAGGTCCTTTTTCACAATGGCCTTATAATTGCTGATCTGTGTGAAGCAGTCGATTCCGAGTGCTGACTCGATTGGCTTGAAATCATAATCGAAAAGCTTCTTAAAAATCCTGAAATCGTTTGCCACAAGCCCATTTACGCTGCCATCGCTGGCTCCGACCTTCTCACAGGTGATGGAAAACGGATTCTCACTCATCATAAGGAAGAAAGTGAGATAGTTGTGCCACAGATTGTCATCAAAACCATAGTCTGTCGCTACCTTTAGGATTCTCTTGACCTGTGTATTGATGTCGCGCACAAGCTCTGTCTTGTTGTACTCGCCCACCTCAAACTGCTCAAAGAGCTGGCCCAATTTATAAAGTATCTCGTCCTGAGATAAATCTCCGTACATAAGTAATTTCGATATTTCCTGATACATGGCTGTTCCTCCTGGTCTTGCCTTGTTTTCGCTGCTAACATATGATTATAAACACTGAATAACAATTTTGCAAGGGCTTGTGTGCCCGGTTCTCTTATTACTACGGGCTGAAATATGTGGGGCCGGTATGGCGCGGGGGACGTAAGCACCGGGCAGTGGGACGTACATCGTACTCGCGCTAGAGCGCATAGCGAAGTGTCTTAGAGTCTGTTGAATTATGCCTAAATAAACAGAAATGCCAAGCCATGGACGGCTGGGCAAGGCGTTATGCACCACGGATGGTGCATAAAAGCCGGTTTCGTCGGGCATCGAAAACCTAAAAAGCATAATTCCTACAGACTCTTAGACACGAAGCGTAGCTCACGCGGGAGTACGGTGTGCGTCCTACTGCCCGGTGCTTACGTCCCGCCCTGCATGCAAAAAGGCGGAGCTAAAACTCCACCTTTATTGTTGTGCCACGCCCCACCTCGCTGTCGAGCATGAGCCCTGCATCATGCAGCTCCACTATATGCTTTACTATCGCAAGCCCAAGGCCTGTGCCGCCGGTCTCCTTCGAGCGGCTCTTGTCCACTCTGTAGAAGCGCTCAAAGACGCGCTCCTGCTGGTCCTTTGGGATGCCTATGCCGTTGTCCTCGACCGTGAGAACCGTCTTGCCACCGAGCTTGTGTACCGTCACATTTACGGTGCCCCCCTCATTGTTGTAGCGGATAGCATTCTGGCAGAGATTCTCAACTAGCTCCGTGAGAAGCTGCCTGTTGCCTCGTACCATGCAGTCAGTGCCGTCAAAATTGAGTGCTACGTTTCTCTGCTCGGCATTCACCTGCAGATTTTCCATGCAGTCCTTGACCAGACCGTACAGATCAAGCTGTTCAAAGCCCTGCTGCGCCTCGCTTGAATCAAGCTCCGAGAGCTTTATGATATCATTGATTAAGGAAAGCAGGCGCTGTGCATTTCTTCTGATTTCAGTAGCAAAATGAATCTGCTGCTCCTTTTCGACCATGCCGTTTTCTATGAGCTCTGCGTAGCCGGAGATGGCTGTGAGCGGAGTCTTTAGCTCGTGTGACACATTGGCTGTGAAGTCCTGTCTGCTCTTTGCCGCGGCAAGCACGCCCTCATGCTGTATCCTTATCGCATTCATGAACGGCACGAGTTCCTTGTACTCTGTCTTTTTCTGGATGACAGAGGCCTGCTCCAGGTTGCCTGCGAGTGTCTCGATTGGCTTCATGAGCTTTCTGGTCAGGCTCTTTGCGAGAAGCACACATATTCCAACTATGATAACCGTCACTATAAGCATGGCAGGTATACTGCTCGCAAACATGTTCCAGATACTTCTTGCTGCAATAGAGACACGCAGTACCGTTCCATCATTGAGCTTTATGGCATGATAGAAGGTATTGCTGTTCATGGTGGCTGATGTTCTCACGCTGTCTCCCGTACCTTTATCAAATGCTGATTCAACTTCCGGTCTATCACCATGATTTTCAAGTTTTTTCACATCATTTTGATTGTCATACAGCACTGTGCCGTCCTTGTCAATCCAGGTGGCACGAATCCCCTCCACGTCAATCTGCGGGATTTCATTTATATCCTGTTTTAGTATTCCTGTGCTTTCTATTGTCTCTGCCATGACCTGTAAGTCTTCCTTTACCTGCTTCTGGAAGAGGTAATAGTTGATTACTGTCATGGAAATCATTGTGGCAATTGCAACAAAAAGTGCTGTAGCTACCAGATAATAGTTAATCTTCTTTTTCATGCTGTACGCTCCGCTTATGTATATCAGAAATCATAAAACAGCTATTATTCTATAACATAGCCCACATTTCTGACTGTCTTTATCCTGCTGCCATAATCACCCAGCTTGTGGCGGAGTGTCTTTATGTGCATGTCCACTGTACGTGTCTCGCCCTCAAAGTCCGTATCCCAGACGCTTCTCATGATGACCTCCCTGGTCATGACTATGCCCTGACTGCCCATCAGAAGCCTTAAAAGCTCGTACTCCTTGTATGTAAGGTCAACAGGCTCATTTTTCACTGTAACGACATGGCGCTCATGGTCAATCACCAGATCATCCAGCTTTAAAAGCTTCGGCTCCTCCTTCGCTGTTCTCCTGAGCAGTGCCTTTACTCTTGTGATAAGCTCCATGATTGAGAAAGGCTTTTTAATGTAATCATCTGCGCCTCCGTCAAGCCCTTTTATCATATCCATCTCTGTGGTCTTGGCTGTGACCATTATAATAGGAATATCCTGTGTGGCCGGACGTTTTCTGAGCTTTCTCACGATATCGTAGCCGCTCTCATCCGGAAGCATCACGTCAAGCAGTATGAGGTCCGGTACGAGCTCATCCAGCTTCTTGTAAAATTCCTTTGCGTTTTCAAATGCACTGACGATGTAATTACTGTTTTTTAAAGCAATACTTTCTATCTCACGTATGCTCTCGTCGTCCTCTACAATATAAATAAGTGCCATAGCTTTCTCCATTTCAAAAAATCTTATGTAAAATTTTTACCTGCTTTTTACTTTCGATTATACATTACTAATGTAAAACAGACGATGGTTTTATGTAAAATTTATGTAAAATCCATCGTCTGTATAAATTTCATGATTAAAGGGTAAAAAGGTATCATCGATGCATGCCTGCATGCAATTCGATGTATACCTTTCATTGTGTATGATAATTAAATCATGATTTGCGAACCTTGTCATCAAGTGCAAACTCAACCCACTCAGCAATATTTGTCGCATGGTCTCCGATACGCTCAAAGTATTTTGCAACCATGAGAAGATCCTCTGCCTGCTCACCATCCTCCGGGTGCTCCCTGATGAAATCAATAAGCTCAGCCTTTACCTTATCAAAAAGCTCATCAACCACATCATCCTGCTTCATCACTATGTGAGCCTTGTCATTGTTCTTCTCAACATACGCCTCGATTGCCCTGATAAGCATAAGCATTGTCTCTGAAGCCATGCTCTTGACATGCTCTATATTGACCCTGTATGGCTTGTCACTGCTCATCAAAATGGTCATCTCGCTGATATCGGCTGCGTGGTCTCCTATACGCTCCATATCAGTAACCATCTTCATCGCTGCAGAAATTGTTCTAAGGTCTCTTGCTACAGGCTGCTGCTGCATGAGCAGATTAAAGCACAGGCTCTCTATCTTTTTCTGCTCTCTGTCTATCTCTGAATCGCCCTCCATGATGGCTTTGGCGCTATCGGCATCCTGATGTATAAATGCCTCGATTGCTTTCTGGATTGACTCCTCAATCATGCTTCCCATGTGCATCATTTCTTCATTCAGCGTCTTAAGCTGCTCGTCGAATTTCGATCTCATTAACCAAACCTCCCTGTGATGTAATCCTCTGTTCTCTTGTCCTGTGGATATGAGAAAATTGTCTTTGTGTCACCAAACTCTACCATATCTCCCACAAGGAAGAAGGCTGTATCGTCTGACACACGCACTGCCTGCTGCATGTTATGTGTTACAACCACAACTGTGTACTTTTTCTTTAAATCCTCCATGAGCTCCTCTATCTTTGAAGTAGAGATAGGGTCAAGCGCTGATGTTGGCTCATCCATCAAAAGCACCTCCGGCTGTACGGCAAGTGCTCTCGCAATACACAGTCTCTGCTGCTGTCCACCCGAAAGTCCCATAGCAGATTTCTTTAATCTATCTTTAACTTCATTGAAGATTGCAGCCCCCTGAAGACTTTCCTCAACTATCTGGTCGAGTATCTTTTTATCCTTGATGCCATGCACTCTCGGGCCATATGCGATATTGTCATATATGCTCATCGGGAACGGATTTGGCTGCTGGAAAACCATGCCGACCTTTTTGCGAAGTACGGTTGTATCGACTGATGGTGCATATATATTCTCACCATCTATCTCTATGCTTCCTTCGATTCTGACGTTGTCAACCAGATCATTCATTCTGTTGATACACTTTAAAAATGTAGACTTACCACATCCTGACGGTCCGATCAGCGCTGTCACGCTGTTTTCTTTTATGTCCATATTGACACCATGCAGTGCATGATTCTGGCCATAATACAGATTCAGGTCGCGAACCTGAATTTTGATTTTTTTCTCCATTTGTATCTCCTGCAACATGTAATAAATTTCTTGTCTTCGAGAATACATTATATGGATGCTTTGTAAAATGCTCTATCAGATGTATGTAAAATCTATGTCAAATTTTTACACACATAAATTATTTGCACTGTTTGTATTTATTATTTGTATACACTATTTATATACTTTATAGTCGGCTTTATTAAAGTACTGTCTGGTTAAAGTATTGTATCTTTAATAATTAAAAGCTCATCCATTATCCTGTCTGCATCAATATTTGAGTAATTGATAATAAACTGATGCCTGTCCTCCTTTGGCTTACTCAGATTGAAATGGGTAATCGCCTGAAGCTTTATGCCTTTTTTCAAAAGCCTTTCTTCAACTGTTTTGTCCGGAAGGTTTGTGTCAAACTGTATGATAAAATGCAGTCCGGAGTCATTTTCTATTACCCTGCATTCCTTTTCAGTGAAGCAGCCTTTTATGGACGAAAGCACGCTTTGGCGCTTTCTGCCGTAGTGCAGTCTCATCCTGTTTATGTGCTTTTCAAAATAGCCCTCGCTGATAAATCGTGCCAGCGTGTACTGCTCGAAGGTGGATACCGTACATGAGTAAAATGAAAGCCTCCTGTAAAACTCATTTGCCAGATGCTCCGGCAGCACCATGTAGCTGATTCGGATGGTGGATGTGAGAGACTTTGAAAATGTATTTATATAGATGACCTTTTCGCACGCATCTATCGAGAGGATAGGCGGTATCGGGTGTCCGTTCATGCGAAACTCACTGTCGTAATCATCCTCTATAATGTATCTGTCGCTGCTCTCGTTAGCCCACGCCAAAAGCTCATAGCGGCGGTTTACAGGCATAGTGATTCCTGTCGGGAAATGGTGTGTCGGGCTGATATGTGCTATCTGCGCGTTCGCTTTCTTTATAAGCTCCACGCTGATGCCCTGCTCATCCATCTGCACCGGCAGGCATTTTGCATTGTTGCACTCGTATATCTGGCTGATTTTCTTATAGCCCGGATCCTCCACGCAGTATACCTTGTCCGTACCCAAAAGCTTCACAAGCAGTCCGTACAGATACTCTGTTCCCGCTCCGACTATTATCTGGTCCGGGTCCACATTCATACCGCGAAACGATGACAGATGGCTTGCTATCGCTTCCCGAAGCTCTCTCACTCCGCCACACGGCGACACCGACAAAAGCTCCTGCTCCCTAAGGGAAATCGTCTCTCGCATGAGCTTTGCCCATATGGAAAACGGAAAGTTACCCGGGTCTGTCCTGTTTGATGAGAAGTCAAATATGCTTTCATCCTGCTCAGGCGGCAGCTTTATGCTAAGCTCCTTCTGCACCGGTGCCTTGATTACCCTTATATCTGACACATCGGCTATGAAATAGCCCTTCTTTGGCCTTGCAAACATATAGCCCTCGCCTATCAACTGGTCATATGCATTTTCAACCGTAATGGTACTAACTCCCAGATTCTTGGCGAGGGTACGCTTTGATGGCATTTTCTCCCCGGAGCTTAGTTTCCCCTGTGATATATCGTTTTTGATGCACTCATACAGGCATTTGTAGAGTGGACCGTCTGTTTTTGTGAGGTCGTAGGTCAGCATTTGATTCACCGCTTTCTGGCATTTTTATTTTCCTTATTTTGAATATTTTAATATTACCAGATGTGGCGTAATATTGCAACCATGATATGCGACTGGTGTGAGCAAATGCAGCCCGGCGGCGCAGGCGGCGTGTAAACATATTTGCTCACGCCTGACTACTTTCGTCATATAAATTGACATAAAAGCAATATAAAAATAAAAGGAGATTTAACAAATGGAGAACAATAAGAATACTCAATACGAACTCAACAAAGGTCTTGCTCAGATGCTCAAGGGCGGTGTCATCATGGATGTCACGACTCCGGAGCAGGCCAGGATTGCTGAGGCTGCCGGTGCATGTGCTGTTATGGCGCTTGAGAGAATCCCTGCTGATATCAGAGCCGCAGGCGGTGTTTCAAGAATGAGCGACCCTAAGATGATTAAGGGAATTCAGGAGGCTGTCAGCATCCCTGTCATGGCAAAGTGCCGTATAGGTCACTTCGTGGAGGCTCAGGTGCTCGAGGCTATCGAGATTGACTACATTGATGAGTCTGAGGTGCTTTCACCTGCTGATGATGTGTACCATATCAACAAGAGAGATTTCAAGGTGCCTTTCGTATGTGGTGCAAGAGACCTCGGTGAAGCACTCCGCCGTATCAACGAGGGAGCTTCCATGATCCGTACAAAGGGTGAGCCCGGTACCGGTGATATCGTGCAGGCTGTCAGACATATGAGAAAGATGAATTCTGAGATTGCTAAGCTTACTTCCATGCGTGAGGATGAGCTTTTCGAGGCAGCTAAACATCTTCAGGTGCCTTTCGAGCTGGTTAAGTTTGTTCACGATAATGGCAAGCTTCCGGTTGTAAACTTTGCGGCAGGCGGTGTGGCTACTCCGGCTGATGCAGCTCTTATGATGCAGCTCGGTGCCGAGGGTGTGTTCGTTGGTTCAGGTATCTTCAAGTCAGGCGATCCTGCCAAGAGAGCTGCCGCTATCGTAAAAGCTGTGACAAACTTTACAGATGCCAAGCTCATCGCAGAGCTTTCTGAGGATCTCGGTGAGGCTATGGTCGGAATCAACGAGAGCGAGATTAAAATCATCATGGAAGAAAGAGGCAAATAAAATGAAATCAGGACTTAAGATTGGTGTTTTAGCTGTTCAGGGAGCGTTTATTGAGCACAAGCGCATGCTTGAGTCTTTAGGCTGTGAATGTGTTGAGCTGCGCCAAAAATCAGATATCTGTGACATAGACGCCCTCGTGCTGCCGGGTGGTGAGAGCACTGTACAGGGCAAGCTGCTGCGTGGGCTTGATATGTTTGATGCGCTTAAGGAAAAGATTGCAAACGGACTTCCGGTACTTGCAACCTGCGCCGGTCTTATACTTTTAGCTTCACATATAAGCAACGATGACAACGTATATTTCGGCACTTTGCCTGTCACTGTTAAAAGAAACGCCTACGGCAGGCAGCTTGGAAGCTTTGAAGCCACTGCAAGTTTTGACAACAGCTTTGACTTTACCATGACATTTATCAGGGCACCTTACGTGGAAGCTATTGATGACTTTGCCAAAAATGATGTACGTGTGCTCGCCGAGTATGACGGCAAAATTGTCGGTGTGCAGTATAAGAACCAGATTGGGCTGGCCTTCCATCCGGAGCTTAATGATGATGCACGGATTCATGAGAGGTTTTTGGAGTTGATATGATGATTAAGGATAATTAAATCACGTACATATTAATACTCGCGCTTTGTCTACACTCCGTAGCAGCTAATTTTGCTTATATATATGGGGGCTTTATTCAAGTTTCCCTGAGAACAAGAAGAACTGATGCATCATGCTTGCATGCAAGTATGGCACATCAGTTTTTTTATAGTAAAATATAAAATACTTTTTTTTAAATATATGGTATAATAAGAAAATAAAGCGAAAGGGGGAACAACAATATGGGTATATATTTCAACCCAAGCAATGATAGCTTCAGAAAAGACCGAAATTATAAGATATATGTTGATAAAACAGAGCTGCTTAATTACACAAATGAATGGCTTGGCACACCAAGAAACTGCATTGCTGTCAGTCATGCTCGCAGGTTTGGCAAATCACACGCGGCAGGTATGATAGATGCATATTACAGTCTGGGGTGCGATTCTACTGATATATTTGCCGGTACCAGGATTGAGACATATTCCGATTATAAAAAATACATGAATAAATATAATGTTATTCATGTTGATGTTTCTACCTTTTGGGATTCATATAAGGATAATCTGATAGAAAAAATACAGGAATATATTTACAAAGATTTCAGGCGTGAATTTGGAGATAAGCTGAATTATGAGGATAGTCTGAGCTATAATCTGATGGTGATTTATAAAGATACAGGGATTCCTTTTGTGATAATAATTGATGAATGGGATTGCGTTATCCGTAACAGCAAGGAAGAGGAGCTTGTTCACAAATATCTACAGTTTTTACATTCATTATTCAAGTCGGAGGAGTCAAAATCATTTTTGGCACTAGCTTATATTACCGGAATTTTGCCGATTAAGAAGATAAAAGATGAGTCTGCCCTAAATAATTTTACCGAATTTACTATGATTGATTCGTACCCTATCACACAGTTTTTTGGATTTACAGAAGATGAAGTGAAACAATTATGCGAACAGTTTCAACTGGATATGGATAATACGAAGGCTTGGTACAATGGTTATTTGATTAATGGACTTCATATGTACAATCCAAATTCTGTTTCTATGGCAATAGAGAGGCACAGATTCGATTCATATTGGAAAAACACATCTTCATTTGCCTCTATAAACACATTTATTACGATGAATTATGATGGCTTAAAAGATGATATAATGACAATGTTATCAGATGGCATGGTTTACGTGAATACAGATACCTTTCAGAATGATTTTGTATCAATTTCATCTAAAGATGAAGCCCTCACAGCTTTAATTCATTTGGGATATTTAGGATATAACATAGATGAAAAAAATGCGTTTGTTCCAAATTTTGAGGTTAAAAAAGCCTATCAGGCTGCACTTTGTACAAGTGGATGGAGTAAAGTAGCAGATTCGATTTCAAGATGTGATGAACTTTTGCAAGCAACCATAAATGGTGACAGTGAAAAAGTGGCCGAGCTCATTGAAAAAGCTCACGATGCCTACACATCAATACTTAAATATAATGATGAAAATTCACTAAGCTGTGTTTTATCTATGGCATATTTTACAGCACCTGCATATTATAATGTTGTTAGAGAGATGCCAGCGGGCAAAGGCTTTGCTGATTTTGTTTTCATACCAAGGCTAAATGCAGGAGAAAGACCTGCAATGATTATTGAACTTAAATATAATCAATCGGCATATAGTGCAATAAGGCAGATAAAGGAAAAACGTTATCACGGGGTTTTAAAGGAATACTCTGGTAAGGTACTGCTTGTTGGAATAAATTATAATATGGATGGCAAGAATAAAAAACATCACAGTTGCATTATTGAGCAGCTGGTCTGAAAATAATAGTGTAACAGCCGGGGCAGATGCCCCGGCTGTTGTTGTTTCTTATGCCTTATAAGTTTAAAACTCCAAAGTCACCTTAAAAAGATCGCCGTCCACAGTCAGCTCCAAAGTACCATTCATAAGCTTCATAAGGCTATCCGCAATAGACAGTCCAAGTCCACTGCCCTCGGTATTTCGTGAACTGTCTCCTCTGACAAAACGCTCCTTAAGCTCATCGCTTGAGATATTAAGCGGTGTAGCTGATACATTCTTGAAGGTTATGATGGCTCCGCTGTCCTTTGGAATGATGTCAATATACACTCTCGTACCCGGCTGGGCGTATTTGTTAATGTTGTTCATCAGATTATCAAACACTCTCCACAGATGTCGTCCGTCTGCCTGAATCATGACAGGCGTAACGTCATTTTTGATAATTAAATCAAGATTATTTTTCTCGAATTTTTCTTTGTATTCTCCGGCTACCTGTGACAACATAACAGCCGCATCCAGTTCCTCAAGTTCTACATTTATGCTGCCGGTCGATGCCTTTGAAGCTTCAAGTAAATCCTGAATTAATTTTTTCAGACGTGATGACTGTCTGTCAAGAACGTCAAGATATTCGCGTACCTTCTCGTTATCTATATCCTCCTTCTGCAACAGGTCCACATAATTGATAATGGAGGTGAGCGGTGTCTTGATATCATGCGATACATTTGTGATGAGCTCCGTCCTGAAGCGCTCGCTCTTCATTTTTTCAGAGACCGCGGCCTCTATTCCATTGCTCACATTGTTCAAATCCTCACCATGCTTTCTGAAAAACAGCATGAGCCTTGATGTATCAACGGGCTGTGAAAAATCTCCGTTTGCTATAGCTTTTGCGGCGCATCTTATCCTGTCATACTGCATGATGAATGTGATAAGCAGCGCAAGCTCTATAAGCTTTACAATGAATATAAATCCAATACTCCCTATTCCAAAGCCTATAAGCTCGAGCAGGCATATGAAACCGAATGCAAGCATACTGATCAAAAACAGCGGTACATTTCTTTCTATCCAGGCAAAGCCATATCTGATTGGGGCAAATACCATCCTGCATAGCTTTTTGACAGGCTTTAGGAAAAATCTCACAACATAGTAGCACAATGTATGCTTCCAGAACTCATGCGCCCTGATTCTTACGTATGTTGAAAGGATTGCTTCAAGCGAAACCATGGTTGCCGCCAGACAAATGAGTGCCACCACCGGAAGCTGCTTTATAAGTAAAAAGCCTGCCGGAAATACCATAAAGTCTGCAAGCATTGTCACTCCAAGCATCACCCCATACGGCAGCCTGTCATATAATCGTAATTTAATTTCTTCCGAATCCTCGCGTTTTCCGGCAACCGTCAGCAGATACCCCGCCGTAATTACAAAACCAAGTATAAATACGACAAACAATACACTCAAATGTGTCTCTGTAAATTCCATGATATCCAGTACGCTGTCTGCCTGATTGAAGTAATCGCCCTTTTCCTGAAGCTGCTCAGGCAGCTTTGCATACACATAATAGTACCCAGGCTTATCTTCCGTTGAGGTGTATGGATAGTACACAATTCCGTTGTCTGATATCTTAAATGTATCCGGTAAAAGCTCATAACTCTCATTCACCTGCTCCACCACTTTTATAATTTCGTAACGGTCATAATAAACATCCTCATCATAATCGTAGTAAGAGCCGTCACTTTCAAAGCCCGAATTATCGTTATCCTCCAGATTCATGCCACACTTTATATGATTTCCTTTTTCATCGTAGCACTTTACATTTTTCCACTCGGCAAAGCCTGAAATATCTAGTGGCTGGCCTGTAAACATCTCCTCGTAGGCAAAGTATTTATTTCCATTCTCATCTGTTTTCTCAACTACCTTATATAAGCCGAGCGAGCTATTATCGTTAGAGCCTGTCATCACCCTCACCTTTGGAATGACATAAGCTGTGCCATCATTCAGGCACAGATAAAAGAGCCCATTTGTCTTGGAATACATGATTGAGCTGATTCTCTCACTGTTCATATCGCTTGAAGCAGCGTCTGACTCCTCATAGCTGCCGCTCATTGCATCCCACAGATTTGATAGCCTGTTCCACTTTAAGTTCTTTGCCTTGTAGCTAAAAATATAATCCGGATTTGATATTTCATCTACACTTGAATACACCTTTGCAGCATCAGATTTCACATCAACCTTGTCCTCTGATGTTTCATTACTCTTTACCACTGCGGCCTGCAGATTGGTATCGTCCATCATCTGCGAAAATGCAGTGTCATCACCGGATTCATAGTTGTACACCATCTGTCTGCTATAGGCTGCTGCAATATTCGCATGAATTTCATCCCTTAGCTGTGCTGTGCTTTCATAATTGTTTGTGTACACTGCAACTAACGTTGTTACAACAAGCCCTGCCGCCATGACCGAGCAGACTATAAATGCCACAAGCTTAAGCCACAGATTTCTTGATATTTTTTTCATATCATTCACCTTTCATTTTATTCAGCATCAATTTTGTATCCGCGGCCCCAGATGACCTTTAAGTATCTTGGCTCTGCCGGATTTATCTCAACCTTTTCTCTGAGATGACGGATATGTACCGCCACCGTGTTTTCTGTCCCGTATGGCTCATCCTTCCAGACCTTTGCATATATCTGATTCGGCGAATACACCTCGCCCGGATGCTCCATGAGAAGCTTCAAAATATCGTACTCTGTACGTGTGAGATTGGCTGCCTCGCCATCAACTGTCACCGTCTTTGATTTGTCATCCAGCTCAATTCCTCCGATTACCAGCTTTCCTGCGCTTGTATTGCCTGCGCCAAGAAGCATGTATCTCCTGATCTGCGACTTCACCCTCGCCTGCAGCTCTACCGGGTTAAACGGTTTCGTCACATAGTCGTCTGCTCCGACCGTGAGCCCGAGTACCTTGTCAGTGTCCTCACTTTTGGCAGTGAGCAGTATGACCGGCACATTAGAGATTTTTCTGATTTCCACCATCGCCTCTATGCCGTCCATGACAGGCATCATTATATCCATCAGGACAAGATGCACATCATTGTGTTTTACTATATCGAGCGCCTCCAGCCCGTTTCGCGCCGGGATTACCTCGTAGCCATCGCTGGTCAAATAAATGCTGATTGCCGATACAATGTCTTTTTCATCATCACATACTAATACTTTATACATAATTGCCTCCGGAAGTTTTATGTTGATCTTATTGTATCAATTGTAACATTAAAATCCAATTATGTAACACATTAAGATTTGTTTAAGAAATAATCTTAATGAAACTCAAAAGAAGCTCCGATTTACTGATATCAAATCGAAGCTTCTTTTCTTAGTTAGTTCATTATATTTGTTATTTACTATATTCGTTAATTTATTATTATGATTAAAGGGGTAAAATACCTTTTGACCCTCATATCATTATAATAACCGGTTGATTTGTTTACTTCGCCTGGAATTTCTTTGCCAGCACCTTTGTCAGGATGTTGATTAAGAATACGATTACGAGAAGAACAACCGCAATTCCAAATGCCTGGTCGAATTTTCCTTCACTTGTCGCTGCAAGGTAGAGCTTGATGGTAAGTGTTCCACCTGACTGCATTATCTTTGAGAAATATCCGCTGGCAACCTTTGGAAGCATTCCTGCGCTTCCTGCTGTAAAGAGGAGTGCTGCTGACTCACCGACTATTCGGCCGATTGCAAGGATAACACCTGTGATAATTCCCGGCATGGCTGACGGCAACAGGATGGTACGGATGGTGTGCCATTTTCCGGCTCCAAGTCCGACTGCTCCGTGTCTGTAGCTGTCCGGTACAGTTTTAAGCGCCTCCTGTGTGTTTCTGGTGATGAGGGGCAGTACCATGAGCGTCAGTGTCAGTGAACCTGTCAGGATACTGTAGCCAAAGCCTATTGTCTGTCCGAAAAACATCATTCCGAAGAGACCGAAGATGATTGACGGTATTCCTGCAAGTGTCTCTGTGGCAAACTCGATTGTGGATACGAGCTTACCCGGCTTTGCATACTCATTCAGGTATACGGCAGCTCCCACTCCGACAGGAGTTGCTATGAGCATGGTGATTATTATAATGTAAAGTGTATTAAGCAGGTTTCCCGCTATTCCGACAGTGCCTCTTAAGACAGATGTCTCGCTGGTCAGAAACTGCAAGTTTACCTGGCCGATTCCCCTGACAAATACATATATGATGATTCCCGCAAGCAGCACTACCGATAATGCTGCACACAGATATATGAAAAAATATACTACATCATCGCCTATTCTGCGGCGTTTTCCATTTATACTAGTCATTTTCCACAGCTCCTTTCTTTTTGAGTTTCATAAGGGTGAGGTTGATTATCATGATAAACACAAAAAGTACAAGGCCTACTGAGAAAAGCACCTGTCTGTGAAGTCCACTTGCGTATCCCATCTCACTGACGAGCTGTGTGGTAAGGAAACGCACTGAGTTGAACGGAAGTGGAAAGCTTACCGTTCCACCGGCTACCATGTTGATAGCCATAGCTTCTCCCAGTGCACGTCCTATTCCGAGCACAATTCCTGTCATGATTCCTGACTTTGCCGCCGGAACCGTCACTTTAAATATTGTCTGTATCTTTGTTGCTCCAAGTGCAAGTGATGCCGCTCTCATCTGCTGCGGTACTGCCTGTATTGATGATACGCTCATGTTGATTACTGTAGGAAGAATCATGATTGCAAGCACTATTATTGCTGCAAGCAGATTTGATCCGCCGGTAAACTGGTGCGTTGCTGAGTTTGCAAAAACATGCTTCTCGAGCTTGTATAATACCGGATTAAGTATCATAAGTCCCAAAAGTCCATAGATTACTGATGGAATGGCTGCAAGCAGCTCTACTGCCGGCTGCACTACTGCTGAGAGCTTTTTATTTGCCACCTCAGTAAGAAATACTGCTGTAAGAAGAGCAATTGGCACTCCTATGAGTATAGATACTGCTGTTCCTATGATGGATGTCAGGATTATGTACAATATTCCGTAGCTTGGGTCTGCCGCTGTCGGTGCCCATTTTGTTCCGAATAAGAGGTTTAACACTCCGACCTTGAAAAATGCCGGTGCGCCTTTAAGGAACATATAAATTGTTATTGATAAAACTGCGAATATTGCCACAACCGCACATACCGTGAATATTATTTTGGCAACATTCTCTACTATGGATTTATGTTTCATTTGATACTCCTTGTTTCAAAAAATCCCCCAGGAAACCTGCCATTTCCTGAGGAAACCCTGTATCTTGTCGATATGTATTAATACTGATGTCTAATATCGATGTCTGTATTTTGTATTATTACTATGACTGATAATTTCTACTGTGGGAGGATAAGGCCTACCTTCTTGATAACTGCCTGTCCCTCATCTGAGTTTACATAGTCAAACCAAGCCTTAACAATATCGTTCTGCTCGTCAATTTTGCCCTTTGTAGCCATTACGAATGGACGAGAAAGGAGATATTTGCCTGCTACGATGTTTTTCTCTGTTGCATCTACGCCGTCAATTTTCATTGCTGTTACTGTATCATCAAGTACGTCAAGTGAAACATATCCGATTGCTCCCGGTGTTGAGCCTACCTTTGCAAGAACTGCTCCTGTTGAATCAAGCTCCTGTGCATATTTGCACTGGTCCTTTACATCAAGAAGCTCCTCGAAGGCTCCTCTTGTTCCTGAAGCAGCCTCACGGCCGATTGCTACGATTGCCTCATCTTTTCCACCAAGGTCTTTCCAGTTTGAAATCTCACCTGTGTAGATTTTCTTTAAGTCATCTGATGTAAGCTCTGTTACTGAGTTGTCCTTGTCTGTGATAACTGCAATTCCGTCGATTGCTACGATGTTTTCCTCAACGCCGTTTGCTTTCTCATCATCCGTAAGTGCTCTTGATGAATCTCCGATATCTACGCTTCCTGCTGTTACTGACTCGATTCCTGAACCAGAACCTGTATACTCAACTGTTACTGTCACTCCAGGGTTCTTCTCCATGAATGACTCCTTGAGTGCCTCACAAAGCTTCTCCATTGAAGTACTTCCTGCAAGCGAAAGTGAACCGCTTAAGTTCTCATTTGATGTACCTTCATCTGCGCTTGTATCTGCATTGTTGTCTGCTCCGTCTGAGCTTGAGCCACATCCTGTAAATGCTGCTGTCATCATTGTTGCAGCAGTTGCTAAAACTAAAAGTTTTTTCATACGATTTTTCATTTTAATTTCCTCTTCCATTTCTTTCTTGAACTTGTTTCTTTGCTTGTTACAACTGATATAGTAATGGGGAAATGTAAAATGCAAAATCATTAGTGTGTAAAATGCATGTAAAAAAATATTCATATCCCCTATTTCCTGTCCTTTTATTAAAGCAAGCCAATACACTAGTACTATTTTACTGTTTTTTGTTGATAAAACAATATATTACTTTGATTCCCCAAAAAACCAAATAAAAAAACACGCTATACGCGTGTCCTAAAATGAAATAGTCGATAACTCTTCAGATATATTCATAAATAAATCGGCGTGACAAGATTCGAACTTGCGACCTCTACGTCCCGAACGTAGCGCTCTACCAAACTGAGCCACACGCCGTCTGCAATTCGTTTTGCAACTACTAAATAATATCACAATGTATAAATTTTGTCTACCCCATAATATATATTTATGGTATGATTTATGCTGTATAATATGATAAAAATTTACACTGTTGTGCCCAGCCTCACAGCGAGGTATCATCCCCATGACTGAACTGTAATTTAATCACGTAATTATTTTCTTATACTATGAAGCCGGCCCGGCAGCGCAGTGACCGGCTAACCCCCAAGGTATGAAAATTATAAGGAGAATATCATGACAAATCAGACAAATCACATAAATAAAACAGCTATAATAACCGGAGCTTCACGCGGTATCGGTGCCGCCATTGCCAAAAAGCTGGCTTCCTGTGGCTATAACCTCTCACTTTGCTGCCGCAATTCATCTGACAGGCTAAAGGCTCTGGCTGATGAGCTTCACTGTGCATACGGAATTGAGGTGCTATGCTACATCGGAAATGTAGGAGACTTTTTCTTTGCCAAGGATATGGTTACGAATACCATTTCCCATTTCGGCCATATAGATGTGCTCATTAACAATGCCGGTATATCTCATATCGGGCTGCTGAACGACATGTCCCCGGAGGAATGGAACAATATCGTGGCGATAAATCTGACCGGTGTTTTCAACTTTACAAAGCTCGTCATCCCTTATATGGTTGCCGATAAATGTGGCCGTATACTACAGATTTCCTCTGTCTGGGGCAATGTCGGAGCATCCTGCGAAGTGGCATACTCAGCCTGCAAAGGCGGTATAAATGCATTTACCAAGGCACTCGGCAAGGAGCTTGCGCCATCGCATATTCCGGTAAATGCCATAGCCTGCGGTGTCATAGATACCGATATGAACCGATGCTTTAATGAGACAGAACGCGCTGAGCTGGCCGATGAAATCCCTGCCGGACGCTTTGCCACAGCCGATGAAGTCGCAGATATGGCTTACTCCGTCATCACTGCACCTGATTACCTCACAGGACAAATAATCACTTTTGATGGTGGCTGGATTTAAAATTGTAATTTTAAGTTTTCTAATTTTTTCGTATTTTTTCAGATATTTGTTGCTTTCTACGATTATTGTGTTACAATTTGTTTATGAATGAAATAAATATCTTTTTACAAGAAAGGCAGCTATCAACCATTAGCACAACTGTGCCTGACAGGCTTGATTATCTGATGAGGCTCCACAGCTTGACCAACGTGGCTCTTTCGGAAATCATGTGCTGTGCAGAATCAACGATTTCAGGCTACAGGACAGGCCGTAGAGTGCCTGACATTTTTGTCATTTGCCATTTAAGTACAATTTTTGGTGTAACACCCAATTATTTTCTTGGATTCACAGACGAAATATGTCCAACTCACAACTGATTATGTGATATATACAAGGCCTTCCGGTGTCACTTCACAACCATCACCGGCTGCTAATGCAAATGTCACATAAAATATATTGAAAAATGAAAGGGGGAAATGTTACAGTCTAAGCCAAAACTGTAACGAAAAACAGCCCGGTGCACATATCACAATGTGTGCCGGGCTGCAGATTTTATTGTTATTCTGCCACAAGTATTATTGTGGTTCTCGCAGGAACTCTTATGGTGTTGACACCCAAAAGCTCTGTCTTTGCCGTGAAGTCCTCTCCGTCAAAATACTCTGCATTGGTGTTGGTGTCCACATGCCAGTGTTTTCCGTTCGGAAGCACCGGAAGCTGCATCACAAGCGGCTCCCAATATGCATTCATGCAATAGAATACAATATCATCCTCCGTGTCCTCCTCATTTCTTCCGGCATACATGATGCCGATAAGCTTTGTCTTGTAATCCGTTGAGGCATTAAACGGTGTACCGTTGTGCACACTGATTTCCGGAAACTGGCAGGATGAAGGCTTTGTCATCTTTCTGAGTATAGGATGCTCTTTCCTGAACTGAATCATATGACGCACGAAATCATGGATTTCCTTGAATTCCTCAAGCCTGCTCCAGTCGAGCCATGAGATGATATTGTCCTGACAATACGCGTTGTTGTTTCCAAACTGGGTGTTGCAGAACTCATCGCCCGCAAAAAACATTGCCGGGCCACGGCTGCACAAAAGCGCTGCAAATGCATTCTTTATAAGGCGCCTTCTAAGTCCGTTTACATTTGGATCGTCTGTCTCACCCTCTGCGCCACAGCTCCAGCTATGTCCGTTGTTGTCTCCGTCTGTGTTATTCCAACCGTTTTTCTCATTGTGCTTTTCATTGTATGAGTAAAGGTCATACAGTGTAAAGCCATCATGACAGGTCATGAAATTGACTGATGCCTTGTGTCCTCTGCTCTCCGGGCTGTAAAGGTCGCGTGAGCCGGTGATACGTGTAATGGCATTTCCCGCCATACCGTCATCGCCCTTTAAAAAGCTTCTCATGTCATCCCTGTATCTGCCGTTCCACTCAGCCCATCTGTTCCATGACGGGAAGCTTCCCACCTGATACAGTCCGCCTGCATCCCAGGCCTCTGCGATGAGCTTCATCTTGCCAAGTACCGGGTCGAATGCCAGCGACTCAAGAATCGGCGGATTAGCCATAGGTGCACCGTTTTGATCTCTTCCGAGAATGGAAGCCAGGTCAAATCTGAAGCCATCCACTCTGTACTCAATAGCCCAGTGCCTCAGACAGTCTATAATAAAGCTGCGCACAACAGGATGATTACAGTTCATAACGTTTCCACAGCCACTGAAATTGTAGTAGTGTGCATCCGGTGTCAGCATATAGTACACGTTATTGTCTATACCCTTGAAGGAAAAGCATGGTCCCATCTCATTTCCCTCAGCGGTATGGTTGAACACCACATCAAGAATGACCTCTATGCCATTTTCCTTTAAAGCCTTTATCAGCGATTTCAGCTCGTCTCCCTCGTGGTTGTGCTCCTCGTTGAAGGCATAGCTGGTATTCGGTGCAAAAAATGATACTGTGTTGTAGCCCCAGTAATTGTAAAGCTGCACACCATCGACCACTCTGGCGCTCTCCATCTCATCAAACTCAAAAATCGGCATTAGCTCCACTGCATTTATTCCCAGGTCCTTAAGATACGGAATCTTATCCTTCAAACCGGCAAATGTACCCGGTGCGCTGACTCCAGAGGATTTATCCTTTGTATAGCCCCTCACATGTGTCTCATAAATCACAAGATCCTCAAAGGGCTGCTCAAGCTGCTTTATGTTGCCCCAGTCAAAGTTACTTTTTACAACTCTCGCCCTGTACTCAAAATCCTTGCCGCCCTCCGGCTTTTCTCCCCATTTTCGCTGTCCTGTGACCGCTCTGGAATATGGGTCTAAAAGGACATTTTCCTCGTTAAACAAAAGTCCCTTTGCCGGCTCATATGGTCCGTCAAACGAAAATGCATACTCAAATTCATCCGGCTTTATATCAAAAACAAGCATGGAGTAGGTATCTCCTATCCTATATGAATCAGGAAACGGAATCCTCGCATACGGCTTTGGTGCCTGTGGCTTGAACAATAAAAGAGTACACCTCGTTGCTCCATGGGAATTGATGGTAAAGCTCACTCCGTTTGATGCCACGCACGCTCCGTACATTCTGAAAAAGCCCGGACGTATCTTAAATCCCTCTACCACATCAAGCGGCAGCAGGCCTGTATTTACTACATCCTCATGCTTTTCTTCTTTACTGCGCTCTCTCCACATATACATATTGCTCTTTGCTCCCTTACTATATTTGTATGATGGTACATGCCTTTTGTTGCATGACTGCTTTTTATCTTAATTCGTTAAAAAATGATATTGTAACTATTCAGCCCTTCTTTTTCTCAGTGGTTCTGAATAGTTACCTACTGTTAATTTACATGCAGCTTTCCAAGCTCATCAATCTCTATTTTACTATAATTTTGTGAATATGTGTTCATTAAATTACATATCTCCTGAGCTTTTTCGCCTGAAGCCACTGTTGGCCTGAAATCATTGTATGAGCTTGCGCTGCTTAAGGTGCATGGAATAATCTGCGCATCTATGCCCGGCTGCAATTCACCATTTATCAGAGTAAACGTCTGCTGATAAATCGCCGTGTTCTTGTCCGCCGGATTTTTATTGCCTCCGAAGCAGAAATTTCCAAGACTGTAGCATATCATTTTGCCGTTATAGACCTCCATCCCCTGCAGCACATGAGGGTGGTTTCCGACTACCAGGTCTGCTCCCCAGTCAATGATACGATGTGCCGCCGCCTGCTGATAGTCATTAGGGTAATGGTCACCCTCTATGCCCCAGTGACAGCATGCGATAACTATCGCCGCTCCCTGTTCACGAAGCTGCGCTATACCGTTTTGGATATATGCCTCGCGGTCACCGTTTTGTGACAAAAGGCTGGCTGACACTATTCCAATCTTTGTCCCATCAGCAGTCTCATAAATACCGGTATGATCATTGAAGCCATATACTATCCCGGCATTGTCGAGCACATTTCTCGTATCGTCCAGTCCAGCTTGTCCATAGTCGTATGTGTGATTGTTTCCAAGACTGCAGGCCTCGATGGAGCTGCCCGTCATTATTCCAATGTACTCAGGCTTTCCCTTAAGGTTCCAGCGCTTTTCTACGCGCTCTGTCGCATCCGATAGCACACACTCTAAATTGATGAGTGTCATATCGTCAGCCTCAAAAATATCTCTCACGCCGCCGAAAAAGTAGTCCTGTCCCTTTGAATCATAATAAGAATTAAAGCTTCCGTCATAGCTTTGCTCCTGATTGTTGCCGAGTGTACAGTCTCCTGTAGCCGTAATCACTATGGTTGACATCTGTGGCTTTTGTGTGTCCGCTTCTGTTTCGGCTGCTGCATCAGGCTGTGTACTCTCTGTGCCTGCTGCCGTACTGTCAACTGCGTTATCATCTTCTTTTCCGGCATCCGATGTGTCTTTCACTACATCCACACCATTCTGATTGGCGGCTTCTTTTATATTATCTGCAATATACTCTTTTCCTATGAGTGCTCCTGCCATAATTATGCATAAAACCAAAAGCACAGATAATAGAATTTTTAATCCCTTGTTTTTCATAGTTCTCCTCATATGTAATCTTATACTGTATTGAAGCGGTTCGTAACTACCACACTCTTAGAATATCAACCGTGTGCGCACTTGCTCCCATCAGGTCTTCTCTCTCACATGTTGAAAGATGGTACTGTACAAACATATCAAACTCTTCCTCATCAAGAGCATTCAAAAATGGCCTGATATAATTTGCTGCGCCATCGGCTGCTATTATCTTTTCACGTGTGAGGGCTGCCTGTGCATTTAAAGCCTCTATATCTTCTAATCGGACAAAACTGTACAAATCATTAGCTTTTTCCGTACAATGGAAGCTCTCATCGAGCATTCCGCCCTCTATGCCCTCTTTTATATGCTTCTCCTTTATGGCATAGGTTATCACGCTGTACTCATTCATAATGTATGCCACAAGTATGTAACCGCCCGGTTTTGTCACCCTCTTTGCCTCATTCAATGCGGCAAGCTTTTCTTCCGCTGACTTCAGATGATACATCGGTCCGAATACGAGCGTGAGGTCAAATTCATCGTTTCCAAACTTTTTCAGCTTTGTGGCATTGCCCTGGTATGCCTTTACTTTATCGCTCTTTTGCTTCAGTCTGCCAAGGTTATGCTTAACTAACTCGAGTGCTGTCACATCATAGCCCTCCTCGGCAAGAGGCACTGAATATCTGCCCGTTCCCGCACCAACATCCAGGATTTTGATCTGTGAGCGAAGCGCTTTTATATCACTTAGCATTTTTTCATCAGAAGCAAGATTTACTACTTTATTAGCTGCTTCCGCAGCTTCTGCATCAGACGGACAGTACTCATCATCAAGCTGCTTCTCATTCATCAGGCTGCCAAGACAATCGTGTATATACTTCATGGATGTGATAAACTCTACCCTGCCGTGGCGGCTGTTCAGGCGCTTTTCCTCGTTGAATTTGTTATAGTATTCTTCTAATTCTGTCACGTGTATTCCTCCCTGTATTATTCCTCGATATGCTCACGTCCCTGCGCAATGATTGTGCGCACATGTCCGTCTGCAAGCGAATAAAACACTGATTTGCCCTCACGTCTGCTGTTTACGAGCTTGTTTGCCTTTAATATCCTAAGCTGATGGGATATGGCGGACTGTGTCATGTTGAGCACCTTTGCCAGGTCACAGACGCATACCTCCGCTTCAAACAACACAAAGAGGATTCTGATTCTGGTGGAGTCGCCAAATACCTTAAAAAGCTCTGCAAGGTCGTAGAGCTCGGTTTCCTCCGGCATTGTATCATTTACTATTTTCAGAAGATCTTCGTGGATTTCGTTGCAGTCGCAGCATTCTATCTGTTCATTTATGTTTTCGCTCATGATGGTGTCCTTTCTGCGTTATTTTTTCATTATTTTTGCGTTATTTTTACTTTATTGGCTATGGGGCGGGTGCTCCGCATAAATTGCATGTGCCTTCGCTCAGTATTTCGATATTAAGACTCTGTAGGAATTATGATTTCAGGTTTTGGCTATAGGACGCAACCGGCTTTTAGCGCCGTCCGTGGCGCTAACGCCTTGTCCGTGCGTCCATGCACGGACATTGCTGTGTTGTGACATAATTCCAACAGACTCTAAATATCTCCATATTCGCGATGTCACATGCAATTTCTGCAAGCACCCTTTGGTTTTGGCTCATTGAAGGGTATGGACGCGTCGTATTGGCAGGAGCGTAACTGCTCAGTGCCTTCGCAGTTACGGGGCTGGTCCGGATGCGTGTGGGGGCACTGCAGGAATTTACTTAGCTTTTGTTTATTAGCTATTGCCGTTTAATTGTCTTTTGTTACTGTCACACTTTCGTGTGAACAGTAACTTCTTTTATTATACGCGAAAGACAGAGTGCACCTCTTGGGTGCATTCTGTCCGGTATTTTTTATATAGTAGTTTTATGGCATTTTGATATCTGCATTTTGATATCTGCATTTTGATATCTGCATTTTGATATCTGCTCTTTGAGCTCTACCTTTTTAGAGCTTGTGTACGAATAATGCGCGGATTGCATTTAGCACTGCTATCACCATTACTCCTACGTCTGCAAATATCGCGAGCCACATATTGGCTATTCCGACTGCTCCGAGCACGAGGCAGATCAGCTTGATGCCTATTGCGAAGTATGTGTTTTCATATACTATTCGCAGGCATTTGCGCGATATTTTTATTGCTTTTGCTATCTTTAGCGGATCATCATCCATGAGGACGATATCTGCGGCTTCGATTGCTGCATCTGAGCCCATGGCGCCCATTGCAATTCCGATATCCGCTCTTGAGAGCACCGGTGCATCGTTAATTCCGTCTCCGACGAAGGCGAGCTTTTCTTTGCTGCCCTTTTTCGCAAGCAGTTCTTCTACCTTTGCTACTTTATCACCCGGTAATAGCTCACTGTATACTTCATCAATTCCCAGCTCGGCCGCTACTGAGTCGGCTACTGTCCTTGAATCGCCTGTAAGCATTATTGTACCTTTTATTCCGGCTTTTTTCAATGCCTTTATTGCTGCCGCTGAGGTTGGTTTTATCTTATCTGAAATAAGGATATAGCCCTCATATCTGCCGTCTATTGCGATATGGACTATGGTGCCGACCTTGTCAGTTTCACTGTAGCTTAAGCCCAGCTTTTTCATAAGCTTGTAGTTTCCTGCCGCTACAGATACGCCATCTACCTTTGCGGTGATTCCGTGACCGCTGATTTCCTCAACGTCTGTCACGCGGGTTCTGTCGATTTCCTTTCCATACGCCTTCTGTAAGCTCCTGCTGATTGGGTGCGATGAACTGCTCTCCGCGAGTGCTGCGTACTCGAGCACCTTTTCTCTATCGAGCGTATTGTCGTAGACTCCTGCCACCTCGAAAACGCCCTCTGTCATGGTGCCGGTCTTGTCAAATACAACGTATCTGGTCTGTGATAAGGTCTCAAGATAGTTTGAGCCCTTTACAAGAACGCCCTCGCGGCTAGCGCCTCCGATTCCTGCAAAAAAGCTGAGCGGAATACTGATGACCAGCGCGCACGGACAGCTTATTACAAGGAAGGTAAGTGCCCTGTATATCCAGCTGCCCCACTGTGGTGCGGCTGACATGAAAAGTATTCTGACAAGCGGTGGCAGTATCGCAAGTGCAAGTGCACTGTAGCAGACTGCCGGAGTGTAATACTTGGCAAATTTTGATATGAAGTTTTCTGATTTTGATTTCTTTGAGCTTGAATTTTCAACGAGGTCAAGTATCTTTGAAACCGTTGATTCGCCAAACTCTTTTGTCGTTTTAATCTTTAAAACACCGGACATATTGATGCATCCGCTGATTATCTCATCACCGCATTTTGCATCCCTCGGCACACTCTCACCTGTAAGCGCACTGGTGTTTAATGTAGATGAACCCTCAACTATCACACCGTCGATAGGAACCTTTTCTCCGGGCTGTACCACGATTACTGAGCCGATAGCAACCTCATCAGGATCAACCTGGGTGAGCTTTCCGTCCACCTCGATATTGGCATAATCGGGTCTGATGTCCATGAGCTCACTGATATTCTTACGGCTCTTTCCGACTGCATAGCTCTGAAACAGCTCTCCTATCTGGTAGAAAAGCATAACGGCTATAGCCTCTGTATAGTCACCATTCTCATAGAGCGCAACCGCTATCGCACCTACAGTGGCAACCGCCATCAGGAAGTTTTCATCAAATACCTGCTTGTTTTTGATTCCCTTAAATGCTTTTTTCAGGATATCGTATCCTATGACCAGATAAGGCACCATGTAAAGCAGGAACCTGATAATTCCCTTAACCGGTATGAAATGTAATATAATCATGAGTACCGCTGCGATTATGATACGCGCAAGTACTTTTTTCTGCTTTTTATTCATACGCCATAGCTCCATTCATTATAATCTCTTGATAATCACCCTTACTATAGCGCAGGCATTGAAAAAATATCATTTGTCATTCCTGCGCCCGGCAATTTATAAGAAAATCTCGCAGTCGTCCTCTACCTTTTTACAGTTCTTAAGAACCTCCTGCATAACCGCCTTTGCATCCTGTCCTTCTTCAAACTCAACGCTCATCTTGAGTGTCATGAAATTGACTGTAGCATCCTTTACACCTGCTGTATTCTTTGCGGCATCCTCCATCTTGTTGGCGCAGTTAGCGCAGTCTACATCGATTTTGTAAGTCTTCTTCATAGTGGTATTCTCCTTATTTTCATGAATTATTTGATTTACTGTACGTTTTTTATTGAACATATGAATGATTGTTCATATGTTAATTTTATTATAGCACCTTTTGCACTATTGTCAATACACAATGTGCATCTAAAAACAAAATTTATTCACATACTCTAATCACATAATTAATCTCATAGTTTATGATTCAGGCTTCATCTGTGATATTTTCTTTCCAGCAGCTTCCCTCTTCTATCCCATTTGCCGTAAGCCATTCATCCTCAACCTCTACATGACGCTGTCTGCCGTTTTCGTCCTCGAGATAAACCACGCATTTTGCTTTTGCGCCGTCTGCTCTTTCCTCACAGCCAAAATCAGCCTCATATATATGTGTTACCGTATACATCTACACTCTACCTTCTTTCATATGATTTTGCATGACATAAATATATAGAAACTTCCCACATGTACAGGTGGATGTGTCCACTCTAAAATATCATGTGGGAAGCTTTTTCAACTATATTTATGATTATAATGCTGCTTTAATCGCTGCAAGCAGCTCATCATATGTCTCATATGCAGGAAGCTCAGGGTAGTCCTTCTTAATGGCATCTGTGCTTCTGAAAAGGAAACCTGCCTTGCTGGCCTGTATCATGCCTAAATCGTTGTGGCTGTCACCGCTTGCGATGGTATCGTATCCGATAGACTGCAGTGCCTTTACAGTCGTAAGCTTTGACTGCTCACATCTCATTCTAAAGCCTGTGATCTCACCATCTTCAGCAACCTCAAGCTCGTTACAGAAGATTGTCGGCCAGCCGAGCTTCTTCATGAGCGGGCCTGCAAACTGTGAAAATGTATCACTGATGATGATTACCTGTGTGATTGAACGAAGCTCATCCAAGAATTCCTTTGCGCCAGGCATTGGATCTATCTTTGCGATTGTCTCCTGGATTTCTTTTAATCCGAGTCCGTGCTCCTTTAAAATATTTATTCTATAGTTCATGAGCTTATCATAATCAGGCTCATCTCTTGTTGTCTTTTCAAGCTCAGGAATGCCTGTCTCCTTTGCAAATGCAATCCAGATTTCAGGTACCAATACTCCCTCAAGGTCTAAGCATACAATATTCATTTTGATTCCTCCGTGTGTTTTATTCTGTGGATTTCGATGAAGCTCAATATACTTGTCATGTAACTATTTAAGTAGCCTTGAATAGTCACCTTATAATTATAGTTCACCGATTTAATCCAGTAAAGTATATCATACAAAACGACTGCCTACAATAGAATTCTACGGGATTTTTCAGTAAATCATTATTACCGTCCATTACGCTCGCGGGCTTTTGCACTCACGCCATCTTCCCCGCTCACGCTAACTTCCGCACTCACGCCGGCTTCCACTTAGAAGATGCCCTCATCATCTATGATGTTTCCGCTCTCAACATGCTTTTTCAGTATATTGTTAAACGCATAATCCCAGATTTTCTCTGAACCGAGTGCTGTGCGCTTATTTCTGCCAAGTATCTGCGACAGCTTTACGCTGTGCTCACGCCATGAACGCCCGCCCGACGCATCATTTAGGAGCATTGGCTGGATATTGTCCATGGTGCGGGCAAATCTGGCTTCCGGCGTCTGCTGCGCCTCAAATTCCTCCCACAGCTCTAAAAGCGGCTCGCCCTGTTCCTTTGGCAAGAGTCCGTATATACGCTTTGCCGCCTTCTGCTCACGCTCATGCTGTGTGGCCTTGCCTGCCTCATCATAGGCATATGTGTCTCCTGCGTCAATCTCTACTATGTCGTGTATCAAAAGCATTCCTACTGTCTTTAGCACGTCTATCTTCTCATTGGCATACTCGCTCAAGAGCATGGTCATGATAGCCATATGCCAGGCATGCTCCGCATCATTTTCCTTGCGGCTTGCATCAGCTAAATAAGTCTGGCGGAATATCTTCTTTTCCTTGTCGATTTCTCTGATGAAATCAAGCTGTTTTTCTAATTTTTCTTTTTGCTGCATCATTTTACTGGTTCCTTCTTCCTATCCTATCCGATTTTTAAATATGGTCTCAAGTGTTTAATCAATTCATGTACTTTTGTGCCTGGAGCTGAACTTGCAGGAGTTTTTCCTTCATTCATTGCATCCAAGCGTTCAGCATTTGTTATTGCAAAATCCATGAAAGGCCTCAGAATTTGGAACATATCTGCCCTTCCCTTTGAATATTCTCCCTGTCCAATATTCTTTAACCATTCAGATAGTTTTGGCCAGTAATCACTTCTATGAATATCTGACTGAACAAAACTGAAATGAAGCAAAAACCAAAGTTCAATACACTGATTTGACCAGATAGCATGATATTGTGTTTCCTCTGTAGATATATTAATACATAATTCATTCGTTTTATTGATGCGTTTTGCCGGAAAATCATCAGTATCATAGACTATCCAGACATGCTTATATCCATTCGGATTGTTCATGACCAGATTCATTGCCTTATCCAAAAGACTAAGCGTATTGTCTCCTGCACCATGAATGTCAAGCTGAATTTTATCTCGATACTGACTGTTTATGATTGTCCTGATTGCTTCGAAATACTGTGGTTCTGTTTCAGTTCCTTCTGTTACTATCAAATGGTACTCTGGACATATCAATATATTCTTATCTCGCCGCGGTTTCATCCAACTCTTTCCTAAATCACTTTTCTTCGGAGGTTTTAAACTCATTGCCACTCTCCTCCTGCCAGCATATTTGTAAGATATGGATCTGCACCATAACGCCCTTCCAGATATTGTTTATCATAGGCTGCAGTACTATTTACTCGTTCATTGTTTTCTCTTCTGATTTCATATAGGGAATATATTTCACTTTCATGCCTTTCATTTTCTGCCGCAAACCAAATTTCATCCCGTCTGAAAACTGTATTTTTCATTGTTGTCATATCATGGGAAGTAAAGAGTAACTGCGCTCCCTTTTTATTTACATTCTTATTCTTAAACAATGAAATTACATAACGAAGCAGCTTAGGATGCAATTTTGCATCCAATTCATCAATAATCACCAGCCGTCCTTCTTGCAGTGCTAACAAAATCACAGGTAATGCCGCGATCATTTTCTTTGTTCCATCTGACTCATCATTAAAACTTAATTCATAAATCTTTCCCTCTATCATACGCTGCGTATACAGTTCATGATTTTCTTCATCATACCGATAACCTGATACATCAATATCAACATCATTTAGTGCACGAACAATTCTCTTTCGATATGATTCATCATCAGAAAACATTATTTGTCTGTCTGCAATCGGATTTGCATAGTTTTTGACAATGCATGATTCAAACCACTTCTGAACTTCCACAATTACCGGTATATCATAGTTGATTGCCAAAAAAGATAAATATGGCATCTTGGGGTTTACCGAGCGGTTAATACTCGCTTTATTGATGCTTGCACCCAATGTAATTTCAGCACCTTCCCTATCAAAAACCATACCCGTTCTCTTTCCACCAATGGATTTCCAATACAGAGATTCTTCAACAATGTCATCCCCGCATATTGATAAGTTGTACCTGTATTCATTTTTTCCCTGTCGGAAATACACTTCAAATTCTGTCGGCATTTCCCTAGATATTTCATTAAAATAGAATGGTGCCGCACTTATCTTCTGCTGAATAATAATCTTTTCTCTTGCCTTCTCCAATTCATATATTGGCTTAACTACTGTAGAAATCAAACATGAAAGAGCTAGTAACAGATTGGTTTTCCCGCCACCATTCGGACCATATATAACCCCTACAGGAAGAAGTGCATCTGCTTTATCACTTTTTAACAGCGATTCTGAAAACTCCGGAATAGATGTTGCCTGAAAATCGAATGTTGTTGTTTCTTTATATGATTTAAAATTTTTAAAAGAAAATTGACACAGCATCCTGATATTCCTCCCTCTGAACTGCCTTATTTGCACTTATTATATAATTAATATATTCATTTTTCAAGTTTTATACCCATATTTCATAAATTTTATTTTCGAAATATGGGTATAAAAGTCATTTTTCTGGTTTTATAATATTATTTTAAGTTTCCTTAGAAAATCTCATTTACATACATAAAAATACAATGCCTCTACAGCGCATCCTTCATTGCTTTAACATACTCACCGACATACTTTGGTGAAGCCTCACCATACTCATCGATTATCTTTATGATGGCAGAGCCCACAATGGCACCATCCGAGATATCTGCCATCTTCTTTGCCTGCTTGGGTGTTGAAATACCAAAGCCTATAGCACATGGCACATCTGTGTTTTCTCTGATAACCTTGACGATTGAAGTCAGATCTGTCTTAATCTCGCTTCTTGTACCGGTGACTCCGAGGCTTGAAATCACATAGATGAAGCCGGTTGCCTCCTTTGCTATCATCGCAATACGATCCTTTGATGTAGGTGCGATAAATGAAATGAGATCCACATCATATTTCTCGCAGAGTTGTAAAAACTCTTCCTTTTCCTCATATGGGATATCCGGCAGAATGAGTCCGTCAATGCCTATTTCCTTACATGTACTGATAAACTTTTCTGCACCGTATGAGTAAACCACATTTGCATATGTCATGAAAACCATAGGGATTGTGACATTTTTTCTCAAATCTCTCACAAGGTCAAAAACCTTGTCAGTGGTGACTCCGGCTGCAAGTGCCTTTATGTTGGCGCCCTGGATTACAGGTCCCTCTGCTGTAGGATCAGAGAACGGAATACCAAGCTCTATAAGGTCTGCTCCGTTTGCAACAGCTTCTCTTACGATTTTCGCGGTTGTCTCTAAATTTGGATCACCACAGGTGATAAATGGTATAAATGCCTTGCCGTTTTCAAACGCACTTCTTATCTTACTCATAAATATTCTCCCCTCTGTATCTTGCTATTGCCGCGCAGTCCTTGTCGCCTCTGCCTGAAACAGTAACAACGATTATCTTGTCCTTGTCCATTGTAGGCGCCAGCTTCATGGCATATGCCACTGCATGTGAGGACTCGATTGCAGGGATAATTCCCTCTGTCTTTGCGAGGTATTCAAAAGCATTTACCGCTTCATCATCTGTTACCGGTACATATTTTGCTCTTCCGATATCGTGCAGATATGCGTGCTCCGGTCCGACTCCCGGATAGTCAAGTCCTGCAGAAATTGAATAAACCGGAGCAATCTGTCCATATTTATCCTGACAGAAATATGACTTCATGCCGTGGAAAATACCAAGACGGCCTGTATTTACCGTGGCTGCAGTCTCAAAGGTATCTATTCCTCTTCCTGCTGCCTCGCAGCCGATGAGCTCTACACCCTCATCCTCTATGAAGTTGTAAAAGCTTCCGATGGCATTTGAGCCGCCGCCCACACATGCGATGACCGCATCAGGCAGTCTGTGCTCCTTTTCAAGCATCTGCTCCTTGATTTCCTTTGAGATGACCGCCTGAAAATCTCTTACGATGGTAGGGAACGGATGTGGTCCCATAACTGAGCCCAGGCAGTAATGTGTGTCCGAAATTCTCTTGGTCCACTCTCTCATTGCCTCCGATACGGCATCCTTTAACGTGGCTGTGCCTGATGTAACAGGGATAACCTCTGCTCCGAGCAGACGCATGCGGTATACATTGAGAGCCTGACGCTTTGTGTCCTCCTCGCCCATGAATACAACACATTCCATACCCATAAGGGCTGCGGCCGTTGCTGTTGCCACGCCGTGCTGACCGGCTCCGGTCTCAGCTATCAGGCGGGTTTTGCCCATTTTCTTTGCAAGAAGTGCCTGACCTAATACGTTGTTGATCTTGTGGGCTCCTGTATGGTTTAAATCCTCTCTTTTAAGGTATATTTTTGCTCCACCGAGATCCTTTGTCATCTTTTCTGCGTAGTACAGTCTCGATGGTCTTCCTGCATAATCGTTGAGAAGCTCTGTGAGCTCTCTGTTAAATTCAGGATCGTTTTTATAATAATTGTATGCTTCTTCTAATTCTTTAACGGCATTCATGAGGGTTTCAGGAATATACTGTCCTCCGTGAATACCGAATCTTCCGTTTGGATTTGTCATGATGTTTTCCCTTCTGATGCATATATGGTATCTATGTGATATTGTTTAATGATATTATGAAATCCGCTATCAGCCTGCTCTTAATTCATCAAGCTTAGCTTTTTTGTCGTCCGCTCTCATCAGCGTCTCTCCGATAAGCACTGCGTCAGCTCCGATTTCACGTATTGCCCTGATATCGTCTGTGCTCTTTACACCGCTTTCCGATACAAATATGATGTCATCGGGAATCAGGTCACGCAGCTTTTTGCTGTTAGCTGTATCAACTGTAAAATCCTTCAGATTGCGGTTGTTGACACCTATTATTCTGGCACCGGCTCTTACCGCCATCCCTGCCTCTTTTTCATTGTGTATCTCCACAAGGGCGCTTATGCCGAGGCTGTCACAGATTTTTATATATTCACCAAGCTGCACCTCTGACAGTATGGAGCAGATTAAAAGCACCGCAGCGGCACCGAGTGTTTTTGCCTGATATATCTGATATTCATCAACCGTAAAATCCTTTCGGATGCACGGAATCGAAACCGTTTTGGTAATCTCCTTAAGATACTCATCCGAGCCTAAAAACCACTTCGGCTCTGTCAGTACCGAGATGCAATCCGCACCTGCCGCCTCGTATTCCCTTGCAATTTCAAGATATCTGAAATCCGGCTCTATAAGCCCCTTTGACGGCGAAGCCTTCTTGCACTCGCATATGAAGCTCAAGTCATCCTTTTTGAGTGCTTTTTCAAATGCAAAATCACAAAGCTTTTCGTTTTTCGTCTGAATCGCGATATTTTTCATTTCCTCAAGGCTTATTTTTTTCTTGTCCTCTGCCACACGAAGCCTTGAATATTCTGCAAGCTGGTCTAAAATATTCATCGCTTTTCCTTTCCTGTTTTGTGTGCCTAGCTGTTGCTTACCTCAATGAGCTTACCGAGTGTTTCAAGTGCTTTTCCTGAATCAATGATTTCTGCTGCAAGCTCGATACCCTCTTTCATGCTGTCGGCCTTTCCTCCGATATAAAGTGATGCGCCTGCGTTCATAAGTACCGCATTTCTCTTATGGCCCTTCTGTCCGCCTAAGATATCACGTACGATTTTCGCATTTTCCTCAGGTGTACCGCCTTTTAAATCCTCCTTTGTACAGCGCTCAAAGCCGAAATCCTCCGGTGAGATTACTGTGGTTCTGAACCATCCGTCCTTTATCTCGCATACCCTGGTCGGTGCGCTCATGGAAATCTCATCGAGCTTATCCATGCCATATACTACCATTCCACGCTTTACTCCAAGGCTTACAAGCACCTGTGCAAGCGGTTCTACAAGATACTCATCATACACTCCTAAAAGCTGCATGGCCGGTGAACCCGGATTTGTGAGCGGTCCTAAAATATTGAATACGGTTCTAAAACCAAGCTCTTTTCTGATAGGTCCGACATATTTCATTGATGTGTGATATTTCTGTGCAAAGAAGAAGCACATGCCGACTTTATTTAAAAGCTCTACACATTTCTCAGGGCTCTGGTCTATGTTGACACCGAGCGCCTCGAGACAGTCTGCTGTACCGCATAATGAAGAGGCTGCCCTGTTTCCGTGCTTTGCCACCTTCATGCCGCCTGCTGCCGCAACAAGTGCAGAGGTTGTTGAAATGTTGAAGCTCTGTGCATTGTCTCCGCCTGTTCCTACGATTTCGAACACATCCATACCTGTTTTCACCTGTATGGCATGCTCTCTCATTGCTGCTGCACAGCCTGCGATTTCGTCTGTTGTCTCAGCCTTTGCGCTCTTTGTTGAAAGAGCTGCAAGAAAAGCTGCATTCTGGGTTGGTGTTGTCTCACCGCCCATGATCTCATTCATCACTGCATATGCCTCGTCATATGTGAGGTCTTCTTTGTTTACTATTTTTACTATGGCTTCTTTTATCATGATTATGTCCTCCTGTATTCCGGTAATATTTCGTTTATAATTTTGTTTATGATTTTGTTCTGCTATTTGTTTTCAATTCAACAACTAATATATAAATTCATTAAACGCTGCAATTTTCAATTAAGCTTTGATAAAATTACTAAGCATCTGCTTTCCGTCCGGTGTCATGATTGACTCCGGGTGAAACTGCACACCGTATATCGGATATTCCCTGTGCTCAACAGCCATGATCTCACCATCATCTGTAGTGGCTGTAATCTTTAGGCAATCAGGCATCGTGTCCGCATCTGCAGCAAGTGAATGGTAACGTGCTACCTTTGCTTTTTTCGGGCAATCCTTGAATAAAAGGCTTTCTGTGTCAAACGATACATCCGATTGCTTTCCGTGCATGAGCTCCTTTGCATATGTGACTGTCGCACCGTATGCTGCGCATATCGCCTGATGGCCGAGGCACACGCCAAGGATTGGGATTTCCTTTCCAAGCTCCTTTGCCACAGCTATTATCACTCCCGCATCCTCAGGCCTTCCCGGTCCCGGTGATAATATGATGCGGTCAGGCTTTAAAGCCCTAATCTCTTCAACTGTCATCTCATCATTTCTGATTACTCTGATACCAGGCTCTATCTCGCCGATTAGCTGATACAGATTGTAAGAAAAGCTGTCGTAGTTATCAATCAGTAAAATCATTCTTCCACCTCCTGTGAGACTTCCAGTGCCTTAAGAGAAGCCTTTGCCTTGTTTATGCACTCCTGAAATTCCTTCTCAGGATCTGAATCCGCAACTATTCCCGCTCCGCTTCTCACGAAAACCTTACCGTTTTTCTTGTAGGCAATACGGATTGCAATACATGTGTCCATGTTTCCGGTAAAATCTATATATCCAATCGCGCCTCCGTAAATGCCCCGCTTATTGTCCTCAAGCTCTCCGATGAGCTGGCACGCTCTGATTTTTGGCGCACCTGAAAGTGTTCCTGCCGGGAGCACGGCCTCTATTGCATCGAGTGCATCGTACTCTTGCCTTATCTCTCCACGCACTGTCGAGCCTATATGCATGACATGTGAATATCTCTCTATAGAATGAAGCTTTTCAACTTTTACAGTTCCGAATTTACTTACCTTTCCGAGGTCATTTCTTCCAAGGTCCACAAGCATATTGTGCTCTGCGAGCTCTTTTTCATCCTTAAGCAGCCCTTCCTCAAGCTTTTTGTCCTCCTCTACTGTGGCACCTCTCGGCCTCGTGCCTGCCAGCGGGAATGTATGAAGCACTCCATTTTCAAGCTTCACAAGTGTCTCCGGAGATGCTCCCGCAACCTCCACATCGGTTCCCGAAAAATAAAACATGTACGGCGAAGGATTTATCGTTCGAAGCACGCGGTAGGTATCAAAAAGGCTTCCCTCAAACGGTGCGCTCAATCTGTTGGATAAAACTATCTGGAAAATATCTCCCTCTTTGATATGGTGCTTTGCCTTCTCGACCATCTCACAATACTGCTCCTTGTCAAAAAGCGGTGTGACATCGCCCAGCAGCTTGCCACCCATATTCTGTTTTTTCTCTCCGTGCATCAGAAGCTCCCTAAGCTGCTTTAGCTCAACAGTCGCTTTGTTATAGCCTGTTTCCGGAGCATCAAGTGACATATTTGCGATTAGTATTATCTTCTGGCACAGATTGTCAAATGCTATTACCTTATCAAAAAGCATCAGATCAACATCCTTGAAATCCTCTGTGTCCCTTGCTTTTCCTCTGATGCTTTTCTCCTTGTAGCCCAGATAATCATACGAAAAATAACCTACAAGGCCACCTGTAAACGAAGGCATATAATCAAATTTCGGACTCTTGTACTCTGAAAGAATCTGTCTGATGTACTCTGAAGGATTTTCCGTCTCCACCGAAAGCTTTCCAAGCTTCATATGACCATCTATGCAGTTAATCTCAAGCTTTGGATCATATCCCAAAAATGTATATCTTCCCCAGGCTTCATTGGCTTGTGCTGATTCAAGCAGATAACAATGTGTTGAAACATTCTGCAGAATCCTCATAGCCTCTATAGGTGTGATAAAATCTGATAATATCTCACAGCTTACAGGGAGAATGTCATACTTCCCGGTTTTTGCTATTTCTTTAACTTCGGTCAGTGTAGGTGAAATTTTCATATGCTTGCCTCCAAATTTTGTGTTTGTGTGAACAAAACGTACAACATACAGCTCGAATTCGCCTCTTCAAGGCTTCTGTGCAGCTTGCGCTGCTACAATTCTCGCTTTATGTTGTACTGTCCAGTGTTCGCATGTGTCCTTGCATGCGAGCATGCAGATCCACCTGCTCCACTGTACTTTTTTGTTCACTAAAAAACGCCCTTGACAGAATTTTAGTTCTGTCAAGGACGAATAATCTTAACTATCCGCGGTGCCACCTTGAATTCACGATAAAGCTCGTGCGCTTGGCAGGATACCAACATATCCCGGGCAAATTACGTATGCCCTCACGTCGCAGAATACTCTGGATATCTGTATGAATGATAAATCCATTTGACTGCGCCCTCAGCGGTCCATTTGACAACTTGTTTCACACCTGATTCTCAGCACCACAGGCTCTCTGTAAAGGCATCATTGCCGTTATCTCCGCTTCAACGGTTTACAAATTATTAAATTGTCGAAACTGTTTAAACTGTTTTCACTTCTTTAACGATTTAATACTTTATCTCGCTAAATTTGTTTAAAGTTTATCACTCCTTTTTGTGTTTGTCAACATACATTTTACATTAAAATATACTCCATCTGGCGTTCCTTTGTCTTAAGCCCCATCTTCTCATAAAATTTCTCAGCAGATGTGTTTCCGCTCCATACATTGAGAGTGACCTCGTAGCAGCCGAGACGCTTTGCCTCATTCTTTACATGTTCAAAAAGCTGCTCTCCGATATGCGCTCCTCTGGTCTTTGCATCTACACACAGATCATCTATGAAAAGTGATGTAAACGGCACCATATTGTTGGAAAACGGCTGCTGTCTTATCTGGCAGAATGCATATCCCATACATACATCGTCATCATCTGCCGCAACATATATCGGCTTTGTATCGTCCTTTATCATTTCTGCAAGCTCTTCATTTGTATATTTTGTCGTTCCCGAAATAAAAATATCCGGTCTGATATCGGCATGAATCTGAAGCACCTGCTCTAATAATTCAATAAGTCTTGGTATGTCTTTTTCGTGTGCTCTTCTAATATTCATTTTTGAGAATCACGCTTTCTATTGTGGTTAATGTATAGTTTTTATATTTCAAAATAAATCCAGCATATTATCGAGATAAATGTGCTCTCTGACATGTATCTGATACTGTGGCTTCGTCATATAGTAGAGCAGAAATTCAAGTATCATGGCACTTCCAAGCCCTCTGCCCTCTATTTTAAAATTGCTAAAGCCCATCGGCAGATAAGTGTTTTTTATATCACCTATTCCGATAAAGCCGGGATTTTCCATCGCCTTTGAAAAGAGATATCCCTGCCCCGCATCAGGTGCAGTGCAATAATGCTCCGGGCAATCCTCGCCCAGATTTTTGCGGCTAACCGTCTCGTAGCATTTCTTCCTGTCCATGCAGCCAAACCAGCAGCACTCATTGCACAAAATTTCTACTTTTTCCTTTTGATGCTGTGATAATGCTTTCAGTTTATCAAATGATTTGTTCAACCTGAAATCCGGTACCACATAGCGGAAATCCTCTCTGTTTAGCTCATTTTCAAATTCACGGAAATCCGTCAGAACCTTTGTGGTTGAAGACACAAAATAAAAGTCAGGGTAGTTTTCTTTTATGTAATCAAGCAGAATATCTGAGTAGATGATTATGCCGTTTCCAAAGCCCCTGCTTCGCTCATTATCTCTGCCTATATCAAATATCCTGCACAGTTCGTTACATTTTTTGTCAGGAAGATGCTCCTTAGTAATCAATGAATTGCTAAAGGTAAGTCTCGCGGATATCCCATATTCCTGCATCAGCTTAAGCACTTCCTTAGGATTGTGCTCACCAAAACCGACGCGGCCTCCGCTCCATATGCAGTCTGCCGGTGCACCGTATATTGAGCCTATGTCGCACCAGTCATAGAAATATTCCCGGTGCTTGCGGTACAGTGGGAGAAATTCTTTGTATAATTCATAAAATTCAAACAATCCCGGTAGATGATAATACGCTTTCATTTTGACTCCTTATTATAATCTGCTGAACCTGTGCTCATTTTAATAATTTTCAATCACATATTCCTCAAAAAGCGGTAGCGTAAAATACACATATCCCCGTATCTCTCCCGATACAATTCCCTTTCTTATAAGGCGCTTACGGTACGGATTGAATTCGTTTGTCTCCATCCCAATTGCATCCCTGATTTCTTTTATTTTTCCGCTTTTTATATCTGCAATCCCCTTTGCAACTATGCGATCCTTCTGAGAAAGCTCCGACCAAATTTTGTCATATACAAATTCGCTCAAATACTGTTCATACTCGCCCAAAATGCCATTGTAGTCACCATCATTGTTCCACGTCAGATACCCTAAAACCTGAAATGCAAAAGGATAGCCTTTGGTCAGTCCCGCCATCTGTGCTGCTTTCTCCGGAGATATGTTAAAAATAGTCTTATACTTATTGATTATTGCCGCGTTATTTAATGGTTTGAGCTGGATTTTAGGTGCTCTGTACAAAAATGTAAGGCTCTTCTCATTCTGAAGCTCCTCTATATTTTCATACAATCCTGTTCCTAATAGAAATACAGGCAGCTCCTGTCTTACAAATATCTGAAAGGCTCCTGCAAAAACCTTCATGTACTCACTATTTGTCATCTCATCTATCGTAATAAGCAGTCTCTTACCTCCATTTTTAAGCCTTTCCAAAATCTTTATAATAGCTGTCTCTGCATCTGTAATCGGCTGTGTCCCCTCTATAGATACTCCAAAACCGAAAAATGATAAATCGAGCTTTGCCGATTTTATAAGTCCCGCACATATATTATCACTATTCAATTTTGAAAGCATTGCAGACAACAGGTCCGTTGCCGGATTGAGTTCTATAACCACCCAGTCATCATTTTCTCTTAGCTTATGCGAAATTTCTGTCATCATTACTGTTTTTCCCGAGCCTCGCACACCGGTAATTATAAACATCTGCTGATTTATTGTATCCGCTGTAAAATTCTCAATTATCTCATTAATCTGTACCGGACGGTCTACCGACTCCAGTGGACTTCTTCCAAATGTAAGCGTGAATGGATTTTGCATATCAGCCTCCAATTTTTACTGTTGTTTACTGTTTTGAATTTGTTTTACTGTCTTTTACTGTTGTTTACTGTTTTGATTTTATTTTACTGTTGTTTACTGTTTATGTCAAGATTGCAAGTTAATGATAATTCGCATAATATAAACCCCGGAGCGTATTGTATGCTTTGATAGCATATCAATATCACGCTCCGGGGTTTCTATTTACGCCTGTTTTAGTTTAAGAAATTCTGTATGATAACTTCCTCTGCCTCTTCCTCTGTAAGTCCGAGTGTACGGAGCTTGAGAAGCTGCTCGTCGTTTATCCTGCCGATTGCTGCCTCATGTATGATAGCTGCATCTATATTTTTTGCCCTGATTTCCGGGATTGAACCTACCTCTGCATGATCCATGATGATAGAATCACACTGGATATGAGCCTGGCATTTGCTGTTTCCGATAGCATTCGGATGGAATGTCTGGACAGAATTTCCTTTTCCTACGGATCTGGAAACAATCTGTGCAGAGCTGTCCTCTCCATTTAACTGCACCTCGATATTCGACTCAGCCTTCTGCTCTCCATCTGTCATGAGACGCTCTGTGACATAGAGCTTTGCGTCCTTTCCAAGCTCTACATTGGTCTCACGGACTGTAGAATCAACACCCTTTATCTGTGCTGTATCGAGAGTGAAAACAGAATTCTCACCCACAAATATATTTGTTACAGGGTTGAGCACTCTCGCACCTGTTCCGTTTCCCTCGCCGTAGTGCTTTTCCTCATATCGGACATTCGCATTTTTGCCTACATGGAAGGTATGGATGCCGTCGTGTCTGCTCTCGTTGCAGCCGCTGTTGTGGATTCCGCAGCCTGCCACGATCCTTACATCTGCACCATCCTCCACATAGAAATCGTTGTATACAAGGTCTGTCATGCCTGATTTGCTGAGTACTACTGGGATATAGACAGCCTCTCCGTCGGTCTTTCCATCAATATAAATATCAATGCCGGGCTTGTCCGTCTTTTTCTTTATCTTGACGTGCTCGCTGTCTCCGTGGCAGATTGATGTGCCGTTTTCACGCAGATTAAAGGCACCGGTCTGACTGAATTTATTATCATTTATGACGTCCAATACGCCCTCTGTTACGTTGTCAAGCTTTACCATATTATGCTCTTCCCTCCAGTCTCTCTACGCATTTGTGACATTTCTGTACACCATTGAGATAAGGCAGCACCTCGTCCTTTGTGCCGATTTTCTTGATTTCTCCGCCATCAATTATCATGATGCGGTCTACCATATTAATGATTTTCTCCTGATGTGAAATCACTATGAGGCTCTGCTTTTTCTCAGTATGGATTTCCTCGAATTTCTGTATGAGCATTGAAAAGCTCCACAGATCGATTCCAGCCTCTGGCTCGTCAAATATACAAAGCGAATGCTCCTTGGCAAGCACTGATGCAATCTCAATTCTCTTCATCTCTCCACCTGAGAGTGTGCCGTCAATCTGGCGGTAAATGTAATCCTTTGCACAGAGTCCTACCGCGGTGAGAAGGTCGCAGCACTCCTTGTCTGAAAGCTCATCCTTTGCGGCAAGCTTGAGCAGCTTCATGACTGTCATTCCCTTAAATCTCGGTGGCTGCTGGAATGCAAAGCCTATTCCCGCATTTGCCCTGTGATTGATATCAAGCTCTGTGATATCCTGCCCGTCAAGTATAATCTTTCCGCTGTCCGGTGTCTGAATACCTATCAAGGTCTTTGCCAGAGTGGATTTTCCACCTCCGTTTGGTCCGGTAATGACAAGCATTTCTCCGTCCTCTACCTGAAATGATATATTGTTCAGAAGGCATTTCTTTCCGCCCTCATCATCTACGTTTAAAGTTAAGTTTTCTGCTTTAAGCACGATTTTCACCTCATTTTTATTTATGATACAGCATAAAATCCTTCTCCTGCTGTTCTTATTACTTTTTCCGTTTACCGTTCACATTCACACATTAGTATGCCCGGCAATGATTACAGTATAACATAATAGTAAACGTTTACAAGGTATAAACTCTCTGGTACTCGCTAAAATACATATTGTGGCTTTTTATAAAAAGTTTGCTTATCTACTAATTTCCCTTATCATTGAATACTCATTGCACAAGGTTCCGTCATTTTGTCTGATAGAATTAAATTTGATGCCAGTTATCCTAAAGCCCATCTTCTCATAAAGTGCTCTCGCCCTGCTATTGCCCTCAATAAAATCCAGTTCCATCTGCAATATATTCGGATTGCTTTCTGCTATTTTTATCATTTCCCGGAACATTCTCGTTCCGATCCCCTGATTCCAGAATTCGCTCAGCAAACCGATTGCCACATTTGCCCTGTGTCCGGTTTTCGCGCGTTTATTCCACCAGACCATGCAATTTCCGGCAATTTTTCCATCTGCTTCACAAACCATCAGCGTATGTGTATCCGACAAATTGCAGCTATTTATGAAATCAATCTCCTGCTCGATGGTCTTTGTCTCACATTCTTCCGGTGTCCTCAGTAAGAAATCCGTTTCACCGGTTGACTTTTTCATGTACTCTATAAGAGCTTTGGCATCCTTTTCATTTGCACTTCGCAAAATGGCAGTTCTGCCGTCTTTTAATTTAAATTCGATATCTTTTATTATCATATTTTCTATAGTACCAACTTCCTATTGATTTTTGTATTCTATCTGTGATAAGCTATTGACAATTAATGGTAGTTGCAGCTTAGACAGAGCGAGACGAAAGTTTCCCTCTGTCTATTTTTTTGCGCTTTTGCGTGCATGAAAACTTGTATGCACTTCAAGTCTTTTTCAATTATCGCAGCTATCAAGAGCCTATCGTAACTACTCGTTACAGCTATATTCATTTTACATAACAGGAGGATTTAAGAAAAATGCCAAAGAACAGATTACAGGAAACCGTTTTTACCATCATGATGGTGCTTATCATGGTTTATGCCATGATATGCTACAATATTGCCCTTGAAACAGGCGGTATGAAGAACTTTGTTTTTAAGGCCGCATTAGGCGAATTTCCTATCATGATTGTTGCAGGTTTTATCCTTGATACATTCATTGCCGGACCACTTGCCAAAAAATGTGCTTTCAAAATCGTCACACCTGGAAAGGACAGACCTATTGCTATAATCCTTGCAATTTCTGTCTTCTCAATCTGGTTTATGTGTCCTATGATGAGCTTTATCGCTACCATCCTTTTCAATGGTGGTTTTAATTCACAGATATTTGCGACATTCTGTGAGCTCGTCGTAAGAAACTTTCCAATGGCCTTCTTCTGGCAGCTCTTTGTTGCCGGACCACTTGTTAGATTCATCTTTGGAAAAATCTTCCGAGAGAACTAATTAAATGTAAAAAATGTAAAACCGGGCACGATATCCTGCCCGGTTTACACTATCCATAATAACTGTTAAGCATCACACCTTGCATATTCACAAAAAGCTCATTGCAGATGTCTTCTCGCTTCTTAGAAAGCTTCATAAAACGCTTTGTCTTAGAAAACTCCGTCTATAAAGCCCTTCATATCATCCTTAGACACAAGACCTATCTGCTGACCGGCAACCTGACCGCCCTTGATTGCAATAACAGCCGGGATATTCATTATACGATACTCTCTTGCCAGATCAGGATTCTCATCCACATCAATATTGTAAAACTCCACATCTGTGATTTCATCAGAAAGCTGCTCCATTACCGGCGCAAGCATCTTGCATGGACCGCACCACTCTGCCGAAAAATCAACAATGATAGCCTTATTATTTTTAACCTGTTCAAATTCACTGCTATTAATCTTCTTTACCATAGTTGTTCTCCTTTCATCTGTCGAACGAATTATTTTCGTTGCACCTATACAGCAATAAAAAATAACTGCTGTACTATAGTACACCGAATAAGAAATAACAATGCATCAGAAACTTATTATTCGATGTACTAGCACTACTATAATACATAAATCAGATTATGTCACATAAAAATATTATAAACCGCAAAATTTATCATTTACCACGATTAATTCTTTTTGTGCTCAGCCATGTAAGCCTCTATATCCTCCGTGGTTCTGATGATATCCTCCGACAGACACACTGCACCGTCCTCGGTGATAAGCACATCATCCTCAATCCTGATACCGATTTCCCATTCATCTATATACAGTCCCGGCTCGTCACTGATGATTGCACCCGGACGAAGCCTGCTGTTTGAGTCAACTGTCACGTCATGCACATCAATTCCCAGATGGTGTGACACGCCATGCATGTAATACTGCGAAATTTCTACAGAATTCTTTATCAGTCCAAGCTTCATAAGCCCGTCTGCAAGCACATCCTTACATACTTCATTTAATTCCTTTGTAGTCATTCCCGGCTTTGCAACCTCGACAATCTTGCGGTTTGCAGCAAGCACGATATCATATACCTGTTTCTGGCGCTCGGTAAACCTGCCATTTACCGGATATGTTCTCGTAATATCCGAATTGTAGCCATCTATTCTGGCTCCAAGGTCAAGAAGAACCAGTGTTCCATCCTCCATCGTCTCACGATTTGTGTCATAGTGAAGCATTGTTCCATTCATTCCGCTTCCGGCTATTGTAGGGAATGCTGTCCACTCTGCACCGCCACGTCTTATGATATATTCAAAGTCAGCCTGTGTCTGATATTCCTTCATGCCAGGCTTTAAATTAGCCATCACATTGCAGAGTCCGTCCTTAGTGATAGCGATTGCCTTTTTGGTCAGCTCAATCTCATCCTCATCCTTCTGCATACGCTCCTCTGCCACAAGCGGGAAAAGATTCTTCACAGCAACTCCCGGATAATCTGTCTTAAATTCATTGGCTTTTACCACATTGTAATCCGGCAAATCCACTTTCTGATGACGATACGTGTCAAAATATGCTGTGTATACATCCTCACGCGTCATTATCCTGTCCAGCGTGCTCTCAAGCTCATAAATATATTCTACTTCGTCAATTCCTGATATTTCCTCGGCTTCCTCCATAGTCACCTTTCTGCCGTACCAGCGCTCCATCGTAGGGTCTGCCTCCTCTATGAAGAGCATTGTCTTAGCAGGCTCTACACATTTATCCAGGACAAGGACCATGTTGTCGCGTCTAAGTCCGGTCAGATAGAAGAAATTGCGGTTAGCCTGTGCTGTAAATAAATCATACTCATCTGCACTCACATGATGCTCGATGCCTGAGTACAATATTGCTATAGAATTGTCCTCCATCTTGTCTAAAATTCTTTGTCTTCTGCCTTCAAAATCCATTTTGCTGCCTCTTATTCATTATTTGTAATGTCTATCTTCAAAAATCACTGACATTCATACGCCATTACGTTATCACAATATGTGTATTTTTACAAGCCATTTGGATTCGCTAATGCAGGAATCAAAGGTTTTCTATATTTATATATTTTCTTTCTCCATTTGCATACTCTACATAAGCCTGTTTCTTTTCATTATCATAACCGGCTATAGGTTTTTTACATATTTTCGCTTTATTTATTGCTGCCTTAACAGCTTCAACTGCCCTTTCGTCCATTTCATTATCCCATTCTGTCAATGTACTCTTCTCTTCTTCTCTGGATACAACTTTTATAATTCTACCACTTTTGGTGCTTACAGTTGTCATATAATCACTCCCTCTGTTTTGATTAATATTAAAATATATTATCTCTTATACTTGTTTTCTTTTTATTATAATATTTATTTTATCATAGTTCACACAAAAAACACCCCAGAACCGAAGTTCTGAGGTGTAATATACTCTTGATATTCTCTTTTCCGAAAAATTATCTCTTTGAAAACTGAGGAGCTCTACGAGCTGCTTTGAGACCGTATTTCTTACGCTCTTTCATACGTGGATCACGTGTTAAGAATCCAGCAGCCTTAAGAACTGGTCTGTACTCTGAATCTACCTGAAGGAGTGCACGAGCGATTCCGTGACGGATTGCTCCGGCCTGTCCTGTGTATCCACCACCACGAACGTTAACTAAAACATCGAACTTGTCAACTGTCTCAGTTGCAACTAATGGCTGGCGAACAACTACCTTTAATGTCTCAAGACCAAGGTACTCATCGATATCTCTTTTATTGATTGTAATCTTTCCTGTTCCAGGTACTAAATATACTCTAGCAACAGATGATTTTCTTCTTCCTGTTCCGTAATACTTTGTAGTAGCCAATTTACTTTACCTCCTATTAAAACTCTAATGTCTCAGGCTTCTGAGCTGCATGTTTGTGATCTGGTCCAGCGTATACGAATAACTTTGTATACATCTGACGTCCAAGAGGTCCCTTTGGAAGCATTCCCTTTACAGCGTACTCGATAACGCGCTCTGGATGCTTGTTCATCATCTCTCTTAATGTTGTCTCTTTCATACCACCGATATAATCTGAGTGATGATAGTAAATCTTCTGGTCTAATTTCTTACCAGTAACCTTAACCTTGTCAGCATTGACAACGATTACATAATCACCTGTGTCAATGTGTGGTGTAAAGATTGCTTTATTCTTTCCTCTTAATACTTTAGCAACTTCTGATGCTAAACGTCCTAATGTCTTACCTTCAGCGTCTACTACGTACCATTTTCTGTCGATTGTAGCAGGACTAGCCATAAATGTTTTCATCGGTTTTCCTCCTTAAATGATTCGATTACTTTTAATGCCGATGCCTCTTGAAATCGCGTATGTCCGGACGCCACTTCCTTTTTGACATCTTATAGTCCTCTGTTCCATCTCAGATGACTATCATTATCTATACTAAATGGTTGCCGGGGCTTTGGCTTCCATTTATCTACTTTTACAGACCTAGATATTATACTTGCGTAACCGGCTGTTGTCAAGTGTTTTTTACCCTTTATTTCCGGCTTTTTCTTTAAACTTTTTATTTAAACTTTATCTTGAAGTTTTTTCTTTAATGTTTATACTTTTTCTTTAAAACTGCATATATACAAAATCAGCCGGATTCACTCCCGGTCCGTAGTAACCAAATATTATTACTATAAAAATGCCAAGATATATTATTGCCCAGCGAAGCGGCAGCTTTCTTGAAAGTATGAAATCGCGCATGTCGAGCTTTTTATTTTCCTCAACGAAGCTGATGAAGAACCACAGCAGCGTACATATTATAAGTAAAAGTATATCGTACTCGTCCAGTCCGCATGCTCCTAGATTCAAAATGATGTTGTTTATTCCAAGCTCGCCGATATGGAAATCTGTGACTGATTTAAAAAGCATGTGAAATGCTGTCGACGCATTTGCAGCTATGTCAAAATAGTAGCCTACCAGTATGAGCATAAAGGTCCACAGCACTGATACAATCGTTGCAAATGTACCCTTTTCCTTTAGGCCGGTCAGCTTAAAAAAGCCTCCTGCCACCTTTTTGTTTACCGGAGCAAAAAGCTCTGCAAGCATGATTACAATGCCGTTCCAGAGTCCGAAATACAGATATTTCATATTGGCACCATGCCATACTCCGATGACGATAAATGTGATGACACTCGCGATGCAGCCCGGCAGCACCTTACTGATATGCGCACCAAATCTCGGCTTTAGCCATTTGCCAAAGTTCAGGAAACGCTTTGAGATTGAAAGCGGGTAGAAAATATAGTTTCTGCACCAGTCTCCAAGAGTCATATGCCAGCGGTGCCAGTACTCTGTGAGTGAGCGCGAAAAATACGGGTGGTTGAAGTTTGTCGACATTGTTATGCCAAACATCTCCGCAATACCGCGCACTATATCGATTCCTCCCGAGAAATCCGCATATAGCTGCAGCGCATACACTACTGCCGCAAAAAATACATAGGTGCCCGAAAAATCCATCGGCTTATCCATTACAAAATTGATGATATTTACCGCGCGGTCTGCTATCACAAGCTTTTTCATGACTCCCCAGAGCACCAGAAGCGCACCCTTTTGCAGATTTTCAAGTCTCAGGGAATGTCCCTCGTAAAGCTGTCCCGCAAACTTATCATATATCGCTATCGGTCCCTGTATTATCTGAGGGAAAAACGATACAAACAGTGCTACCTTAAAGAAATTCTTTTCAGGCTCGACAATTTCCCTGTATACATCCATCACATAGCCCATGGACTGGAAGGTGTAGAAGGATATGCCAAGCGGAAGCAAAAGTCCAAGCTCGCCCGCATATGGTATATATTTAAGGAATGCCAATATGCCGAAATTGCAAAGCAGCGCAAAAAGCATGACTGCCACTCTCTTTTTTCTGCCCTTTTCCTTGTATTCCTTTCTGGTCTGCCTGTCCCAGTCCTCCTTATGGCTTTTTACGATGGCATTCTGCTCCTTTAGCAGCTTGTCAATCCATATTGTCGAGCCATAGGTGGTGCATATTGTGAAAATGATAAAAAGCACATACCACTTACATATAATCACATAGTATGCCATGCTTCCCGCCAGAAGCACATACCAGCGGTATTTCTTAGGAAAGCAATAATATAGTACAAGCAATACGATTACAAATATCGCATATTTTAATGAAATGAGTTCCATTTTATTTACTCCAAATATATTTTCTAATGTAATACTGCCGCCACACTTCAGAATGATCGGCCGTATTTATTTCGCCCTGACCGGCTTTGCATCGTTGTTTGTATCTGCTACCTTATTTGTCGCAAGGCTTGACGAAAAATTATAAGGCAGATAAACGGACATCTCAAAATAATGATTTCCCAGACTCAGATCCGTATCCTTTGCGCAGGCACTCATCACCCTGTCAGCGCGCCTTGCGCACTCGCCCCATGCACTCTGAAGCTCCGGTGAGTGGTCTGCATTAAGCCTGTAATTATCAGACAGATATTTTCCCATATATGCAGTGAATTTGCGGCTTCCATTTATATTCAGATGCTCTGAATTGTAGAAATCATCCCTCTCATTGATTCCGATAAGTTCCTTATCTCCTTCAAAGCTTGCAAAATCATAGCCATAGGACTCCACCAGCTCCTTCACGTCACAAAGCACCTGCGGATTCTTTATCTCCTTCTCATGAGGGAACCTCGCAAAAAGCACCTTTTCCACACCCTGTGCCTTACAATACTCAAGCAGATCAGTCATATACGCTCTACTCTTGTCGGTAAAATAGAGAGTTTTCTGCTTGCCTGATGGACAATCGGAATATTTAGCAATAGATGAAAAGCCCTTCATGCATGATGTTTTTGTAAAATACATTCCAACTCTTGTAGCAAAGGTGTGTGCACATTTGTCTATATCCTTCCAGTTGCTGTGATACAGCTTTAAAGGATTTGTAAAGTTGTCCTGCTCATCCTTTGGCACAATCTCTTTTATTGTATCAAGCCTGTTTTCCTCATTGTGGATATTGTCTATCCAGCTGTGCAGCTTTACCGTCCTGTCGTAGTAGCTGTCTTTTTGTAAAAAGCCATTCACCTCAAACACCACAACCTTCGGATGCTGTCTGGTGAGAGCTTCCCTGAGCATTGATTTGTACAGGCTGCCGGGCGCTCCGGATACCCCCAGCGAGTATGAGGTGTATCCATAATTCTTCCAGGCCTCTGTTGCGCTGTAATCAGCGTATACCTCGCTGGCTCCTATCATCATCACATCAATTGAGTCCTTCGGCTCCTTATAAAAGCCCTCTATAGTCGCAATATTGACAGCATCCGTCATCTTAAAAAATGTCGAGACAAACGAAAACAGCACTACAAATATCAGGGCAAACGCTCCTATACGGATCACTCTACGGTGTCTGCCTTTTACTTTGTCTGTGCTGTTTATGGCTTTGTTTTTTATAATTTTCTCTTTAACTTCTGTAAATCTCATAACCATCTTCATCTCCAAGCTTCTTTTTACCGTACCATGTCTTAACCGTAACGACATTATAACCTATTATCGAAGCTAAAAACGGATATTCCAAAAATCTTAATATAATATTAAAAATCTAAAGCTGTTACTCGTACTCCAGTCCTATCATTGTAAGCCCATGTGCCGGGGCTGTGGGACCTGCTGCAGCCCTGTCTGTTGCGGCTATTATGCCCTTCATCGCATCTGCCGGCATATCGCTTCCACCTATCTTCACAAGTGTTCCTGCGATTATGCGCACCATATTGTATAAAAAGCCGTTTCCTGTCACACGTATTGTGATGATGTCACCGGCCTTTGACACCGTACAGTCATATATCGTGCGGACTGTGGTCTGTGCCTGCGAGTTTGCCGAGCAGAAGCTTGCAAAATCATGCTCTCCTATGAGATATTTTGCAGCCTCACTCATCTTTTCTGTGTCAAGCGGATAATGATAGAAATATGTGTCAAGCCTGCGTGTCGGATTTCTGAACCTCGCATTTAAAATGCGGTATTCATAGGTTTTACGGCTCTTTGAGAAGCGTGGATGAAAATCATCGCTTACCTCACAGGAATCGACCACCACTATATCCTCCGGCAGCTTCTGATTCAGTGCATACGATATCTTTTCCGCCGGCATGCGGGTATTGGTATCAAACATACACACATTTCCAAGTGAATGCACTCCCGCATCGGTGCGGCTTGCTCCCGTGACCTTTATATTCTCCTTTAACAGGCGGCTCAGGTGCTCGTTTAATACCTGCTCAATTGTTATGCCGTTTGGCTGTATCTGCCAGCCGCAGTAATTTGTGCCATCGTAGGCTACAATCATTTTTACACGCATATATCTCTCCTGTTATGGCTGCACTATCTATTTCACTATCTGAAAATAAGATTGCCCAGATTCACCGGCAGAAGGATTCTAAGCACTATCACAACCGCTAAAAACGCAAATATGAAAAGATATGCTATTTTATCGTCATTTTCATATACGAGCGGCTTCATCTTTGTCCTGCCCTCTCCACCATTGTAGCATCTGGCCTCCATGGCCATTGCGAGGTCATCCGCACGCCTGAAGGCCGATACGAAAAGCGGCACTAAAAGAGGCACCATGCTCTTTGCTCTTTTTATGATATTTCCATGCTCAAAATCAGCTCCTCTTGCCATCTGTGCTTTCATTATTTTGTCTGTCTCCTCAATAAGGATTGGAATGAAACGAAGCGCTATCGACATCATCATGGCTATCGCATGCACCGGAACATGTATTTTGTTTAAAAAGCCCAGTGATTTCTCAAGACCGTCCGTGAGCTGGTTTGGTGTGGTGGTGAGTGTCATGAGCGAGGTTCCTATAATAAGAAGCACAAGTCGTATCATCATGGTTGCTGCATTTATCAGTCCGGTGTCAGAAATGTGCAGTATACCGTACTCCCAGATTGTGTACTCTCCCTGTGTGAAAAATACACTGAAGCAGGCTGTAAAAAGAAGCAGTATTATAATGGATTTGAGTCCCTTTACCATGAACTTAAAGGGCACCTTCGAAATCTTTATAACTGCTGCAAGTGCGGCAACTATGAACAGCACACCGGCTATTCCCTTGTAGGAAAACAGCGCAATAATATATATAAGTGTTGCGAAAAGCTTTACTCTTGGGTCCAGTTTATGTATTGGCGACTGCGCCGGATAATACTGGCCTATGGTAATGTCACGAATCATTTTTGTATTCCTTCCTCATGTTTTGTATCAAAATATCAGCATTGGTGAGCTATTTAAAAGCTTTTAGTATTGAATCCCTCGCCTCCGCAACTGTCGTCGCCGAAAGATCAACCGGTATGCCCTTTTCTGCCAGATCATGCATCAGATATGTGACCTGCGGTGCTGCAAGTCCGACTGCCTCAAGCTCCTTGTAGTGTGAGAATACCTCCTTTGGCACTCCGTCAAACATCACCTCTCCTGAATTCATAACTATGATGCGGTCCACATACTCCGCAACATCCTCCATGCTGTGTGATACGAGTATGATTGTGATACCCAGATCCTTTTTCATCTGTAAAAGCAGCCCCAGTATCTCATCTCTGCCCGCCGGATCCAGTCCCGCTGTCGGCTCGTCGAGTATGAGTACATCAGGGTGCATTGCAAGTACTCCTGCTATGGCTACACGTCTCTTCTGTCCTCCGGATAAATCAAAAGGCGGCTGATAGTAGAGGTCCTCCGGAAAATGTACATTCTGCAGTGCCTCATAGGCTCTTAGCTCCACTGTTTTCCTATCGAGCCCCTGATTTTTCGGTCCAAAGCATACATCCTCAAAGTTGGTTGTCTCAAAAAGCTGATGCTCCGGATACTGGAACACCATCCCCACCTTGTGACGCAGCTTGCTTAAATCATAATCATTGTCATATATATCCTGTCCATTGTAGTATATATGACCGCTTGTCGCCTTCAAAAGGCCGTTCATATGCTGGATAAGTGTGGATTTTCCCGAACCGGTGTGACCGATTATTCCGATAAACTCTCCATCATTTATCTCAAGGCTTACATCCTTAAGTGCCTGCACCTTGTAGGCTGAGTCGGCACTGTAGCAATAGTTTATGTGATCTAGAATTATTGACATATTTTCTCCCGCCTATCTGTTTTTCAGCGCAACAAGCGCATTTACAAGCTCTTCTCTCGTCAGGATTCCATCAGGGATATCAAGGCCTGCCTTTTTGAGCTCATCGGCTACCAGTGTCACCTGCGGCACATCAAGCCTGTGTTCCTTCAGCTCGTCCACCCTTGAAAAAATCTCACGCGGTGTGCCGTCCATGACCACCTTGCCCTTTTCCATGACATAGACATGGTCTGCGCCGACCACCTCCTCCATGTAATGGGTGATGAGAATGATGGTCACGCCCTTTTTCTTATTGAGCTCATGGGCTGTGGCTATGACTTCCTTGCGGCCGTTTGGGTCAAGCATGGCTGTAGGCTCGTCAAATACTATACATTTTGGCTCCATTGCCACAACTCCCGCGATTGCCACACGCTGCTTCTGTCCTCCGGAGAGCTTGTTCGGTGAATGTGTGCGGTACTTTGTCATACCGACAGCCCTTAGCGCATAGTCCACGCGCTGCCAGATTTCATCTGTCGGCACACCGATATTCTCAGGTCCAAAGCCCACATCCTCCTCCACGACATTGGCAATGATCTGATTGTCGGGATTCTGGAAAACCATACCTGCACTTTTCCTGACAGGTATGACATTCTCTTCCTTTGACACATCCATGCCATCCACCCATATGGTGCCGTCGCTCGGCGCAAGAAGTGCATTGATATGCTTTGCAAGAGTTGATTTTCCTGAACCATTGTGACCGAGGATTGCAATAAACTGCCCCTCTTTTATGTCGAGGTTTACGTTGTCGAGTGCTGTAGTGATTGACTCTACATTGCCTTCCTCGTCTCTCCGTATAAATTCATGTACTAATTTGCTTGTTTTAATTATGCCCATTTCTTTTTCCTAAAAATCTACCGTATTTACAATTATCATAGCTGTTAAAGCCCAAATAGCTGCCAAAAATATGCGCTTTGCCGCTTGATTTAGTCATCCCAGCTCAGGTGATGAAGCTCTCCCTCAAGCCTCATATGATCAAAATTATTCTGTCTCAATGCCTCGTAGAGCACGATAGCTACTGAATTTGACAGATTAAGTGACCTTGTCTCACCTATCATCGGTATCCTGATGCACTCATCCGGATGCTCCTTTAGTATCTCCTCTGGAATGCCTGCGCTTTCCTTGCCAAACATAATATAGCAGTCGGGCTCAAAATGAGCATCAGAGTACACATGTCTGCCCTTTGTTGTCGCATAATATATCTTTGCGCCCGGATTTTTCTCAAGGAAATCCTCCCAGTCCACATATGTGGTGACGTCGAGGTCCTTCCAGTAATCCATTCCGGCTCTCTTTAGTGCCTTCTCTGAAAGTGAAAATCCAAGCGGCTCTATAAGATGAAGTCTCGTGCCTGTCGCTACGCAGGTTCTTCCGATATTTCCTGTATTTGCCGGAATTTCCGGCTCATGTAACACTATGTTCAGCTTTGCCATTTTGTCTCCTGTCAATTTAAACTATTTATTATCCATCCCGGCGCGAAGCTCTGTGACAAACTCCTCAATGCGGCCGAGCGCCTCCTTTAAATCATCAAGCGAATATGCATATGATATACGTAAAAATCCCTCGCCGCACTCTCCGAATGCAGTTCCCGGAACCACGGCAATCTTCTTGCTGTTTAGAAGCTTTGTGGCAAACTCATCGGATGTCATGCCAAACTCCTTGATGCTTGGGAACGCATAAAAGGCCCCGAAAGGCTCAAAGCACTTAAGTCCCATCTCCTTAAAGCGGTGAAGCACATATCGTCTGCGGCCGTTGTATTCCTCCCTCATCTGTGCAACATCCTCATCGCCGTTTTTCATAGCCTCGACAGCCGCATACTGGCTCGTGGTCGGCGCACACATGATTGCAAACTGATGAATCTTTAGCATCTGCTTTAGAATTGTTTCAGGTGCACACGCATATCCAAGCCTCCAGCCGGTCATGGCATAAGCCTTGGAAAAACCGTTTATGAGCACTGTGCGCTCCTTCATTCCCGGAAACGATGCTATAGATACATGCTTATCCACATATGTAAGCTCCGAATAAATCTCGTCACTTATCACAAACAGATCATGCTCCTTAACCACCTGAACAATTGCTTCAAGGTCTGCTTTTTCCATGATAGCGCCTGTAGGGTTATTAGGGAAAGGCATGATAAGTATCTTTGTCTTTGGAGTGATAACAGCCTCAAGCTCCTCGGCTGTAAGCCTGAAATCATTTTCCTCCTTAAGCTCCACAATCACAGGTGTGCCACCTGCCAAAACAGTACATGGCACATATGAAACATAGCTTGGCTGCGGGATAATCACCTCATCTCCCGGATCGAGCATGGCGCGCAGTGCAATATCTATAGCCTCGCTGCCACCGACAGTTACCATTATCTCCTTGTTGTAATCATATGTCATGCCGTATCTTCTGTCGAGATATCTTGCAATCTCAATCTTTAACTCCTTGAGTCCGGCATTTGAGGTGTAGAAGGTACGTCCCTTTTCAAGGGAATATATGCCCTCATCCCGGATATGCCACGGTGTGTCAAAATCAGGCTCACCTACTCCGAGCGAAATCGCATCCTTCATCTCGCTCACTATATCAAAAAACTTACGGATGCCCGATGGCTGGATAGTCTTTATGGTACTGGATAAAGGGTCTCTCATTATGACATAATTCCCCTTTCATCGGATTTGACAGGTGCCGCCATGATAGTTCCATGGTCCTTGTATTTCTTCAGAATAAAGTTTGTCTTTGTCGAAAGCACCTGATCCAGTGTAGAAAGCTTATCTGTCACAAACTGTGATACCTCGCGCAGAGTCTTGCCCTCGAGTGTGACCATGAGGTCGAAGCCGCCTGAGATAAGGTATACAGACTTCACCTCAGGATAGTTGTATATACGCTCGGCAATCTTGTCGAAGCCCATGCCGCGCTGTGGTGTCACTCTGACCTCTATCATAGCTGTGACCTTCTCAAGACCTGCCTTGTCCCAGTCAATCAGTGTGTGATATCCGCAGATGACATTCTCCTGCTCCATGGCAGCAATCTCGTTTGCCACACTTGCCTCATCCACACCAAGCATGATTGCAAGCTCCTTCAGGTTTATCCTGCTGTTTTTCTCTATAAATGTTAATATCTTTTCTCTCATGATATATAATCTCCTGATTCAAATATATTAGTTGAAAACCTTGTATATCTCGTCAGTCTGGGCAGTCTCCAAAAATCGTCTTTCCTCGCCGGAAATCAGCACTCTGTCGTTTGAATCGGTTGTGGCACCAACTATAACAGCATTTTGTCCTGTTTTCTCAAGCTCTCTGAGCACGCGGGTACCATCTGCAGCTATGATTATCAGACTTCCTCCTGACAAAAGCTTATACGGATTTATGTCAAAAAATTCACTTATTTCAATCGTATCCTGCCTGATAGGGAGCTTCTTTAAATCTATGTCAAGACCAATTCCAGAAGCCTCTGCCATATCCCAGAGTGCTCCAAAGATGCCTCCCTGCGAAGCGTCATGGATTGCCGCCACACCGGCGCCAATCGCGGATGCAGCCTCCATTGCTGTGGAAATATGGTCTATATATGCTGCTGATTTATCTATAAATGCCTTGGAAAATCTCGTTTCAAGCTCGGCTCTTTTCTCATTTGCAAGAATTGCTGTGCCCTCAAGCCCCACATAGCCTGTCACTATTACGTCCATGCCCGGTGCTGCTTTAGATGATGGTGTAAGCGCCTGCTCATAAGCCTCACCTATTGCTGTAACTGTCACCACGATATTCTTCACCGCACGGCTCACCTGTGTATGTCCGCCAAGCACCACAATGCCTGCTTCCTCACATACAGCATCAATCGCTCTCACCGTCTCACGAAGCACGGCCTCGTTTTCTGTGGTAGGTACAAGCAGTGCCAGCTCTATCCCAACAGGGCCTGCCCCCATGGCATAAATATTGTTCAATGCATCATAAACTGCGCAGTTAGCACGCACATGCTTATCTGATACATCAAGTGTGAACGTCTGAGTAGCAGTAACTAACTTGGTTTGGCCGCCTGCCTGCATGGAAATCACCGCACAGTCCTCACCTACTGCCGGTTTAAAAAGTATTCTGTCGCTTGTGGTATGAAGTTGTTTTAAGACAGAGCGCTTTAAAACTGACTCTGATATTTTACCGTTTTTCATGTGTTTTCCTGTTCCTAATAATATGCTGTGTATACTGTTGCAGCCCGGTGCATTGATTGCAAATAACTACATCAGAAACAACTACCTGCGGGCATTTACTGCATCTGTGCTCCCTGTGTCTGTCCTGCCGGCTGCGTGCTCTGTGTCTGACCTGCTGCATTCGGATCTGTAGTCTGTGTCTGCGCGCCCTGTGTCTGACCTGCTGCATTCGTGTCTGTCGTCTGTGTCTGCGCTGCCTGTGCCGCTGCTGCCGCAGATGCAGCAATAGATTTAACCGAGCCCTCATCATTAGCCGCTGCTGCCGCCTGAAGCTGCGCAACAACCTCCGCTGATGCTCCTGCTGTACCAACCGTCACGATTTTTGGTGATGACTTGTACTTGCTGTTGTTGAATATCTCATCACTCTGCACTGTACCATCGACTGTGACCGTCTTCCAGAGCCTTGCAGTCACTCCCTTGTGCGCAGACTGCTCGGTGTTGAAATAACCGAGCGGCTGACCTGCATCAAAATTAAACTGCGTAACCGGATCCTCCTCGGAAAGTGTCTCACTTCTAAAAGAAATTTCCCTGTTTGCGGGTCTCGTCTCCACTCCGTACACATTGAAAGTAATGATTCCTCCACTGCAATAGCCCTCTATATACACCGGATTATCCAGATTATTTTTAAACTTAAGATCCTTGTAGGTACCTGCGATTGCCGCATCGTCAGATGGCTTTACGTAGCTTACTATCATGGAATGGTTGTAGCGCTGCACTATCTCAAGCTCAGCCCTTATAACCGCATTGTAGAGTGTGGTAGCAACCTGGCACACGCCTCCGCCTACCGAGTCCACTACCTGACCGTTCTCGTATGCGCCTGCTATCTGATAGCCGTTGTCAGTTGTGATAGGGCTGATAGCCTCGTAAACCGAGAACTGCTCACCCGGATATATGACACTGCCGTTTATCAGGCTGCATGCGTTCTTTACATTGGCTGCACGTCCTGCTGCCGAGCTGCTGAAATCTGTAGAAAAGCCTCCCAGATTATCCTTAATCTTTGAGAGCTCCTCCTTTGATCCCCTCGGCTGAACCGTATTTGTGACCAGCTCTATCTCATTCGCCGAACCATCCCAGCTATTCTGCAAAAAATCATTTATGGCATAGACAGATTTTACCACATCAACCTCTTTGCCTTCCTGTCCCGGGACAAAATCGAAGCTGTCACCGTTTCTCTGCAGCGAATTGTCAACTGCCTTTATATTGAGCTCGTCGCTCTTGTCATAAATCATATTTGCGGTCTTTTGTTTATCAACCGACAGATACATATTGACGGCTACATTGCCCTTTTTGAGCTCCTCTGACTCCACAAATCTGTCAATCAGGCTGCCCTCATGGCACACTGAAAGAGCCTCGTCCACCGCTGCATCAGTGTCCGCCGAAACAGACATTTCCTGTGCTGTTGCATCAAATGAACCATTGGCACCCTTTAATGAAAAGGATGTATCCTTTATGCTGTCAACATAGGCATCAACTGCTTTTTTTGCTTCTTCCTTTGTCATACCGCCTACATCCACACTGCCAATGCACACACCCTCTGTAATTGTCTGTACCTTTGCCTTCTTTGTGCCTGACGAACCGCTTGCATATGCACTTACCATGCCCGATGCTGCCACAAGCACAAATGCCATTGTACCCAGTAATAATGCTTTTTTATTAATCTTCATTTCCGCTTCCTTTTCCTGAGGCTGTTAAAAGCGCCCCTGTCATCGCTTAACTGAACTGCATTTTATATCATATTATCATATTTTTTCCATATTTCAAGAAAAGCTATACAAGACTTGACACAAATGTTGTCACAAGCATCGCTGCTATAACCACTATTATCACTATAGCAACCACCTTCTGATTTCTTTTTTTATTAAAATCGTACATACTATTCACCTCTGTTCAAAAATGAGTTATACTATTTTCATATATGAGAAAGGATTTTCCAACATATGATTCCAATTTGTCTAATTTTATTCATTTTATTTATTGCAGTGATTACTTTTGCCATAAAGAGGGCTGATTCTGCCCAGGCAAAGGTCACCGAGGAGTTCTGGGAAAAGGAGCGTAAAGCCAACTCAACCCTCCGCGGAGATACCACTGACCTGTGTTATATTACCATACCGGAAAAGTTTTTTCCATTAAATAATGATAAAATAAATGATTTAAGGGATAAAACCCTTGTCAATCTCACCGGAATGACAAACACTGATTTAAAGCTTAAATATGGCATTCTCAATTTTAAAAAGCTGTCTGAATATGATGATAATTTCACGAAATTTGTTTCAATGCTGCCTGACTATTACAACAGGCTTAAGGAAGCAGGCTATGAATCGCTGGCCAATGAACTGCTTGATTTTGCAGTGGAGCAGGGTGCCGATTCAAAGAACGTATACAGTCTGTTAGCCAACGCCTTCATCAGCATGTCAAAAGCTGACCGGCTTGCAGAGCTTATCGAGAAAGCAAAACAGCTCAATTCTCTTTCAAGGGATGGAATCGTTTCTATGCTTGAGAGCCTACAGACTGATACCGCCTCGGCCGGTAATTAATTTGCGTTATAGCTTATTGTATTATAACTTATTGTATTGAAACTTATTCCAAGCCATCCACACACCTATTAATATATCTGCTACGATATTCATCGTACAGCCTTGAGGCCTGACTTCTGGTCAGGTTGTCCCACGATATGACATCTGCTATCCCATACTCAGCCATCAGCTCCTTTAGCTGTCTGACCTGATGTGCTGTGGCAGGTGTCTGTTTTTTTGCCTTGTATACAAGCGGCTTTGACTCCACCGGCTCACCCTTTTCATCCATCAGTGCAAGAAGCTTTTCAAATATCTGCTTTGTCTCTATCGCATCGTCGAGTGCCCTGTGCGCATTTTCCCTGCCCACACCAAAATACTCACACAAATCCTCCAGCTTCTTCGACTGCTCAGCAGGCAGACATTTTCTGGCTATTTTCAGAGTATCATATGCATTCAGCGAGAGGGTTCTCTTGTGATTTACCGCCCACTGCTTTAAAAAGCTGTAATCAAAGGTCACATTCTGCCCGAGTATGATGTCATCCCCTATAAAATCCAGCAACTTATCCACAGCCTCGTCCATATCTGCCGCGTTTTCCACATCAGAGTCAGTGATTCCCGTTAATTCCTGCACACGCTGTGGAATATGCTGCTTTGGATTTACCAGTGTGGATATCGTATCCACTATCTCGCCGCCCCTCACACGTGCCGCACCTATCTCTATTATCTTGTCATTTTTGGCGGAAAGACCTGTCATTTCCAGATCCATCACCGTGTAATTTTTTATATTATCTATGTTGCTCATTTTTCTTAGTCCGTAAACCTTTCCGGCTTTTACCACTATAGTCATTTCACATTACTGTTATTTTATATACTCCGCTATAGCCATATCGCTTTACCGTTATTCTACATACTCCACCAGCGCCTGGTGATCAAGCGGGTCTCTCATGTCGTAGTGGAAAAGCGCCCACACCGGCTCCTTATGATACTTTGGCAGCTCATCCAGCTTGCGCGTGTGCTTGTCCGGAAAAATATAGTGGAACGGCTCCACATGCGACAGCTTTCCATTTTTACAGTATGCATGTGTCATGTGTTTGAAGCTTCCTATATCTGTGGCCCACACCGGGCGGCTCTTGCAGTTCTCACGATAGTACAAATCAAAGATGAGTGACTCCTGAATCATGCTGTAAATCTGCGCATTTTCATCAAAATCAGTATCATCTCTATCTATGGCATTTTCGTCAAAATCAGTATTATCTCTATCTCCGTGATTTTCGGATAATCCCACAGAAGTTATAGCATCGCTGTCACAGCCATGCAGGTATAAAGCCAGAAATTCAAGCAGTATCTCGCACCTTCTGATGCGCGAATGGCTCATTCCAAAATAGCCGTTGGTCTCATAAAAATCTCCAAGCGCCTGAAAAAACTCAAACGCACTGTCAAAGATACACTCCATAAGCTTCATCGTAATCTCAAACTGTCCGCTGTTGTAATACACCTCAAGCATCTCCTCGACGCGCTTAATTTTTATCACATCATCAAACGAAAGCCACTTCGTGGACATAACCTCATACGGTGGCTTGTCATGGTACACAATACCATATTCCGTGGCATGCTCAAACATGTACGAGCCCTTGAGTACCTTTAAGAATCCAAGCTGGAGCTGGTTTGGCTTAAGCTCATAAATCTCATCAAAGGAACGCCCAAAGCTGTCATAATCCTCATACGGCAGTCCTGCTATCAGATCCAGATGCTCATGGATATTGTTGCCACTTTGAATGAGCCGTACAACCTCCTTAAGCCTCTCAAGCTTCATAGTCCTGTGAATCTCCTTAATCGTGACCTCATTGGTGGACTGCACACCGATTTCAAGCTGTATAAGCCCCGGCCTCATATCAGAAATCAGCTCAAGCTCCTCCTGATTCAGCAGATCCGCAGATATCTCAAAGTGAAAGTTTGTCACACCATTGTCATTTGCCTTTATAAAGCGCCACAGCTCCATTGCATGAGCATGATTGCAGTTGAAGGTTCTATCCACAAACTTAATCTGCGGCACCTTCTGGTCTATAAAAAACTTAAGCTCCCTTTTGACAATCTCAGTATCCCTGAAACGCAGTGTCTTATCCACCGATGAAAGACAGTAGCTGCACGAAAACGGGCATCCCCTGCTGCTCTCATAGTAGATGATGCGGTTTGAAAAATCATCAAGCGTATCATAGCAGAATGGAATTTCACTCATGTTTTTGATTGGGCGTGGACTTGTGAATACTATTTCATCCGCTTTGCAGCCTGCGTTGTTCACACTTGTTCTATTACTTGTACTATTACCTGTGCTGTTTTTTCTGAAAGCAATGCCTGCAATATCACTCAGCTTTCTTTTATGCGCATAATAACCGCCCAGCTCTCTAAAGGTATCCTCACCCTCGCCTATCATCACACCATCTATGTATGGATTTTCCCGCAAAAATGCCTCCACCTCGTAAGACACCTCAGGGCCTCCAACCCATATCGGCACTGACGGACAAAGCTTTTTATACTCGCGTGCAATATCAGTCACATAATCAATATTCCATATATAGCACGAAAAACAAAGTACGTCGGGCTTTCTCTTATAAAGCTCCTCAAGTATGTAATCCTTCTGATTGTTTATCGTGTATTCCGCAAGCTCCACATCATCCCTGTACTCCCCGGCACAGGCACGCAGTGAGTAAACTGCGAGGTTTGAATGTATGTATTTTGCATTGATTGCTGTCAGTAAAATGTTCATGGTTTCTCCTTAAAAAATGACCCTTGAATGTAGACTTTATGCGACATTCAAAGGTCTGCTTCGTATTATTGCAGCATTGACATATTAACAAGCCTGTCGTACATGCCACTTGCAAACAGCACCATCATACCAATCGTGCAGATGACCGACAGCACAAAGCCTATTATCGATGTAATCATACCGGCAGTTGCTATTGCATTGTTATACTGCTTTGCCCTTTTTGACATTTTGGAAGCAAGCATGCCGACAATTCCAAGCCCCATCAGATACCCAAAAAATGAGAAAATAATACTGCAAATGCCAAGCACCAGTGAAACAACTGCCAGCTTAGCGCCCTCCCTCTCGTCATCTATGACAGTTACATTATTGTAGAGCATCTCAAGACGGATACGCCTTGACTTACGCAGCATAACAAGCATAGGAATACCGAGCACGATAAATGCGATACAGTTCATTGCCGAAAACTCATTAATCCTGTCGGCCACTCCTCCTCCCTCAAATATTCCCGATGATAAAAGTCCTCCCATATCTACAACAGTATGGAAAATGGCAAGCATCCAGAAATTGCGTGTAGACGCGTATATCATGCAAAACAGCACACCCATGAGACCTGCTGAAATAACCTGTATCAGACAACTGCTGAACTTAACCCCTGCGCCCATATTGGAAAAATGCATCAAGCCAAACAGTACACCTCCCAAAACTACGGCTCCTGTTATTCCACCTTTCGTCTTTGGGAAAGCTCTCAGTAACAGATTAAACACTACTCCTCTGAACACCAGCTCCTCAACAAGACCTACCAGGCAGACCGCGATAAAGAAAAAGATGATGTTGTAAAATGCCTTCACGTCACCATGCTCACTCAAAAAGCACAAATAAATGCCTGAAACAACAGCATACAAACAATACACTATGAAAAAACCGCCTGTATAAAAGCTTCTTACCCATCCTGCTGCATTTTCCTTAAAGATATCCCACAGCCCAAATAAATATGTGATGCCCAGAAAAATAACTAAAACAACGGTCTCCACAATAGCTTGCAGCAGATAGTCATCCGCCTTTTCCATGCCGGGAATCAGGCCCAAAACTTTTCCGCTCCACTGCAAGGGTGCAATGAAAAGAAAGACTGCAAGAATGGCAAATATTATATTTGCCGGTGCCGAAAGGTTTCTCAATTTCTGTTTCATAACTTTAAATCTCCTCATTTGTGTTTAATTTGATATAAAAATATTCTATAGCATTTACTTTGACATTACAAGCTCCGGATAATCAAAATTCCTATCTATTATTTTACTTGAATTGAGCACTCCGTCAATGTCTAAAAAAAATCAGCCATTTACTGTCTTTCCGTAATGGTTAATGACACTCCGATTTCTGCCACAGGCGAGGAAATTGAGGATATAAAATGGACATTCAGAAGGACAAGAAAACCAAAGAAAAATATAAAAGAAAAAAGAAAGAGAGGGCTCATCGTCCCTCTCTTTCTCGCCTATCAGTATGTCATCTACCGATGTGTGCAACAACCTGCTCAAGGCATACAGATTGTCGACCATCGGAAGGCTCTCACCACGCTGCCACTTGTAAACGGCCTGCGTTGATTCGAAGCCCATATACTCCGCAACATCAATCACCCTGAGGTTATTGTCCTTGCGGAGCTGATTGATTCGTTCTCCGGTAGCTTTAAGATTTAATACTGGATAATTCATATGAATGCCTCCTTGAGTGTGCTTGTTTATAGTTGTTTGTTTCATTCCCTTAACTTGATTTCAGTATACTCTCACAGCAAGTAACACACAAGAGAATAGTTGTTTAATTTTAATGTTACTATTTTTTATATAGATTTTGCATATTTTTAGCTATTGTGTTACCACTAAAGTAACATTTTTAATATTTGTTTATTGTAATGGAGAATTTATATATGGGATTCAACGAGACTAACACCTCACAAAAAATCAGAATATCACTCAGCCAGAAGGCTATGTTGACCATTGAAGATGATATGACAGCTTTTGAAGTACCAAAACTCACAACATTTATCAATCAGGTTATCAGCAATTTCTGGGACATTGCCGAATCATCTATAGATAATTACCTTAGCAACAAAGAATTAGAGCTTAAAGAGAGGCTGTCCGATTCATCAATTGACTCGTATTCTATTGAACAAGCCATACAAATTCTGCTTAAATATGAAAAGAAACAACTTATCAATAAAACAGCTTCCTATACAATTACAAGGTTCTGCCATGAAGCAGACATTCCATCTTACTAAAGATGACAAAATTGCAATAGAAAAAAGCTTGATGACAGCTCGCCGGCATATTTATTTGGCTCAAATAAAAGAGTTGTCGTCAAACTGACAGAACGAGGTCAGAAATCATATAAAACAAAACTATATTCCAGACCAGTTAAAGAGCCAGAATCATCCGGTGACATTTATGTGTTCCGCTGTTCTCTCCTACAAGCTTATAATTATTTTTTTCCTTTCGGCAAAGAAGCAGAGATTCTCGAACCACAAAGACTTCGCGATAGATTTATTAATGGCTATAACGACGATGCTGCTAAATACCGGTAATAATATATCAGGACATATTCTGATGCATCTATTGCTACAGATTATGTCCTGATTATTATTTTAGATGATATTGAACATTCCAAACCCCTGGGAGTTCTTGGAACCAAGGCCTGTCTGGTAGAGGAAGTCGAGGTATTTACGTTTACCGGACAAAATAAAATTTCCATACCATGCTTCAATATAACTGCCCTGATATTTCGTAACAAGCTTTTTTGCAGTCATATCACCAGCTTCTTTGATTTCAACATACGAATCCGGTTCTACTCCATAGTAAGCCTGATATTTTCTATAAGCATTGTTTTGAATTTCTTCATAAAATTCTATATCTTCTGGAGAATAATAAACCGTATATTTTGTTGTGGAATCTGTTGAATACACAACAATTGGTGTTACTGTTTTTACTATAAGTTCTTCTTTTTCCACTGTAAAATCATTTATCTTTGTACGAATATTTTTATATTTCTTTTGTCCAAAAGTTATTCCGCCATATCGAAATCCTCCATCCAGGAGCTGAATTAAAAGTGGCTCCGGGCTTCTAATTTCCAGTTCAATAAATGAATAGAATATTATACTTTTCTCCTTAATTCTATACTTACCCTTGAGCTGACTAAATTGAAACATCTTATATTGTCTGTGCCCACTTGAATAACCTCTGTTATGCAAAAAATCAGTATAATCAGGCATGACTGATAAAGTTCTGTAAATAACAGCCTGAATAATATGATTATAATTTATCGGTAAGACTAATGGCTCATCTAATTCGATGTGTACATATAACTGCATTATCTAATTTTCCTCTGCTCTACATTTATTGGCTACAAGCTTTCCATTTTTTAGCTCATAAGGTTCAAAGCTGACTTTAGCGTTTTTTCTTAGTTGTTGTGCCTTTAAATTAGGGTTAAATTTTTCATCACATTTTATTGAATATTCCTGCTTATTTTGCCCAATTATTATGCCAAAATTCTTATTAGAATCATAATATTTAACTTTACCTTCAAGTCTTTCGTTCCAATTTCCCAATAAAGTAACATATTTATCATCAGGTTCTGGTAAAGTCTTAACATATTTGGGATTCTTTCTATTGTTTGCAAACCATGTGTAGATATTATCCTCATCTTTTCTTTTTTCTCGAGGATACATAACTGGTATATCTTCAGGGATATAATTAAAATCCGCCAAATTCAACAAGCACTTTTCTGCTTTTGAACCAGCATTTAATCTAGATGGTATATTCAATTCATCATGAGATTTGTGTTCCAGCTCTACTTCTATATTTCCATTTTCCTTATTAAACATCGGCTTTCTCACATTCTGAGAAACAACCTGAAGCTTTACACTTCCATATCCTAACGGTCTGGCATGACCTAACTTATGCAGTTTTGTGCCATCTTTCTTATTCTCACCCAGTGATATTATCCATATAAGAGTATTTAGTTGTTGCTGTGTGATTTCTTCAAAGTATATTTTAAAATTAAAACAGCCATTAACAGCCTCAACTGTATTATTCATATTGTTTGGTGTAGAATCTTTCGCAGGCTTACTATGCCAATACATTTTTCTTCCTCTAGGAGTAGCCTCTGGCAAATCATAGTATTCGATTCGATTTATTTCTTTTCCATTAGCTAATGTGTATTTCTTCATTTCACCATAAAAATCAAAATTCCAAAATGTCGCATTATCCGTAGGTTTTCTAAGATAAAACTCAAATGCGCTTGTCCTTGGAGTAGACAGGATATCTAATGTATGTTTTTCATATGTTAGCTTTTCAACATTATCCGGGGTTGCATCAGTCACCTGGACTCTTCCTTTTAATCCTTTCCCATTTGTTGTACCAAATAAAAGACATGCTGGACATAATTCATCTGTACTGCTACACGGTACATAATCCCCCATTATATCATTCCATTTTCTTTTTTGTGCAATACGACCGATAGATGAATTACTTAAATAAACAAGTACTTCATCATCACCATTTTCTTTTATACGTGTTACGCTCATATAATAAACCGGAACCAGATTTTTATCACCTGATTTTGCTTTTTCAAGAGCATCACTCAGATTTTTGTTTGGGATCTTATTTGAGTTTCTCCCACTTCCTGCTCCATCTCGATTAAGCGCTGATAGTAATGTTCTATAAGGCTCATTATCCCTTATTTCCCACCTTTTAACAATATCATTTCCTTTTTTTAAGAAGCGAATACTATATTCAGATTTATTTACGGGAATATTGTATTGTACCCATCCTAAATCCTCAACATATTCACCATTTTTATAAGGTAGCTTTTTGCCGTCTACATAAACACAACCATCTTTTTCATTCACATATATTCCATTAGCAGCTTCTTTTTTCACTATAGTTGCCTTATATAAAACCCAATGGTCATTTTCATATGCAAGCAATCCATGATGGCACAATGCACCATACACTGGGACACGTCTGCTGATTGGTTTCTCATCAAGTAAAAATGGAACACAGCTATTAGTTACTATTTCATAAACACTTCTAAGCATTCCTCTTAGCTCGCTTCCGGGTATAGTTGGGATTCCATCTGGACTTCTAAAAAAATCATATTCTTTATGAAATGAATCTTCTCTTTCTTCTATATTTTTATCTTCAACATATTTATTCTTTTTCGTATCCCAGTACCTTGGATGTGCCCCATCTGGAATGATTAGTGGAGTCCTTGTTGTTAATTCAACATCCAACCAGCCACTTAATAGCTCACTCTTCTTCGCATAGGCTGTTTCTCTGGAAATACGTTTATCATTTATATTACCTTCAAATGGTATAAAATTATACGGATTAACAAATATCTTTTTCTCATCCATTTCATATCACCTTTTCCTTTTTAGGTTTCTTTACAAACCCACATACTCTATAATCTGTGATTTTTGCCATCCCATTTTCATCATAATTAATGTAAGAAATAATCTTAGAACTGTCTTCGTTTCCACTAATAGGAAGACTATATTCACCTCCAACAGTTGTATAGAGCACTTTATTACCAAACGTATCTGTCTGATTATTATTCTCATTAATTCTATTCTGATTTAAATCAAGCGTCTGATACTGCACCATATATTCTGATTTATCAAGTTTGTCTTCTGAAGCTATTCTCCACTGAAAATCCGTTCCTACAGTACTTCTTATAAAAAGTATTTCCTCTGTTTCCGAGAATAATCTTATCTCCAATACATTATCTTTATTTAATTGGTTAAACTGTTCCAGTTCAGCTCTCCCGGCATAAAATCTATCGGTACAATATGCCAGAAAATATCTATTATCTCCAGCATATTTTTTAATCTCATTGATGAGTTCATTTTCTGAAGTTATTCCAGAATCTTTTATCCATTTATCTTTTGTATTATTATATTCAATACTCATGTAATCCCTCCAAAAAACCAATACTTCCTGATTTCAGATTTTCAGTATAGTCCATGCCATTTACATTTAATTTCATCACCTCGACTCGCCCATGCCCTGTTTCTGTTGATGCACCAAATGTAAGCATTCCATTATCTAAATCCAATAACGACACTTCCAGGAGCTGTCTTTGAAGTTTGCTCATTTTTCCCTTATCAATCATTATTTCGAGAGTTCCGACACCACCTTGCCAGAATTCATCTGTAAATAATGCAGAGTTTTTAGGTGCCTGTGTAAAACGTTCCACTGCATTTCTTGTAAGGACATATGGTTTGCCACCTTCAATAATAGTTTCTCCAAAGCGTATTCTAGATAGGGTATTATCCGCCCTGCCCCTTCCAAATAAACAGTCCAAAGCTGTTCTTTCATCATTATTATCGCTCATAATATGACTCAATATTTCCTGCATATGATGTCTAAACACACCGGCCCAAGTTGTTCCAGGTACCACTGGTTTACTATCTTTGTTCACCATAACAACAGAATCAGGTGCCTTCTCTATTCGTTCCATATTTACTCGTATAGAAAAACTACCAATTACTTTAAATTGAACTTCTATTCTATCGAACTGTCCATCTTCAGACTTATCTTCATTATCTAAATATACTTTTTCTCCGCTAAAATCAAATTCAGACCATGGATTAAAATCGAGCCATTCATCAATGCAGTTTGGAAAATCAAATTGATGCTTTCTAGCCTCAACCTTCATCTTACCATATCCGCGAGTCGTTCTAGCTCCAAATTGTATTCCATACTTAACAACATCTTTGATAAGGATATCAAGACCTTCCATTACTTCATTTTCATACTCCTCATCGTCTCCACTCCATTCCAAAATACAATAGTATGGAACATCTGTTTCAACTACCTGAAAATCATATTTATGACCATCTTTAGCAACACCCCATTTATCTATGGCCACTCCATCACGAATTGATATTTTATAGTCGCTTATTGATACATTTCGAAATTCTGATTTGTCATTATCACATATTTTCTGTGGACAGATGGCATCACTAATAATAATGTCACTTGCAGTTGCTTCATCATTTTTAATAATTCCAAATAACTTTTCTGGATCTTTACCACCAAGTTTTTCATATTTTTCTCTTAATACTCCGGCCATACTGCTTCCCGGAATAAATGGAATCCCGCGACTGTCGCACATAAGATCATTATCTGAAATATCATTTTCTCCATTTCCTATTCGAAGTGGAGAAATCTGACTCAATTTTAACTGATAATATACTTTTTTCAATTTAGTCACCCTCTCTCTTTCTGATAATGATATTTATGCAAGGCTATATTCAATGGTTCTTTCCAATTTGCTTCAATTTGATTAATCAAATTATGATCTAAATCATATAATTTTAACTGTGCATTCCACTCAGTCTTGATTATCTCTACAAACTTGGTTGCCTCTGCTTTTCTACTAAGCTTCTTCTCACTACTTAAATCACTTTCTTTAATCTTTGAAATCATTTTATTTAAAGCAGAATAGTCATTAGCTTTTGAAACCATATTCCTAAGTCTTGCCTCAGGAATATTTTTAGTAACTTCAGCTTCTGCAATTTTTAAAGCAAAGCTACGCATATGCTCCATTATTGCTTCCATCTTTAATCGGGTAAGTAGCTGCTCTATTCGATTATTATCAACCATAAAATGTGCCTGTTCAATTCTTGACATCTCAATAGATGACACTTTTTCAAAATCAAAAACGGTCATAATGCCGCATATTCCCATACCTTCCTGAGCAAATTCACCGATGCGAATTGTCTGTGGAATATCACATTCTTCTTTAACTTTAAAGCAATACACACTTCCGGCTCTTACAACAGGAATCTGTGGCTTCTGCAACTGCCATGTTGACTGAAAGCCTCCAATAACATGATATCTGCAATAATCGAGACTATTCTCAGCAATATCTGATGATAAATTCAATTTTTTACCAATAGCCTCACGAATACAAGCAGAATCTGTTCTATATACACCATTATCTAACAATGCAAGATCCGACTGCAATACAACATACAGCTTTTCTCCGGCCTTAACATGGCGAATATTATTCTTATACTCTTCCACTTCAGGTTTAGCATACAATGAACATGTCGCATACTGAGCACTTTTACTTCGTCCAAACTGAATACGAGCTTCATATAAGCACTTTAATACCTTATCTTTCATATTAACCGGACATATAATTGTTCCTCCATAAACTGCTCCAGCATCTATTGATTCCTGCATGTATAGCATTTTAGTATTATTTTCATCATTATTACCATCTTGCTGAGTTCCATTTATTGCATAATGATAATAAGTGTGAATTGACGGTTCTGCAATTTTATATTCATTCTGTGTCTGTACAGTAAAAGAACCATCTAAAGTTTTTGGCTTTTTCTTTTTCCAATCATCCTTTTCCTCAATTAAGTTGTTAATCAGCTTATTACCGCCATTCTTTAGTCTGACTATCATCATAGGCACAGGTACTGAAATTTCACCCTCAATCACCGGAGTCAGGCCAGACCAGCTTACGGTACCATCTAGAAACAACTTTCTAAAATCCTCATCTTCTGCACTTCCGGAATGAAGATAATATCCGGCCATGCAACCAATTACACTTCTAGCCGGTACCGATGTATTTAATTCATCACATCCCGGCAGTGTAAGAGGTGAATTAAGTACAACCTTATATGATATCTTTACCAGCTTATCAGCTTCTGAACAATCTATATCAGCTTTATTGTCATTCTCCGTAAATAGAATGCTGACCTGTTTTGCGCTATCTTCACACAATTTAATCGATACATTTCCAAGGCCTCTGTTCCTTGAATGACCAATATGTCTTGTAGCTTTGCAACAAGCATCAAATAGTTCTCTTAATTCCTTTTTATCATCATCACAAAAATTAAAGTAAATAGGTGCATAAAAAGATAATTTTTCATCTTTATCTAGGCTAAGAGGATCATATTGATTAACAACCCTTGTAAACCTCAAACTATTGTCTACCTTACACCCATCATCCAGCATAGTCTGACCACGCACAGATGTAAATAGATTGACAATCTTTGATGCATGTGCCATATCCTTAATTTCATCTGAATTATCAGAGTTTTTAATTTCAGTATTCAAATACTGTCTAATACCATTTGCATCTTTTATCATGGCATCGCAAATTGAAAAAGCTCCCTCATTTCCATACGCGTCACCAAATAAAGCTATAATATTGCTATCTGATGCCAATGTGTATCCCATCTTTTTTAAATCAAAAGCCGCCTGTTTTAAACATCCCTTTATTCTCCTCGACGGAATATACGGAATTCCTGCATCGTCAATACACACATCACTATCAATCGAATTTCCGGCGCTCTCTCCATTTCCAGCGCATAAATCTGAATTTAAAATAATTTCTAATTCCTGCATATTATTTCCTCACAAACCATAAATCATACACTTCTGAAAGATCATATATAATTGGAAGTAAATCCTCTTCTTTATCTATTTTCAGCTTCTCCTTTATTTCATTTTGAAGATTTCTGTGATGTCCATACACTCTATTAAGCTCAAATTTTCCATAAGAGTAACTGTCTTCTAGTTCTGAGCCTATTGTTTTTATATCACTTCTTGAAACACCATTTTCTTTCATAATATCAGCAAGTATTTGCAAAGTACTATAGTCTTTACGATCTGTATTCGCTTTTGTACCAATTCTCCATGGGCGAGCCATACATCCGGACACGCCCTGATGCTCCCTGATTTGGTCAAGGTCACCGCCAACTCCATTATGTATATAATGAAAATCAACCCAAGACTCTTCCTTTATACATTCACCGTGCACATTTTTCTTAGCACTTTCACATGCCTGCTCAGCAAGAGAATATGCCCTCGCAAAAGGATAATGACTATGGAATATGCAGATACCCGCACACGAACTATATCTCCATTCTTTTTCTCCTTTATTGTTATAATTCTGAACCGCTTCAAGATAAGCTCCAACGTAATCCATAACAAAACGAGCATTGCACACAAAAGTCATATCATCGCCATCCGCTATTATTTTGCGAAAGAAGAAAGCTTTTTCATCATACTTATCATTATAATCTTCCTTTAATTGTTGCTGACACTTTTGCATTGCATCAAGCCCTGATTTTCCAAACGCTTTAGCTGTATCTGCTGTAAACTCACGCATTATATTCACGCAACTGTCGTAATCTTTCTTGTCCGTAAGCATTTCAGATATCTTGCTTCCCATATTATTTCCATCTGCATGAACAACAGCCAGTAAACTTTCTTCGCCTTTTTTAGTAATCAGATCATCTAATAACTTGACTGTTTCATCTTGTTCTCTGATTTTCAATCCCGCTTTCCGTTTAGCCTTTGCTTCATCAGTAACCCGGACACTACTTTCTGCAATACTGATTATATCTGAATAAGGTTGAAAAGTTGTCCTGTCCATCATTGAAAAAGGAAGTATAAAATCGCTTTGTCCTGAAATCATCTTATTTTTCTCTATGTCTGACTGTTTCATCAAATTGGCATAGTCTTTATCATAATCTCCACTATATTCGCATGCAACTGCCATCGGAATCATTCCAGGATAATTTTCAAGCAAGAATCGCGAAAACGCCTTATTAACTTCCAAATATGTCTCTATTGAGTCATACAATACTGTATCATTACCACCACCACAAAACAGTTCAATACCATTTAGTTTTCGTTCATCAAATAATCTTTTTACTTCTTCCATGCAGAATGGTATATTTTTAGAAACTCTTCTAAGTTTTTTGCCCATTTTATCAGCCTGAGTAAATAAAATATTCCAGCTCTGCGAAATATTCTCCGATGCACCGGCAATTTCCACCATTCTATTCGTTCTAAAAATATATTCCTGTTTAGAACGAATTGTATATTGAGCTAATACCATTTTCATATTCTTTGCCTTTCCGTTAACTTATATCTTCCTACTAACATAATTTCTCGCATGTATCTACATAACTATCTATTAAAGTATCTAATTTGTCTATTTGCATTCTTTGTTTATTTTTACATTCGTCATTATTTTGCACATTCCCATTATCCATATGATTAAAAAGATTTCTTTCGAGTTTAATTAATTTATATAAAGCAATCAGTTTATATAATTGATTTTCATCAACATCATTTTTTTCGGATTCTACCTTGTATTCATATATAGTCTCTGTCTTTTTCTTCCCATTTTCCGTTTTTCTATTTATCGCATTAAAACTGTCTTTTAATAGTTTTCTCTTTTTACCATTTTTGTTTGTTTTCCAATATTTTAGTCCGTCATTCCCCTCTTTTAACAAAGTGTCCAATGCTTCTGTATGGCTTTCATTCATCTTTTCGTATATTCCTTGAATTGCATACCCTATATAACGATTAACCATATCGGTTTGCGATGGCTCTTTATCATTTTTTATGCCCTTTATCCATGAAAATTTTAATACCCCACTGCTATCCCAATCTTTAGGACCATTAGACTCAATATAAGTCAATGTTTGCTGATAAAGTTTCTTCTTATGAAACCACTTAATCTTATCTACAGCGGAAGCATTTTCTTTGCATATCTCCTCATAATCATCTTTTATTTGTTCAACAAAAATATTTAATAATACATCATTTGATTCATTATTTTCATTCCATTCATCAAGTGTTTTCCTAATTGCCTTTAATCCATTATCAAACCTATTCAAATCACAAAGCATTATGGAATCAGCTAATTCTTTCATCTGAGTAACTAAAGCTGGAATATTGGCATTAGTGGATTTATTATTTAATCCATAATATTTTACTAATTGATCTGCTCGTCCATATTGAATAAATTCGTTCATCCCCGATACAAAATCGAAAATATGATATGTATCATTCTGCTCTATAACATTACCGATTCCATCTGTGTAATTAATGGAATAAATACCCTCAATTTTGATGTCACTTGTTTTAAGTAATGAAACAACTGCATTCATAAGTAATGACACATCTCTCATTCCACCCTGTGTATCAATCCAAAGATGTAATTTTTCATTATTCTTTAAACTATTTTTCTTTGATAATAAATATAAAGCAATTTCTGCAACTGCCATATTTTTACTTTTGATATCATTAGGATCTAAATATGCATCCTCACCCTGCGGGAATTTTGTATATATAATTTTATTGTTTTTACCTGCGACTTCGTTTATTCTACTAATATAGAAACCTAATGGTGATTTTGTATCAATTTTATCATCGTCCAACCTGTATTCGCCTTCAGTCGTAGATTCCTTTGTACATAATGCTATAACCTCATCCGGTTTATTACCATTTTCTATTAACACCCTCGTTATTGGCTCAAGCTGACTATAATATTCTTCTACTTTATTATTCATATAAGTAAATCTACTTTTTCGCAATCTACGCGGTTTATCTTTTTCGTCTTCCTTGTTTCCCAAATAGGGAAATGTACTCATTGATAGTAATAATATATTCATATTTCTTCCTCTCTATCATTATTCTAGTATTCTCTAAACTGCACAAACACAAATCTAGAAATCTTCTTTGTCTCATCAGCAGTATAAATTTCTTCCACTTCCCGACTGCTGCACGCTGCTACTACTTTTATTCCACTTGATTTCAATCTATCAACAACAGCATATGATAAGCAGAACTCGCCCTGACACAAAACGAAATCAGGTGATTTGTAAAATTAATAAACATTTCATCCCCTCTTTATCTTTATCATTTTTGTGACCTTAGCCCTAATTTATATTATACTTCTAACACTTTGTACAGTCAACATGTGAAAATCAAGTAATTTTTATGTACTTTACACAAATATATCATGTTTTTGACATACTTCACATAAACTACAGGTACATAATCGCATAGAAATACCTTCTAAACCATTATATTTCCTGGTCTTGGAGATCAACAGACTTTTTATAGAATATTATCATTCGCCATAATCAGCCCTATAACTTCCTTCGTAGAATATTTGAGGGAATCGAATTTATATATCATCACACTATCCTCGTCCTCATGACATATCTTTTTTATCTCTTTCTTCAATTTTTCCAATTTAGCCTCTGTGATTATTAATAAACTCAAAGAAATTCCCTGATAAAATCACATTTGAATACACATATATAGAGTCGGTTGTTTCCACCGGAATATATTTCTTTCCCTCGTCATTTTCAAAAAGTACATTAAAGTCACGTCTGGTCAAAATTCCTTCATTCACCAAATGATAGCTACTGTCAATCCGCTGTATCCCAGTGGTATACCAGTCTCTATAAACAGTTTTATAAGCCTTTTTCTCTCTTTTGGCTATTATCTTTGAACCCTTTTTCTCGAATCTGAAACCAAGATATTTTCTGTTTGTTCCTTTATATACGCCTGTTTTCTTATGATTCAAAGGCAACATCTCAGCATTTTCTATATGCTCACGCACATCACCAAGTATCTTTATCGCATCATCATATGTCTTGCAATATATATTTATATCATCTCCAAAACGGCAAAAATGATAATCGTTTTCATCCATATAATGGTCTAGCTCATTCATATATATTGCTGAAAAGAGGACTTAACTGTCCACCCTGCAATATGCCTTCATCCTTCTTATATGTGGTATGATCATCAATCACCGTACATTTCAAATATGTAATTATTAAATTGAGAATTTTATCATCTGAAATATGATTTTGAATTTTGTTAATTAGAAAATCTTGATTTATATTGTCGAAAAAGTTATGAATATCAAGTTCTACAGACCATGTATATCCATTTTCCATATACTCTGTTGCCTGCTTTATAGCCTCTGTAACGCCGTTGTTTTCCCTATATGCATACGAATGACATGAAAATAATGTATCAAAATATGGACTAAGTACCTGATATGCAGCACGATACACCAGACGATCAGCAGAGTTCATAAGTGAAATTATCCTATGTTTCCCCCTTGTAATTCACAATTTCACATTGCTTAATTAATCCCATAGCATAAGTTCCATCTAGAATCGAATCAACAATCTTTGCTCCATTAGCTTCCCAGTATCTCGGTAAATCAGATAATTTCATTCCATCAATACCACAGCTGTCTCTTTTTGTAGACAAATACTCCATAGCCGCTTTTATATTGGATTCCTCTACAATGTCATTCACAGTTATATCCATACGCACTCCTTGTCTGTAGAGTTACTAATTCTACTGTTAACATTTCTATATAATCATCCTATTACATTCTATAAATACTCACACTCCTTGCAATTACCATATTTCGCATAGAAATTTACAAAGAAATGGTAACTAAGGTATTGTGTAAATTCCTCATAGGTAATGTATCTCGGCAATTATACAGAGGACTGCGTGGAAATCATAAAGGTGTCAATTCCTCATAGGTAATGTATCTCTCTTCTTAAATGGATTAAGGAACATAAACGTGGTAAATTGTGTCAATTCCTCATAGGTAATGTATCTCGAGTTCTGCAAGGACGGAGATTACAGCCCGATTATCATGTGTCAATTCCTTATAGGTAATGTATCTCAATACAAGAAATTCCTTACCAGTGCTTCTGTTTCGTGTCAATTCCTTATAGGTAATGTATCTCGCAAACATATGAAAGGAGACATTATGTCAGATTGTGTCAATTCCTTATAGGTAATGTATCTCAACTGATTTAATCAGTATCTATAAATGATACTACTCCATTTTCAGCCCAAAATCAATATAAATTGGTAAAAAAGTCCGTCGACCTCAAGCATCATAATATCAGCAAATCCTTGATTTTCGAGGGTTTAGCAATATGGCACTATTCACCCCTGACATCGACGGACTTTTCAGCCCAAAATCAGGTAAAATACGTAAATAAAAGCTGTTTTTTTACAAAACTGTCACCAAAAACACCCTTTAACCCCTTATATTCACTGGATTTTTAGGTCGACGGACTTTTTCATTCAGTTTTCTGCGCATATCTGCCTCCCAGTTTCTTTTCCTGCTATAATAAACACAGCCATATATTTCCAAACAATTAAGGGTATAGCTATTATCTATACCCTTAAAATATACCACTCGTTTCTCCAGTTCGTCCGACTAAAATAAATCCTCATACCGATAAAATCTAACCGCATCGGTCTCATCCGGTCCTTTTTTATTATTCTTTTTACTTTTTGTTGTTGATATGATTTTATTTATGATTAAGTCAATAATGAAGGCCACAACTAGAAATGGCAATAACCCACTTCCATTATAAATCAAGAATATAACCGCCGGTCCCCATAATAAGCCTTTGCATAGTACTACCCAAAAACAACCAATCATTACTGTAAGTGCAAATATATCTTCTTTTGCATAATGGGTAATGTTTTCAAAGACCTGCAATATTTGTTTCAATACATTATCTTCTATTGTTAACACCTGCATATACACTTCATTTATTCCATGTCTTTTCAAAAAGAAATCCCTTAAACTCATTATTTTCGCTCCTTACAATGCTTTCCGCTCTTCCATACAATGTAAACTCATTTATTCCTGAAACAAAATCTATTATTTGATAAGTAGATGTTTGATTTATAACAGTACCTTCTTTATTATAAAAATTTACTGCATAAATCCCCTTTGAATTAATTCCTAATAACCGCAACGTCGAAATAATTGCATTTAAAAGCATATTAACATCACGTGTCCCCCCTTGAGAATCAATCCAAATATTCAAATCAGCATCCGGATCCAATTTCTTTATATCATTTTTTTGTTCAGAATATATCTCGCAACCTCAACAATTGCATTCTCTTTTTCAATTTCATTCTTTTCATCAAATGCATTAGATGGACATTGAGTAAACTTTATCCCATTATTAGGAAAAGCACCATTAATTCTCTTTACATAATAATCATATGCCGACATAACCAGATTGCTTTCCCCATCCTCTTCCGAAAACTCTGTCTTCTCAATTGCTTTAGTTGTACAGATAGCTAAAACTTCATCAATATTTCCTTTTTCTTCTATAAGCATCCTTGAAACAGGTTCCAACTGACTATAATATGTGATTTTTTTGTCTCCCCATCTACCTACACACTTATCTACCTGTTTTCTCAGTGTACTAATTGATAAAATAATAATATTATAGTCCATAATATAATACTCTCCCTACGCTATATACGATCTAAATCTTACAAAATTAAACTCAACTATTTTCTTATTTCCATCCTCTTTTACATTCCTATTACTACACGCAGCTAACACGATAATTCCATTTCTCATTAATGCGGAAATTATATAATACGCCAATGTAAACTCTCCCTGACACAATACTGCCTTAGGATGATAACTCATAATTCTTTCAATCATTTTATTACCAGTTTCTTTAATGTAAGATTCATCGCCATTTGAATCCACAGACGGGAATGGAATATCTATAATTTCTCCATAATTTAATGCTGCCTTTTTTTGTTCATTAGACCATCTATCTGATGGATGATTTGAAAAGTTAATAAAAATATTTTCGCTCATTATAATCCTCTTATATTTTTCTAACAATGTTTAAATTGGTTTATAAAATTAAACGAATCCGTTGAACATTCTCAATTTCTTATAGCTAAGATATAACAATGTTTTCCAATAGTATCTAATAATTATACTACCCCTTTTTATCCCCAAAATCAATAACGTACACCTTAAAATCCGTTGATTTCCACCAATCCATTCACTGCAAACCCTTGATGTCGACATACTTTTTTAGGCTATTGTCATTTGCCATAATCAGCCCTATAGATTCCTTCGTAGAATATTTGAGTTAAACAGATACTTTTTACTGACCTTCATCACTTTATTGGTTCTTTTGCGTTTACGTCATATGTGATATGAACATCAATCACAGTCCATTTTAAATATGTAATTATCAAATTAGGAGTTTTATCATCTGAAATATAATTTTGAATTTTGTTAATTAGAAAATCTTGATTTATATTGTCGAAATAACTATGAATACCAAATTCTACAGACCATGTGTATCCATTTTCCATATACTTTGTTACCTACTTTATAGCCTCGGTAACGCCTTTGTTTTCCCTATATACACTCCTTATCCGTAGAGTCACTAATCTACTGTTAACATTTCTATATAATTAATCCTATCAAATTCTATAAATACTCACACTCCTTGCAATTACAGTATTTCACATAGAAATGTACAAGGTAATAACAACTAAGATATTGTGTCAATTTCTTATAGGTAATGTATATCTTAAATGTTACCAACACATTTGTATATGGTGATTCACCTCTAGATGTGTCAATTCCTTATAGGTAATGTATATCACAACATAACGTCAAGCGAAAAAAGGAAAAAGAAGTGTCAATTCCTTATAGGTAATGTATATCAGGAAATTCAACCAATTGATTACAATGAGGATAACGTGTCAATTCCTTATAGGTAATGTATATCTTAAAAATGAGTTGAACGATTTTAAAATCAAATTGTGTCAATTCCTTATAGGTAATGTATATCGAATGAGAATTACTTTGTTCATAAATGGGAAAGGTGTCAATTCCTTATAGGTAATGTATATCTAAATTTTATGATATATATCAAAATTGTGATTACGTGTCAATTCCTTATAGCTAATGTATATCAGGATACTGTAACAAATATTCTTATTGCAAAGAATAGTGCAGAAAAATATATTTGTGTCAATTCCTTATAGGTAATGTATATCAACTGGTTTTATCAGTATCTAATTATGATACTACTCCATTTTCATCTCAAAATCAATCTAAAATGTTCAAAAAGTCCGTCGACCTACAACAACTCCGTCTATGTAAACCCTTGATTTTACAGCATTCTATACTATTCCTCAATCTTTCTTTGACATCGACAGGTTTTCTAAGCAAAAATTACGCAAATTAATATAAAATAGTACTATTCAGATCAATATAACACCTTCTAACCCCTTGTATTTACTAGCATTAGAGGTCGACGGATTTTTTAACTCATTTCACCATATTCTAATCCGCCTCCTTAACTTTTTATACACATGTTTCCTATCGTAGGAATAATATAATTGTTAATTATCAGCCTATTGCTATAATTATAATTCTGTGTTTGCTGCAAAATAGTTATAGTAAGCTGGTCAATTTCATCCTATAAAACCACGCAACATTATCTTTGTATTGAGCAAGATGAACGTGATGAGATTTATCTGAATCTTGAGCTATAAAAAAACAGGATTATAAAAAGAACAGAATTATAAAAACAGCCAGTTTCTCTATTTCAGAAACACTGGCTGTTCTGTTAATCTGTTGTAAAACTCTACTGCTGCCACAAGGTGTTTTTCATCAGAATGACCCTTTGATACACCGCCAATCAGCTTGAACGGACCAAACGTATCAAATCACTTGCATGAAAACTTACCGACAATGTTGTCATGTTTGTATGCTATCACCTATGTAATTGGCTTCCCTTCATCCCGGTAAATCAGATAGTTTCATTCCATCAATTCCACTGCTATCTCTTTTTGCTGACACATTCTCCATAGCTGCTTTTATATTTGATTCCTCTACATTTCATTCACAGTTATATCAATATGCCCTCTTGTCCGCAGAGTTGCTAATTCTACTGTTAACATTTCTCTATAATTTATCCTATCAAAATTCTATAAATACTGAAATCTCCTGTAATTACTATATTGCGCATAGAAATGTACACTGACATTGTACCTAAGATATCATGTCAATTACGTATAGGTAATGTATATCTAGTAACAGTAGAAGGTGATTAAAGGCTAGAAAATATTTCCGTGTCAATTCCTTATAGGTAATGTATATCAGGTTGTGATGAGCGTTAACAGCCTTGTGGAAATGTGTCAATTCCTTATAGGTAATGTATATCAGGACAATACTGAAAAGCTCCTCGAATGAAAACTGAATAGTGTCAATTCCTTATAGGTAATGTATATCAAAAGCATGGAGGAACTAATCAATAAACTGAATGCGTGTCAATTCCTTATAGGTAATGTATATCGAGAGAACAGTATATCAGATTTACAGATGTGAATGTAGATGGATGGTGTCAATTCCTTATAGGTAATGTATATCAACTGGTTTTATCAGTATCTAATTATGATACTACTCCATTTTCATCTCAAAATCAATCTAAAATGTTCAAAAAGTCCGTCGACCTACAACAACTCCGTCTATGTAAACCCTTGATTTTACAGCATTCTATACTATTCCTCAATCTTTCTTTGACATCGACAGGTTTTCTAAGCAAAAATTACGCAAATTAATATAAAATAGTACTATTCAGATCAATATAACACCTTCTAACCCCTTGTATTTACTAGCATTAGAGGTCGACGGATTTTTTAACTCATTTCACCATATTCTAATCCGCCTCCTTAACTTTTTATACACATGTTTCCTATCGCAGGAATAATATAATTGTTAATTATCAGCCTATTGCTATAATTATAATTCGGTGTATGCAGTATTTACATACATATACTAAAATTCTTCGACTATAACATCATTTCTATCTGATAAAGTGCATATAAATCTGGCATGCGCTCCGTACCATGGATTATCATCTATAACATTATATGTTATATTATTATATTTACTACTTATGTCATCATAATATATTACACTTGCTTCAATTAATGGCTTAACATTCTTCTTGTTTTCATCATCATATAGATATGCATTTCCATTTTTATCGAATTTTTCTTCATAAGCTAAATAGGAACCTTTTATTATCTCCTGATACTCTGAAGTCTTATATATATCCACCTCAGAATTTTCTTTAGTATCATTTGCATTCTTATAATTCTTTAATGCAAAAATGCCAATTATACAAACCACTGCAATTAAAACTATGCTACATGCTTTTTTCATTATATCTTTACTCCCATCTGTTATTTTGAATCAATGTAAATCATATACCGTTTTCTTCCTCAACACATATATCATATGACGGCTCGTCCTCCTGCTCGAAGGTTCCATATGCGTCCACTATTTGAATCATGCCACACTTTTCGTTGTCACCGATTTAAAAACTACCATATCGTTGCGTTTAATTTTGACCTTCCGATAATCCTGAAACACCTCCATTATCTGTCTCCCTCTATCAATCTGAATGTCTTATAGTTTGTATCGTCCTGTGGGCTGCAGTATATCGCAAACTCGATATTTTTAAATGCATGCATATAATCTTTAATCACATTTTTTGCAGCATATGCAACAATATTTGCTTTATTCATAAAAGCTCCACATCCAAATGCTCCAAGTATTACTGTATCGTTTCCTTCAGAAACGGCAACATCCAGTATGCGTCTTAATCTCTTCTCATGTATTTCAAGCATTTCCTTATCGCTGATTTTTGCTGCCTTTTTGCCATCGCCTGTATTATGTTTATTGCTTGGCATGGCTCTTAAATTCGGTGCTGCGCAAGTAATTACATTTACCTTATACCACTCATTCTCGGGCAATAAAGCCGGGTTATTTGTATCGCTTTTAAATACAGTTACCTCCGGTGTATAAATGATATCGTCGTTATGTAATGGATTTCTTGCCTGCTTATGAGGTGTATAAAATCCATCCCACATATCAGGTGAATTCAGACAGAAATAAAGATATGAACACCTGCACAGACACTCCTCCTGAGCTGTTGAACCTCTTACAACACCTCCGCCCGGATTTGAAGCAGATGCAAAATTGTGTACCGCTACCTTATTATCTCTATATGCCTTTGCAGCCTCAAACGTTCTCTTCTTTGAAACAATCACTTTTGCAGGCTCATCATATATATTTAGATTCGGTTTCTCCAAAGCATCTGTTTCCAATATTAGTTTCTGTCCGCTTGCAGATGTCTTTAAGTCAGCATTAAGCTTTCCATTCGTTTTGCTTAATCTCTCTGTATCCTGAAATATTAATACATTTTCTTCTCTTCCCATAATGATTCTCCATTTCTTTAAAAAATGCCTGTATTACCAGCATTTTCTATGCCATAGCTGTCTCTCCTTCCATTATACCTTACAATTCCGTCTACTGTTAATTTTATTTTCTTCATCCTGTTTTTTCAATAAACCTGTGGTTTACTTTTTTCATGTCAGTTCTTGCTGACATAATGATAATACACCAACTTCGAGAAACTATTTTCATGAGAAGTTTACACCTTATTTCAAGCAAAGTATTTCATACTTCAATGGACAGCAAAAAAGCCCTGTCCTTACGAACAGAGCCCTATGCATTATTTTGCACTTACAAGCCTTACTATCACATCAATTCCAGCCGCCCAAAAGAGTATCGCCCCCACGATATATACCTTTGTCTTCTGCTCAAAACCGAAGTGATATCCTGTGTAAATGCCTGCCACTATACAGATGACAGTGAGCAGCGCCACCATTATCATAATGGTGAGAAGTCCGGTACCAAGGAAGCCGAATGCTATTCCTGCAAGAACCGTATAAAATGCGGTGATTCCTGCTATCCTTAGCACTCTTTTCATGTCAAGCTGTGCCTGACAGTGCTCCTCAATCCTTTCGTTTCTTATAGCTTTTCCTATAAGCCTGATCCCCAGTCCTATCAGTATTCCGATAGAAATTATCTCTCCTAAAAGTGCTTCATCCTTCACCGAATATTTCCCATTAAGGAAGCTTGACAGAAAATACCCGATGTACATTGCTAACAACTGACAAACTGCAACTATGAAGCAAATGGCTGTAAGCTGTTTCTTATTTACTTTCTGGATCAGGGATCCCTGACATTCCATCGCAACGAAAATCTCCAATGAGCTTCCCGCCACGATTAACAGATATTCTATCCAGCCCATTTTTGCCTCCCCTAATCTTTAAACATCCTTTAATTAATTATTTGTCGCTATCTGCCTTAGCATCTATTGAAGCTAATTTATATATGAACTTAACGCTGCCCGTCTGTCCATCAGCGATTGCTGAGTATGTCTGATATTCCTCACCTGCGTCAATTACTGCCTGAAGCTTGTCGGTGAATGGCTTTAAGTCGCCGTTGTATGCGTCGAGAATCTTGTTGATTCCTTCCTCATTGAACTGTACCATACCGTCTGCAAGTGTGTGTGCACCGTCTGCAAGTGTCTTAGAGCCTGTTGTGAGCTGGTCAACACCTGAAACTATCTGATTTGTTCCATCTGCAAGCTGTGATGCTCCGCTATTGAGCTGTGCATTGTTTGCTACAAGTGTGTTTGAACCGTCTACAAGCTGCTTGATACCACTTGTGAGAGTTGGTACTGAGTTCATGAGTGACTGTGTTCCGGCTGAAAGCTGGCTTGCTCCGGCATTGAGTGCTGTTGCTCCGGCATTAAGTGTATCATTGTTTGATGTAAGCTTTGCTGCTCCGGCGCTAAGCTGAGACGAGCCATCTTTTAAGTTTGCAACACCTTTGGTAAGCTCTGGTAATTTTTCTGCCAAGACCTTGGCGCCTTCATTTAGCTTTGTTGCACCACTCACCAGACTCTCTCCACTCTTCTGTTTTGCATTAATCTGATTTGAAATATTTTCCTTTGTAGAATTAATTCCGGTAATTACAGCCTCCTGTGCTCCAGTTTCAGCTCCCGTTTTTGCTGCGTCTGCCACAGATGTTCCAACTGCATCCTTTGAGCTGCCGGCCACTCCCTCTAATACCTGTTTAGCCATAGCTTTTAACTGACTGTCAGTATTGTTTGTAGATAATTCTTCAACATATTTATCGTAATCTTGGCCACATATTGCTTTTATTGCTTCTTCTCTTGATACCCCATTGGATACATATTCTTGAATAGCATTCTCAATCTGTTGTTTAACCTGTGCTTCAACAGTTGAATATATCATATTATATAAAGTTTTATTAGCCTTAAGGCTCTCAACAGTTTTTTCAACACTGCTATCGCTTGTCATTTCGTTATAATACTTCTCAGCAGCATATTTCTTTGTATTATTATAACTTGTAGCATTAGTATCATCTGCCAGTTTTGCATCTACTCCTGCTTTTGCAGCTTTCTTATACTTTGCAACTTCTTCATCTGACATCGGGGTCTTTAAAGCTTTATTTAAAGTATTAATTCCATCTGACAAAGAATTTACACCAGACACAAGAGATGGAGCACTCTGTGACAACGTGTCTGTGCCACTCTTAAGTGTATCCATACCTGCATCTAAATTGCCTACACCTGCTGCAAGTGTGCTTGCTCCATCCGTATATGACTTCAAACCATCCTTAAGTGTTGCACTTCCGCTTGCAAGCTGTCCTGCTCCACTATTGAGCTTATCTGCTCCTGACACAAGGGCTCCCGTGCTGTTTCCAAGTGTATTCAGTCCACCACTTAATGTACTAACACCATCAGTATATGTCTTAAGTCCACTCTGCAGTGTGCCAACTCCTGATGCGAATGTGCCGAGCTTACTCTGCAATGTTGAAAGTCCGTCTGAAAGTGTGTCAGTACCCTCTGCCAGTGTCTTTGAACCATCCTGAAGCTGTGTTGAGGCATCCTTTAAGTCATTTATCATGTCATCGAGGTCTGATGTGTCAATTCCGTCTGTGCTCACATAATCAGATGCGTTTACCACGAAGGTCATGGCTGCAGGCATTGAGAAATTCTCCACATCTGCTGTCATTTCCACGTATTCAGGGATATTTACATCGCCATCGAGATCTCCGTCCTTGATTCCGAGGCTATCCTTTAAGCCCGGAAGTGCATAGCCGAGCACTACGCTTGATGAGTCGCTTACCTCAGCCTTGCCGTTTGTCACTTCGATATTCTCGAAGCCATCACCGAGTACAAGTCCTGTTACTGCTGCAAATGGTACGGAAACTGTCTGCTTCTCGCCGTTTACTGTCTCTGTATATGATGTGGTATTTGTGTAGTCAAAACGGATTTTGACCTTTCCCGATTTTCCTGCAAGATCCTCAGGTGAGATTTCTTTTCCATCGAGGTAGTATGTAACCTTCTGTGTTACAGGTGGCTCTGCTGTGGCTGTGCCCTGATAGTAAATGTCCTTGCCGCCGGCCTGCCATGTGAGCTTATCACCGCTTTGTGTGAATTTTTCCTTGCCCTTTACGTTCTCGATATCTGAAAGGTTTGAAGCATCCTCTAAGGTATCCTTTTTGTCTTTATTTTTAAGGTGATCTACTACGATTGTTTTGTTTACGTTGCCGTTTGCATCTGAAATGAGGTATACGCTCTCGTCCTTGTCTGCGTCGTTATCCTTTAATGATACGCTGTCCATGAGCTTATCGGCTATGTCATCAGCATCCTTGCTGCTTCCTGTTGTGCTGTCTGCCTCGGCTGTGACTGCGGTGCTGTCCTTCTCGGCAAAAACCGCTGTTGCTCCGATTCCTGTACCTACAAGTGCTATTGTGAGGACTCCGGCTACAACACGGACAATATATTTACTTTTTAACTTTTCTTTCAATTCTGGTAATTTCATGTCTCATTCCTCCTGATTTTGTTTTTGAGGTCATATTTTTATGTTATGAGGGTGAAAAAGTATTTTATCCCTCATTTATGATTAATCAGATTACTAAGCTGTCAGGTTCTTGTTTTTAAAGCCTGCGCTTGTGGCACATATTACTTTGTCAAAAATCATAAACATTGACGGAAGTATAAATACTACTACAAACATACTGATGATTGCGCCTCGTGCAAGCAGTATACAGATAGAACTGATCATATCAATGTTTGAATAAAGTCCTACACCAAAGGTTGCGGCGAAGAAGCAGAGCGCACTGACGATAACTGAGTTTGTCGAATCTGCAAGTGCCTTTGTGATTGCCGGCTTTTTGTCCATTCCGGTGTATCTGTTCTTTCTGTACTTTGTGGTCATAAGTATCGCATAGTCAACCGTTGCACCAAGCTGTATGGTTCCGATTACGATGCTCGCGATAAACGGAAGCTTCGTTCCTGTAAATCCCGGAATTCCCATATTTACAAAGATTGCAAACTCGATGACCGCTACAAGTATGATTGGAAGCGATACCGATTTGAATACTACGAGGATGATAAGGAATATCAATACGATTGATACTGCACTTACACGCTTAAAGTCTGTATCTGTGATAGTGATAAGATCCTTTGTACAAGGTGCCTCACCGATAAGCATTGCGTCCTCGCTGTAATTCTTTACTATCTTTTTAATCTCTGTTATCTGGTTGTTTACCTCATCAGATGCTGTCGCATATTTTGATGAAACAAGCATCATCTGGTAATCACCGTTTTTGAATATCTCCTTTGCCTCATCCGGCACCATATCATCCGGTATGGTAGGTCCGAGTATTGAGTCAAGCGATACTGCAAGCTTTACTCCATCGACCTTCTTGATATCATCTATCATGCTTATGCTGTCTGCCTTTGACATATCGCTCGGTGCAATGATGATATGTGTGGCACCCATAGCATACTCCTTGTCAAGTCTGTCGTTGGCCTGCTTACTGTATGCACTGTCCGGCATGGTTCCTGCAAGGTCATAGTAGACCTGATCATGAGTGTATCCGTATATTGCCGGGATGAGCACTACGATGAAAATCACTGCAAGTATCTTATAATGATTTGTTACCCAGCTCGCAATCCTTGAAACATCCGGCATGAGGATCTTGTGCTTTGTCTTCTCGATTGCCTTATCACATGCAAGAATCAGTGCAGGAAGGATAGTTACACATCCGATAACTCCAAATACAACACCCTTTGCCATTACGATTCCCAGGTCTAGTCCAAGTGTAAAGCTCATGAAGCAGAGGGCTACAAAGCCTGCAATTGTTGTGATTGAGCTTCCTGTTACTGAGACAATAGTGTGTGAAATGGCATGTGCCATGGCTCTCTCCTTGTCTCCGTCATATCTGTCTATCTGCTCCTGATAGCTGTGCCACAGGAAAATCGAATAATCCATTGTTACGGCGAGCTGCAATACTGCTGTCAGTGCCAGTGTCAGATATGAAATCTGTCCCTGTATAAAGTTTGTTCCCAGGTTATAGATAATAGCCATTCCTATGCTTAGGAGGAATAACATCGGAACAATTATTGAATCCATTGTAATTCCCATGACAAGCATTGAAAGCAATGCTGCTATGATGACATATATAGGAGCCTGCTGCATAACAAGTGTCTTTGTATCTGCGTTGACCGCTGCCATTCCTGCTACGAAGCAGTGGTTTTTCACCATCTTATCCATCTTGTTGACAGCTTCCATTGTCTCATCCGAACCCATTGTGTCACTGTAGGTGACGAGCATGAGCTGGCTGTTTGCATCCTTGTTGTTGAATGCGTTGTACACCTCATCCGGAATTGCCTCTCTTGGCAATGTGGAATCAGCGATTGTTCCGTACCAGATGACATCCTTAACACCCTCAAGGTCCTCAATGTCATCAGCCAGAGTCTCTATGTCCTGATCCTTCATATCCTCTAAGATCACAAATGACAACGCTCCGGTTCCAAACTCATCTACCATGATATCCTGACCCTTCATAGTCTCTATCTGACTTGGCAGATAAGAAAGGATATCAAAGTTGATTCTCGTGTTGATAAAGCTGATGCCTGACGGTATAAGCAGTGCAAATGCAACTATCAGTATCAGCACACGATGTTTTACGACTCCTTTTCCAAATTTAATCATTAGATTCACCACTCTTTCTTTTATTCGTATTGAAGTATAAAAAAAAAGACCGAATAAATAAATATTCAATCTCTTCGATTTGTCATGTGAGATATACAAATGCATCAATTTGTATATCCGATATGACACATATATGATATTGTATTTGATTTCTGACACTTTTTCACAGCATTTTCATATTTACAGCTCACTTAGTATATCATCCATTGAGCGCGTAATCAGATACATGTACGCCTCAGCCATCTCCTTCGGCTCAATATCATCCATGCCCTGGGCTATCCAGCCCTCCGTGATAAAGCACAACGACTGCGCATAATATGTAGAAATCACCTCCGGTGTGAGCCAGCGGTATTTGGATTTCTTTCCTGTGCTCTTTTCGCTTATGATATTCATAAACATCTCATAGACGCACTTCATAGCAATCTGATTAAACGTCACTGCACCCTCCAGCTTTAGTGCTTTCTTGTAAAAAACACTGTTTGCCGTGATATTATTGAGCATCAGCACAATCGCTTCAAAAATCATTCCGGCATTGAGCAGCGGCTTGATGGGCTCAAGCAGCTCGGTTTTGATAATCCACTCTATCAGCTCGTACTTGTCCTGAAAATGATTGTAAAACGTGGGGCGGATAACTCCGGCCTTGTCCGTTATCTCTTTAATTGTAATCTTATCGATTGGCTTTTTCGCTGAAAGCTCTATAAGGCTCTCAGCGAGCACCAGATCTATTGCATTCTTACCTTGCTGTGTCATTACTCATCAAACTCCATCGTGACAAAGTAGCCCTTCTCAGTCTCCCTCACATCCACGACATCGCCCTCGCGGCTTTTGAGCCTCTCGCTGACCACGTAGTTTCCCGACATGGCAATCGCATGCTCTATCGTATAATAATATGAAGTCGGAAGCTTGCTCTCTGTTACCTTCAGATGGTCACCGACCTTGGTAAGTCCGGGTCTCTCCATCTTAAACTCCATCCGACGCATTCTGTCGCCTTTCTGTTACTGCTTAATTGTCCTCTTTTCTATCCTCAACAAACGTTGCCTCAAACTCCTTTTGCTTGTTGTAGGCGCTCTCCGCCTTTGTAGCACGGCTTGTAATCCAGATATTTGATACTCCGTTGAAAATCAATATGATTCCGACAACAACAGTGGCTGTCTTCATTACATCAAATGCATTTGTCACGCAGATTATTCCAAAAATCAGACTGATTATTGAAAAAATCAGGCCGACACTCCAGCCTCCGTAACCGTATTTTCTGGCATCCACCGCCTCAATAATGCTCCTGATGCTGTGAAAAATGAGCACCAGACCGATGACTATAGGTATCAGGCTCACCACAACCTTTGGCTGTACCAGAAACCATATACCCACTGCCAAAACCACAAGCCCCAGCATCGCTGAAAAACCATTCGTGACTATATTCAAAAAATAGCTGCACATATAGACCACTCCGATGATGATAAGCACTACCGCAAGCACATTGGCCACAATCGTGAGCACCGAAGCTCTCCATATGATAAACACCAGTCCCAGCGCTATGCAAAGCACTGATGACAGTAGAAAATCAGCCTTTATTCTGCCTAAAAACTCCTTCATACACGACCTCCTTTATATATCATGCCCTACATTACTTTTCTAATTCTGTTCCTCTGCACTTTTCTTAACCAGGTCAAGAACAGTCTGAAGCTCAGCACCCTCAACCGGTGCAGCTCCATATCCAAGACGCTTGTAATCCTCTGTAATCTCAGCCAGCTCAGTAGTTTTATCGCCCTTCGCATCAATTACAAAATATCTGCCCTGTGACGCAGCATCATCCCACACGAGATAAGCACGGATTGCGCAGTTTGGAGCCATATCTCTTGTCGGGAAATCAACTCTGGTGACATTGAGCGTATCAGAAATCTGCATAGACATAACAGAGAAATCCTCCTCCATATATGGATACATACGCTTCTGCTGATATGCCTCCTCGTACAGCTCATCTATTAGCTTTTCCTTCTCATCAGCTAGTCGGTCCATGAACTCTTTTCCGCCCTCAAACATCTTTGCCGGCAGGAAAATATGCTCATACTGCATACGCTCAAAGATGACATACTGCTCTGCTGTCATCTGTACAGTCTTGCCCTTTGTCGGTGATGTAGGATGTCCCTCTCTTCTGGCCTTTTCCACTGCCTCAATCTTTTCTACAAGAGGCTTTTTGAAAATCAGATTGTGTGTGAATGGATTGAACGCGATGCCATCAAGCTTTGACTCTTTATTTGCCACCATATTGACGACTGCAAGAAACGGCATATTTACAATGCATGGTGACGGATGATCCTTAGAAAGCTGCGTCTTTGAGGTATAAACCGGCATGAACGCCTCTCCCTCACCGTTTTTAATAAATAGCGGAATCGGCTTGTTGTTCTCTCCGACATTTGCAGGTACCAGGAATCTGCTCTTAGTGCATTTTTCAATAAGCTTATTGAGCGTCTCCGCCTTTTTGTCGCTCGAATACTGTGTCATCAGCTCCTCAACCTCAGGGTTTTGCACCTCGAGAGTGAAGGCCGGATCGTCCTTTAATTTATTTTTGATTTTATTTTTATCCATTTATACTGCTTCTCCTTATATTAAATGCCCGGATTTACATCCAGGCATTATTTTAACACATTTCTTTTATCAACTCAACAATCTTAGTGTCTCTTGCTATCCATTCTTTATCCAGAAAGGCGCTGTTGGCCTTTATTATCTCATCCGGCGTGGCCCATGACAGGTGATACTCAAGCCTTATCTCACTGTCTGTCATCTGTGCGGCTACATGCTCGTCCTTCACATCACAGAAATACACGTAGGTGTGACAGTAATATATCTTGTCAGCCTCAAATATATCGCGTCTCTTTTCTATGACCTTGCCACACTCCCTGATGCTTTCCGGCACGACAAGAAGTCCTGCCTCCTCGCGCACCTCACGTGCCAGCGCCACCTCGTTGGTCTCGCCTGCATCGATGCCGCCGCCCAGTATCTTGTAGTAGCCCTCACCGGCCTGCTGCATGGCAAGCTTGCCGTCTCTGATAATAACCGCGCGCACTGCGAAGCGCTCAAATACCTCCATATCATCGGAATAGTTGTGTTTGTCAAATGTATATAGCGTCCTCATGTTTATCCTCCGTGTATGGGCTGTAATCATTCATTAGTATACATGGAAAGTAGTTTTTATTCTACACCATTTGATAGCGAATTGGAATACTATTATCGTCCATTTACCTGCAAAGTAGCACCACTGTCTCTATGTGCTCTGTATATGGGAAGCAGTCATATGGTGTTGCACGCTTCACTGTATATCCATGCTTTGTGAGATACTTTAAATCCCTCGCCAGTGTTTCCGGGCCACATGACACATACACCACCCTCTCCGGCGACAGCTTGACAACCGATGATAAAAACGCCTCGTCGCTGCCGGTTCTTGGAGGATCCATTATGACAACATCCGCTTTCTCACCCTTTTGTGCCATCTCAACCATGAATTTTCCGGCATCATCATTGTAGAAACGGATATTTCTGATGTCGTTTCGCTTTGCATTGATGACTGCATCGCGGATTGCATCACGGTTTAGCTCGACTCCGATGACTTCACCTGCATTTTTCGCTGCTATGATGCCTATGGTTCCGGTACCGCAGTATGCATCGATTACACGTTCCTTGCCCGTGAGGTGCGCCTCATGAATGGCTTTTTCGTATAAAAGCTCCGTCTGTACCGGATTCACCTGATAAAACGAGCTTGGTGAGATGCGGAAGGTGCAGCCACACAGCTTATCCTCTATGAAGCCCTTACCATAAAGTGTGATGTTTCTGTCTCCGAGCACCATGCTTGTCTTTTTATCATTCACGTTGAGCACTACTGTCGTGATATTGGGGTGCTTTTTCCTGAGTGCTTTTACGAAATTATTCTTCGACGGAAGTATCGGCGATGCCAGTACAAGAACTACCATTATCTGCCCTGTTGCATAGCCCTTTCTCACAAGCACATGTCTAAGAAGCCCATAGCCGGTATCCTCATCATAGGTCTTTATCCTGAATGAGCGGAGCATATCCTTTATGTCCCTGATTATCTCATCTGACTCCTGCTCCTCTATCATACAGCTTTCGATATCCACCACATCATGTGTGTTTTTCCTGTAGGCTCCCGCCACAATCTGACCGCGCCTCGTACAGTCAAAGGCTGCATGAACCTTGTGACGATAATAAAGCGGATTTTTCATGCCGACAATCGGCTCCACAAAGCCAAAAGGCTTTAGCAGCTTTTTCATGTATGCCTGCTTGGTTTTTAACTGATCCTTATATTCTACGCCCTGATAGTCGCAGCCGCCACATTTCTTCGCATACGGACATACGTTACGCGTTGGTTTTTCCCTGTAATTGCCTTGATTTCCCGCCATATCTGCGCTCCTTAAAATCAGCTTTGCTGACTACTTGCCGTATGTATTATATAAATACACATGATTATCTATACAGTGCCATCCGCTTGAAGCGCCTGCTGTCACACATATATATGTCTTTCCGCTTGCTGCCTTCTCGTAGCTGACCGCACAGTTACCGGACTGATTTACAAAGCCTGTCTTTGCACCGATTACCTCGCCGCTTGTCATCCTGTCCTCTATTCGGCGCAGGAACAGATTTGATATGTTCAGGTTCTCCGGATGCTGCGGTGTTGCAGCCGTGCTATATATATGATTTGAAAGTACTGTTTTACAAATGTCGTCCTGCATCGCAGCCTGCATGATGACCGCCATATCATAGGCTGTGCTGTAATTGTTCTCATCATATATGCCGACAGGGTTTGCAAAATGTGTGGTCTGGCCTATACCAAGCTCTGCTGCCTTCTGGTTCATCATATCGACAAATGCTTCCATAGAGCCTGCTGTATAAACCGCAAGCTGATATGCCGATTCTCCACCTGATGGCAGTATGGTTCCGTTAAACACATCGCGAAGAGGCACCTGCTCCCCGTCTAAAAAGCCTGTTGTACTGCAATCATGCACATATGAATAATCTGTGGCTTCTCTTGTAATTGTAACAACCTCGTTGAGCTTGTTTTCTATCACAGCCTGCCTGTCTATTTCGGTGTTTTCATTCTCCGCTGCAGCAATTGCATTTTTCTCAGCCTGCTCTGCTGCTACAAGCACTGTCATAACCTTTGTCATGGAAGCCGGATACATTTTCTCATGAGCATTTTTCCCCGCAACAACTGTGCCGTCCTGCTCATCAATCACTACGGCATAAGAGCTCTCAAGCTCATCTCCGATTGCTGCTGTAGTATCAGACTCCTTTGGTGCAAAGAGCTCCTTTGCTTCCTCTGTCTCACTTACCTGCTCAGTCACACCGGTCACATTTTCTGTGGCCGTTCCTGTGTCTTTTGCCTTATTACTGTCTTTTTTTGTTTTATTAAAGCACGATATAACTATTATAATCGCTATAACGACTATCACAGCCACTATTCCTACAAGCTTAATCTGTGAAGCTCTTGTATTTTGTCTGCGGCGTCTGTAATTTTTTCTACTATTATTTCTCATATCCAATCCCTGTCTCGTTGTAACTATTCATCCCACGCACATTCGCAAAACCACACTTGAATAATCACATTTCATTTTATACTGTAACCTATTTAGTATACTCCCTATCTGGAAGCTGTGCAATAATTATCGCAATAAACATGAGCACACATCCAAAAATTTCTCTGCCACCTAGCATCTGGCCAAGCAGAATCCATCCTGCAATCACAGAAACCACCGACTCAAGACTCATCGCCACCGATGCCACCGCCGGATTTAAGCCCTTTTGTCCGACAATCTGCAGCGTATAGCCCACTCCGCTTGAGAAAATACCGGCATAGAGAATCGGAATCCATGCATCCCAGGTGCAAAGCGACTGTGCCCACTGCGCTATACCGCCGGCAGACGGTCCCATATCAGTAAAAATCATCACTATACATGAGCCAAGTCCGGTGACGAAAAACTCAATGCATGAGAGTCTGACCGCATCTACATGTGATACGAAATGGTCTATCACAAGTATCTGTATCGCAAAGCACAATGCCCCTGCCAACAGGAGCAAATCCGAGCCGCTAAGTGAAAATGTCCCATTCATGCACAGAAAATACATGCCTATCAGTGCAATAAATACACCTATCCATATTTTGACTCCGCATTTTCTTTTAAGGAAAATCCCAAGTATAGGCACCATAAGTATATATGTAGCTGTAAGAAATCCTGCCTTGCCGGATTCTGCGCCCATGCTGATTCCAAGCTGCTGCAGGTTGCTCGCAAAGAAAAGTGCTATTCCACAGCAGCTTCCGGCTATCCAAAGCTCTTTCTTTTGCTTTTTGCTTTCAGGTCTGTTTACCGTCAGCTCTTTCTTATCCAGTATTTTTATGACCGGCAGAAGGCAGAGCGCACCAATAAGGAAGCGGATGCCGTTGAATGAAAACGCTCCAACTGCATCCCCTCCCTTTGACTGCGCTACAAAGGCTATTCCCCAGACTATATCTGCCAAAAACAAAATAAAGACATGTCTTGTCTTTGAGGCTGTATTCATTATAATAGTTCCTCCGTGTTATTAAATCTATTTAAGATTACCGTTTGCCATTGTCTCCGGTAACCTTAGTAATCCGTCTTATTTGACAAAATCAGAGATATTATATCACCGTCTGCCTTGAATTGCATACTTAAATATGCTGTTACATTTCGTTTGTATATAAAATTATACAAAAAAGGCGGCAAACACCCTCTTTGGGTATTCGCCGCCTGTCTTTATATCTCATTGAGTAACACTATTATTTACGCTATTCTGCCAGCTTAAAATGCTTTATCTCTCCGTTTCCTGCCACATAGAAATCATTATCCTTGTAAATGCCTCTGTAGCCTTCTGTATTTTTATAGGTCAGTGCCTGCTGCTCCAAAAGACTAAAGCCGTTTTCACTGTCATACGAAAACAGATAGTAGTCATTCGCAGTAAATCCTATCAGATTTTTCTCCGGGTCAGCAAGAATAGCCTTGTAGTTGTATACAAACTCATTGTCCCAGTTGTTAGAATTGTCGATAAGCTTTTGGCTCACCTCAACCGGCTTTGTCGGATCACTCACGTCAAACATCGTAAGCTTTATCTTACTCTGCTGCGAGTCGCCATAGCCTATTCCAAGCACGTGCGTATCATCCCACATATGCAGATATTCAGAAAATCCACTCACCTCAAGCTCACCCAAAAGCTTTGGTGATGTCGGATCGGATATATCTGCCACAAAAAGAGGATCTGTCTGCCTGTATGTGATGAAATATACGTATTTTCCAACAAAACGGGCTGCGTAGATACTCTCCCCGCGTGCAATCTCGTTTATCACACCGACCTCCTTCATATCCTTATCCAGCACATGAAGCGAATTGACAGGCTGACTGCCGGTATTTGAGGTTGGAAGCACATACAGATACCCTCCCTGCTCATTTATTGCAAATTTATCGTTAAGATAACCATTCACTGAAGTCGTCTCCCCGGTCTTCATCACTCCATCTTCAAACGAAATTTTGCTGATTCTGGTAAGCTCACGGCTTGCACTCCAATCGGAATGATACAGATACATGGCATTGCTTGAAACGTACACCTCACCGCTATTATTCATAATGCATTTGGCGTCTATCGTCTTATCCGGTTTATTCACATCAAAGCTCGAAACAACTGTGCCTGAATATGTATCCTCTCCTATATAGAAGCAGTCATAGCTTATCACTTTGCCATTTACCTGAGGCACCCATTTCTCCAGATTATCCTCCTGCAGCGCCACATTTTTATTCATATCGGAAGTCTTTATATATGTGTCTGAAAAAACATATACCGTATTGCCGATTTTGCGCGATGTATTGTAAAATCCATCCTGACGCGCTTTACCTATAAGCACCGGTTTCGTCGGGTCAGCTATATCATAGCTATAGCATATAGTCTCATCCTTATCGCCTGCATGGTTTGATATGATAAGCATTTTTCCGTCACTGATATAAAGCTCCTCTACAGTATCTGACGGTACCTCAAAATCAGGACGAAACAGCGTCTCTTCCCCAGGCTTTCCATTTGAAATATCCGTAATGGATATCTGACCATCCTCGACCATGTAAATGTATTTTCCGTCCGTCTTTACCACATCACTCTCATCAACGCCCTCTGTCATCACGTTGGTTGTTGAATACTCTGTACCGACTGCCGACTCCTGTTTATTTGTAGACGATGCATCAGACGTAATTCCTGTTGCATCCGCACTCTCCAGCAAGTCTCCAGATGCAGTATTCCTTATGGAAGCCTCAGCTTTTTTTGCCACATCATACAATTTCCCGTAATCAGAGGCCGCTTCATAATCCCCAAGCTTTGCACCGCTCTTTATCCCTGCATAGACATTATTCTGCGCATTATTCTGCGAAATCACATTTGCAGTTTTTGTCTCCAGCTCATCTATACGGTTATTAAGCCGCACAACCTCCGTGCCTAAGACTGCAACAACAAGGACTGCCGCCACTGTGGCAAGCGCTTTAGCTGCCCGTGCAAATTTTTTGTGCTTTTTCCTGTTTTTGTCTTCTTTTCCGCCGTGATGGGTTTCATGATTTTTTACATAAATTTCATCACTGTACCCGGCCGATTCTCCGGTCGGCTGCGCTTCTTCAATTATTTGGTCATCTATGTAATTTAAACCATCAAATAAATCCTTTTTCGTCATAGATATACGCCCTCCTCATCCAGATATTTTTTAAGCTCTGCCCTTATCCTGAACAGTGTGGTCTTTACGCTGCTTTTGCTCCTGCCGCTCATATCTGCCAGCTCATCAATCGTCATGCCATACCAGTAGCGTCTCACGAAAAGCACTCTCTTTTCCGTCTCCAGTCCGCCCAGAAAATCCGATAAACACCTTCCAATGTCCGACAGCTCGCCCTCGTATTTTGCATCGCTGTCTGCAAGGCACTCCTCAAGCTCATCAAGCATACAGTTCATGTTGGAATTTCTCTTTGAAGCATTATTCCAGTCAATCCTGTCGCAGACGATATTGCGGCATACCCTGTAGAGCCATGAAAGAAAACGTATAGGGCGCTCCGGTGGTATCTTGTTCCATGCTGCTATGTATGTGTCATTTACGCATTCCAGCGCATCCTCATGTGCTATCATAGTGTCTGCAAACCGTGTAAGCTTCGCTCCGTACATCTGCGAGGTCGCACTGACAGCCTGCTGGTTGCGATCAAAATACATATCAAGTATCTGTTCCTGTGTGTACATTTTCCACAAACCTCCCTTCTATATATTATGTAGGATTTTGTTTGGTGGGGGTTACATCTCATTATTAATTAAAATTCCCCTTTTTTTACTTTAAGCAGAGTCTTTTGGAGATAGAGCTTATAGTGCTGAATAATTGAATTGTATCATATTTCGTCTTAGTTTAAATATCAAAAAAGGAAGATTCTCCTTAGAATCTTCCTCATATGAATTCAAATAGTAATATTTAATTGTTCTTCTTTGCCGTAACAAGCGCAACTACCGCAAGAACTGCATTTATCAGACACCAGCCTGCCCATATAGCCAGATCCGAAAAACTTCCATAACCCGCAAATCCGATAATTGCTGCCAATCCAAAGAGTACTATGAGTGCGATATTCCCACCCTTGCCTAACGATTTTCTCGTAGCGATTGAAACAATTCCACCTGCAAGCATAAGAATTGCCACAATTATTCCTGCACTTCCTGATGCCTCACCATTGGCCTCCAATGCATTAGATACTCCTGCAGCGCATGACTGAAATGATACAAAAACAAATAAAATTATTGATAAAATACCTGAAACTAATTTCCAAACCTTCATGATGAATTTCTCCTATCTATTTAAATATTGTGTAGCTCTACTGTTTAATAATCATACTTTCATATGATGTTTAAATTATTTACTGCGCCGTAAATGTTATCGCATCTGAATCCGCTATTGTATCGTAGCTCTCAGCATTGTATATATGGAATTTAAGCTCCACCTGATCGACCGACGTGATTCCGTTTGCCTCAAGGTCACTTGACATAATGGTTATATCATCTATAGACTTCTTTCCGTCATAGACTGTGGTTGAAAACAGCGGTGTCATCATATATCCATTGATAGACATGTTGTCCACGTTTATTCCGACATTCTGACCTGAGGTGTTTTCGATGTAAAGTAAAATTGCTGTTCCCCAGAAGGAATTTTCATCAACTGTTTTTCCAACAATCCTTACACCATTTGCATTGTAAAGCTCCTGTTCCTCATCGTTTGGTGTCGTATCCATGTTTGCAAATTCAGAGGTCTCAAGCTTTGAATATACATTCTTGAAAAGATTATCCCAGTTTGAATCGTATGCGTGGAAATACATCTCAATTTGTCCTACTGTATCTATTCCGGCTGCTTTAAGCTCTGTTGACGATAAATACATAACCTCATTCGACTTCTTTCCTGCCGCAACATCCGCGCTGAACAGATCTGTGATCATATAATCGTTCACTATAAGTGCATCACAGCCTATTGTATAGTCCTTGGCCGAATTATTTTCAACCAGAAGCTTAATTCCATCTCCCCATATGCTGTCCGTCACATATTCAGTCGCTGTTATTTTGATGCCATCCTGGTCTACAAGCACCTGCTCATTGATGCTCTCATCTGCTGATGCCTGATCTGCGCCGCCTCCGGTCTCTGTTGCGCTTCCCGGTGCAGCTATACTCTTTTTTTGCCCTGTGTCCGAACTGCATCCAAATAATGTAAACGTGATTGCTGTGATGCTCAGTACAAGAGCCAGTAAATTAGTTCTTTTTTTCATGGTTAAGTCCTCCTCTATAAATTGTAGGACTATTATACCATCACAGTATGAATACCGTTCTCCCCGCAGCGGTGGTAAAATTATATTCTAAACCTACTCCTGCACACCACTTGTCCTGAGCATTTCCATGCCATTTTTGCTGAGTAATTCATTCACCTCTATGATTCCACCCGGACGTTCCTTAAAAATAAGCATAAGAAGAGCATCTCTCGGAATCTTTGCATAGAGCTGCGGCATCTCGTATTTTCTCAAGGCTCTCTGGGTCTGCTCTAATGTAAGCTCTGCAGCATAACATATCCTCAGGATAATATCCCTCTGCCTGGTATGTTTTTCGCCTGACAGAAGCTTGTAGCCGTATTTTTCCGGAATATCAGCCTTCAAAAACACCATCTGCTGTGTTATTCTCTTTTCCTTAAGCAAATCCTTTATGTACTCTGAAAATGCATTTTGCTCCGGATCCATGCTGCCTTTCTGCTCAACACAAAATTTGTCAAAATCAGATATATGAGTTTTTCCAAGGATATCATCCAATTCTTTTGTATTTTTTTGCTTCATAAATTTCTCCTATCTGTTATACTTGTACTTGTAACTATTCCTACCTCATTAGCGATACCTGAAAGGATACATGCACCATGAGCGATTACAAAATAATCTCAGCCTTAAATGAAGAGCACAAGGTTTATCTGGTTCAATCTGCACTTTCCGGCAATATTTATGTCCAGAAAATCCTTGATGTATACAATATCCGCGTGTACGAATACCTTTATCGCAATCCTGTGGCCGGTATCCCACGCATTATCAATTACTATGAAGATGGCAATCAGCTTATCGTAATCGAAGAATATATAAGCGGAACCTCCCTGCAGGAAAAAATAGACAACTCCAACCTTAGTGTTTCCGATATAAGAAGCTACATGATTATGCTCTGCAATATACTTAATGCTCTGCACTCGATGACTCCGCCTATAATCCACCGCGATATAAAGCCCTCAAATATCATAATCACCAGTTATAACTATGCCATGCTTTTAGATTTCAATGCCGCAAAACAATTTTCCGGACAAAACGAGTCTGATACCGTGCTGATCGGCACTCCCGGATATGCAGCTCCCGAGCAGTATGGCTTTGGCTCTTCATCTCCAAAAACAGACATATATTCTCTCGGCATAGTACTGCGCGAAATGCTTGGCAGCATCACTCCGGCTCCCGACATTGCTCCAATTTTGCATCGGCTTAACCTGATTGCAGAAAAATGTACTCAGATGACACCAGCTGCAAGATACCAGTCTGTGACAGAATTAAAAAATGCCGTATCGCAGTCATATTATCCTGCGCAGCACAGCACTTCTGCTGCCGGTAATTCAAGTCAATATGCACACCATAACCATGATAATGCAGCCAATGCCGATACTGCTAAACGAGATATCCACGACAGTGCTTCCCGTTTCCTCCCACCCGGATTTCGCACGAGAACTCCATGGAAAATGCTGCTATCCTCAGTCGCATATCTATTCATAATATGGCTTTGCCTGTCATTGGAAATAGAAAACACTTACGGAGCAAAGCTGTGGCTTGAAAGAATCTTCTGTCTTGGTATGTTCATATTTGCGATTTTCTGTGGCTTTAACTATCTCAATGTACAGAATATACTGCCACTTTGCAAGAGCAAAAACCGTTTCCTGCACTATGTCGGCATAATACTGCTAGATGTGGCAGTGATTTTTGCTCTATTTGTGATTATGTTCATTATAGAGTCTGTTGCATTCCCTATAAAGTGATTATTTTATAACTATTCAGTACAGAAATATGCGGTACCGCATATTTCGTAAGAAAACGTATATTATGCAGGAGCAAGCGCCCATCAGCGCAGCTGATTCTAATGCGCTTGCGGCTCGCAACTGTGAAGGTACTGAACAGTTACGATTTTTTATATCATAGCACATAAAAATAAGCCATGTTCTCACCGCTGTGGTGGTAACATGGCTTATTAAAGATAAATATATTTTGTTCTCATACATCAAAGAGAATTTCAGTCAAATTATTAATCAAGGTATTTGCAGGAACGATTGATTAGAATGCTGCTCTGTAAATCTCCACAATATCCTCTTTGCCAAGCGGTACAAACGATCCCTTTGAACCCTCGCAGGCCTTCTTTGCCATCACCTCAAAGTTCCTGTCGTCTGTGATTCCCACAGCTCTTAGATTTGCCGGAATGCCCATTGTCTCAAAGAAGAATTTCTTCAGTGCATCAATGCCTGCGTGTGCAAGTGCATAGTCATCATCACCACAAAGTCCCCAGACATTTTTTGCAAACTCCACAAACATCGGAAGTGTGTCGTCATTTAGTATGTGCTCCATCCACGCCGGTGTGAGTATTGCAAGTCCCTCTCCGTGAGTAATATCATAGAAAGCGCTCAGCTCATGCTCCATAGGATGTACGCACCATGCCGGTGAACAGCCGTCACCCACAACGCCGTTGATTGCATGGGTTCCTGCCCACATCAGGTTGGCTCTGGCCTCGTAGTTGTCAGGCTGTGCGAGGGCAACCGGTCCATTTTTAATCATTGTACGCAGCAATCCCTCTGCCATAAATTTCTGGCAGTCAGCATTCTCCATAGAAAAATAATTCTCCATTGTATGGCTCATCATATCTGCAGTTCCCGCTGCAGTCTGTTTTTTTGATACCGAAAAAGTATATTCAGGATTTAATATTGACATAGTTGGCACCATATACGGCGATCCTGTTCCCCACTTTTCATTTTTAGACATATCAGAGATAACAGCAAAAGGATCCATCTCTGTTCCTGTTGCGGAAAGAGTAAGCACATCAAATATCGGAAGTGCCGCCTTGACCTTTGAGCCATCAAGCACCAGATCCCATGCATCACCGTCATACTTTGCACCTGCTGCAACAACCTTTGAGCAATCAATTGTACTGCCGCCTCCTATTGCAAGCACCATGTCGATACCCTCATTTTTACAGATTTCAACACCCTTTCTGACTGTCTCAATCTTTGGGTTTGGCTCCACTCCGCTAAGCTCAAACACGGTCAGCCCCGCATCCTTAAGTATCTTCATTGCGGTATCGTAGAGACCGTTTTTCTTTATAGAGCCTCCTCCGTACACTAAAAGCACCTTGCTGCCATATGCCTTGAGCTCTGATAAATTTGAAATTGTGTCCTTTCCGAAATGAATCTTTGTTGGAATGTTGAATGTGAAATTGTACATATATAATACCTCCTGCTAAATAATCATATTTTTTAATTGCTCCATATCATCTGCATCGGGATGCGACAAAGCCTTGTCAAAATTTTCAATCAGCGCATCAATATTATCCGGATGCTCTGGGTTTTCTTTCATTTTCACATAGCGTTCCCTCACAGACTGTGGCATTTTGCCCTGACACATATATTCTCCTACAATAGTGTTGCTTGAATCAATGGCGCTTTTAACATTGCCAAGAATCCTTTGAAAATATGCATCACTTCCTCCAAAACCGGCTGTTCCGAACAGAAATATCTTTTTATTTTTCAATTTAGATAAGAAATCTAATGTATCGCTATCTGCATTTCCCTTGTCCGTCCAAAATCCAATGTATATCAATTCGGATTTTATCACCTGCGCATCAGCCGTGCCAAAATAATCACAGCTCTCCTTTGGCAGGATTTCATGAATTTTATCAGCCAGCTTACGTGTGTTGCCTGTCATACTACTGAATATTATAGAATAATTTTCGTTGTACATACAATATTCTCCTTTAAATTGAACTAATTCTCGTATCATAATTTCTCTCAGCATCCGATCAACACTTTTTTTCCGCAAAATGCAAATCCGTAATGCTTGATATTATTCTCAGATATTCCCCTGTCCAGCAATTGAGTATCATAGTTTTTCTCATCAATTTGTCTGAGCGCTGCCGCAACCGTATCTTCGAGTCCACTTTCTTCACTGTCATCAAACACCTTAAACTCCATAACAAATGCGTCACGTCCCTTCTCCCTCGGAACCAGAACTACATCATATCTTCCAAAGCCACTTTCACGATTTGAAAGGACTTCATAATTATCACGTATATCAACCAAAAGTCCAAGCACAAAGCCATGATAAAAACGCTCCGGCTGACTACGGTCTGATGGATGATTGCCTGTATCAAAACTACTAAAAGTAGACATCGCCACATCATTCATATACACGTTCATTGCTTTTACATCCCCACTAAATAAAGCCTTCACAAATTCATTATAGTTGGATGATACATCCGCAAACCATCCTTTGAACAGATTAGAAAACATACTTATAGTCTCAAGATTCGTTATACTAAGTCTATACCATGGCTCAAGAGTAATTCCCTTATGGACAATGCTATCAACCTTCAGATACCCACTCGCCAGAAGAAGGCTCCATATAGCGCTCTCATCTTTTTCGAGCCGGTTGAATACTATCTGTTCATCAAAATTAACCTCAATACTCTTTCCATTAACCAGACTTTCCATGAGGCTCTTTATCTCTGCAGATGATTCCTGTATAAGTCTGCTTATAAGAGCATTGGAGCTGGTAGCAGCCCAATAAGGCTTTAACTTTTTTTCTTTCAGGAAATTAGTGATAGACCATGGATTATATATATCTTTGAGCGAACCAAAGGTAAATCCATCATACCACTGCTTAACAACAGCTTTTTTATCACTCATGCCATACTTTTCAATCGACTCAAAAACCTCTTTCTCAGTAAAACCAAAGCAATCAGCATATTGCTCTGATGTAGTCGTAACAACTACCAAGTTATTCAAATCTGAAAAAACAGACTCTTTTGAGACTCTCGTAATTCCTGTCATTATTGCACGTTCCATATATGGGTTGGTCTTAAAAGTAGAGTTCAGCAATCCTCTCATAAAATTAACGAATTCATCCCAATATCCATGAATGTAAGCTTCCTGCATAGGTGTATCATATTCATCAAGTAGAATAATAACCTTCTTCTTGTAGTACTCGCTTAAAAAATATGACAGATCTTTAAGGGAATCCTGAGCTGTTACATCATCAATCCTATCTGTCATGTCTGACAGCTTACGCCTGTCAGCTACTGTGAAATCAGGATAATCCATCAGATAACGATACTGCCTGTATACATCCGCAATTATCTTCTTAACCTTCTGTACCGCATCCTTATAATTTCCCTGCTTTACATCAGCAAAGCTTATAAATATAACAGGATATGCTCCCTGTAGCTTGCGGTATTTTACGCTGTTCCATATAGAAAGTTTCTCAAAAATCTCACTTTTTTCCGAATAATGATTTGAGAAAAAATAATTAAGCATACTCATATTCAGAGTTTTTCCAAAGCGGCGTGGTCTGGTAATAAGCGTGATGTCATCCGCACTCTCCCACCATTGCCTGATAAAATCAGTCTTATCTATATAAAAATAATTGTTTTCACGAAGGTATAGAAAATCCTGTTTTCCGATGCTTATAGTCTGTGCCATACTTTCTTCTCCTAAAATCATATATGCCTATTATATAATTCTTTTGAAACGATTACAAGCAAAGAAAGATACCGCTTACACCCCATAACTACAGCTTGCGCTGGAAATAAAATACAAATGATAATGGTAGCATAGAAATCAAAAATATTATAATATAGGTTAAATATACATTACAGGTTCTTTATCACTTCAACTCTGGTTACCATGCCTTCGCGCATACTATCCACTCTAAGTGCACAATCCTTATAATACACGCAGGCACCTATTGCAACCGTCTTTCCCTCTTCACTCAGCTTGTCGCTTATGACATTGCGAAGAATTCTTGTCTTTTCCTCCGGAATTTTGGCTCCGGTTATAAGATTCGCGTGTGCCACTGTCTGGCTGCCCCGGCATATCATGTGATCTGCCTCATCAAAACTGCAGAACAGGAATTTTCTGATTGCAAACAGCGCTGCTATCGCGCCAATTCCAACAAGAGTCTCATATACATTGAGGTGCTCGACTATCATCTGTCTGGCTGTTGCAAAAAGCAGAACCTCTATTATCGTGCCCGGCTGATGCGTACAGAGCATCTTTACAAACTCCACGCCTATAGCAAGCGACATGGCATATTCCATGTAATACTCCAACTCAAGCTTGTCATGCCATATATCAAAAAAACATTGCCCTACAAGCTTTATAATAAGTATCGCTATCACAAATACGAGAAATGCAGACAATACCAGTTCCACGTAGGTCGCTATGTTTTTCATGGTTTTCCTCAAAAATTGTTTCATCATTCGCTCTTCCTCTCAGTTATTGTATTATTCAATAAATTTCTCCCGGGATGCTCATATCCACAAACAGAGCTATCATAAATGATAGCTCTGCCTGTATTGTTAGTATCTGATTTATTATTCGGTGTACCGGCAAATATTTGCCGCTTCAGGGCACTCAATCCCTAGAACAGGAATGCCACACTGCATATGGAAACAACTGCAATAAGTATAATAAGCAACGGTCCACCGATTTTTACGAAATCTGAAAACTTGTATCCTGCCGGAAGTATCTGCATATTTACAGCTGTTCCGAAAGATGTTGCTATTGCAAGGTTTGAGCAGGCACCGATTACGATTACCCATGGAATAGGACTGATTCCAAGCGATAATGCAATTGCTATACAGATTGGTGTAAGCATTGCTGCTGTGGCATTGTTTGACATGATGTTTGTCAGTACACTTGTAAGCACCGCGATAACTACTGTAAGAAGCACAACCGATGCATTCTTTCCTCCGAAGAGGTTGAGTACAGCGTTTGCGATTAATGCTCCACCACCTGATACATCAAGTCCTGTTCCGATTCCTGATATTGTTCCGATACATACGAAAACATCCCAAGGAAGATCCGAATATGCTTTTTTAATCGAGATACAGCCTGTTCCAAGTACTATTGCAGCACCTATAAGACCGATTGTACCAATGTTAAAATAGCTCTTGAATGGCTGGAAACCGCTTAATACAAATAATACTATGCATAAAATCATGGTTCCGAGTGCCACATAGCCCTTCCATGCCGGAGCATCTGACTCCTGTTCCTTCTCGAGCTTATGTATCTCTGCAACTGAATACATATTTCCCTTGTCGAAGTCAGGACTATCCGGTTTTAATACCTTGTCGAGGAGCTTGTAGCCGATTGTTCCCCAAAAAATAATCTGTACAACTGCTGCCGGAAACATGATCTTTGTCATGTCAAACATTCCCATGCCTTCCTCATAACCGGCATATCCCTGTAATACCGAGTTTGCTGCAAGCTGTGAGGTTGAACCGATCAGTGAACACGCACCGCCGATAACGGCTGCTGTTCCGGCTGGGAAAATAACCATTTTTGAACGGATTTTTCCACATGAGTTTGCTGCTACGATTGCGATGATAGGCATCCAGATAGCAACAGTTCCGTTGTTACTCATAAATGCTGACATCAATGAACACACAGCACTTACCGTTACTATAAACCGCCTCTCCGTCTTGGCAAGAAAAGAATTTCCGATTTTTTCTCCTATCTTTCTTGCTATTCCGGTTTCAAAAAGTGCGGCACTTACAACACACATTCCGACTACCATCGGCCAGCCTGTTGCGCTGAATCCGCTGTATACTGCGGATAGCTCCATTTCCGGAATAAACATTGCCATTGCTACCGAACCCAGGATAGCAACCACGCTTATCGGCAGTCTGTTCCAGACAAACAAGCCCATTGTAATTAATACAATTATAATTGAAATAATACTAGAATCCATATTATATCCCCCGATATATTTTTATTTTAAACCTCTGCCCAGTCAGCACCCTTCCATTTCTCGTGCTCATATACTGACTTGTCGGCTACATATGGCCACTTTTTACCTTCTGCTACTGCCAGACAGCCCTTGACACACATCTGTGCCATCTTGATTACTGCCTCTCTTGTCTGGGCTGCTGAATGCGGACTTACGATAAGATTTCTGCAGTTTAATAACGGATCATCTGTTTTTGGTGGCTCACTGCAGAATACATCTGTTCCCGCGCCGGCGATAACTCCGTTATTTAATGCTTCTACGAGATCTGCTTCGTTGATGATTCCTCCACGGCTGCAGTTTATTATAAGCGCCGGCGGTTTCATAACAGAAAGCTCCTTCTTTGAGATCATGTTCCTGGTCTGATCTGTGAGCGGTACATGGATTGATACCACATCGCTGTCCTTTAACAGCTCCACATAATCCTCATAATATTTAGCACCATAGCCTTCTACCTGCTCTTTTGTCATAAAAGGATCGTACGCTGCAATGCTCATTCCACAGCCTTTGCAGATTTTGGCTGTTTCTCTTCCAATTGCTCCAAGGCCAAGGATTCCGACTGTCTTTCCCTCAAGCTCGAAAGCCTTCTTTGCTCCACGGATTTCCCAGTTTCCTTTGCACATCTCATTCTGTGCCTCGATAAGATTCTTTGACAATGCAAAAATCATTGCTACCGCATGCTCAGCAACACTTCTGTTGTTGGCTCCCGGTGTGATAACCACCGGGATACCAAGCTCTGTTGCTTTTTTTACATCAACCGAATCGTATCCTACGCCTGTACGTCCGATTACCTTGAGCTTCGGGCTGTTTTCTATAGCATTTGCATCACATTTTGCAATTCTTACAATAAGAGCAGCTGCATCCTTCATCTCGTCAAGATAATTGTTCGGATCCTGATTGTCAGCTACATATACATCAGCTATTCCATCTAAAAGCTGCATTCCTTCTGGGCATACAGCCTGTGTCATTACAAACTTCATATTAATTCATCCTCCCCAGAGCTAGTTCATTCCTTTGTCAGCATTCTCTTTTAATACCTTTGCAAGCGCTTCCACGCCCTCATCGCACAGATAGTTGAATGGACGTCTGCAATCGCCAACAGGATATCCGAGCATTGCAACCGCTTTTTTAACAACTGTGTTAGGATTGCCGTATTTGAATACAGCTCTGAAGCTTGCGATAGAATCCTGTGCTGCCTCTGCCTCCTCAAGCTTGCCCTCTTTGAAAAGGTTGTAGATTGATGAAAGCACATGTGGATAAACATTTGAGCATCCTGCGATTCCTCCGACTCCTCCTTCTTTTAATGCAGGAAGAATGAGCGAATCATTTCCTGATAATACATAGAACTTCTTGTCAAGTTCACGTGTCTCTGTGATATATGCCTTTAAGTTATCCCAGTCACCGCTTGAATCCTTTGCACCGATGATAAGGTCAACATCCTTTGCAAGCTTCTTTACTGTCTCAGGAAGCAGCTTGTTTCCTGTACGGGCAGGAATATTGTAAAGAACGATTGGAGTATCTACATGCTTGGCAACCTCTACATAGTGATCGTATAACTCCTTCTGTGATGCAACCGCAAAGCTTGGAGTGATTATTGAAAGGACGTCAGCTCCGAGCTTTTCTGCCTCCTTGCTCATTCTGATAGTATCCTGTGTTGAAATGCAGCCTGAGCCGGCATATACAGGTACTCTTCCTTTTACCTGATCAATTGCAGCTTCAAGGACTTCGCATTTTTCTTTTTCATTTAAGATATATCCCTCACCATTTGTTCCAAATGGGAAAATTCCGTGCACACCGCCATCAATAAGTCTGTCAATCTGTGTTCTGAGCTCGTCAGTGTTGATGCTCTCATCTGCGTTCATTGGTGTTAAAATTGGTGTAATAATTCCTTTTAATTCTGTCTGTTTCATGTTTTTCTTCTCCTTTTAAACTTGTTTAATTTTGTTTATTTTTAATTTAATATTTTGTTTGCAATCTTTACCAGTACATCTTTGGTTCCGAACCCACCTGATTTGGATATTATCTGCTGCACAAATCCGTGATTTTTCAGATTTGAAACAACAACGCCCTGTTCTATCTCGCATACCGGTGTAATCTGGTTACAGCCTATTAGCTTCATATACCCCATCAGAGTATCGCCGCCTGTCATAAGTATTGTCGTATTCTGCTTATTTGCTGCCAGATAGTCAGCTATGTGTCCATGTGCCGTTGGAATCAGGGCTCTTACATCATTCATAGTCAGCTTATTTGCTTCCATATAGCCCTTTTTGTCTTCTTCCCGGTCTATGGAATCAATGATGAGACATCTGTCTTTTTCACATTCCTCCTGCATCTTGTGCAAAAACTCCAAGCCCTCCTGTGTGCTGTAATAATCCTTCTGCAATTTTTGTTCTACGGTCATATGGATTCTTGAAAATCCGTGTTCTTCGGCATAGTCAAGCTGATTTTGCGTAATCATATTCAAACTGCCACATTCCACAAGAAAATTTTCACTCTTCCTATAGCTTTGCGGCTTCGCTGCATCAAATCTAAGCTTGTCGGCAAGCGCTTCCGCAAGTGCGGCACATCCGGCAATAATGCAAAGCTCATCTTTTTCCTGCAATTCATCAAGCCTTTCTTCTATGTCCTTGTGTTTTTCAACATCGCAGATTACGATACGTTCATCGCTTTTTATATCATTCAAAGCTTCATTGTGCTTAACACAGGCACATTTCAAAGCTGTCTGCTGTGCGATAATATCAGGTATGTACGACAGCTTTACCGGTTCAAACGGATCCTGCCCGAATACACTTTTTTCTAGAAGCTGCCCCTGTATGTAGTGAGTTCCGTTTACCGTACAGCGGTCTATCTTCGGATACCCCGGCAGGAAATAAACTTTGTCGTGTCCGCTTCCGTCCAAAACTGCCTGAAGTTCACTTCCGATATTTCCGCGGAGCGCTGAGTCCGTTTTTTTGAAAATAACAGGAATCTTAATTGCTTTTGCCCATTCTGTAATATTTTTCACAGCATCATATGCCTTAGCTGCCGGCATTGGTCTGGTCTCAGAATCTATAACCAGAACCTCCGTCATCTCATCTATATCCCCGATAGCTTCCGGCATTTTTGTAAATACCTGGGTGGCAATTCCCTTATTCACAAACTGGATTCCGGTATCCAATGCACCGGTAAAGTCATCTGCTATAATCAACAGCTTTACCATCGCATTCCCTCCCATTATTTTTTGTTTACTGCAAGCTTTGTCGCGTAGTCAATTGAATTTACAAGGCTTAACTCATTAGATTCGCCTTTTCCTGCGAGGTCAAAGCCTGTACCATGGTCTACCGATACCCTTATTATAGGGATTCCGAGTGTTATATTTACACCTGCTACCGCATCCCATTTCTTTAATTCTTTGTTGTATACAAAGCCTTTAACCTTCAGAGGAATATGTCCCTGATCATGGTACATTGCTACAACTATATCATACCAGCCTCCGATTGCTTTAGAGAATATGCTGTCAGGCGGTGTCGGTTTTTTCTCAGGAATATTGATTCCTTCTGCCATTGCCTCATCTATTGCCGGCTGAATTTCTTCAATTTCCTCTGTTCCGAATAGTCCGTTTTCTCCACAGTGTGGGTTAAGACCTGCCACACCAATCTTTGGATTCTCAATGCCTATCGCCTTGCAGGCATCATTTGCAATTCTTATAACTTCAAGGACTCTGTCCTTCTTTACCTTGTCACATGCCTGCCTGAGAGAAACATGTGTCGATACGTGTACAACCCTCAAATCCTCGTGTGCAAGCATCATTGTGTACTTGTCTGTATGTGTGTACTCTGCATAAATCTCTGTATGTCCCGAATAATGATGTCCTGCCATATTTATTGCCTCTTTATTTAAGGCATTTGTGACAGTTGCGTCAATCTCGCCGCTCTGCGCAAGCTCTATTACCTTTACGACATACTGAAAAGCAGCCTCTCCACACATCTTTGATACTTTTCCGAATATGTGTCTGTCCATGTTCACAAGGTTCATGTCGTACACATCAATCGTTCCGTACTCAAACTTTGCTTCTTTAATATCGTGAATCGCATGAATCTTTATCTGTCCTTCTTTTCCTGCGATTTTTACTGCCTCTTCCATACATGCGGCATCACCGATAATCACCGGACGACACTGCTTATATATTTCAGGTCTTGATAACGCTTTTACTGAAATCTCAGAACCGTTTCCCGCAGGATCTCCCATTGTAATTCCGATAATTGGCTTTTTCATAGGCTCCTCCTTTATTTTAATACCTTAAGATATATGCTTCTGATATCGTCAAGGCTTAATTCTTTCATATTGTTTACAAGAAGTCTCTGCTGTTTGCTTCCGGCATCAACAAGGAAATCCAGGTCCTCCGGCTTAACACCGAATTCCTTTAAATCTGTTGGAATGTTTGTAACCTTTACAATGTCAGCAATCTGATCGATCATGTACTGTGCTTTCTCATCCTCAGATTCTCCTGCATGCTCAGGGTAAACAGCATCGCAAAGTATTGCAAGTCTCTTGCTGCATGCGTCCTTGTTAAATTCCATAACATGTGCAAAAAGTATGGCATTTGATACACCGTGAGCAATGTGATATTTGCCTCCCAGTGGATATGAAAGTGCATGAACTGCTGTTGTTCCGCTTCCTGTGATTGCGACTCCGCCATAGAAGGCTCCGGTCATCATATTGCTTTTTGCTTCCATATTGTCAGGATTGTTATAAGCTTCCCTGATATTGTGGAAAATAAGCTTGGCTCCGGCTGCTGCATAGGTATCGGAAAACGGTGTTGCTTTCTTTGAGGTAAAGCACTCAACCACATGGGCCAATGCATCTACACCTGTTGCTGCCACAATTGATTTCGGAAGCTTTCTGATCATATTTGAATCCAATACCACATAGTCCGGAATCATACTGTCATTTACAATTCCTTTCTTTGACTGTTCCTCCGGAACCGCAACGATTGCATTGCAGGTTGCCTCAGATCCTGTTCCGCAGGTTGTCGGAATCATAACCGTCTTAATCTGTTTCTTTGCAAGCGTCGGATCATTGAGCAGATCTTTTATAGTGTAGTCTGCATCTTTTAATACGCAGCAAAGCTTTGCTGCATCCATAACACTTCCCCCACCGATTGCTATGATAAGATTTCCTGATGCGCTCTCCACTTCCTTCATAACCTCTTCAACATCCTGATATGATGGTTCACAAGCAAGATCATCAAATACCTGATACTCTGTCTTGTTTTCCTCAAGAATCTCTGTCAGCAGATCTAAAAGTCCTGTTGCACGAATGCCTTTATCCGTAAAAACTATTACTTTTTTTGCATTCTCTTTTTCTATTACCGCTTTCACATTCTCAATGCTTCCTGCTCCGCCAAAGATACATGACGGAATTTTAATCTGATAACTCATATATTACCTCTCCTTTGTTATATTGTTATTCTTGTGTTTTATTTTTGAACATCTCTTTGAACTAATCATATAATATCTGTTTTTTGTGCCTCGTTCAACGCGTTGTTTTGTTATTTTTGTTCTATTTTGAAACATAAGTCGCATTTATTTGTTGCATTTTGAAACATACTGTAATACAATATGGTTAAATAGTAACAAAGCATCACTAGTGCTATCTTTACGTTTCATTTTTAAACATTAAAATAACCACTTAACATTTACAAATCCTAAAAGGAGAAATATATGCAGAAAACCAAGATTCTTGCAGTCGCCCCTTACGAGGGCATGGCTGACATACTTACCGATATAGCACAGTCGCGCGATGACATTGCTCTCACTGTCCAGACCGGTGATCTGTTCACCGGCCGTGATATCGCAATGCAGCTTGCACATAAAAATTACGATGTTATCATTTCGCGAGGCGGCACCGCAGAGCTTATACAATCTGCTGTTGAGCTTCCCGTCATAGATATATCAATCTCTGTTTACGATATACTTCTGAGCATCAAGCTTGCTGAGAGCTACAACGGAAAATTTGTAATTGCCGGTTTTCCCGGAATCACTGCAAATGCACATCTGCTGTGTGACCTTCTTCAATATGATATTGACATAATCACTTTCAAGGACTCGGCAGATGCGGTCAATCGCCTTAAAGAAGCAAAAGAAAACGGCTGCACGCTTGTCCTATGCGACGTGACCGGTGCCAGAGCAGCGAAGGATATCGGATTAAATTATAATCTTGTAACCTCCGGCAGGGAAAGCATAGAAAACGCCGTTGCCGAGGCTGTAAAGCTTGTGCACTCTTCCAATTATGTCCACAAGCAAAAGGATCTGTTCCAGTCGCTTCTGACCGAGGACGACCGCGAATTCTTAATTTACTCGCCTGCAGGTACTCTGTGGTTTTCAAGCATCGCAATAGATGAAATGAATACATCGTTGATGAATTTTGTACAGACATACATTAAGTCATTTTTGAAAGTTCCGAACCAGACCGTTTCGCATCAGATACGCGATAACGTCTATACTCTGTACAACCGCCACCTGATTTACGAGGACCAGAAGTACACTGCAATTACTATATGTAAGAGTCCTGCATTAACCGCCGAGGACGACCCTGGATTTCAGATTTACAATATTGACAACACCTCCTCCAACGACTTTGCTGACGCTTACAACGGAACCGGTAAAGCAGGCAAAATAGCGCAGATAATAGAAGAATACGCTAAAAGCCATCTGCCTGTGCTTATTCTCGGAGAAAACGGAACCGGCAAAGGCAAGGCTGCATCACTTATTTACAAGCAAAGCAACTATAAACACGCTCCATTTTACAGCATCGACTGCTCTCTGATAAAAGAGCGTAAGTGGCACAGTCTGCTAAACAATGAAAATTCCCCTCTCAATGAAGTGAACAGTACAGTCTTTTTTGAAAAAGCCGATGCTCTTAGTCTGGAACAAATTGGTGATTTGTTTCAATATATAGACCAGACGAAGCTTTGCACGAGAATGAGGCTCATAGTCTCTCTTTCCACCAACAACTCCAAACAGCCTGCATTTGCTACAATACGCACTTTCATGGAGAATCATCTTTCCTGCCTTACCATGAAGCTCCCACCGCTTCGAGAGCGCATTGACGATTTTTCCGGTATAACCGCGCTTTATCTGCACCGGTTCAATGTCTCTCTTGGGAAACAGATAATAGGCTTTGACGTTGACGCAATGGAAAAAATGCTCTCATACAACTGGCCTAACAATCTCGACCAGCTGCAGCATGTCCTTAAAGAGCTTGTCACAATAACAAAGACACCGTATATCTCCTGTGACACTGTAGAAGCCATCCTGAAACAGGAGCCCGACTACGGACGCGTCTTTGATGATTCAGTAAAATTTGATGGAACTCTAGATGAGATAAATTATCAGATCATTCTTCAGGTGTTACACGAAGAACATGACAATAAAGAAAAAACCGCCAGGCGGCTCGGCATAAGCCGAAGCACACTCTGGCGGATCTTAAAGAACAATAATTAATGCTTAATCAATTTCTCCCTGTGGGATAAAAACCTGAACATCAGCATTCTCGTCAAGCTCTATAAATACTCTTGTATCTTTGCCGACCAGTCCCTTAAAATGTCCGGTGAATTTCTCTCCGGACTGGGTTGTTCCGGTAACATCCATTTTGTATACGCTTCCCACATCTGATGAGAAATCAATTGAATCATGGCTGCCAAGGGTGTTGACAGTCTGCTCTTTGCCATCATTCCAGGTTACCTCGATATTCTTAACATTAAAATAAGTCTGGTTTATAAGCCGGATAGTTGTTGTCTCTTTTCCGTCCTGCGCTGCATAAATACAATTAGTACCTATTAACACTCCTGCCATGATAGTAACTAATGCAAACGTAGCAAGAACTTGTTTGTTTATTATTTTATTCATTTCTGAATACCTCCTTATAATGGCACTCCATTATCTTCGCGGATATTTTATCACAAGATATATTAATTAAACAATTGTCAATTAGTTCAAAACTTTTTTATTATTTTATGTTTTTATTGACACTTTTTCAAAGCATTTGACATTATTTTTGGGTTTGTTTTGTACCTAAATTTTATATGAGCGTATTTAGATAAAAATGGACGAAGCATGGTATAAATGATATAATTAAAATGAATGATGGAATAATAAGAAATGGTAGAAACTGTTATGGGATTGTTATATGCAATATTTTCAATTTTTATCACGCTATTTTTCCCAAAGCAAATTACGGATGTGATTTGTTATGGAAGACATCGTGATAGAGAAAATATAAAGAGTAAAAAAATATATTGTCTTATATATGTTTTTGGGACATTATTTTTTGGTTTGTTTTGTCTTATGATGGGTTCGGCATCAGGTGTAAATAATACATTTGATAGAGTTTTGGATTATTATGGATTGAATTTTGGCGAATATGATTATTTTGAGGCGGCGTCCATATATGACGAGCATGATTATAAACATGAAGGTGATTTCACTCTTGTATACTATATCAGAAAACATGAAGATAATTTAGATGATTTAATTAAACAAATTGTTCAAGAAAATAATTCTATATACAAAAGATATCAGCTCAGTGAAATTGACGTGGTATATGAAACGAATGGTATTTATTACATATGTGAAAAGGGGGAGGTGATTGCAAAGGTAGTAGTAGAAAACGATGGATTGTTAAAAAAAGTAAGTTATCAATGGAGTAGAGAAAAATTAGAACAAAATCTAGGAGGGTAACAGTATTGTTATTAAAATCCGCGGTATATTACTCCTGCAAAAACACCACATTAAATCGCAGATAATGTAATCCACAAATATTTCTTTATATTATCATCACACTTAATCGATTTGTCTCTATTTAAAAACATAGTGATTCGATTATATATATAATTACGTATATCTGTTTCCGACTCAATAACACTTTTTCTATTGTTAATATCTATTTGATTATTTTCTATATTTACTTTATGCAAAAAACAAATCCAGGCTATCAAATTTATAATAATAATAATAATAGACGCTATATTTTTCAAAAAATCAATCA